>Ga0137373_10000764_pt1 | contig 33245 bp, 26 predicted proteins | sample SagtaG_5_FD_104912 | JGI IMG/M metagenome (GOLD analysis project Ga0137373, IMG submission 104912) | Vadose zone soil microbial communities from Sagehorn Ranch, Mendocino, California, USA - Sage1_R_80_16 metaG | ecosystem: Environmental > Terrestrial > Soil > Vadose zone | place: USA... | reverse complement strand
CGTGGTCAAACGCGCTCGCCACAACTCCTACCGGGTCAAACGACCCACCGACAAGATCATCCGTCATGCAGGACCGCCCAGACCCGTCCTGGCCTGCCCAAACGCCTTACCTTAACGGCATTGTGTCCGGAGCGATCCTTCGATTCACGATCTTGACTCTGTCGGACTCTTGCGACTTCGTCGAAGCAGCCAAGCACAAATTGTTTGTCAACTATCTCGGCGCTCAGACCGCCGTCAACCACAAAGACTTCCAGTAGTTGTTGCAATAGAAGTCTCGCGATGACCCGTGCTGGCATCCTTTCGCCAAGGAATTCTGTTATACTCTTTTTGGACGCATCGGCCTTGCCGTGGACCAGTGCCGACCGGTAACCATAGACGCGCTTTATCCCGGAAAATACCTGTTGGCTTATGGGATAGCCCTTACTAGCGAGTATCGCCGCAGTCCTGACAGCCAATTTGTAGGTAGTGTCTCCTGGCGACATATCACCGACAAGTGACTCCAGCCCGATGCAGAGATCGATGATCTCGTCTTTTTGGTCAGTTCTCAGTAGGGCGGACCTAAGCCGACGCGACGATAATTGGACCGACTGGTCAGCAGATCGCAGCTTGCCAAACACTTGAGCCAATCGAACGCAATCGTTTTTGGTAAGAATCGCGGATGGTTCTGTAAGTCCTTCCTTCAGAACCCGAGGGTATCGATCTAGCATTTGCCCAAGGACAATAACGGGAAGGTCGCCTGTGTAACCCGGCGCCCATCCTACAGGCCTGTAGACGGCCTGCATGTAGCCAGACGGGACCGATTGGACCACAGCAAGAGCCTCGAAGAAGCGTTCGGGAATTTCCGGCTCGGGCTCCCCACCGACATACGCCAACCAACCAAGTGCGCTCGGACCAACTAGCACCCTGTTGGAGATGACTAGCGCGTGTGTGGCGCACGGGAGGAGAGCTCGTTGCTCTGGTGTTAGTACGTGTCCAGGCCACCGCATTAGCTGAACGCCGTCACTCATGCGTTCAATGCGGCATCCATCTCCAAGCTCGACGGCGTCTGGTTCAAAGGAAACGGCGATGATTGGAATCAGTAGTTCCACGGGTAACTCACGATCGAGCCACCATTGTTCCATCTCGCAGTAACGTGCCTGGAAGAACTCCTCGTCAAACTCCCACCCCACGCATGCAATGTGCCTCTCCACGAGTTCGAGGGGCAGGTCGGCAACGCTGATCAAAAACCATCGCTCTTGCATTTCTCGCGGCTTCGCAGTATTCACATCCGGGTGGCCAAGGAATTCTTTCAAGCCCGACCTTGAACACACGTGGTTAACTAACTTGTTGAAGTCAGAGAGAGTCTCATAAGCCACGTACGGCGTTACGTATTCCTTGGCCTCGAGCCCAAAGGCAGACGTATACCGAGTAGCGCCAGAACCAAAAGAACTGGTGGAAACGGATCGATAAGTTGAGGCGCTGCCCTCAAAGCGAGGGTAATAGCTTCTTTTGTCCAGTTGCTTCGCCTGCAATGCCGGTTCCTGAAGTTTGTTCATCGCATCCAGAGCGACGGCGCGTGTTAGCCTATACAATTCTGGATCTCGCGGCTGACGATTGTACATGTCACTGAACCTGCTTTATGTAAAATGTGTTTATGGGCATCTGCGCGTACAGTATATCCGGTTACCCGCTCAGGTCTTGTCACGGCGTAAGCACGCAACATCACACTGCTGCGGCCAGCCCTCCAGGGGAAACAGACTCGAGCACTCGCCAGCCTAGAGTGGGAGGTCACATGAGGTCAGGCACCCTTTGGATCCTGGTGGCGTCCACGCTCGCCACCACGGCGGGTGCAGAGCCCTGCGTCCTGGCGGCGGCCACGGCGACGCCGACGGCGAGCATCCCTCGGCGGCCATGTCCATACATGCCTCCGGTATGCGTCCACGCGCAAGCGCAACTGCTGACAGGGATTCGGCGCCGGCCCCAACCCGGATGGGGTCACGCGGGAGGTTTCCTGGACCCCTTCGTTGATCCTGGTCCGACACCATTGGTAACCCACCACTCCTCTCCCAATGAGTCGCGCCTGCGAGCCGGCGAGGCGGCACACCCGGGAGCATCACGAACACTCTCATTGGAACTCATCGGTGCCGGCGACCTGTCCTTTGTGAAGGGTGCCTGAGGTTGCTGCGTAGATGATTCCGCGTGCGGGTCCTCCTGGCTGACGACATGAGACCAGGCGCCGCGGTCAGGGTGGTCGATCATGATCACGAGATGTGCGCCGGAGCGAGAATACACGACTCTCGATCACGCGACTATGCCAGCAGGGGCGGTGCCGGCGGAACCCGTCCCGCCCCATCCCGGTGCGCTGACGGGACTGCTCGCCGCAGGGCTCACAGACGCAGCTCAGCGGCACGAGACCACGACCCAGCAAGCCAAGCACAGCCGGCGCTATAGCACCCCTGTCTGACTGACAGGCTCCCACCGCGGCCAACAGCGCCACTGACAGCCCCATCCAGGTGCGCTGACAGCCCGCTGCGCTGGCACGGCGCTCGCCGGCCCTGTCCGCGACGCTGTCAACAGTGCTGTGAGCCCGGTGTAGCTTGCTGGACCGGTCCCGCCAGCCTTGCGCGACCAACCCCGACGCCGCGGCGGAAAAGAAATTCCGCAGGAATATTCTTTTCGCCGCCCGCCCAACAGGAGCGCTCACACTCGGGCACCGTATGACTCACAGATGCAGGTCAGCGGCACGGTGACAGCGGAGCTTCAGTAAGTCAAGCTCGGACGACGGCCTCGTAGCACACCCGCCGCACTGACAGCCTCTCAGCGCGGCTGACGACCAGCCTCACAGCTCGTTCAGGTGCGCTGTCCGCCCGCTGTCCCCGCGCGGTCGAGGCCGTGTCGGCGGTGCTGTCAGCCTCGCGTTGAGCCCGGTGTGGCTTGCTGGACTGGCCCTGCCGCCCAGCCCCAAGGACCGGAATGCCGCAGCCTGTCGCGCCCGACCTGCACGACCCGCGCTCGCCGCGCCAGCACCCGCGAAGGGTCGGCAGGCGCGGGCACTGCCGCCTGCTGCCCGGCGCGCTGTCGCAAAGCCGGCGTGCAAGCCGCCAGTTGTCAGTAGAAGAGTGCGCCCACCATACGAACGGCGGAAGCAGGATAGACACCACGAGCTGGACAACTTTGGACCGGCGGCAACTTCCCTGTCCTGACAGGCCCCAACACCGCGCTTTGAGGGTGGAACCCTATGCGCCGCGTCGGGTGCTCCCAGGACCGCCCGACCGCGCCACCGTCAAAGTCCGATGTCGAAAATGGGCTCCCGTCTGGATATTTGGAGAAGAAGCCCCTGCTGCCCACCCGGCCCTCGCTGGAGGTCGCGCCCTTGGTGTTCCCCGCTGGCCCCCGCGACCAATCCGGCTACCAGTCCCCCGCCGGATCGCTCGCCGACCTAGGAACTGGCGTCCCCCACCCCCGCCAACCTGCACGTCAGGCCCGCTGGCACCGCGCCGGGCAGTGTCCCCGACTCCCTACCGGGACGCGAGCTGCCACATGACCAGCATGACCAACACCAGCCATCCCCACCCGCGAACGCCCGCGTCCCCGCGCTCGCGGGCACCGAGCATGGCCGCCCAGCTCGCCGCGCTCGCCGGCCGGCTCACCGAACGCGACCGCCGCATCCTCCGCCTGGTCGGCGAGCACCGCGTGTTCACCACCCACCAGCTCACCGACCTGTTCTTCAACACCCACGACCGCGCCGAGCACCGCCTCCGACAGCTCACCCAGGCGCACGTCCTCGCCCGGTTCCGCCCCCACACCCGCCACGGTGAAGGCTCCGCGCCCTACCACTACGTGCTCGGCCCCGCCGGCGCCGCCGTGCTGGCCGCCGAACAAGACACCCACGTCCGCGAGCTCGGCTACCGACCGGACACGGCCCTGGACATCGCCCACAGCCAACGCCTCGCGCACACCGTCGGCGTCAACGGCTTCTTCACCACCCTGGCCGCCCACGCCCGCCGGCAGCCCCCCGGCAGCGCGGCGCTTGTCGCCTGGTGGTCGCAGCGCCGCTGCCACGCCCGCTGGGGCCAGCTCGTCCGCCCGGACGGCTACGGCCGCTGGCGCGAGGACGGCCGCGAGGTGGACTTCTTCCTGGAGTACGACCTCGCCAGCGAGCCGCTGGCGCGGCTGGCCGCCAAGCTGGGCGGCTACCAGGACCTCGCCATCGGCAGCAAGCTCGCGACCCCGGTGCTGTTTTGGCTGCCCAGCTCGGGCCGGGAGGCCACCGTCCGCACGGCGCTCGCCGCCCACCCACGGTGGGACCGGGTGCGGTTCGTGGTAGCGACCGCCAGCCCGACCCTTGCCCTGGGCCCGGCCGAGCGGGCATGGCTGCCGCTGGGCCAGACCTGGCCGCGCCGCCGCCTGGTCGAGCTGGCCGACATGGAGCGCTGACCACGTGCGCGGCCATTCGGCACGAATCGACCGGGGTGCCCCGTCACCCGCTGCACATCACGACCCGATCCGCCACGGCGCAACCACACCAGTTCCCGCGCCAGCAAGGAGGCCGTCGCCCTTGGCCCAACCCGAACTACCGCCCCGCCATGCCCTCCCGCCCTCGGCGATCCTACCCACTGGCCGCTTCGCCGGCCGCCTGCGCTACGACACCCTCGTCGACGGCCGCGCCCGCATCCTGCCGACCTGGCTGCTCACCACCGCTGACCGCCAGGTCGCAGCGAGCATCGTCACGCTGCTCGGCGGACGATTACCCGTCGCCACCGGCGACGACCAGAAGTCCGGCTATCACGTCCTCACCGACGACGCGGAGATCGACGTCCTGCTCGACGGGCCGCAGGCGATACGACTGCGGATGCTCCGCCGCCACGGCGCGACCGTGCTGCGCTGCTGCAACGGCCGCACCCAGCGGACCCCGTCCGGCAAGCAACCCTGCCAGTGCCCACCGACCCTCAAGGGACGCTGGCAGGCCGCCAAAGCCGGCCACGGCTGCGAGCCGCTGGTCCACGTCACCTTCCGACTCGCCGCCGACCCGACGCTCGGCCGCTTCCTGCTCTCCAGTGCCACCTGGGCGTTCGCCGACCACGCCATGACCGTGAAGACGGCGCTGCGGAAGCGCGGTGGAGCGGTGCGCGCCCGACTGAGGATTGATCGCAGCCTGCACACCACCACCAGCGGGACGACCTTCGCCTACACCCGGCCCACCATCACGATCCTGCCCACCGTGCCGTAGCTGCAAGACCGGACATAGCGACGGGTGGAGCCTAAGGCTCCACCCGTTCGTACATTCGACTCGAATATCACCTGGTCGCGCTCTCCGCCGGCGGCTCGAGTTGACAGTCACCACAGACCCTCATCGCATGCCCCTCCGTGAGGAGCGGCACCTCCGCCGGTTGAGCAAGCACGATCCTGGCCGGACCTTCGTAGGCAGCCTCCCACCGAGGGTCTCCCGGCTGGTACGGAAGCCGCCTGCACCCGCGCCGATGAACGATGCAGTAGCGCACCGAACCCGTAGCCCGAGCGCCACGGTGGTGGAACATGACGGCGAGCCGTCCGTCGTCGGGTGTGACCTTCTCGTGTCCCCGGCGTGGCTTAGGCGGCTCCTCTCCGTGCCACACGACGACGACCCGGTCTTGCAACGGTAGATCCGGGCTGTAGACCCAGACTTGGTGAATGGCGAGGCTAAGCAGGAAACGCTGGCGGGCGACCGTCAGGGCTGGCCAGGTTTCGATGCTCAGCTCTCCGTCCAGCAGCGTCGCCAAGTCGAACTCCGGTCGGGGCGGCAGCTTGGCCAGAGCCGCTTCCGCAGCGTCCCGCTGCTTCCTGAGTCGCTCCATCAAGCGCTCGTAGGTGGCTACCTCATCAAGGGTCGAGAACTCGCCCCGCTCATAGCGGGCGGCGTACAAGTCGGCGATCCGCGCCTTGGCCGCGTCCCTGCCTTCCTCAAGAATCCGCCGGTCGGCCTCTTGGTCGGGCAGCTTCTGCGCGAACCACCGCTCCGCGATCTCATGCAGCAACGGATCGCCAGGCTCAAGGGCGGCGAGCTTCGCCCGCAGTCGGCTGATAACTTCGTCTTCGAGGTACCGTTCCATGATGTACATGCCGCGACAGCGCCCCGCTGTCTGCTTCTTTCCACAGCGGAGTTGGTGGGCAAAGTCGCCCCTGGTGGTACTCAACACGCGGGCGCCGGCAGCGCCGCACTCGGCGCAACGAACGAAGCCAACCAGAAGATGTTCAGCGGGGCGACCTGCACCCGTTCGCTTGCCGACACGCCCCACAGCCCCCTTCTGGACTACGACCGAGCGGCGCTCCAGTTCGGCGAGAATGCGGGCGCGCTCTGCTAAGGTGGCGATGCCTACGCCGGCTGAGATCGGCTCCCCCCGTTCGTCGTACACAAGCTTCCGCTTGTTCGAGACCAGTGCAGCCACGGCGGGATTCGAGAGAACCTTTCGCACACTGGTTACGCCCCACGAGTCATGCGGCGGCGTCTTGGCTCGGCGTCCTGCAGCCCTCGCTTCTTCCGCATGGACGACATTGGGTGTCTTGACGCCTTCGTCATTGAGCCAGCGAGCGATGCTGCCGAGCGAGGCGCCGCCCAGGAAGTCATCGATCATTCGCCGCACGATGGGGGCCTCAATGGGGTGCGGCCTCAGTCGACCGTTCTCGACCACGTACCCATAGGGGCGCTTCTGGTTCCACACCCCGTGGCGACGGTTGTACATGTGCCACTGCCCCACGCGCCACGAGGTGTTGTCGGACTCGGCACGGGCCTGCTCGGCGAGGATGGCAATGATCGGCCGCACACCCGGCTTCGAGGTGTCGAGGCCGTCGGCGACGAACACGATCCTGCCGCCCACCTTCTCGAGCTCGTCGAGGATCAGGCCGACATGGCCCATGCCCCGCCGGCTGAGCCGGTCGAGCTTGGCGACGTACAGCGTCCTGATCTTGCCCGTGAGCAGGAGCTTGAGGGCGGCGTCGAGGTCGCGACGCGTGCGGTCCTTGCGCGCGGAGACATCCAGCTCCTTGAACTCGTACTCCGGCGGGATGTGCTCGCCGTTGCGCTCGGCGGCCTGATGGCACAGCCGACGCTGGTTCTCGGGAGAGAACGGGTCGTGGGCGGGCGGCGTCGCCGAGAGGCGGATCAGGGCCCCGGCTGGCTCTCCAATGAAGGAGCCCGAGGGTGGAGGCGTGGCCGGTTGGGACGCAGCGGGCATGATACCCTCCATCGAACAGGCGTTCTGCGGGTATCAGTATAAAACGTTTCCCCCTGCGGACAAAGGGCGCTCACTTTGACGCCGCGGTCGCCGTAGGCGATGGCCAGCCACTCCGCGAAGGCCACGGCGGCATGCTTGGACAGCGTGTAGGGGGCGTCGCCGGGGCTGGTCAGCAGCCCGGCGGCCGAGCAGGTCTGCAAGAGGTAGCCCTCGCCGCGCCCGAGCATGGCCGGCAGCGCCGCGCGCGCCGCGTACACGTGCGCCATGACATTGACCGACCAGGCCAGGGCCCAGTCCTCGTCGCCGGCGTCCAGGCCCCGCCCGAAGGCCACCCCCGCGTTCGAGCAGACGAGGTCCACCTGCCCGAACCGCTCCAGGGCGGTGGCCACCAGGGCACGCGCCTGCGGCTCGGAGCGCACGTCGGTGCGCACGGCCACGCCGCCGACGCCGGCCCGCTCGACCTGGGCGGCCACTTCACGCGCCCGCGCCTCGTCGAGGTCGGCCACCACCACCGCACGCGCGCCCTCGGTGGCGAAGCGGCGGGCCATGGCCGCGCCGATCCCGCTCCCGCCGCCGGTCACCACCACGACCTTGCCCTGAAGGTCCATGCGCCATCTCCCAGTCGCCGGCACGCTCGATCCCACCCCGGGGTGACTATCTCCCGCCACGGGGGGCCATCGTCAACGCCTGACATGAACGGCTGAGCCGAACGCTGGTCCGGTGAACGGAACGAACCGCACACCTTCGCGTTCGCGCACCAATGGAATGTTGACTGATCAGATAGTGTGGAGCGGTTGAAGCACACATTCTTAGTCTTTCCCTAAGTCCTTCTCAGACAGTTCTAAGGCGTCGGCAGTACCTCATTGCCCTGCCCCTTATGTGTGGCAAGCCCGGTCAAAGAGGAAGCACGCATGGTGTGGCCCGGTGGGACCACTGAGCCGTGCGTGCGCTCGTTAGGGAGGTGCAAGTGCGGACCTCGAAGTACGTGCGTCATCTGCGCTGGCTGACGGTCGTGTTCGCGATCGCGCTCCTCGCAGCCGCGTGCAGCTCGAAGAGCGGTGGCGGTGGGACCGCCGCCACCCCGCAGGAGAAGAAGGGCGGCAGCGTCGTGTTCGCTGCCGAGCAGTGGCCCGAGTGCCTGAACCCCATCACGTCCTGCGCCAACGCGTCATGGCTGGTCTGGGTGGCCTGGGAGCACGTCATGCCCAGGCTCATGCAGACCGACCCGAAGGGCAACTTCCTCGCCTCCGACCTGTTGGTCGAGGCGCCGACCGAGCAGAACGGCGGCATCAAGGAGAACCCCTTCACGATCACCTACAAGCTGCGTCCCGAGGCGGTCTGGGACGACGGCTCGCAGATCACGTCCGAGGACGTCAAGTTCACCTGGGACGTGATCATGAAGACCACCGGGACGATCGGCACGACCGGCTACGACCAGATCAAGTCGATCGACACCAGCGACCCCAAGACCGTGGTCATCACGTTCAAGGACGTCTACTCCGACTGGCAGGACCTGTTCGGCGGCAACAACGCCAACGGCGTGGTGCTCAAGAAGGCCGCCTTCAACGGCAAGGTCAACCTCAAGGACGAGATGCAGTCGAGCTACGGGTTCTCGGGCGGCCCGTGGAAGCTGCAGAGCTTCTCCCAGCAGCAGAGCGTGCTGGTCCGCAACGACAAGTACTGGGTCAAGGACAAGATCCCCAACTTGGACCAGGTCACCTTCGTGCCCCGCACCGACCAGAGCACCGAGATGAACTCCCTGCTCACCGGTGAGGCCCTTGCCGCCTACCCACAGCCGAGCCGCGGCATCACCAAGCAGCTCAAGGCGCCGGGGATGAAGTACGCTGCCGGGGCCGGCTCGAGCTACGAGGGCCTCTGGATCAACATGGACAAGTTCCCGTTCAACGATCTGAAGGCCCGCGAGGCGTTCGCCTATGCGATGGACCGCCAGGCGGTCGTCGACGCCATCTACAAGGCTGACTTCCCCGACCTCAAGGTGCTGAACTGCGCCGGCTGGGTGCCGACCGTCAGCGACTGGTGCGACAACACCGCGTTCTCCGACATCTCCTACCAGCCCGACAAGGTCAAGTCGCTGCTCGAGGGCTCCGGCTGGAGCAAGGGCGGCGACGGCATCTACGCCAAGGGCGGCAAGCGCTTCTCGGTCGAGTTCAACACCACCGCCGGCAACAAGATCCGCGAGGACACCCAGGCGCTGCTCAAGGAGAAGGCCAAGGCCGCCGGCATCGAGCTGGTGATCAAGGACTTCCCACCGACGCAGCTCTTCGAGGACAAGCTGCCGAAGCGTGACTTCACCCTGGCCGAGTACGCGCAGGTCGCCTCGCCCGACCCGAGCGTCACCGCCATCCTGGCCGCCGACCAGATCCCCAGCGCGGCCAACGGCAACAGCGGCCAGAACTTCCTCGGCTGGCGCAACGCGCAGGCCACGGCCCTGATGAAGGAGAGCGACAAGACCATCGACCACGCCAAGCGGCGGGACATGATCCAGCAGGTCAACAAGCTGGAGCGCCAGGACATCCCGTGGGTCCCGATGTTCCAGAAGCCGCTCCTGCTGGCCTGGCACGCCGACCGGCTCACCGGCCCGATCGGCGATTACGCCCCCTCCAGCTACGGCGGGTTCTTCAACATGTACGACTGGTCCTTGAAGTAATCGGCAGTCCCTGCGGCTCGGCGGGCGCGCGGTCGCGCGCCCGCCGGCCCGGCGATCGGAGCGATGATGCTGCGGTTCATCCTTCGGCGGCTTCTGATCTCGATCCCGCTCCTGCTGGTGGCCAGCGTCCTGGTGTTCACGGTGATGCACCTCACCACCGACCCGACCGCCGGGCTGCGGGTCAACCCTCGCATCAGCGGAGCCGACATGGCCCGCTACCGGCACGACCTGGGCCTGGACCGCTCTGGGGCCGCCCAGTACTTCGCCTGGCTCGGCAACTTCGTGCGCGGGAACTGGGGCAAGTCGCTGTTCACCAATATCCCGGTCTCCGGCCAGATCCGTGAGGCGCTGGTCAACTCGATGGTGCTCGGTGTCACCGGCTTCACGCTCGCGCTCCTGATCGGCGTGACCGTCGGGGTGATCGCCGCCATCCGGCAGTACTCGGTCTTCGACTACCTGGCCACCAGCGGCGCGTTCGTGGCCCTGTCGATCCCGGTGTTCTGGTTCGCCCTCATCCTGCAGCTCCTGTTCGGCCTGTACCTGGTCCGCTGGCTGCACCTCGATCAACCGGTCTTCTTCACAGCGGGCATGGTCCAGCCCGGCTCGCTCGGCTTCGACCTGGTCGACCGGGCACGCCACCTGGTGCTGCCCGCGATCGTGCTCGCCGTCCAGCTCATCGCGATCTACAGCCGCTACATGCGCGCGAGCATGCTGGAGGTGCTCAACTCGGACTACCTGCGCACCGCGCGGGCCAAGGGCGTGCGGGAGCGCCGCGTGATCGTCCGCCACGGCATGCGCAACGCGCTCATCCCGCTGACCACGCAGGCCGCCATCGACTTCGGCGGCCTGGCCGGCGGCCTGATCGCGACCGAGGCGATCTTCCAGTGGCCGGGAATGGGCTACCTGTTCGTTCGCGTCATGAACGACGGGGACTATGCGATCGCGCTCCCGTGGGTCATGCTCACCATGGCGTTCGTGATCGTCTTCAACCTCGTGGCGGACGTGCTCTACGCCGTCCTCGACCCAAGGATCCGCTATGCCTGACGGGACTCTCGACCACCCGCCGGCGCAGGTCCTCAGCCCGGTGACGACCAGCACCGAGGCGCCGGCGACCCTCGAGGCGCTCGGTCTCGAGGAGCACGGCCTGTCGCAGCGCACCCTTGCCTGGCGCCGGTTCCGCCGCCACAAGCTCGCGATGGCGAGCCTTGCGGTGCTCCTGCTGATCGGGCTGGTGACCGCGCTCGCCAGCGCGATCGCCCCCTACGGCTTCTCCGAGCAGCACCTGGACGCCACCCTGCAGGGGCCCGGCGCCAAGCACCTGCTCGGCACCGACACGCTCGGCCGCGACGAGTTCTCGCGGCTGCTGTACGGCGGCAGGGTCTCGCTGCTGGTCGGCCTCGGCGTGGCCCTGTCCGCGGGCGTGCTGGGCATGCTGCTTGGCGCCGCGGCCGGCTACTACGGCGGCCGCCTCGACAACATCGTCATGCGGGTCACCGACCTGTTCCTGTCGATCCCGCTGCTGGTGGTGCTGATCATCGCGTCGCGCGTGACCAAGGGCGGCGTCCTCGACATCGTGGTGGTGCTGTCGCTGGTGCTGTGGACGCCGCTGGCCCGCATCGTGCGCGGCATGTTCCTGTCGCTCAAGGAAAAGGAGTTCATCGAGGCGGCCCACATGATCGGCGCCTCGAACTGGCGCATCATCTTCCGCCATCTGCTGCCCAACACCCTCGGGGTGATCATCGTCAACGTCACCCTGACCGTCGCCCTGGCGATCCTCACCGAGTCGCTGCTGTCCTTCCTCGGCTTCGGCATCCAGCCGCCGACCCCGTCGTGGGGCAACATGCTCGAGGACGGCCGCGGCCTGATGACCCTGGCCGGCTGGCTGGTGTGGTTCCCGGGGCTGGCGATCCTGGTGACGGTGCTGTGCGTGAACTTCCTCGGCGACGGCCTGCGGGACGCGCTCGACCCGACTCAGCGGCGGGTGCGCGCGTGAGCGCCGAGCGGGCGGAGGAGGCGCCGGTGCCGGACCCGGCAGCGGACGTGGTGCTCGAGGTCGAGAACCTCAGCACCGTGTTCCACACCGAGGTCGGGATCGTCCACGCGGTCGACGACGTCAGCTTCTCGGTCCGCTCCGGCGAGGTGCTCGCGGTGGTCGGCGAGTCCGGCTGCGGCAAGACGGTGACCGCGCTGTCGGTCCTCGGCCTGATCCCAAAGCCCGCGGGCAGGATCACCTCCGGCAGCATCCGCTACCGCGGCAAGGACCTGCTGAAGCTGCACCCGGAGGAGCACCGCGCCATCCGCGGCGACCGCATCGCCATGATCTTCCAGGACCCGCTGACCGCGCTGAACCCGGTCCACCGGGTCGGGGCGCAGATCGCCGAGCAGATCGCGGCGCACCGGGACGTGAGCGGCAAGGAGGCCTGGCGCCGCGCGGTCGAACTGCTCAAGCTCGTCGGCATCCCGAACGCCGCCGACCGCGCCCGCAACTACCCCCACCATTTCTCGGGCGGGATGCGCCAGCGCGTGATGATCGCCATGGCGATCGCGCTCGACCCCGAGCTGCTGATCGCCGACGAGCCCACCACCGCGCTCGACGTCACCGTCCAGGCGCAGATCCTGCAGGTCCTGCTCGACGTGCGCGAGCGCTTCGGCATGGCGATCGTGCTCATCACCCACGACCTGGGCGTGGTCGCCGGGATCGCCGACCGCGTGATGGTGATGTACGCCGGCAAGCGGATCGAGGAGGCCGACGTCCACACCCTGTACGGCAATCCCAAGCACCCGTACACCTGGGGCCTGCTCGGCTCGACCACCCGGGTCGACCGGCCGCGGCTGGAGCAGCTCACGCAGATCCCGGGAGCGCCGCCGAGCCTGCTGTCGCCGCCGCCGGCCTGCCGCTTCGCGCCGCGCTGCGCCTGGGCTCAGGCAGTCTGCCGCAGCGAGTACCCGGAGCTGCGCGAGGTCGGCATCCCCGGCCACAGCGCGGCCTGCCACTTCGCCAACCTGGACGGCTGGGAGCCGGGCATGTCGCCGGGCGAGCTGGGGCGCCGCACCGAGGAGGTCAGATGAGCGTCGCCACGGAGCGGGAGGCGGTCGCCCCGCGGGCGGGGCAGGACCTGGTCCGCGTCACCGACCTCGTCAAGCACTTCCCGGTCACGCTCGGGGTGGTCTTCCAGCGTGAGGTCGCGTCGGTCCACGCGGTCGACGGCGTGTCGTTCACCATCCGCAAGGGCGAGACGCTGGGGCTGGTCGGCGAGTCCGGGTCGGGCAAGTCGACCACGGCACGGCTGGTGATGCGGCTGCTCGAGCCGACCTCCGGGCGGGTCGAGCTCGAGGGCGAGGACATCACCGCGGCGAGCGGCGCGCGGCTGCGCCACGCGCGCCAGGAGATGCAGATGATCTTCCAGGACCCGTACGCAAGCCTCGACCCGCGCATGACCGTGCGCGACATCGTGGGCGAGCCGCTGATCATCTGGGGGCGCTGGCGCAGCGGCGGCGCGCTGCAGGTCGCCGAGCTGCTGGAGCGGGTGGGCCTCAACCCCGACCACGCCAACCGCTTCCCGCACGAGTTCTCCGGCGGGCAGCGGCAGCGCATCGGCATCGCGCGGGCCCTGGCCCTGCGGCCCAAGCTGATCGTCTGCGACGAGCCGGTGTCGGCCCTGGACGTGTCGGTGCGCGCGCAGATCCTCAACCTCCTCGCCAACCTGCAGCGCGAGTTCGACCTGACCTACCTGTTCATCTCGCACGACCTGTCGGTGGTGCGCCAGGTCGCCGACCGTGTCGCCGTGATGTACCTGGGCAAGATCGTGGAGACGGCCGACCGCGACGAGCTGTACCGGCGGCCGGTGCACCCGTACACGCAGGCGCTGGTGTCGGCCGTGCCGATCCCGGACCCGACCCTGGAGCGCCAGCGCAAGCGCATCGTCCTCAGCGGCGAGATCCCCAGCCCCACCGACCCGCCGAGCGGCTGCCGCTTCCGCACGCGCTGCTTCAAAGCGCAGCCGGTCTGCGCCGAGCAGGAGCCCGAGCTGGTCGACCGCGGCCACGGCCACGGCCACCCCTCCGCCTGCCACTTCGCCGAGCCGCTCAAAGTCATCCCGTAGAACCGGAGGACCGGCATTCGGTCAGGGCAGGTGGCTTCAGATGCCCGAGGCGGCGCACGGCAGGCACTCCAGCTACCGGACCTTTGTGGCAGTCGATATCGAAGGCTATGGCCGCTTTGAGCGCTCCGATCCTTCCCGGGTCCAGCTCCGCCACCGCCTGAACGAGTGGTGCACCGACCTGCTCGACCAGGCCGAGGCGGATGCCGCGCATTGGCGGGCAAGGACACCGGCGACGGATTCATTCTCTCGATCGACCCGAACGTGCCCCGGAGTCTGCTGCTGGCCCTCGTGCCGACCGGGTTGCGAGCGCACCTGCTGGCCTACAACCAGGACAGACCGGGCCGGGAGCGCTTCCGGGTGCGGCTTGCCGTGCACGCCGGCGACGTGCTGGGCGATCCCGACCCCTTCGTCGGGGAGGCGACCAACCACGTCTGCCGGCTGCTGGACAGCGACGCGCTGCACGCCTGCCTGCAGGCCACCCCGCAGCCGGTGGTCGTGATCGCCTCAGAGGCGATCTACCGGGGGGTCGTCAGTCGCGCGCACGGCGGCCTGGACCCCGCCGTGTGGCACCGGGTCGTCGTCCACGGCAAGGAAGGCCAGGCGGATGCCTGGGTCCACGTGCCGGCAGACGAGGAGCTGGCCATCCATCTCTGCGCGCTGCAGGGCGTCGCCCCGGGCGCGCTCCGGTCCGATCTGGAGGCGCAGCCCGCCAACCTTGACCTGGCGATCCGCCAGGCGCTGATCGGCAGACCGTCGGCCGTGGAGATGCTGCTGGTCGTCGACCAGTTCGAGGAGGTCTTCACCCTCTGCGGCGACGAGCGGGAGCGGGCCGGCTTCCTGGACGCTCTCCTGGGTGCCGTCAACAGCCCCAGGAGCCGCGCCAGGATCGTGTTGGGGGTCCGAGCCGACTTCTACGCGCGGTGCGGAGCGAACCCGGCCCTGGTCGCCGCGCTGCAGGACGCGCAGGTGCTGATCGGCCCCATGACCGAAGGTGAGCTCCGGGCGGTGATCGCCGAGCCCGCCGCCCGCGCCGGGATGACGGTCGAAGCGGCGCTGGTCGAGTTCCTCGCCACCGGCGAGGCCGGCGAGATCTGGGCGAGGCGGGGCGGGTTCACCTCTCCGAACAGGCAGGTCGACCTCTCGGCATACCCCGACGACATCACCCGGCGCTCCGCCAGGGAGCTGACCACGTCCGGGATCTTCCGCTTCGACCTGTCCGACCTGGAGCCGCCGGAGTTCGGGGGCACCCTCGGCGGCCGCCGGCTCACAAGCCGCCGCGGGCCCAGATGAAGGCGCCGTACAGGGCGGCGAGGACCAGCAGGAACACCGCGAGCTTGGCGAGCTTGCGGACGGCCCACAGGCCGATGACCACCATGACCGCCACGGGCACCACGTTGAGCGCGGCCGGCGTCCTGGCCAGGATCGGGAACTCGAGCATCACTTCCCCCAGTCACGGGCACTCACGGGCCTTTGGAGCAACCGGCCGGAACGTACCACACTGCTACGGTGGACCGGCGGCGCGCCGCCGCTCGGGCGGACAGCACGTCGCGGCCGTAGGCGGTGCCACCGCCTACGGCCGCGACGGCCAGCAGCTCCCGTGGCTACTCGCTCGCGATGGCCTCCAGCACGTTCAGCCTCGCCGCCCGGCGGGCCGGGCGCACGCCGGCCAGCACGCCGGCGAGGGCGCCGACCACCAGCACGACCGCGAGCTGCCCCAGGGGGACCGCGAACGCGCCGAGGGCGTTCTGCGCGGCGGTCGCGCGCACCAGGGCCCAGCCGAGGAACACACCCAGCCCCAGGCCGCCCACGGTGCCGAACAGCGCGACGATCACCGACTCCCAGCGGACCATCGCCCGCACCTGCCCGCGGGTCTCACCGACCGCGCGCAGCAGGCCGAGCTCGCGGGTGCGCTCGTGGACCGAGAGCGACAGCGTGTTGGCGATGCCCATCAGCGCGATCAGGATCGCCAGCACCAGCATCACGTACACGATGGTCAGCATCGTGTCCACGCTGCTGGACACGGTGTCGGCGTACTCCTGGCGGTCCTGCACGTCGGGACCGCCGAAGCCGGCGGCCACCCGCTCGACCGCGGCCTTGCCGGCGGCCAGGTCGACGCCGTCCTTGAGCTTGATGAGCACGGTGCCGTCCACGTCCTGGGACGCGTGCGGCGCCCACTCGGCGCGCGGCAGCAGGTAGTCGCCGGTCACCACGTCGCGGCCGCTGTAGATCGCGCCGACCGTGAAGGTCTCGGTGGCGCCGTCGTCGAACCGGACCGGCACGGCCGTGCCGAGCCGCCAGCCGTTGTCGTCGGCAACGTGCTCGGCAACGGCGAGCTGCCGTCCGCTGAGGCCGCCGATCGACCCCGCGGCCATGTCCAGGTCGAGCACCCCGCCGAGCTCCGGCGGGTCCGCCACGCTGACCTCCTGGCTGGTGCCGGCGACCAGGGCGGTGCCGGTGCCGATCCCGGCGGCCTGCCGCACCTGGGGAAGCCTGCCGACGTCGGCGGCGAGCCGCGGGTCGAGCCGGCCGCCGGTGAAGCCGCTGGAGGCGATCACCAGGTCGCCGCCGAACGAGCTCGACACGCTCTGCCTGATCGACGACTGGAGCGAGGCGGTGAACACGGTGAACAGCGTGACCACGGCGACGCCGATCATCAGGGCGACGGCCGCTCCGGCGGTGCGCTGCGGCTTGCGCATGGCGTTCTGCCTGGCGAGCGCACCGGTGATGCCGCGAAGCCGCGGCAGCGGCGCGCCGATGAGGCGGCTCGCCGGGCGCGCCACCACCGGGCCGAGCGCCACCGCGCCGACGACGGCGAGGACCGCGCCGACGCCGACGAGCCGCGGCATCGCGTCGCCGCCCGCCAGCACCGCGGCCACCGTCACAGCAACGCCGGTGGCGGCGAGCGCTGCGCCCGCGACCGCGCGGCGAGGCGAGGCGGCGGCGCGCTCGGACGCGACCTCGCGCAGGGCGGCCAGGGGGGCCACCCGCGACGCCCGCAGCGCGGGCAGCGCGCCTGCCAGCAGCGTGACGACCACGCCAACGCTCAGCGAGACGGCGGCGTTGCTCGCCTTGAACACCAGGCCGCTGTCGGGCAGGGGGAAGCCGAAGCCGGCGAAGACGGCCTTCAGCCCCGAGGCGATGCCGATCCCGCCGCCGAGCCCAGCGGCGGAGGCCACCAGGCCGACGGCCAGCGCCTCCAGCACGACCGACCCGAGCACCTGCCGCCGTGACGCGCCGATGGCCCGCAGCAGCGCGGCCTCGCGGGTGCGCTGGGCGACGATGATCGAGAAGGTGTTGGCGATCGAGAACATCGCTACGAACAGGGCGATCCCGGCGAACACCAGCAGGAACGTCCGGAACAGGCCGAGGAAGCCCTGGTTGATGTCGGTGATGCTCTCGTCGCTGAGCTGCGCCCCGGTGATCGCCTCGACGCCCTGGGGCAGCAGCGGCCGCAGCCCCCGGACCAGCTCCTCCTGGGACACGCCCGGGGCGGCCTTGACCAGGATGCTCGAGACCTGGCCGGGCTGCTTGACCAGGTGCCGCTGCGCGCCCTGGAGGCTGAAGGCGGTGTAGGAGCTGCCGCCGAAGCCGTCGGCGTCCTGGAAGGTGACGATGCCGACGACCTTCACCGGGACCGGCCGCGGGGTCTGGATGGTGGTGCGGTCGCCGACGTGCAGGTCGCCCTTCTTGGCGGCGCCGCGGTTGACGACCACCTCGTCGGGGGCCTGGGGCGCCCGGCCCTCGGCGAGCCGGTAGGGGGTGAGACTGGGGTCGGCGATCCAGTTGCTGGCCCGCGGCGGCCCCATGGTCTTGATCGCCTTGCCGTCCCTGCCGACGATCTGGCCGAGGCCGTCGACGACCGGCTGGGTGCTGCGCACCCCAGGCGCGGCGCGGACCCGGTCGGCCACGGACAGGTCGATCGGCCCGCGTGGCGTGCCCGGGTTGTCGTCCACCTTGGTCGCGTTGCGGACGATCGCGCCGGTGTCGCCGGTGACGCTGGTGAACAGGGTGTCGAAGTTGGCCCGCAGCGTGTCGGAGAGCACCAGCGTGCCCGACAGGAACGCCACGCCCAGCAGCACCGCCAGAAACGTGCCGGTGAGCCGGCGCTTGTGGCTCCACAGGCCCTTGAGACTGACTTTCAACATGATGTCGACCTCACTCCCCGAGTGACTTGATGCGGTCCAGCACCGTCTGCGGCGTCGGCTCGGCCATGCGGCCGACGATGCGGCCGTCCCCCAGGAACAGCACCGAGTCGGCGTAGCCGGCCGCCACCGGGTCGTGGGTGACCATCACGATCGTCTGGCCGAGCTCCGCCACGGCGCGGCGCATGAAGGCGAGGATCTCGCCGCCGGAGCGGGAGTCGAGGTTGCCGGTCGGCTCGTCGGCGAACACGATCTGCGGCCGGGTCGCCAGCGCCCGCGCCACCGCCACCCGCTGCTGCTGGCCGCCGGACAGCTCCGCCGGCCGGTGCGCGAGGCGCCCGCGCAGGTCGACGGTGTCGATGACGCCGTCGAGCCAGTCCCGGTCGGGCCTGGAGCCGGCGAGCGCGAGCGGCAGGGTGATGTTCTCAAGCGCCGTGAGCGTGGGGATCAGGTTGAACGACTGGAACACGAAGCCGACGTGCTCGCGGCGCAGCAGGGTGAGCTCTTTGTCCGACAGGGTGCCGAGCTCGACGCCGCCGAGGAGGACCTGGCCCGAGGTGAGGCTGTCGAGCCCGGCGACGCAGTGCATGAGGGTGGACTTGCCGGAGCCCGACGGTCCCATGACGGCGGTGAACCTGCCGCGCTCGAGGTCGACGGTCACCCCGTCGAGCGCCCGCACCGCGGTGTCGCCCGAGCCGTAGACCTTGGTCGCCCGGACCGCCCGCGCGGCCACGGCGCCGGCGGGCGCGGCCTCCGGGGCGGCCTGTGGGGTGGTGCGCCGCGGCGCTGTCACGTCCGATGTCATCGCATGCTCTCCTGGTTCGACGATGTGTCCTCCCGATGATCGCGACGGGACCCCGGATCGTCGTCGTCTGGGGGGAGGCTTTGCGGGTCGCCTGCTGGGCGCAGCGGCCGCCAGGCCCGCTACTCCGAGCGGGGTAGCGACTGCCCAAGACGGGTAAAGGAGCTGAACCGCTCGACAGCTCGACCGGATGCCCGCTCCTTGGGCGAGCGGTTGTCAGGGTCGTCGGGGATCATGGTGAGGACGTACCGCAACTGCCGCGGCGGGCCCGCGGCCGACCGAGGAGGTCGCCATGCGCGAGGGCAGACCGAAGCGCTTCATCGAAAGCCTTCAGACCAACGCACCGTGACGGGCGGCTGTACCCAGGCGCTCCGCGACCTCGACCACGTCCGCCAGGTGGTCGCGGACACCTGCTTCCCGGCCCGGCCCACCGCACCTGTCCCGGGTCGGGTGGGGCTCGAGGTCGAATCGTTCCCGGTCCGGGTCCTGGCGGACGGCACGCCCACGGGGCGCGTGCCGCTCGACTTCCTGGTGGCGCTGCTCGACCAGGAGGCGCGGACGAGCCCCGCGCTCGACTCCTGCCACGAGGAGGCGTCTGCGCCGCTGTACCGGCTGGCGGGCGGCGGCTCGCTCAACTTCGAGCCCGGCGGGCAGCTCGAGCACTCCACAGGCACCCATGCCGGCGCGGCCACCGCGCTGGGGGAGATCGACCTGGTGGCCGCGGCGCTCGCTCCCCTGCTGCGGCGCAACGGCATCGTGCTGGCCGCGGCCGGCGCCGACGTGTGGCTGCCCGACGGGCACGTGCCACAGCAGCTCCAGGCACCGCGGTACCGGGCGATGGCGGCCTATTTCGACCGCCGCGGGCCGCACGGCGCGGCGATGATGCGCCGCACCTGCGCGATCCAGGTCAACCTCGACCTCGGCCGCCCCGGCGAGCTGGCCGAGCGCTGGCTGGTGGCCAACCTGGTCGCCCCGCTCGCCTGCGCGACCTTCGCGTGCAGCCCGGGGCCGGGGGCGGTGTCGGTGCGGGCGCTCGCCTGGCGGCGGCTCGACCCCACCAGGACGGGCTTCCCGCGGCGCCTGGTGGACGGCTCCGGCACCGACCCGGTCGAGCAGCTCACCGACGCGGCGCTCGCGGCCGACGTGCTGCTGCTGCGACGCGGCCAGGGACCGTGGGAGCCGGGCGAGCCGGGCTGGACCTTCCACGACTGGCTCCGGGACGGCCACCCGCGGCACGGCCGTCCCGGCGAGGACGACCTGCGCTACCACCTCACCACCCTGTTCTTCGAGGTGCGGCCGCGCGGGTTCCTGGAGCTGCGCTCGCTGGACGCCCTGCCCGCGCCGCTGCGTCCCGTGCCGGTGGCGCTGCTGGCCGGCCTGCTCGAGGACGCGCGGGCACGGGCCGCCGCGCTGGCGGTCCTCGAGCGCCACCGGGACGGCCTGCCGCAGCTCGCCTGGCGCGCCGGCGCCGCGGGCCTGGCCGACCCGTCGCTGGCCGCGCTCGCCGGCCAGGTGTGGCCGCTGGCCCTCGAGGGGGCCGGGCGGCTGCCGGCCGGGTACCTCGACGGCCGGCAGGTGCGGCTGGCCGAGGACTTCCTGGAGCGGCGCACGCTGCGCGGGCGCTGCCCCGCCGACGAGCTGCGGGCGGCCCTGGACCGCGGTCCCGCCGACGCCCTGGCCTGGGCGGCCGAGCTCGCCCGCGAGCTGGACGAAACCGATAAAACCGATGCAACCGATCATTGCGCTGTGAGGTCCTGATGCACTCTGCTCGTCCCAGCACGTCCCTGATCAGCCCCGACGACCCGACGCTCCTTCGCCACGAGCTCGAGCGCGACCTCGCCGCCGTGCGGCGGCGGCTGGAGCGGCTCACCGCCCCGCTCGACGACGACACCCTGCACAGCCAGCACGACAGCATCATGAGCCCGCTGGTCTGGGACGTCGGCCACGTCGGCAACTTCGAGGAGCTGTGGCTGCTGCGGGAGGTCGCCGGCCGGCCCGCCCACGACCCCGGGCTGGACCACGTCTACAACCCGTTCGAGAACCCGCGCTGGGTCCGAGGCGACCTCCCGGTCCTGCCCCGCGCCGAGGCCGGCGCGTACCTTGCCGACGTGCGGGCCGAGGCGCTGGAGGTGCTCCGCTCGGTCGAGCTGGGCCATGAGCGGCCGCTTTTGGCCGGCGGCTACGTCTACCGGATGATCGTGCAGCACGAGTCGCAGCACCAGGAGACCATGCTGCAGACGCTCGACCTGCGCGGCGCGGCCCCGGACGCGGCGAGCGAGCCCTACGAGCCGGCGGCCGTACGGCGCCTGCCGGCGGCCGCGCGGCGCCTGCCGGCGCTCGCTCGACCGGTCGACGACACCGAGCGCGTGACGGTCGCCGGCGGGCCGTTCCGCATGGGCACCGACGACCGCTCCAGCGCGTACGACAACGAGCGGCCGAGCCACGTGGTGGAGGTGCCGGCCTTCGCGCTCGACCGCTTCCCCGTGACCGCCCGGCGCTTTGCCGCCTTCGTGGCCGACCGCGGCTACGCGCGCCCCGAGCTGTGGTCGCAGGCCGGCCGCGCCTGGCTCGCGGAGACCGGCGAGCGCGCGCCGCAGGGGTGGGTGCGCGACGGCGACGGTGGCTGGCAGGTGCGGCGCTTCGGCCACCTCGAGCCGCTCGACCCCCGCGAGCCCGTGCAGCACGTGTCGTACTTCGAGGCGGAGGCGTTCGCGCGCTGGTCGGGCGGCCGCCTGCCGACCGAGGCGGAGTGGGAGAAGGCGGCGGCCCACGACCCGGCCGCGCGGCGCAGCCGCACCTACCCGTGGGGAGAGGCGCCGCCCGGCCCCGAGCACGCCAACCTCGACCACACCGGCTGGGGACCGGCGCCGGTGGGGAGCTTCCCGGCCGGCGCGAGCGCCTACGGGGCCGAGCAGCTCCTCGGCGACGTGTACGAGTGGACCTCGTCGCCCTTCACCGGCTACCCGGGCTACTCGAGCTTCCCGTACCCCGAGTACAGCGAGGTCTTCTTCGGCGACGGCTACCGCGTGCTGCGCGGTGCGTCGTGGGCGACGGCCCGGTGGGTGGCCCGCTCGACCTTCCGCAACTGGGACTACCCGCGGCGCCACCAGCTCTTCGCGGGGCTGCGCCTGGCGTGGGACGTCGCCTGATGTGCCGGATGGCCGCCTACCTGGGGCCGTCGGCACCGCTGGCCGTGCTCCTGAGCGACCCGCCCTACGCGCTCGGCGAGCAGGCCTGGCGGGCGCGCATCCCCGGACCGGGCGGCGGCAACGCGGTCAACGTCGACGGCACCGGCGTGGTCTGGTGGCCGGCGGGCGAGGAGCAGGGCGCGCCGCTCCGCTACGTCACCGAGCTGCCGCCCTGGGCCGACCCGAACCTGCTGGGCCTGGCCGCGCGCCTGGAGGGCACGGTGCAGCTCTCCCTGGTCCGATCGGCCACCCCCGGGCTCCCCTACGGGGCCTGGTCGGTGGCGCCGTTCGTGCACGGCCGCGTGGCCGTGGCCCACAACGGCAGGATCCGCGGCTTCCGCGGCGCGCCCGGCCGCCGGCTGCTGGAGCGCCTGCCCGACGACCTGCTCGGCGAGCTCGGCGCGCTCACCGACTCGGCGGTGCTGGCCGCGCTGGTCGCCGCCGAGCTGCGCGACCGGGGGCCCGGGGGGCGCAAGAGCCAGGCGCAGCCGGGCGGTGGCCCCCTGGTGGACCGGGGGCTCAGCGGCGGCCCAGCGGCCGGGCCGCGGGGCCCGGAGGACCTGGCGGGAGCGCTCGGCGCGGCCGTGCTCGCGGTCGAGAAGGTCTGCGCCGACGCGGGCGAGGCGGCCACGCTCACCATGCTCGCCGCGGACGGCGAGCGGCTCGCCGGCGTGCGCGCCGCGATCGGCCGGGCCTCGCACCCGCTGTTCACGCTCGCCCGCTCCGGCGCGCTGCTGGCCGCATCGGAGCCGCTGGACGACGACCCCGGCTGGGTGGAGGTCCCCGACCGGCACCTGGTCGAGCTGACCGCGGCCGGAGCGCGACGCCGGCCGCTCGACGGGGAGGTGCCCTGAGTGGCCGTGCCGCGCACGCTGCCCAAGATGACCCAGCTCTCGCCCCAGGCGGACCGGCTCGGGCAGCTCGCCGAGGACGTCCGCACGGGCCTTCGGGCGACGCCGAAGTCGCTGCCGCCCAAGTACTTCTACGACGCCCGCGGCTCCGAGCTGTTCGAGGAGATCACCCGCCTGCCGGAGTACTACCTCACGCGGGCGGAGAGCGAGATCCTCGAGGCGGTCACCGACCGGCTCGTCGACCGGCTGCGCCCGGGCGAGCTGGTCGAGCTCGGCTCGGGCTCGTCCCGCAAGACGCGGCTGCTGCTGGAGGCCATGCACCGCCACCGCAGCGGCCACCGCTACGCGCCGCTGGACGTGAGCGAGGACGCCCTCGCCGGCGCCGCGGACGCGCTCAGCTCGAGCTACCCGTGGCTGGAGTTCGAGGGGTTCGTCGGCGATTTCACCGCCGACCTGCCGCGGGTGCCCAGGCACGGGCGCCGGCTGCTCGCCTTCCTCGGCTCCACCATCGGCAACCTCGGCCCGGCCGACCGCGCCGCCCTGCTCGGCGGGGTCGCCGGCGCGCTCGCCACCGGCGACCGCTTCCTGCTCGGCGTGGACCTGGTCAAGGACCGGGCGGTCCTGGAGGCGGCCTACGACGACGACGCCGGGGTGACCGCCGAGTTCAACCGCAACGTGCTGCGCGTGCTCAACCGCGAGCTGCGCGCGGGCATCCCGCTGGAGGCGTTCGAGCACGTGGCCTTCTACGACGCGAAGCGGGCCCGGATCGAGATGCGGCTGCGGGCGCGCCGTGCCCTCACGGTGCGCTTCCCCACCCTGGAGCTGGAGGTCGGCTTCGCCGCCGGGGAGGAGCTGCGCACCGAGATCTCCTGCAAGTTCACCCGCCCCCTGGTCAAACGGGAGCTCGCCGCGGCCCATCTGCACCTGGAGTCGTGGCACGAGGACTCCGCCCACCGCTTCGCCTGCGCCGTCGCCAGGGCCTGATCCGTGGGGGGAGCCCGGCTGCAAGTTCGGGCTTCCTCACGTGGGGTGCTGGGACGACGCCCTCACAGGCGTGGTTGCGTCCGGCTGCCGTAGCAGATCTGCGATGTGGTCAGGTTGCGATGAGCTGGAAGCGATTGGCAGCGTCGCTGATGCGGGTTCGATCACGATCTTTCTGCGGCTGACCTCGATGCGGTGCTCTGGGCGCAGGAGCGCGAGAATGATACTGGTCGCATAGGGGGCGAGCCATGCAACGCCGCATATGATCACCATAGCCAGGCCGGGCTTGCCGGAGATCACCGGGGCAATGTCGGTCGGAGACGGTAGAGCTGCCATGGCCGCCTCCTAAGGGAGGACCGGACATCTGTTACATCTCACCCTGACGGACCTGGAAGCCGATGTTGAGCCGGGCGCGGATCTGGTCAATGGCGGGCGTGCCGTGCATCGGGGTGGCAAACGGTGCGCGTAGCACCAGGGCGGCCGCTCCCAGCGCCCATTTGGTGTGATCCCAGTCGTCGATCCGCACTCGGACCGTGCCCGCCAGTGGCGGGAACACGTTGGCTTCGAACGCCGTGGTGAAGGCCCTGGCCAGGTATGGCCAGCCTCGCCTGCCCTCGCCGCTGACGAGGATCGCCTCGGGATTGAGCACGACTGCCAGACCGGCGACGGCGAGACCGAGCGCCCATCCGGCGCATCGATAGATGCTCAGTGCCCGCTCGTCCCCCGCGGCGGCGAGACCGAGAAGTTCAGCGATGCCCTCCTCCGGGCCGAGCATCCCGATACTGCGTGACTTCCGCACGAGCGCCGGCTCGGCGACCAGGGTCTCCAGGCAGCCCCGCTTGCCGCAAGCGCAAAGCTCACCGTTGGCGTCGACGGTGACATGGCCGAGCTCGCCGGCCGCGCCGCGCGCGCCGCGGTAGAGCTCGCCATTGATGACGATGCCGAGACCAATTCCGCGGCCCAATGTAACCGTGAGATAGCTGCCCAGCTCCCGGCCGAGCCCGTAAAGGCTCTCCGCCATCGCCAGCGTATTCACGTCGTTGTCGATCAGAACGGGCAGATCGAGGACGCGGGCAAGATGCTCCCCCAGCGGCAGGTGCCGCCAGCCGAGCACCGGTGCCTGCACGATGCCGGAGCCGGCCGGGTCCTCGAAGCCGGGGAGCCCGATGCCAAGGCCGAGCAGGGGCGGGTGTCCCTTGCTCCGCCCACGTATTCGGGGCTCAAGAATGTCGGTGAGAACGGTGAACGGGTTGGCGCCGCTGGCATCGAACGGGGCAGAGAACTCCTCAAGGAGGGTGCCGTCCAAGTTCGCGCGCACGCCGATGACCTCGTCGGCGATGAGCTTGACGCCGAGCGCCTCGGCCGACGAGCCAACGATGGCGAGCAATTCGCCGGGCCGGCCGCCGCGAGAGGCGGCCCGGTCGACCTTGGCGATGATCCCGGCCTTCAGAAGCCCGCGGGTAAGACCTGTGACCGTCGCAGGCGCCAGGCCGAGGTGTCGTGCGATATCCACTCGGGCGATGGGTCCCCGCCGGACGATCAGCGCCAGCACTGCGCTGCGGTTGAGGTCCCGCATGCGCAACACAGAGGTGCCCTGCTGTGTCGAGAGTGCCATCCCCCACCCGTCCGAAGGATAGTTCGATAACTTCATTTAGTATAGAATTAAAGTCTGTCAGGGCAAGCCAGTCAAGAGCCCCCATAAGAGCGGGCCAGGCCTGCTTGACAAAGTGAGCCGGGGTCTGATGGTGTCTCGTGCCCGACGAGCCGTGCGCCATGGTCGACGTCGGTCATCGAGGCTGCGGAGAACACGTGAGGAACCAGTCGGCCGGTGCCGCCGGCTGTGCCCGCCACCAGGCAGGTCGAGGTCGAACCGCACGCTACCTGGCCAAGGAGGCCACACGGCTATGACGAGCGAGACGGGCAAGCTGATGACGCTGGCGCGTACGAGCATCGAGCTGATCGAGGCGCACCAGCATCCCGGGGGTGCCTGGCCGGCGTCGCCGACCTTCCCGGTCTATCGGTACTCGTGGTTCCGGGACGGGGCGTTCATCGCCGATGCCATCAGCCGGGCAGGCCGGCCCGCCAGCGCGGAGCGGTTCTTCAGTTGGTGCGCCCGTGTCCTCGTCGAGCGAGGTGCCCGCATCTTCGAGCTGACTGAGCGTGGACGACGCAACGAGCCGATCACACTGGAGGAGTTCCTTCCCACCCGCTTCACCCTTGACGGCCGCGAGGGCGACGAGCACTGGTGGAACTTCCAACTCGACGGCTACGGCACCTGGATGTGGGCGCTGGCCGAGCACGCCAGGCGACACGGCTGTGACCTCGGCCCGTACCGGGAGGCGGCGGAGCTCACCACCCGCTACCTCTGCCAGTTCTGGGACCGGCCCTGCTACGACTGGTGGGAGGAGCATGTCGGGCACCGGCACCCCTCCACGCTCGCGGCGCTCCATGCTGGCCTCGAGGCCGCGGCCGCAAGCGCGCTGGTCGGCCGAGAGCTCGCTGAGCACTGCCGCGAGGTCATCACCGCGATACGTGCGCTCGTGCTTGCAGAGGGCGTGCGGAACAGCCACCTCGTCAAGTGGCTCGGCGGCACCACGGTCGACGCCAGCCTCCTTGCCTGTGCGACCCCGTTCGGGATGATCGACCCGGTCTCGCCGCTCGCCGAGCGTACCTACGAGGAGGTGGTGCGGCAGCTTACGCGTGGTGGCGTCTACAGGTATCTCGAGGACACGTACTACGGCGGTGGGGAATGGGTGTTGCTGACCGGCTTCCTGGGCTGGCACGAGGCGCGGACCGACCGCCGCGACCTCGCCCTGGAGCGGCTGGCGTGGATGGCCTCGACCGTGACCCCGCGAGGATGGCTGCCCGAGCAGGCCTCCAAGCACCCGCTCGCGCCCGAGCAGTTGCCAGCCTGGCGGGAGAAGTGGGGCAAGATCGCCACTCCGCTGCTGTGGTCGCATGCCATGTATCTGACGCTCGCGGTGGAGCTCGGCCTGTGATGCGATGGCCCCTTCACCAGGCCGGTCAGAGGTCGGCGGCGGGGGTCTATGGCTCGGCCACGCGGCTGGCGACGTGCCTGGCGATCTCGAGGGAGGCGGTGGCGGCGGGCGAGGGGGCGTTGCAGACGTGGGTGGCGCGGTCGCCGTCGACGATCAGGAAGTCGTCGACCAGGCGGCCGCGGCGGTCCAGGGCCTGGGCGCGCACGCCGGCACCGGCCGGCTCGAGGTCGCCGGGGCCGACCTCGGGGAGCATGCGGCGCACCTCGGCGACGAACGCGCGCTTGGACAGCGAGCGCCAGATCTCCCGTGCCCCCGCGCGCCAGTAGCGGCGGGCCAGCCGCCACCAGCCCGGCCAGGTCGCGGTCGCGGCCAGGTCGCGCGCGCTCAGCGAAATCCAGCGGTAGCCGTCGCGGCTCCCGGCCGGCACCGCATTCGGGCCTATGTGCACGCTGCCGTCGATCATGCGCGTCAGGTGCACCCCGAGGAACGGCAGCGCCGGGTCGGGCACCGGGTACACCAGGCCGCGGACCAGGCTCCGCCGCGGCTCGGCCAGCTCGTAGTACTCGCCGCGGAACGGCACGATGCGCGCCCCCGGGTCGGCGCCGGCCGCGCGGGCCAGCCGGTCGCTCTGCGCGCCCGCGCAGTTCACCAGCCACCCGGCGCGGACCTCGCCGGCGGCGGTGTCGAGCGCGTGATCGCCGTCCGCGCGCTCCAGCCCGCGGACCCCGGCACCCAGCCGCAGCTCCACGCCGGCCGCCCCGAGCCGCCGCACCAGGGCCGCGCAGACCTGGCGGAAGTCGACGACCGCCGTGCTCGGCACGTGGATCGCGGCGACCGCGCGCACGTGCGGCTCCCGCTCGCGCAGCTCCTGCGGCGCGATGCGCCGCACCTGGAGCCCGTTGGCGGTGCCACGCTCCAGCAGCGCCTGGAGCCTCGGCAGCTCCTCCGGGCCGGTGGCGACGATCAGCTTGCCGCAGACCTCGACCGGCACGCCCTCGGCACGGCAGAACTCGACCATGCTCGCGCTGCCCGCCCGGCACAGGCGCGCCTTCAGGCTGCCCGGGGTGTAGTAGACGCCCGAGTGGATCACCCCGCTGTTGTGCCCGGTCTGGTGCGCCGCCCAGGCGCGCTCCTGCTCGAGCACCGCGACCGAGGCCCCCGGGAACCGCTCCCGCAGTGCCCTGGCCGTGGCCAGCCCGATGATCCCGCCGCCGACCACCACCACGTCGTACCGGTCCATGTCGCCTCCTCAAGGGTCCCCGGGACTGTCGCTGTCGACCAGGACGCCCGGGTTCAGGATGCCGGACGGGTCGAGGGCGGCCTTGGCGCCGCGCAGGGCGAGCGCGAACGGCGCGGGGCGCTGGCGGTCGTACCAGGGTCGGTGGTCGCGGCCGACGGCGTGGTGGTGGGTGATCGTGCCGCCGGCGGCCAGCACCGCTTCGGAGGCGGCCGCCTTGAGCTCCGCCCACTGCCCGAGCTCGCCGCCCCGCCGCGCGGGCGCGAGCACCGTGAAATAGGGCGCGGCGCCGTCGGGATAGGCGTGGGTCAGCCTGCAGGCGACCAGGCCGGCGCCGCACACCCGCCGGAGCGCCTCGCCCGTCGCCTCGCGCACCGCCGCGACCAGCGCGTCGAGCCGCTCCCACGTCACGGCGGTCTCGAAGGTCTCCGCCAGCACGCCGAGGAGCACCAGCCGGTCGCGCAGGTAGGGCGCCTGGCGGAAGCTGGAGCGCCAGGAGCCGCCGGCCCGCTCGCCCTGCTCAAGCGGCCGGCCGCCGGCGTCCTTGCAGAGGTCCACGGCCAGGCGCAGCTCGCCGTCGACCGGGCGGGCGGCCGACTCGAAGGCCAGCACCAGCGCGGCCTCGCCGCCGGCCAGCGTGCCGGAAAGCGCCGCCTCGGTGGCGTCCAGCACGCGGCAGGAGGCGGGGGCAAGCGCCGCCTGCACGAGCCCGCGCACGGCGGCGGCGCCGGCCTCGAAGCTCGGGAAGGCGACCAGCGCGCCGGCGCGGTGCGAGGGGCGGGGCACGACCCGCAGCCACGCCTCGGTGATCACGCCAAGGGTGCCCTCGCTGCCGAGCGCGAGCCGGTCGGGGCTCGGGCCGGCACCGGAGCCCGGCAGCCGCCGCGAGCTGAGCACACCGGCGGGGGTCACCATGGTGATGGACTCGACCAGGTCGTCGATGTGTGTCGGGCCGGTGGCGTAGTGGCCGGCCGCGCGGGTGGCGAGCCAGCCGCCCACGGTGGAGCGCTGGAACGACTGCGGGAAGAAGCGCAGGGTGAGGCCGTGCGGGCGAAGCTGGTCCTCGAGCCCGGGGCCGGGGGTGCCCGCGCGCACCCTGGCGGCGCGGGCGACCGGGTCGACCTCGGTCACGCCGGCCAGGCCCCCCAGGTCCAGCGAGACCACCCCGGCGAAGCCGTCGCCGACGTCCGCCTCGACCCCGCCCACCACGCTCGTGCCGCCGCCGAAGGGGACCACCGCCACGCCGGCGCCGCCGCACCAGTCGAGCGCGGCCGCGACCTCGGCCTGGCTGCGAGGGCGCAGCACCAAATCGGGCGGGTGGTCGATGCGGCCGCGCAGGCCGCGGACCACGTCCCGGTAGGAGCGGCCGAGCCCGTGGCGGGCGCGGTCGAGCGTCGCGGCCGAGGCGACCGCCTCCAGGACCGGCGGGGGGCGCAGCCGCGGCGGCGGCAGCGCGGCCAGAGGGGCGGGCCGCTCGGGCGCCTGCACGTCGAAGCCGAGCAGCGCCCGCAGGGCCGGGACCAGCGCCTCGAGCGCGGCCGGGTCGGGCTCCTCGTCCGGCCTCCCCCACCCCCAGACCCCGTAGGTCGACCCCTCCCCCATGCCCGGCTCCTTCCTGACCGTCACCACCGGTGGCAGCATAAGTGCCCGTAGCAGGTCGGGGCACGCTCGCGGGAGCGGGCGGATCGGATCTGATCGGATGGGGACTGGACGGGGACTGGAGCGGACCATGGGCGAGGCGACGCGGACCGGGACGCAGCAGAGGCTGGAGGGGCACGGCGGGGCCCTGGCCGTGGCGGCCGCCAGGCGCCACGGCGTCAGCGCGATGTTCACCCTCTCCGGGGGGCACGTGTTCCCGCTGTACGACGGCGCCGTCAAGGCGGACCCGCCGCTGCCGCTGGTGGACGTGCGGCACGAGCAGACCGCGGTGTTCGCCGCCGAGGGCATGGCCAAGCTCACCCGCGCACCGGGCCTGGCCGTGGTCACCGCCGGCCCGGGCGTGACCAACAGCGTGAGCGCGGTCACCACCGCCTGGTTCAACGGCTCGTCGCTGCTGGTGCTGGGCGGCCGCGCCCCGGCGGCGCGCTGGGGCTCCGGCAGCCTCCAGGAGCTCGACCACCCGCCACTGCTCGCCCCGGTGACCAAGCGCGCCGCCACCGTGCACCGGGTCGGCGACGTCGCCGCCGAGGTCGACGCGGCGCTGCGGCTCGCCGAGACCGCCCACCGTGGCCCGGTCTTCCTCGACGTGCCGGTCGAGCAGCTCTTCTCGACGGCCACGGCGACGCTGCCGCCGGCGCAGCCCCCGCCCGTGCGCGAGCCCGACGCGGACGCGCTGGCCGGGGTGGCTGCGCTGCTCGCCGGGGCGGAGCGGCCGGTGCTCGTGCTGGGCTCGGACGTCTGGGCCGACCGCGCCGAGGTGCCCGCCCGCCGCGCCGCCGAGGCGCTCGGCCTGCCGGTGATCGCCAACGGCCTGGGCCGCGGCGTGCTGCCGCGCGGCCACGAGCTGCTGGTCACGCGCGCCCGCTCGCTCGCCCTCGGCGCCGCCGACCTGGTGGTCGTGGCCGGCGCGCCGCTCGACTTCCGGCTCGGCTACGGCGCGTTCGGCGGCCAGGGCGGCCCCCCGGCGAACGTCGTGCACCTGGCCGACAGCCCGGGGCAGCTCGCCACGCACGCCCCGCTCGCCGGCGCGGTCGCCGGTGACCTCGGCCTGGTGCTCGACGGCCTGACCGCCGCCGCCGAGCGGGACGGCCGCCGGCCCGGCCCTCAGGGCTGGGTCCAGCGCCTGCGGGAGGCGGCCAGCCGGGCCGAGCAGGCCGACCGGGAGCTGCTGTCGAGCGACGCCGACCCCGTCCACCCGGCCAGGATCTACGGGGAGCTCCGCAAGCTGCTCGGCGACGACGCCGTGGTGATCGGCGACGGCGGCGACTTCGTCTCGTTCGCCGGCCGCTACATCGAGCCCTCCCGGCCGGGCTCGTGGCTGGACCCCGGCCCCTACGGCTGCCTCGGCACCGGCCTGGGCTACGCGGTCGCCGCCCGCACGGCCCGCCCGGGCGCGCAGGTCGTGCTGCTGCTCGGCGACGGCGCGGCGGGCCTGTCGCTGATGGACGTGGACACGCTGGTCCGCCACGGCCTGCCGGTGGTGATGGTGTGCGGCAACAACGGCGCCTGGGGGCTCGAGAAGCACCCGATGCGCAGGCTGTACGGCTACGACGTGGCGGCCGAGCTGCAGCCCGGCTGCCGCTACGACGAGGTGGCGCGGGCGCTCGGCGGCGCCGGCGAGCTGGTCACCACCCCGGACGGCATCGCCCCGGCGCTCCGCCGCGCCTTCGACGCCGGCGTCCCCTACCTGGTCAACGTCCTCACCGACCCGGAGGTCGCCTACCCCCGGGCCACCACCGGACTGTGAGGCGCCCGGTACGATAAGGACCATGAGCGAGCGCGTCGGCTTCATCGGGCTGGGGATCATGGGCCGCGGCATGAGCCGCAACCTGCTGGAGGCCGGCTTCGACCTGACGGTCCACAACCGCACCCCCGAGCGGATGCAGCCGCTGGCCGAGGCGGGCGCAGCCACCGCGGGCAGCCCGGCCGAGCTGGCCGCCTCCAGCGAGGTGGTGCTCGTCTGCGTCAGCGACACCCCCGACGTCGAGCACGTGCTGCTCGGCGAGGGGGGCGTGGTGCACGGCGCCAGGCCCGGCTCCCTGGTCGTCGACATGTCCACGATCAGCCCGCAGGCGACCCGCCGCATGGCCGCACGGCTCGCCGAGCACGGCGTGGCCATGCTCGACGCCCCGGTGTCCGGCGGCAGCGAGGGCGCGGCCAAGGGGACCCTGAGCATCATGGTCGGCGGCGCCGAGGCCGACGTCGCCCGGGCGAGGCCCTACCTTGAGGCGATGGGCTCGACCATCACCCACGTGGGGCCCGCCGGCGCCGGGCAGAGCTGCAAGCTGGTCAACCAGATCCTGGTCGTGGTGAACATGCTGGCGGCGTCCGAGGCGCTGCTGTTCGCGCAGGCCGCGGGGCTCGACCTCGACCGCACCATCGAGGCGGTCGCCGGCGGCGCGGGCGGGAGCTGGATGCTGTCGAACCGGGGCACCCAGGCGGTCCGCCGCGACTGGCGGCCCGGCTTCACCATCGACCTCCAGCAAAAGGACCTGCGGCTGGTGCTGGAGGCCGCCGACCAGTTGGGCGCGCCGGTGCTCGCGACCGGCACGGTGTTCCAGCTCTACCGCACCCTCCAGCGCGAGGGGCTCGGCGGCGACGGCAACCACGCCCTGGTCAAGGCGCTGGAGCGGCTGTCGGGCATCACCCTCGGCCAGGCCGGCGCGCTCAGGTCCCGGGGATGAGCCCCATCTGCATCAGCATGCCGGCGACGTCCGGGTGGGTGCTGAACTGCAGGATCTTGCCGTCGCTGACGCGCGCGAAGTAGGCGCCCCTGCCGAGCACGCTCCGGCCGGTCGGCGGGAGCTCCCTGCCGGCCATCCGCATCGGGCCGGTATTGGTGCCGGTGAACTCGATCTCGCCCGCGACCGAGTCGTCGCCGACCACCCGGTTGGTCCGCGTCACCCGCATGTCGGGGAACGCCGTGAACCACGCCTGCATGTACTGGCGGGCCTGGTCCCTTGTGCGCATCGGCTCCGGCACGGTGAGATCGGTCCAGACGAAGCCCTCGGCCAGCAGGTCCGCGAACCCGTCCGCGTGGTGGTCGTCCCAGGCCGCGATCCCCTGGTCGTCGATGCGCTCGAGGTCTTGTCGTGACATTTCCGGTCCCCCCGCCGTGGGTTGGTCGACGCCCGGCCGGCGACGCGCGCCTGCCGATGCTCTGCCCGTCGTCTTCGGCTGTCCCGCGCGCCGACTTGAGCAGCGCGACGACCGGGCGGAGGGTTGGTCAGCCGGAGCCGAGGTCGATGGTAATTGTGACCCGGCCGATGGCTCCCGCCACGTTTGTCGCCATCTGAGAGAGATCCGCCCTTCCACCCATTGTGAAGGACGGACCGCGGTCATCTGCCCTCAGCGTGGTGAACGAGCCGCTTTTTTCGAGCTGCGAGGGCCCCGAGGCGGTCGTGAAGGTCGCGGGCCTGGCCGGT
>Ga0137373_10000754_pt1 | contig 33384 bp, 32 predicted proteins | sample SagtaG_5_FD_104912 | JGI IMG/M metagenome (GOLD analysis project Ga0137373, IMG submission 104912) | Vadose zone soil microbial communities from Sagehorn Ranch, Mendocino, California, USA - Sage1_R_80_16 metaG | ecosystem: Environmental > Terrestrial > Soil > Vadose zone | place: USA... | reverse complement strand
CTGCTGCAGCGCTCGAAGTTGAGTCGGATCGAGCACGCGTATGTGCTGCTCTGCCTCGGGCTCGATTACAAGCGCGGCGGGTTCGTCGATCGCGCGCTCGAGGCGTTCTCCGAAGTGCTGCGGCTCGATCCGGACAACCGCTACGCGATGTCGAACCTGGAAAAGCTGTACGAGGAGCAGCACCAGTGGACCGACGCGTACGCGATGCGGCAGAAGCTCGCGTCGGAGGAGGCGGACCAGAAGGCGCGGCACCAGGAGATCCTCGCCTTCCTCGAGAACGAGATCGGCGTCGCGGCGGTGAAGCGCAACGAGCACGTCGAAGCGGCGCGCCGGTTCCGCGCGGCCATCGATCTCGATCAGAAGAACGCGCCCGCCTACCTGAACCTCGGCGACGTGATGCTGGCCCAGGGCGATCTGCCCGGTGCGGTCGAGACCTGGGAGAAATTGATTGCCATCTCTCCCGACCGGGCGTATCTCGCGTATTCGCGGCTGGAGCAGGCGTACGCGGATCTGAACGATCCGGCGCGCTTCCCGGCGCTCTGCCGGCGGTTGATCTCAGCGAACGCGCAGGAATGGCGCGCCCGGCTCGCGCTCGCGCACTACCTCACATCGCACGGGAGCGCCGCGGAGGGGCTCGAGCTGCTGTTCGAGGCGCTCGCGATCAACCCGCACGCGCTGGCGATTCACCAGGGAATCTGGGAGACGCTGACGGAGCTGCGGCTGCCTCCTGCGCTCGTGACGCGCTATGTCGGCCTCGCGCGGGAATCGATCTTCTACGTCGACCCGCACATTTGCGTGCGGTGCCGGTATCGAAGCACCGAGCTTCTCTGGCAGTGCCCGCACTGCCACGAGTGGAACACGTTCGTGGAAGAGCGAATCGCGCCCGCGAAGGACACCGAGGCGACGCTGACCTCGTGAAGTGGCTGGCGGCTGGCGTTCGCTGGCCTGACCAGCCTCCGCTAAAGCTCCGGCGGTCCGCCGAAGCCTTGGCGAAGGCGGAAGGCCAGCACCACCGACGCAGGTGGTGCAACCGACGCAGGTGGTGCCGACCTTCAGGTCGGCCAATCAACAATCAGCAATCGACCATCAGCATTTCGTAGATCTTCCTCACCTGCACGTCCGTGTCGGCAAGGGTCCCGTCGGTGCGGATGATGTAGTCCCCCCGCGCAACCTTCTCCTCGATCGGCCACTGCGCGTTGAGACGGGCTCGGGCGTCGGCTTCGCTGAGGCCGTCGCGCGTGACCAGGCGTCGCATCTGCTCCGCCGGGCTGCACGCGGTGACGATGACGCAATCGAAATCGTGGTTATGGCCCGTCTCGAACAGCAGCGGGACGTCGGCAATCGCGAGGCGCGTCTTGGGCGGCGTCGACGCGAACCATTCGCTGATCCGGTGGTAGACCTCCGGGTGGACGATCGCTTCCAGATCCGCGCGCGCCGCGCGATCGCTGAACACGATGCGCGCGAGCGCCGCCCGATCGAGCGAGCCATCGGACCGCACGATCCCGGGTCCGAAGCGCGCCGCGACCGCGGCCAGCGCGGGTGAGCCGGGCGCGACCACGTCGCGGGCCAGCTGGTCGGCGTCAACGACGGCCACGCCGAACGAGGCGAACTTCGCGAGGCAGTAGGACTTCCCCGTCGCGATGCCGCCGGTCAGCGCCACGCGAAGCATTCTTAATCGGGGCTCTGCCCCGAACCCCGGCTCGGTCGCTCGCGGGGGCCCCGTGCCCCGCTCCGCTCCCTCGCGGGCGCGCTGTGCGCGCCGCCATTATGCGCCGCGAGAAAACGGGTCGATGAACCGAGGCGCATAACGGTTTAGTCGGGGCTTCCGCCTTCGTTAAAGCTACGGCGGACAAGCTGCTCGATTGCGGCCGCGCAGGTGTTCTTGAGCAGCATCGCAATCGTCAGGGGTCCGACCCCGCCGGGCACCGGCGTGAGCGCGCCGGCGACCTCCGCGACCGACGGATGCACGTCGCCGACGACCAGCGAACCGCGCCGCTGGAAGTCGGCAAAGCGCGAAGACGACGGATCGAACAGCCGCTGGATGACGGCCGGATCGGAGACGGGGCTGATGCCGACGTCGATGACTGTTGCGCCCGGCTTCACGAATTCACGGGTGACGAATCCGGGCCGTCCAATCGCGGCAACGAGGATGTCCGCGGACGCGGCGACGGCCTGGAGATCCGGCGTCTTCGAGTGACAGATGGTCACGGTGGCGTCGCGCTGCAGCAGCAGCATGGCCATCGGTTTCCCGACGATCTCGCTGCGGCCGATCACCACCGCGTGTGTGCCCGCCATGCGGATCTCGCTCCGCTGCAGCATTTCAATCACGCCCGAGGGCGTGCACGGCATCAGGTGCGCGCGTCCCTGCACCAGTTTGCCGACGTTCACCGGGTGAAACCCGTCGACGTCCTTGTCGGGATTGATGGCGTCGAAGACCCGCTGCGCGCCTCCCTTCCCCATTCCGGGTGGCAGCGGCGACTGGACGAGGATGCCGTCGTGGACCTCGCTCGCGTTCAGACGCGCGACCAGCGCGAGGAGATCGTTCAATCCCGCGGTCGCGGGAAGTCGCTGAAGATCGACCCAGAGCCCCGACTCGGTGCCCGCGCGAACCTTGTTGCGGACGTAAACTTCGGACGCGGGATCCTCGCCGACCAGCACGATGCCCAGGCCCGGCGGCCGGCCTGCACGCGCGGTGAACGCGTGCACATCGGGGAGAACGGATTCGCGAATGGCCGCCGCGACTGCGCGGCCGTCGAGCAGGCGCGCCGTCACCGTGTCACGGCCGGCTGTCCCGCTGCCGCCTCGAGCTCGCGCAGGTTCTTCGCCTGCCCGAGCACCACCAGAAAATCTCCCACGCCCATGACGCTCTCCGGCGCCGGGTTGAAGTGCATCGTCCCATCCGCCCGCTGGATGCCGACAACGACGACGCCGAACCGCTGCCGGAGGTTGGCCTCGATGATCGTGCGGCCGGCGAGAGTTGCGCCGGCGTTGATCTGCACCTGTTCCATGTTGAGATCGAGATTGTCCGAGCTCGTCGCGAGCTGCACGAAATCGACGACGGCGGGCCTGAGCGCAGTCTGGGCGAGCTGGAGGCCCCCGATCTGATACGGCGACACGACGCGATCGGCCCCCGCGCGCACCAGCTTGGCGCGGGCGTCCTCGGTTTCCGCGCGCCCGATGATGAAGAGACCGGGCCGGACAAGCCGCGCGGTCAGCACCGCGTACACGTTCTCGGCGTCCGTGCTCACGGCCGCGATGAATCCGCGCGCGCGATCGATGCCGATCCGCTTCAGCACCTGCTCGCTGCTGGCGTCCGCCTCGACGGCGAGGTACCCGGCGTCAATCGCTTCGTGCATGCGTTCCGCGTCGCGCTCGATGATGACGAACGGCACGCCCTGGCGCGAGAACTCGCGGGCGATGATCTGCCCGATGCGCCCGAAGCCGCAGATGATGAAGTGGTTCGTGAGTTCGTCGAGCATGCGTTCGCGGCGGCGCGCGGCCCAGCGTTCCTGAAGGTTCCCTTCGACGAGCTGCGCCATCAGGAACGAAAACGTATAGAGCACGGTCGCGACTCCGACGGTCAGGACCGCGACCGTGAACACCTCGCCGGCCCGCGAGAGTGGGTGCACCTCGCGGTAGCCGACCGTCGTCACGGAAATCATCGTCATGTAGAAGGCATCCCACGGGCTCCATCCTTCGATCAGGACGTAGCCCGCGGTGCCGCCCACCATGACGGCGGCGATCAGGACGGCGACCAGCCGCCATCCTGCCCACCACGGAAGACCGAAGCGCATCAGCGCACGACGGCCCCTGTCGTCGTCTGCAGCTTGCTGTGTGTGCGTCCGTATCCGAAATACAGTGCGAGCCCGATCACGAGCCACACGATCAGTCGCAGCCAGTTGGTCCAGCCGAGGCCGAAGATCATCAAGCCGCAGACGACGATGCCGAGCACCGACACAACGGGCAGTGCAGGAACCGTGAACCCGCGCACAAGATCCGGACGCCGCCGCCTCATGATCCAAACGCCCGCACAGACGAGCATGAACGCGAACAGCGTCCCGATACTCGTCATCTCGCCGACGATGTCTTCCGGAATGAACGCGCCGAACAGCGAGGTGAAGACGAAGAACAGCATGTTCGACTTATACGGCGTGCGGAACGCCGGATGGACGTCGGAGAACACCTTCGGCACGAGGCCGTCGTGGCTCATCGAATAGAACACGCGCGACTGCCCGAGCAGCATGACGAGGATGACCGACGAGAACCCCGCCAGGATCGCGACGGTGACCGCGCGCGAGAGCCATTCGTAGCCGGTCATGTACTTCGAAATCGCAAAGGCCACCGACGCCTCGCGCCCCGCCGTCCGGAAGTCCTCGACCGTCGCCACGCCGCTGAGCACGTAGGAGAAGAGGACGTAGAGCACCGTGCAGATGGCGAGCGATCCGAGAATGCCGATCGGCATGTCGCGCTTCGGGTTTCGCGCTTCCTGCGCGGCGGTCGAGACCGCGTCGAAGCCGATATAGGCGAAGAACACGACCCCGGCGGCTCCGAGGATGCCGAGAATTCCGCCGTAGGCATGCGTGATCCCTTGCGGTGTCACGTACGGCGTGGCCGCGGGGATGAGCGGGGTGTGGTTCGCCGGGTTCATGAAGCCCCAGCCGATCCCGATCACCATCAGCACGATCGTGACCTTCAACACGACGATGATCCCGTTCACGTACGCGGATTCCTTGGTGCCGCGAATGAGCAGCGCGGACAACAGGCCCAGGATCACGACCGCAGGAATGTTCATGATGCCGTGCACGCCTGTCGCCGCCATCGACTCGAAGGGGGAGTGCGACCACTGATACGGCACGCGCAGCCCGAACCAGTCGAGCACGCGGTTTGCGTACTCGCTCCACGCAATCGCCACGGTCGCAGCGCCGACCGCGTACTCGAGCACGAGGTCCCAGCCGATGATCCACGCGACGAGCTCGCCCATCGTTGCGTACGAATAGGTGTAGGCGCTCCCGGCGACCGGGATCATCGACGCGAACTCCGCGTAACAGAGTCCGGCAAAGGCGCAGCCGATTCCCGCGACGATGAAGGCGAGGACGACCGAGGGGCCGGCGCGGTCGGCAATGGCAGCGGCCGTGCGGACGAAGAGTCCCGCGCCGATGATCGCGCCGATGCCGAGCGCGACGAGAGCCCACGGCCCGAGCGTCCGCTTGAGCGTTCCCTCGCCCGTTGCGGCCGCGTCGCTCATCAGGCGGTCGATCGATTTGGTCCGAAACAGTGAGCCAGCCACGAACCCCCCCTTCTCTGGAATGCCGCGATTATACGCGGCCTGACAGACGAGCCACGTACGCGCGCACGCGGGCCTCGGGATCGCCGCCATCCAGGAGGTCCGAGATGACCGCGACGGATGCGGCCCCGGCCGCAATCACGTCCGCCGCGCGGTCGAGCGTGATCCCGCCGACGGCGACCACGGGTTTGCCGATCGAGGCCGCGCGCCGCACGAGCGCCAGCCCCCTCGCGGCGTATCCGGTGTCCTTCGTGGCCGTCTCGAAAATCGGCCCGACCGCGATGTACGACGCGCTGCTCCCTGCCGCCGCGGCGATTTGCGCCTCGTCGTGCGTGGAGAGGCCGACGATCGCCGCCGCGCCGACGGTCGCGCGCGCCTCCTCGACGCCGAGATCGTCCTGGCCCACGTGCACCCCGTCGGCCCCGGCCAGCCGCGCGACATCGGCGCGGTCGTTGATGACGAGCGTCGCCCCCGCCTCGTGCGCCAGCGCGACGAGGTCGTCCGCAAGCGCGAGGAGCTCGCCGCCGGCCGCCGTTTTGTCGCGGAGCTGCAGCAGGCGCGCGCCACCTCGCAGGTACGCGGCGGTCACGGCGCGAGGATCCAGGCCGCGCGCTGCACAGGCGCCCGTGTCGACGATGGCGTAGAGAGGAAACAAACCGGCAGTTGGCGATGCCGCAACTACACCGCTTCCGCGAGGCCGTTGCTGGTGCTCTTCTTCTCGACGAGGAAGCGTTCCATGAATGCGGTACTGAGGCGCCCCGCGATGAAATCCGGGTCGGCGAGGATCTTGAGGTGCATCGGGATCGACGTCTTGATGCCCTCGATGACGGTCATCTCCAGCGTGCGGCGCATCCGGGCGATGGCTTCCTGGCGGTCGCGGCCGTGGACGATGATCTTCGCGATCATCGAATCGTAGTACGGCGGGATCGTGCACTCCGAATGCAGGAACGTATCGACGCGGACGCCGGGCCCTCCCGGCACGCTGAACGCGTGCACCACGCCAGGCGACGGCGCGAACGTCACCGGATCTTCGGCGTTGATGCGGCACTCGATCGCGTGGCCGTTGAACGTGACGTCTCCCTGCTTGAACGACAGCCGCTCGCCCGCCGCGATTCGGATCTGTTCCTTCACGATATCGACGCCGGTGATGAACTCGGTGACCGGGTGTTCGACCTGCACGCGCGTGTTCACTTCGAGGAAGTAGAAGCAGCCCTTGTCGTCGAGCAGGAACTCGAACGTGCCGGCGTTGGTGTACTGGACGGCGCGCGCGGCGTCCACCACCGTGCTTCCGAGCTTCCGCCGCATTTTCTCGGTGACCGCCACCGACGGCCCTTCCTCGAGGAGCTTCTGATGTCGCCGCTGGATCGAGCACTCGCGCTCGCCGAGATGGACGACGGCGCCGTGGTGATCGCCAAGCACCTGGAACTCGATGTGGCGCGGGTTCTCGAGGTACTTTTCGATGTAGACATCGCCGACGCCGAAGGCGGCTTCCGCCTCCCGCTGCGCGGTCTTCAACGCCTTCGACAGCTCTCCGGCCGCGCGAATCACGCGCATGCCGCGGCCGCCGCCCCCGGCGACCGCCTTGATGATGACCGGGAACCCGAGATCCTTCGCGATCTTCTGCGCCTTCTCCTCGCTGTCGACCGGACCGTCGCTGCCGGGCAGGATCGGCACCCCCGCCTTCTTCATCGCGCGCCGCGCGCGCGCCTTGTCGCCGAGCAGCCGAATGACGTTCGGCGCCGGACCGATGAACTTGATGTGGCACGCCTCGCAGACCTCCGCGAGGTACGCGCTCTCCGACAGGAACCCATAACCAGGATGGATCGCGTCGGCGCCGGTGATCTCCGCGGCGCTCAGTACCGCGGGGACGCTCAGATAGCTGTCGGCGCTGCGCGCGGGACCGATGCAGACGTTTTCATCGGCGAACAGCACGTGCAGCGAGTTCTCGTCGGCCTCGGAGTAGACGGCGACGGTCTTGATCCCGAGCTCGCGGCACGCGCAGATCACGCGCAGCGCGATCTCGCCCCGGTTGGCGATGAGAATCTTTTTGAACATCATTCACCGGGGGACTTCGTCCCCCGGACCCCCTCTCGCCGTCGCTCGCGGGGGCCCTTGGCCCCGCTCCGCTCCGGCGCGCGCCTTCGGCGCTCCTTGTGGCTCGAAGAACGGATTCTCATGCGCGCCGCAATCTCACGTGGTACGAATGGCGAACAGCCGCTCGCCGTACTGGACAGGCTTTCCGTTCTCCACGTACGCGCTGACGATCTCCCCGTCGTACTCCGACGTGATCTCGTTCATCAGCTTCATCGCCTCGATGATGCAGAGGACCTGGTCCTTCTTCACGCGCTCGCCGATTTCGACGAACGGCGGAGCGCCCGGCTCCGGCGAACGATAGAAGGTGCCGACGATGGGGGACTTGACGACCGCGAGCTCCACCGACTCCTCTTCGGCGGCGGCGGGGGGCGGCGGTCCTGGGGCCGCTGCCGGGGGCTGCACGGGAACGTGCGGCAGCGCGACGGCGGCGTGCGGCATGGATGGCGGCATCGCAAACGCGGCGGAGGCTTTCCTCACCCGGAGCTTCAGTCCGTCCTGCTCGACCTCGAACTCCGCGAGATCGTGCTCCCGGACAAGTTCCAGGATCCGTTCTATGTCCTCGAATTCCATTCGGCTCCGCTTCGATTCGCGCTGTCAATGATGCGCGCTGTCAATGATGAATGATGAATGTTCAATGATGAAAATGATGAAAATGATGAAAACGGAGAACTCAGGGTTCAGCATTCAACATTCAGCATTCATTCAGCATTCAGCATTCAGCATTCAGCATTGACACGTTTCACAGATCTATCGGCACGTCCGTCAGCACTTCGCAGCCGTCGTCGACGACGAGCACGTCATCTTCGATCCTGACGCCGCCAAGCCCCTCGACGTAGGCGCCCGGCTCGATGGTGAACACCATCCCCGGCACGACCGGCTCGTCGGGCAGCGCACCCGGGAGCTTCGAAATCCGCGGCTCCTCGTGCACTTCAAGGCCGAGACCGTGGCCCGTGCCGTGGCCGAAGGCTTCGGCCAGGCCATGGCGCGCCAGCGTCTCGCGCGCCGCGCCGTCGATCTCGCTCGGACGGGCGCCCGGCCGGACCGCCGCGATCGCCGCCACCCGGGCGTCCTCGACGGCCCGGACGAGCCGCACGAATTCCGCCGCGGAGGCGCCAACTTGCAGCGTCCGCGTAAGATCCACGCAGTATCCGTCGTAGACGCCCCCGAAGTCCAGCACCACCCCATCCGCCTCCTGGACCCTCCGGACGCCAGGTCGCGCGTGCGGATGAGCGCCGTTGGGCCCGGACGCGACGATGGTTTCGAACGCCGGCCGCTCGAACTCGGCGGCGCGGATCGCGCGGTCGATATCGGCGGCAATCTCGAGCTCGGTCCGTCCTGGATGCACGAACGACCTGACGTGCCGCGCGACCGACGACAATCGCCGGCCCGCCTCGCGCAGGATCCTGACCTCGTGCGCGTCCTTCACCGCGCGTCTCCGCTCCACGACCCGCTCTGTCGGGACGAGCCTCACGGCAGCGCCGAGCGCTGTGGCCATGCGATTGAAGCGGCTCACGGTCATCGAATTGGCTTCGATGCCCACGGCGGTCGCGCCGCTCGCCTGGACCGCGGCGTTCAGCGCGTCATCGTACGTGCCGTCCACGATCGCAAGCTCGATCGGAGCATCTGCGATCGCTTCGCGCGCCGCCGCGACGTAGCGGAAGTCGACCAGCAGGTGGCACTGCGCGCCGGTGATGACGGCGGCGCCCGCGGTGCCATTGAAGCCGGTGAGATACCGCAGGTTGACCAGATTGGTGATGACCAGCGCGTCAACGCCGGCCGCGCGGATATCCTGCCGGAGCCGCGAGAGGCGCGTGACGACCTGCTCGACGGATTGCAGAGACATCGTCAGAACCGCGCGGCTCAGCGTGCGGCGGACCGCTCGGTACGCGCGCGGAGGATGGCCTTCAGGAACTCCTCGAGGCCGGCAAGTGCCGGCTCGTCGCGCTGCACGGGAGGTGCAACCATCCCAGACGCAGCCTGCACCTCCGCAACGCTGATGGCCGCTGACGCGGCAGCCTCCGGTGGCTGCGGGGGCGGCGCGTGGTGCTCTGCCTTGTGAAAGTCGGGGTGTTGCTGATCGTCGCCGAGCCTATGGTGAATCTCGGCCAGCCCGCGGATCGCCGCAAGATTTTCGGGCGCGAGCTCGAGCACGAACTCCAGCTCGTGCTGCGCCTCCTCGAGGCGGCCGACCTCCATCAGCGAGCGGCCGAGTGTCACGTGCGCGGAAAGATAGGAAGGATGCCGGACCAAGCCCGCGGTGCAGGTGTCAATCGCCTCTTCGTAGCGCTCCGCGCGCCGGTATTCCTCGGCGAGCGCCGCGAAGGCGATCGACGCCGGGTCCAGCTGGACCCGGCGTTTCAGTTCTTCGATGCGCGGACTGTCCGCCATCGGTGCAGATTACTGTACGGACACCGATCGCGTCGTGGTGCCGGTTTTTCCGGTGCTGTCCGTCACCGTCAAGGTCACCGAGAATGACGCCGCGGTCGGGAACGGGTGCGCCGGCGCCGCCTCGGTGCTGGTCGTGCCGTCGCCGAAATTCCACGAGTAGGCCGTGATCGTTCGGCCGGACACCGCCGTCGAGGTCCTGCCGTCGAATTGAACGATATGCAGAGGGATCGACGTCTGCACTGCGGTAAACGCCGCCGTCGGCGCATCCGCCGTGATTGTCACGCTGGCGGTCGTCACGCCCGTATGTCCGGCATCGTCGGTCACCGTCAACGTGACCGTGAACGTGCCCGCCGACAGGAAGTCGTGGGTGGTCGTTGGCGTTGTCGTCGTCTTCTGCTCGCCGTCGCCGAAATCCCAGCTGTAGCTGGTGATCGTGCGGCCCGATGCTGCCACGCTCGAAGAGGCGTTGAAGTTGACGAAGTCGCCGACCTTCGCCGTCGACGGTGATGTCGTGAAGCTCGCCACTGGTGCCGCACCGGCGCTGACGCTGACCGTCTGCGACGTGCTCGCGGTCCGGTTGAACGCGTCCGCGACGGTCAACGTCACCACGAACGTGCCCGCTGTGTTGAACGCATGGGTCGCGGTCCGCCCGCTGCCCGTGGCGCCGTCGCCGAAGTTCCATGAATAGGTCGCGATCGGATTGTTGGAGGGCGCCCGGCTCGACGTCGCGTCGAAGATCACGGTCTGGTGGTCAAGAGGCGAGGACGGTGTGAACGTGAACGAGGGCTGCAGCCCGTCGGGGGGCGCCACGACGCCCGTCGGCAGCAGCCGGATGGTCACGAGGCGTGGGGTCTCGTTCGCGAAGTTAGTGCCGAGAGGCGTGGCGACGATGTCGACGGTCGTGCCCGTGTCGACCGACGGGCCGGCCGGGGCTGCAGGCGCGGTGTAGACGAGCGTCGCGCGGCCGTTGGCGTCGGTCACGACGCTCCGGGCCGACAGCGATCCGAAGTCCGTGTGCACGCCGTTGACGAAAATGTCGGTTCGCAGCGAGACGTTGCGAAGCGGGTTCCCGTTCGAGTCGCGCGTGGTAATCGTGATGACCGACTGCGATCCGCCGTCCTGGTTGATCGCATCCGGCGACGCGGTCAGCGTGACGGACGTGCCGAATTCCGACGGGCCGGAGAGCGGCGGCGCCTCCTGGCTCTTCATCGTGCAGCCGGCGGACATCGCGAGAACCGCGGCAAGCGCGGCTGTCACGGTCGAGAGGAAAGGTGCTGTTCGCTTCATATGGTATCGCCGGTCATCGCCGGCGTCCCTGCTCGAGTGTCGTTGCCTCTTACTGTGGATCCGCAAAATTGCCGAAGTTCACGCCGAGGTTGCCGGTCGCGCTGACGGCGCGGCCGGTCTGATCGTGGCCGTAAAACGTAATCTCCGCGATCGCTGAAATGATCACCGGGCTGAACTGAAGCGCGGCGAGCGGCGCTTCTTCCTTGGCGTTGTGCCGCACGATCTGGAATCCGGCGCTGACCGTGTCCGCGACGGTCGCCGTGAGACCACCGTCGAACGCGTACGGCACGTCCACGCCTTCGATATTGTGGCCGTCGGACCGGATGAAGCGGACGTGATATCGGTCAACAGTGATCCAGTTGTTCTGTGTCGGGACGGTGGGCGACGACGCGGGGCCTGGATCCTTCAACCCGAGCGTGAATGTGACCCGCGCGACGTCGTTGAAGATCGTCGGCACGCCGTCCACGACCGTGACGACGTCGGACAGCAGGAACGACCCGAACTTGGTCACATCATTTCCCGGCGCGGCCTCGATGGACCGAATGACCAGGTACGCCGGGGATGTCCCCTGCCTCGTCAGCGTCCCGCACGAGACCGATGCGAGAACCAGCACGACGGCCGGCGCCAGTCGTGTTCCAGCGCTCCACACGGCTTTGTTCATGACTTCAACCCTTTATGATGCGCGGCGTGATGAAGATCAGCAGCTCGCGGCTCTCGTCCGATGATGTATCGCGCCTGAACAGCCATCCGAGGAGCGGCACGCGGTGGAGCACCGGCGTCCGCTCGTTCGAGATCTGCTCGCGGCTCACGAAGATGCCGCCGATGATCGTCGTCGCGCCGTCGTCGACCTGCACCTGCGTCCTCGCGCGCTGCGTATCGATCGGCGGAATGCCATTCACCTGGCGGCTGAAGTCCGGGGTCGCGTTCTCGAGCGTGATGAGCATGATCACGGTGTTGGCGGACGTAATCTGCGGCGTGACCTGCAGGGTGAGCGCGGCGTCCTTGAAGCTCACCGTGACCGTGTTGTTGGCGACCACCTGAATCGGGATCTGGATGCCCTGCGTCACTTCGGCTGCGACATTGTTCTGCGTCGTCAAGCGCGGCGTCGACAGGATGCGCCCCTTGCCGGTGCGCTCGAGTGCGGAGAGCGCGACGTCGAGGTTCAGCGCGCCGTTGATCGACCCAAGCGCCAGCCCGATGGCGGACGTCGCACCGGCGACCGGGAGGTTCACGACGGTCGCGGTCGCGTCGTTCGCCGTCGAGCGATTGTCGTTGGGCGAGTTGGTCGTCGTCGTTCGGCCGCCAATTGTGCCGCTGTTGGGGAAGCCGAGCCCCGTCGTGTTGCCGATGCCGGGCGTCGCCCGCCCGTTCAGGCCCCACTGGATGCCCATGGCCTTCGCAAACTCGCGCGTCGTCTGCACCACGCGCGCCTCGACTTCAACCTGCGGCTCCGGTCGATCCAGCGCGCCCAGGAGTGCCGAGACAGTCTGAAGGCGATCGGGAAGATCGGTGACGATGATCGTGTTCGTCCGCGCGTCCACCTGAATCTGTCCGCGCTGCGACAACGCGGACTTCACCAGGATCGGCGACACGTCGCCCGCCTTCGCATAACTGAGCGAAAAGGTCTGGACGCGCAGATCGCCGGCGAGTGCCTTGGCTTCTGCGAGCTTCCGTCGCTCCCCCTCTTCTTCCGCGAGCACCGACAACGGCGCGATACGAAGAATCGTGCCCTCGGCCGTATAGCCAAGTTTGTGCGTGCGCAGCAGGATCTCGAACGCCTGGTCCCAGGGCACGTCGTTCATGACGATGTCGATCGGCGTCGCCGGAACGGACGGATCGATGATGATGTTCAATCCGCTGATCTGGTTGAAGTAGCGAAGCACCGACCGCAGGTCCGCGCCGGAGAAGTCGAGCGTGATCGGGTTGCCGCGATACTGCTTCTCGCCGGTGCCGGTGATCACCTGCGTTGGCGTTGCCGGCGCCGGCGTGGGCGGCGGAATGACGGGCGGCTGCGGCGCGGGCGCGGGCTGCTGACGAGCGGCGGGGGCCGGCGGGCGGCTCACCGCGGACTTGACGGCCCGCATCGGATCGCTTGCAGCCGGCGCGTCTTTCGGCGTGATTGCCGCGGCGTTCTTGATCGCCTGCTCGAGCGGGATGTCCGGCTCCGGATCGTCCTTCGCGGCCGCAATGGGCGGGGCGACGAGGACCGTGCTCGTCGACTGCGGCGGCTCGAACACGACGGCGAGATCGCCGCCGCCGTCGCCGGCGCGCTCGACGTGATACGTCGCGCCGTCCGCGATCTCCATCACGACGCGCGTGACGAGCGGCTCGCGGCTGTTGAGCGCGACCCGCACGCGTTTCACGAGCGGCCCGTCCACAGACGTCTGCGCGGCCACCTTCGAGGCGACGTTCGGAAAGTCCAGGATCAGGCGGCGCGGCGCGGTCTCGCTTTCCCGCACTTCCGCGGGCGTCAGCCGGCCGTTGCCGACGAGGGTGACCGTCGTCGCCTCGCTGGTGCGGCTTGCGCGCACCTTCTCGAGAAGCGTCGCGGGCTGCACGTCCTGCGCGACCGCGGCGATGGCCGTCTCGCTCCTGGTGTACAAGGCCGGCGCCGGCGTTGGGCCAGGGATTGGCGCCGACGCCGTCCTTGCGACAGGTGGATTCAGTTCAATGCGGATCGTGTTGCGCGCGCTGTGCGCGGTGTACTCGAGCGGGCGCGCGAGCGTCACCCGCACGCGTCCGATGGCCTGCCCCTCCGCCGACGCCTGCTCGACGGAAATGGCCGCGATCGGATCGCGGCGCTCCAGGGAATTGGCGGCGTTGGCCACCGAGACGTTGTGCAGCTCGACGAGCACCGTCAGCGCATCCGGGCGCTTGACGACGTAGGCCACCGGTTCGGCGGATTCGATCAGGACCGCGTTCCCCTGGGAGGACACGCCGACGAGGCGAACGGGCCCCGATCCCGCGGCGAACGTCAGGCTGCTCGCGGCAGCGAGCGCAGCGACGATCGCCAGCTTTGCGGCTTGCCCTGAGCCCTGTCGAAGGGCTTGTCTTCCCATCATCCCCGCCCTCCCTCGGCCGATCGCAGCGGCTTGCGGATCTCTTTCTGCTTCACCAGTGAGAGCGGATCGTTGACGTCCTGTGAAAACACGACCCCGTCCTGGACGATGGATTTCACCGTGCCATCGAGCAATCGATCTCCCGCCTTGACGACATAGGTCTTGTTGTCGGCTCCTTGAATGAGCGCGACGAACCCTGAATTGTTGCGCACGATGCCCTTCACGCTGACTTCGTTGATGAGCAGCCCCGGGACACCCGGCGGCCGCATGCCCTGCGCTTTCGGATCGCTGCCTTTGCCGATCAGGCTCACGAACGGATCCCGGCGCCCTTCGGGGTTGTAGGTGAATGGAGTCGATGGTTCACCCGGCCTGGCTGGCGTCTGTCCCGCCTGCGGCTGCGCGGGCGCAGGCTGCGCCGGGGCAGTCTGCGCGGGCGCCGGTGCTGGCGCTCCCGTCTCGGGAGGCGCCGGTTTCGGGGCCGGCTGCTTGGTTCCGCGCTGCTGTGCGGCAAGCGCCGGTGCGGCGACGAGCGCCAGGAAGACGATCGCGGCGGCGAGCGCACGATGGAGCGGGTTCATATCTGTGCTCATTTCGCTGAGGGCTGCTTCGGCACGACGCCGCGCCCACCGCCTCGTCCGCCGGCTGCCGGCGCCTTGCTCTCCTGAAGCACGAACGTCGTCGCGGTGCACTCCGCGTCGATCGTGGCGTTCGCTTCCTGTGCCGCCTTCGCCTTGATCGTGATGTCGCCGACGTTGATGATCCGCGGGAACTTGCTGATCCGATCGAAGAAGAGCCCGAGGTTGTGGTACGTCCCCTCCGCCTTCAGCTTGTACGGCAGCGCCGCATAGAGCGCCTCCTGCTTCGGCTCCTGCGGCGTGAAGCGCTGGATGTTCAGGCTCGATTGCGTGGCAAGCCCCTGCACCCGGCGCAGGATGTCGGCGACGTCCTTCTCTTCGGGCAGTTGCGCGCGCAGGTTCTCGAGGCGCTGTTCGAGCTGCGTGACTTCCGACTGGAACTGCGGCAGCCGCCGCGCGGTGGCGATCCCCTTCGAGATGTCGGCGCGCAGCGCCGTCAGGCGCGTCTGCCGCGCCTCGATGTCGGCCTGCAGTTCCGAGACGTAAAACTTCCAGAAGCCAAACACCGCGAGCGCGCAGACGACGACAAAGGCGCCGATCTGGCCGTACCACGGGAATTTGCTGAGCGACAGTTCCATGGATTCCTGCTGCGTATCGGAAGCGTCCGACTCTGCCTTTAGCCGCCTACTTCTTTGCCGGGGGCGCGCCGCGTCCGCGCGCGCCGCCGGCGGCCGGCGCCGGTGGCGGCGGCGGGGCCTCCGGGTTGTTGAACGTCGCCTTGATCGAGAACTTGTAGATATCGCCCGCTTTCGCGTCGGTCATCACCTGGCTGTCGACAATGTCGATCGGCTTCTTGAACCAGGAGCTGCTTTCGAGATTGGCGACGAAATCCGAGAGGCCCGTGAGCGACGTCGTCATCCCGCTGATCACGAAGTCGTCTCCCTTCTCCGCCATCTCGGTCAGCCACAGCCGATCGGGGATCGCCTTGCTGATCTCGTCGAGCAGGTGGACCGGGCCGCTCTGGCCGCGGCGAAGCTGCTCGATGAGCGAGACGCGCTGCTGCAGCTGCGCCTTCCGTGCTTCGAACTTCTGCACCTGCCCGAGGACCGACCGCAGCTGCTGCGTTTCGACCTCGCCCTTCGCGATCTCCGCGTCGAGGCGAGCGGAGGTCTGCCGCAACGACCAGAACCACCAGCCGACGCCGAGAAACGTCGCGATCACGATGAGACTGGCGGCGATGGTGACGCGATGCGCCGCCGGGATCAGCGCGCCGGTGCGCTTCGTTCGTTCCCGATCGACGGCGAGCAGGTTGATGCGAATCATCGGTCGCCCACCCGGCGCAACGCGAGGCCGACCGCAACCGCCGCCGTCGGGGCCACCTCCGCGGTCGATCCGACCTGGAACCTCTTGACGTCGAAGCCCACGCGCTTGAATGGATCGAGCCCCTCGACGGGCGCCTCGAAGCGTTCGGTCAGCATCTCGGTGAACCCTTCGGCGCGCGACGCGCCGCCGCTCAGCATGATGCGATCGATGCGATCGGACGCAGCCGTCGCCTTGAAGAAGTCGAACGTCTTCTGAATCTCCAGCATCACGTTCTCGCTCACCGCGCGCAGCACGGGCCGCGCGTCGTCGAACGTGACGCCGTCAACCGGCATGCCGCGCTTCAATTGATCGGCGAGATCGAACGGCAGGTTCAGCTCCTTCTGCAGCGCCTCGGTGTAGGCGTTCCCGCCAATCGAGATGTCGCGCGTGAAGACCGACTGATCGCCATTGAGGATGTTGATGTTGGTGGCGCTCGCGCCGGCGTTCAGGAGCACGATGACCGAGCCGGGGTCGATTCCGTAATTCACTTCGTACGCGTTCTGCAGCGCGAAGGCATCGACGTCGACGACGACCGCTGAGCGTCCCGCCTGCGCGATGACGCCCGTGTAGTCGGCGATCTTTTCCTTCTTCGCCGCGACGAGCAGGACGTCCATCGTCCCTTTGCCCGGCTCGCCACCCTTGTCGAGAATCTGGTAATCGAGATTGACGTCCTGGATGTCGAAGGGGATGTACTGCTCCGCCTCCCAGTAGATCGATTCGGCGAGCTCCGACTCGGTCATCTGCGGAAGCGTGATTTTCTTGACAATGACGGCGTTGCCCGAGAGCGACGCCGCGACATCCTTCGTCTTGATGCCGCGGCCGCCGAACAGGCGACGGATCGCTTCGGCGACGGCTCCGCCGTCGATGATGGCGCCATCGACAATACTGTCGGGCGGCACCGGTTCGCTGCCGAACGCGGCCACCTTGTAGCCCTTGCCAGCCGGCTTCAACTCGACCGCCTTGACGGCGCTCGAGCCAATATCCAGCCCGACCAGGGATTTCGCTTTGCGAAACACCGGCGTTGTCCTATCCTGTAAATCGACGCAACTATTGAATGGGAAGGTGTTTAACGCTACACCAGCGTGTGTAGTGTGTCAAATCAGGTCACACCTTCCCCACCACGTTTGTTGCTTGTTCTGTGGTCTTATCGGCATCACCTCCGCGCAAGCCAAATGCCACGAGCAGAACCGGTATCAAAACCGGAAGAACTGAGCAGTTTTGGTAGGTGGGGCGGCACAAGCCGCACGCGGCAATTTCGGTTTTGGTGGTGACGTGACAGAATTGTAAGCTGGCACATCCCATGCCTTGGTCAGCTTGACAAGGCCGCTAATCGCCGGTATCCTCTTGGTTTGCCGTCCTTCGAACGACGCTGAAAGGGATCTGTCCAATGGGTTCGTTTGTTCCCACTGCCGGGAGTGTGCAGCGGCAGTGGCGTCTCATTGATGCCGAGGACATGGTGCTCGGCCGAGTGGCGACCGAGGCCGCCCGCCTGCTCCAGGGCAAGCACAAGGCGGTCTACACGCCGCACATCGATACGGGCGATCACGTCGTGGTCGTCAACGCGGCGAAGGTGCGCCTGACGGGTCGCAAGGAAGAACAGAAAGTCTACCGGTATCACAGCGGGTACGAGGGAGGCCTCCGCGAGGAGCGCGCCAAGGACGTCCGCCAGAAGAACCCGGTACGGCTGGTGGAAGAAGCCGTGCGCGGCATGCTGCCCAAGACCAAGATGGGCGAGGCGATGTGGCGCAAGCTGAAAGTCTATGCGGGTGGCGATCATCCGCACGCGGCCCAGAAACCGCAGGCCGTGAAGTCAACCAAGCGCGAGGTCGTATAAACGTGGCAGCAGGCATTCAGTATTACGGCACCGGGCGCCGCAAGACATCCACCGCCCGCGTGTTTCTCCGGCCCGGCAACGGCGGCGTCATCGTCAACCAGAAACCGATCGAGCAGGCCTTCCCCACCGAAGCGCTCCGCACCCAGATCAAGCAGCCGCTGGCCGTGACCGAAACGGCCGATAAGTTCGACGTGCTCGCGACGATCGCCGGCGGCGGCATCGCGGGCCAGGCGGGCGCGCTGCGCCTCGGGATCGCGCGCGCGCTCGTGGAATACAACATCGAGCTGCGGCAGCGGCTCAAGAAGGCGGGCTTCCTGACGCGCGACGCGCGCATCAAGGAGCGCAAGAAGTACGGTCAGAAGGGCGCGCGCAAGCGCTTCCAGTTCAGCAAGAGATAGGGGAGGACATTTGAGCGGCATCGCGTTGAAGGATTTGCTCGAGGCGGGCGTTCACTTCGGACACCAGACCAAGCGCTGGAATCCGAAGATGAAACAGTTCATCTTCGGCGAGCGGAACGGGATCTACATCATCGACCTCGCGAAGACGGCGAAGCTGTTCCGCGACGCCGAGCAGTTCGTCTCGAATCTTGCCGCCGACGGCCGGACCGTTCTCTTCGTCGGGACCAAGCGACAGGCGCAGGACGCGATCGCGGAGGAAGCCCAGCGCTCCGGGATGTTCTTCGTAAACCAGCGCTGGCTGGGGGGCCTCCTCACCAACTTCTCGACGATCCAGCGCAGCCTCGCGCGGCTGCGCGATCTCGAAGCGATGGAAACCGACGGCCGCTACGAGTCGCTCTCGAAGAAGGAGATCGCGCAGATCGAGAAAGAGAAGCGCAAGCTCCAGAAAAACCTCGAAGGCATCCGCAACATGTCGCGCCTGCCGGACGCGCTGTTCGTCGTGGACACGCGCAAGGAAAAGATCGCCGTCGACGAGGCCCGCAAGCTGAAGATTCCGGTCATCGGCGTCGTCGACACCAACTGCGATCCGGACGAAGTCGACTACGTGATCCCGGGCAACGACGACGCGCTGCGCGCGATCCGGCTGTTCGCCTCGCGTATCGCCGACGCGATCGTGTCGGGCCGCGGCATCCGTGAATCCGCGCAGGCCGACGACCAGGCGGAAGCCGACGACGAGCGCGCGCGCCGCGGCCGCCCGGCGCGCACCGCGCGTCCGGAGCAGCCCGCGTCGGTCTAACGGGCCCGTTCACGAATCTGCGACGCCGGCCCTCGACAGACGGCCGGCGTTTTTACGTACGTTGAGGAGAAAGAATGGCAGTCATGGAAATCACGGCATCACTGGTGAAGCAGCTGCGCGACGCGACCGGCGCGGGGATGATGGAATGCAAGGCCGCGCTCACCGAGGCGAAGGGCAACATCGACGACGCGACGACGATCCTGCGGAAGCGCGGGCTCGCGCAGGCGACGAAGAAGGCGGGCCGCTCCACCAACGAGGGGCTCATCGGCCACTACATCCACATGGGCGGAAAGATCGGCGTCCTTGTGGAAGTGAACTGCGAGTCCGACTTCGTCGCGCGCACGGACGACTTCCAGAACCTCACGCGCGAGATCGCGATGCACATCGCTGCCGCCAATCCGGAGTACGTCCGCCGCGAGGACGTGCCCGCCGACATCCTGGATCGCGAGCGCAGCGTGTACCGCGCGCAGATGGAGGGGCAGAACAAGCCGGCCGCCGTGATCGACAAGATCGTCGAGGGAAAGCTGAACAGCTTCTACGAGCAGGTGTGCCTGATGGACCAGCCGTCGATCCGCGATCCGAAGATGACGATCGGGCAGATCGTGCAGGCCGCGATCGCGAAGATGGGGGAAAACATCGCGATTCCGCGTTTCGTCCGCTTCAAGCTTGGCGAGAGCGCATAAGACGTCTGACGCTTGTCCGGTACACGTCTCACGCTTGTTCGTTGGACGCTGTCGCTTGCCGTTATACGTTAGACGTTTTACGTTCACGCCGGGCCCGCAACGCCCGGCGTTTTGTTTTGTACAAGAACGTAGCAGGCCAGCGAAGCCGTCAACGAACAGCGAAGGTGTCAACGAACAGCGAAGTCGCCAAACGGACAGCGAAGCCGCCAAACGGACAGCGACGCCGCCAAACGGACAGCGACGAAGCCCGTTGATATAATCGTCCGGATATGTCGCCCGCCTACCGCCGTGTCCTGCTGAAGCTCTCCGGGGAAGCGTTGATGGGGGAACAGCAGTTCGGGATCGACCCGGCGGCCACGACCCAGATAGCCAAAGAGATCTACGAAATCCAGCAGCTCGGCGTCCAGACCGGCATTGTCATTGGCGGCGGAAACCTGTTCCGGGGGCTCGCGGCCAGCGCGCGCGGGATGGACCGCGCGACCGCCGACTACATGGGCATGCTCGCCACCGTGATTAACGCGCTGGCGCTGCAGGACGCGCTCGAGCACGCGGGAGTGACGACGCGCGTCGCGACCGCGATCGAAATGCGCGCGGTCGCCGAGCCGTTCATCCGCCGCCGCGCCGTCCGCCACATGGAGAAAGGGCGCGTCGTCGTCTTCGCCGCGGGCACGGGCAATCCCTACTTCACGACCGACACCGCGGCCGCCCTGCGCGCGATGGAGATGAAGGCGGACGTCATCCTGAAGGGAACGAAAGTCGACGGCGTCTACACCGCCGATCCCATGCTGGACCCGCACGCGACGAAGTACTCGGAGATCTCGTACCTGAAGGTCCTGGAGCAGGGACTGAAGGTAATGGATGCCACGGCGATCTCGCTCTGCATGGACAACAAGCTGCCGATTGTCGTGTTCAACCTGCGCACGGCCGGAAACCTCCGGCGCGTGATTGCGGGGGAACCTGTGGGGACCACCGTCACCGCGTAGAAATGCGCGATCTTGGTCGTGTCCGCCTTCAGGCGGACTGTGAGCTGAGGACATATGGATGTCAGTGATCTGAAAGGACTGTTCGCCGAAGTCAAGAAGCGCATGGACGCGCAGATCGAGCACGTCCGGCGCGAGCTGGGCGGCGTGCGGACGGGACGCGCCTCGGTCACGATTCTCGACACGGTGCACGTCGACGCGTACGGATCGACGATGCCGCTCAACCAGGTGGCGTCGCTGTCGATCCCGGAGCCGACGATGATCGTCGCGCAGCCGTTCGATCCTTCGCTGATGGGCGCCATCGAGAAGGCGATCCGCAGCTCGAACCTCGGACTCAATCCGACCAACGACGGGAAGGTTGTCCGGATCCCGGTGCCTCCGCTCACCGAAGAACGGCGCAAGGAGCTCTCGAAGCTCGTGCACAAGCACGCGGAAGACGGCCGCAACGGCGTCCGCCAGGTGCGCCGCGACGCGAACGACAAGCTGAAGAAGCTGCTGAAGGATCACAAGATCTCGGAAGACGACGAGCGGCGCGGTCTCGACGAAGTGCAGAAGACGACCGATCAGCACATCGGGTTGATCGACGATCTGCAGAAGAAGAAGGATGCGGAATTACTGAACAAGTAGATTGCGGATTGGCGGATTGCGGACTTCGGATTTTTCGAGTGCCGGATTGGCGACTGAGAGTGCCGATTGCGGATTTGGGTTCCCTCAATCAGCAATCCACAATCTCAATCACAAATCCTCAATCGAAAAATCTGCAATCCCCATTCCCCAATCCACAATAGACATGAGCTATTTTTCCCACCTCGAGTGCAGCGTCCCGTGCGACGCTGCTCCGTACGATCCGCACGAGGAACAGCATCTCTGCACGTGCGGCGCTCCCCTGCTCGCGCGCTACGATCTCGATCGCGCGCGCGCGTGGACGCGCGAGTCGCTCGCAGGGCGCGAGGCGAACATGTGGCGGTATCGCGAGCTGATGCCGCTCTTCGACGGCGAGGAGCCGCTGACGCTCGGCGAAGGCTGGACGCCGCTCGTCCACGCGACGCGTCTCGGGCGCGACCTCGGGCTCGAGCGCCTGTTCATCAAGGACGAATCGCTCAACCCCACGAATTCCTTCAAGGCGCGCGGGCTCTCCGCCGCCGTCACCCGTGCACGACATCTCGGCGCGACGATCCTGTCGGTGCCGTCCGCCGGCAACGCGGCGAACGCCATGGCGGCGTACGCCGCCGCCGCGGGACTCGAAGCGAAGGTCTTCATGCCGCGCGACGTGAAGGTGCCGTTCATCCGCGAGTGCGAACTGTACGGCGCGGAGGTGAACCTCGTCGACGGACTGATCACGGATGCGGGGCGCATCGCCGCCGAGAAAGGCAAGCCGCTCGGCTGGTACGACGTGTCGACGCTGAAAGAGCCGTATCGCATCGAGGGCAAGAAGACGATGGCGTACGAGCTCGGGGAGCAGCTTGGCTGGACGTTCCCCGACTGGATTATCTATCCCACAGGGGGCGGCACCGGGATGGTCGGGATGTGGAAAGCGTTTGACGAGATGGAGCGCATCGGCTGGAAGACATCACGCGAGCGGCCGAAGATGGTGTCCGTCCAGGCCGAGCACTGCGCGCCGATCGTCCGCGCCTTCGAGCAAGGGGCGGAACGTTCGGAGACGTGGCAGAACGCCCACACGGTCGCTGACGGGTTGCGCGTGCCGAAAGCTGTCGGTGATTTCCTCGTGCTGCGCGCCGTCCGCGAGAGCGGCGGCACCGCCCTCGCCGTCACCGATCGCGAGATGGTGCAGGCGATGCGCGAGATCGGATCGCGTGAAGGGATCAGCGCCGCGCCGGAAGGAGGCGCCGCCCTGTACGCCGTCAAGGTGCTGCGGAAGGACGGGCGGATGAAGGCGAGTGACACCGTCGTTGTGTTCAATACGGGCGGCGCGCTCAAGTACCTCGACGTCCTTGAAGTGCCATAATTGCCAGAATTGCCACAATTGCCGGAATTCTTCTTTTTAGAAACTGCGGCGGATCACACTTTCAAATTTGCGGACTCTCGCTTTCCTGGTGAATCGCAATTCTCCGTTAGTCGCCCAGGCAGATTCCCAGCGCGCGCGCGGCGCGGATCGCGTCGAAGTCGACCGGTACGTTGCGGGTGCGACCGACAACTCTTTCGAGCGGCACCGCGACGATGTTCGGTGGCTGGAACGCGACCATGTGGCCGAACTGCCCGTCGAGAACGAGTTCCACCGCGCGCGCGCCGAAGCGGGTCGCGAGGACGCGGTCGTAGCTCGTGGGCGCGCCGCCGCGCTGCAGATGGCCGAGCACCACGTACCGCGTCTCTTTGCCGGTGACCGGCTCGAGGTCCATTGCGACGCGGGCGCCGATCCCGCCAAGCTTTTCCACGGCCCCGCCTGTCGCCGCGCGCACCACTGACGTCGTGCCCCCAACCGGCTTCGCTCCCTCGGCGACGACGACGATGCTGAAACGGGCGCCGAGCGCCTCGCGCGCCTTGATGCGCTCGGCGACCTTCGTCAAATCGAATGGCACTTCGGGTATCAGGATCACGTCCGCGCCGCCGGCGATTCCCGAGTAGAGCGCGATCCATCCCGCGTAGCGCCCCATCACTTCGACGACCATCACGCGGTGATGCGCTTCGGCCGTGCTGTGGAGGCGATCGATCGCCTCGGTCGCGAAGCTGACCGCACTGTCGAAGCCGAACGTGTTCGTGGTTTCCACGATGTCGTTGTCGATCGTCTTGGGGACGCCGACGATCGGAATGCCGCGCTGGTGGAACTGGTGCGCGATCGCGAGCGTCCCGTCGCCGCCAATGACGATCAGCGCGCCGAGCTTCAGCTCGTGGAACATCTCGACGCAGCGCGCCGAGTAGTCGCGCGTGCCGTCGCTCGTTTCAATGGGGTACGCGAACGGATTGCCGCGGTTGGTGGTGCCGAGGATCGTGCCGCCGATGCGGAGGATGCCGGTGACGTCGCGCGGCGTGAGCTTCCGCCACCGATCCGGCTCGATCAAGCCGTCGAAACTATCCTCGAGACCGATGACCTCGCAGCCGCGGTTGGATCCGGCTTTCACGACCGCGCGGATCACCGCGTTCAGGCCGGGCGCATCGCCGCCGCCGGTCAGCACCCCGATGCGTTCGACGGCAGGAGCGTTCGATCCAGGCAGGGGCATTCCCGCGAGTATACCTGCCGTCACGCCGGCCTGGCCTCACGCGGGGTTCTGATAGAGCCCGATGACGTTTCCGCCGGGATCGAGGATGCGAGCGGTGATCTCCGGCGCGTCCGCGCCGATCGGCTGCACCAGCGTTGCCCCTTTTGCGATCGCCTTGTCGATCGTCACCGCCACGCTGTCGACCATCACGTACAGCATGAACCCCGGCGTCGACGCCGGCGGCCGGCCCGTGACCCACGTGCCGCTCACCTGCCCCACACCGTCGTCGAACGCCAGGCGTCCATCGCCGCGCGTGCGGGTCTGCCAGCCGAACACGTCGCGGTAGAACGCGGCGGATCGCTCGATGTCAGTCGCGGGAATCTCGACGTAGCAGATTTTGCCGTTCATGAGCGAAGGTTGGTGGACGCGGCGAGGATCGAACTCGCGACCTCTGCATTGCGAACGCAGCGCTCTCCCAGCTGAGCTACGCGCCCCTTATCGTGGGTGTTCGTATCACGTCGCACGGTCCGTGACCAGTGCGCAGGCACGAAATAACTATTCTAGCACGCGCTCAGCCGCGTACGCATCGTCTCGACGAGTCCGCGCAGCGCCTGCGCGGCGACGGCATGCGCGAGCGAGACGCGACCGAGTTCCTCGAGATCCTCGGGGGCGATGCCCGCGTGCGTGTCGAGCGCTTCGACCTTGTCCTTCAGCGCACCGAGCGACGCGGCGGTGCTCAGCGCTCCCCGCATCGATGCTTTCAGCGCTTCGATCTCGTTCGGATCGGCCATAGCGGGTCTATTTATACCAACTTACAAGAATGAAATCGTCTGTTACGTTTCCGTGCGCATCGTCTCCGGACCCCTTGAAACCAGGCGGCGAGTGTGACGAAAGAGCCCGGTTTCACGAGTGAAACCGGGCGTACGTACGTGGAGCGCAGGTTGCACTGACCCCCCCGTCCCTGCAATGTCGGAACCAGCAACCGCACACACCTCGTTATCGGCGACGGGGTTCGAGGATGGCCTCGGACGGCGGACGCTCGACTTCGATCGGGAAGCCGGCGGCATGATTGAACGGCTCCGCCTGCGCGCCGAGCTCGGCGCGTTCGAGGCGGCGCTGCGGCAGCGCATGGATCGCCTGGCGCCGTTCGACGATGCGCGGTTCGCGCGCGTGCGCGCGGTCGAGCGCGACGCGACCGGAGCGGTCAGCGTTCTCTCCACCTACGTGGCTGGCGATCGCCTGTGCGATCTGCTCGACGCCGCCACGAATCTTCCGGCGCACGAAGCCACGAGCCCGAGCGTTGACGCGGCCCTGGGGTTCCTGCTGGAAGCGCTGGCCGCGCTCGAGGCCTTCCACTCGGCGACGGGCGTCGCGCACGGCGCCGTGGCCACGGGACGTATCGCGCTGACCTCCTCCGGACAGGTCGTTCTGCTCGATACGCTGTTCGGACAGGCGCTCGAGCGCCTGCAGGTGAACCGCCGCCGCCTCTGGACGGAATTCGGCCTGGCGCTGCCAGCCCCCGCCGGGGCATCGCGTTTCGATCACAGCGCGGACATCTCGCAGGTGTCGCTCGCGGCGATGATGATCGTCCTCGGTCGTCCGTTCCGCGCCAATGACTATCCCGATGCGCTGCCGGATCTCATCACCGAGGTGATCGAGATTGCGCAGATCCGCGGGAGCAGCAGGTTCGCGTCGGAGCTTCACAAGTTCCTGCATCGCACGCTTCCGCTTCCCGCGCGCCGCGCACACGCGAGCGCGGAGGAAGCGGCTGCCGAAGTCCGCCAGGTGGCGCGGGAGATTGGCGTACAGCGCTGTCGCACGGCGCTCGTAGCATTTGTCGGCGACATGAACCGCGTGATCGCCGATGCACGCGGTCAGCAGCAGGCGCCTGAGCGGGGCGCGGCCGTCGAAATCCCGTTCGAGCCTACGCCGGAGGTGACGTTCGAGATCGACGAGCCACTCTTCGTGCAGAACGCCGCCGAACCTGCGGCGCCCGCCGAGCCGATCGAGGATCCGGTGCCGGAGCCGCTCGCGCAGCTTGGCTACGAGCCCGCGCCTGCCGGCGAGACTATCGAGAACGCGCCGGACTTCGTCGAGGAGCCCGCCGCGCCGGCCCTGGAAGAAACAGTCGCAGCTCCGAGCTATCCGGAGGCGGAGCCGATTCTCGCGGTGCTGTCCGAGCCGGTGCCGCCGGTCACCGAGCGGGCGCCGTACGTGGAGATCGAGGTGCCCGCGCCCGTCGCGACGATCGAACCGCCGAAGCCCGTGCCTGTCGCCCACCAGGCCGAGCCCGACCCGGAGCCTGCCGACTCGAAGCGCGGGCGCCGAAACGCCCGTCGTCATCGCGACAAGCTGCGGTCGAACGCCACCCCACCGCCGCCACCGGCTGCGGTCGCGCCACCGGCTGCAGCGCCGCCACCGCCAGCGCCGCCTGCCCCCGCGCGGCCGCCGCTCATCCCGCCGATGCCCGCATACGCCGCAGTCATGCCGCTGCCCGGCGTGGGCCCGGCAGCGCCGCCACGCAAGACGGCGCAGCCGCTGCGCGACGAAGCTCCGATCGCTGCGCCGTTCGTCGCTCCGGTCGCCCCGATTCGCGTCGAACCGCCTGCCCCTCGGCCGCAGCCGTTCGCCCCGCTCGCGTTCAAGAGCGAGCCGTCGCCCTTCAAGGCCGATCCGGTCCCCTTCAAGAGCGAGACGCTTGCGTTCAAGAGCGAGCCGATCGCCTTCAAGTCCGAGCCGCTCGGGTTCAAGAACGCTCCACCAGCAGGCTTCTCACCGTCGCAGAGCCGCGCGGAACGCCGCGAGACGCCGCACGACCCTGGCGCGGTCCTTTTCATGGAGCGCGGAACCTCGGAGCCGACGCGCACGATCCCATGGCGGTTCGTCGCTGCCGCGCTTGTAGTCATCGCTGTCGCCATTGGCGCGGGCCGGAAATATCTGCCGAGCAGCGAGCCGGCCGAAGCCGCGCCGATGCCGAGCAGCGAGGTCGTCGCCGCCGCGAAGGTCGCGGCAGCAGCGGAAAAATCAGGGACGGTCGTGCTGACGACCGAGCCCGCGGGTGCGCACGTTCTGCTCGATGGGAGGGAGATGGGCGACAGCCCGCTCACGCTCGAGAACGTTCCCGCGGGCAGGCATGCGTTGACGTTCGTCACGGCGTCCGCGACGGTGAGGAAGGCCATTCGCGTGGAGGCGGGCAAGACCGCGGCGCTCGACGTCGCGGTGTTCTCCGGCTGGATCGCGGTCTATTCGCCGATTCCGCTCGATATCGCGGAAAACGGCAGGCCGATCGGGTCGAGCGAGCAGGGACGGTTGATGCTCTCCCCGGGCCGGCATCAGCTGACGATGACCAACACGGAATTTGGTTACAGGGCCGTTCAGACGGTCGATATCGGTGCCGGTGAGGAGCAACCGGTATCGGTGCAGCCGACGGGCGAGCTCAGCGCGAACGCTGTTCCCTGGGCGGAAGTCTGGATGAACGGAAAGAAGATCGGCGAGACCCCGGTTGCGCGCCTCATGGTCCCGCTCGGCACACACGAGGTCGTCTTCAAGAACCCGCAATTCCCGGAACGCCACGTCAGCGTGACGGTCACCGCTTCCACGCCCGTCACCGCTTCGGTCGATTTCTCCAAATAAGTCCCGCAGGACGTCGTTTCGAAAGCGTAATTCACAGTCCAACTTCGGGCCTGCGACATAAGCCGACGCAGTGACGCGCAGGCGGCACCCACACGCTTCTGCACGGGTTTTCATATAGGTCAATGGCCCGTGCATGTGGCACTCCGCTTGCCAGTGGGCGTGCATCGACTTTCTGAAAAGGTGCTGTATGTGGAGCTGGATTGTTTGCTACGTCACTGGACATGATTACAGCGTATCGTGCGATGGAGGGGCGATGTTCCTCCGATGCGTGGTGTGCGGCCGCCGCTCACCGGGCTGGGTGGTGCATGCGGCACACGCCCACGCGCATTCGCATGGGAACGGCGCCACCGCCCGTTGACACGTCGCTCAACGGCTGACGACAATAGGCGGCATGGCCGTCCCGCGCATCTCGAGTGACGAGCTGAAGCGCCGGATGGACGATGCCGCCGCGGCGCCGCTCATCTTCGACGTTCGACTCAAATACCCCTACGAACACAGCACGGTGCTCCTCCCCGGAGCGGTTCGATCCGGACCCGGAATCATCGACCGTGCCACGCTCTCCCGCGACCGCGACATCGTCCTCTACGACTCGGATCCCGCTGAGCTCGTGGCCGAAAAGGCCGCGGCGGAATTGATGGCCGAAGGGTATCGCGTGTCGGTGCTGCAGGGAGGAATCTCCGCCTGGATTACCGCGAAGCTTCCGACCAGCAGCAAGCCCGCTCCGCAGCCTCTCGTGAGCGCCGCGAAAGCGTGAGCGCGACCGGCCCGTATCTTCTCCGACGCCTCGTCGAGCTCGGTTCCGCCACGTCCCAGGAAGCCGGCATGCTGGTCCGCACGCTGGGCGTGCTGACGCTCGCCGACCTCCACGCGGCGCTCGACGACGGCCGGGTCACGCGTGCGGGCGGAGAGGCGCTGACCGCCCGGCTGCTCTACGCGGCCCAGCACATCGAGAGCGACATCCGCGAATTCCCGCTCGGCCGTGCCCTCGACATCCTGGAAGCGGCGGTGTCCGCGACGGCTGCGGTCGCGCCGCAGGTCGACGCGCTTGTTCCGGCGGGAGACGTCCGCCGTTTCGAATCGATCGTCTCGTCATTGGCCATTGTGGGCCGCGCATCCGACCCCCGCTCCGTGATCGACGCGATTGCGGCCTGCGCGGAGTTCTCCCCCATCCTGCATCGTGGCGAGCGCCGGGCACTCGTTACGTTCCAACAGATCGAGATCGATGTGCGCATCGCCGCGCCGGATGAGTACGGGACCACGCTCGTAGCGGCCACAGGGTCGAGTGCCCACCTCGCCGCGCTGCAACACCGCCGGGGCGCGCCGCGCCTTTTCGCGCGCGAGGAGGACGTGTATGCGCAAGCGGGCCTGCGGTACATCCCGCCCGAGCTACGGCAGGGGACGGGCGAGATCGAAGCAGCCGCCGCCGGAGCGCTGCCCGATCTGATAACGAGGGAGCAGATCCGCGGCGATCTGCACATGCATACCGACTACAGCGATGGCGCCGATTCGCTCGACGTCATGATCGAAGCCGCGTCCGCGCTCGGCTACGAATACATCGCGATCACCGATCATTCCGAACGCGCCGCGGCGTCGCGCACGATTGCGCGCGACGATCTCGCGCGGCAGCGGGAGGAGATCGCGGCGGCGCGCGAGCGGTATCCGAACATCGGGATCCTGCACGGTCTGGAAGTCGACATCATGCCGGACGGATCGCTCGACTTTCCTGACGGCGTGCTGGAGATGCTGGACATCGTGCTCGCATCGCTGCACGACGCGGCGCGGCAGGATCCGAAGACGCTCACCCGCCGATGTGTCCAGGCGATTCGTCATCCGCTCGTCACGATCATCACGCACCCGGCGAACCGGCTCGTGGGAAAGCGCGCGGGATACCCGCTGGATTTCGACGCCGTCTATGCGGCGGCGGCGGAGACAGGAACCGCGCTCGAGATCGACGGCGCGCCCTCACACCTGGATCTCGACGGCGAGCACGCGCGCGCCGCGATTGCGGCGGGCGTCACTGTGTCGATCGATAGCGACTGCCACCGCGCGCGCCTGCTCGATCGGCAGATGCAGCTCGGGATGGGAACCGCCCGGCGGGGATGGGTGGAACCGCGGCACGTGCTGAACGCGCGGCCCATAGAGGATGTCCGCGCTTTTGTTGCCCGTAAGCGCGGATGACAATGCTGAATGCTGAATGCTCAATGATGAATGATGAATGATGAATGATGAATGATGAATGATGAATGATGAATGATGAATGATGAATGATGAATGATGAATGATGAATGATGAATGATGAATGATGAATGCTGAATGCTTCTTAGTTCAACATTCAACATTCAACATTCAACATTCAACATTTTTCAGCATTCAGCATTCAGCATTCAGCGTTGACGCTTACTTCTTCACCGTCAGCTTGTCGACGACCTGCTTGACGCCGTCCGTCGAGCGCGCATCCGCAACCGCTTTCTTCCGCACGGCCTCGTTATCGACGGTTCCCGTCAACGTCACGATGCCGCCGTGCGTCGTCACGTCGATGTCCATGGCCTTGACCTCGCGATCGAGATAGAACATCGCCTGCACTTTGGTCGTCACCAGCGTGTCGGAGATCTCCTTGCCGACGCGGTCCGCTGCGGTCTTCGCATGTTGCTTGATCGAGTCCGCTTCGCGCGATGCGGTGCCTGACGGGCCCGTGCGGCCATTGGCCTTGCCCGCCGGAACAAGCGACAGCTTGTCGACGACCTGCTTGACGCCGTCCACCGACTTCGCGGCGGCGATCGCGTGGTCGTGCTCGGTCGCACTCTCAACCGCGCCCGAGAGTGTGACGACGCCTTTGTCGGTGTGCACTGTCAGGTTGCGTCCCTTCACCGCGCGGTCCGCAAAGAACTTCGCGTACACCTGCGTCGTGATCCAGCTGTCAGAGATGGCGATCTTCGCATCTGCCTTCGAATGCGCTGAGAGGACGGCGGCGCAGATACCGAGCACGAGGGCCGCCGTCGTCAGTCGGATGAGCTTGCTGAACATTTCGAACCTCCGAGGGGGTCCGCCTAAAGGCGGACACTACGGCATGGGCAGGAATGCACTACCATGGAGATACGCCTGCCCTAAAGCCATGAACATATTACGTTTGGTCCAGACCGTTGTTCTAGCGGCCTCGGTCGTGCCGCAGGCGTCCGCGCGTCCGCCGGCCCAGGAGGTCGCCGCCGCGCTCCAGAAGAAATACGACACGATCCGCGATTTCACCGCCGATTTCGTGCACGAATCGGAAGGCGGCCTGCTGCGCAAGAAGCAGGTGGAGCGCGGTTTTGTCCAGGTGAAGAAGCCGGGCAAGATGCGCTGGGACTACAAGTCGCCGGAGACAAAGGTGTTCGTCTCGGACGGGCGACGCATTTACCTGCACGTGCCCGCGGATAACCAGGTGATCGTCAGCCCCGTGCCGCCGGAAGATCAAGCCACGACGGCGGTGCTGTTCCTCGTGGGCAAGGGCAACCTGACCCGCGACTTTACGGTCAGCTACGCGGACGGCGCTGCGGCGGACGCGTACGCGCTGAAGCTGCAGCCGAAGATTCCCGAGACGGACTACGACTGGCTCCAGATCGTCATCGACCGCAAGACCCTGCAAATCCGGTCTCTCACGGCAGCCGATCGCGAAGGCGGCCGTTCGAACTTCCAGTTCACGAATTTCAAGGAAAACGTCGGACTGGCCGATAAGACGTTCGCGTTCAAAATCCCTCGCGGCGCTGATGTTACGACAAATAGCTCTTCCCCACGTTGAACGCGCGCGCTCATGGTGCGCGATCGGCTGTCTCGCGGCGGCCCTGGCGGCCGGCGCGTGCGCGACCGGCCGCCCGCTGCGCCTCGGCGAACGCGCGGAACGCGCGCAGGACTACGACCGCGCCGTCGTCGAATACACGAAGGCGCTCCGCGCAAAACCGGATGACCGCACCGCGCGGCTGGCCCTCGATCGTGCGCGCCTGCGGGCGTCGCAGGAACACTATTTCCGCGGCCGCCGTCTCGCCGCCGTCGAACGGTACGAAGACGCCCTCGTCGAATTCCAGCTCGCGTCCGAGCTGAACCCCGCGGCCGCCGACGTCGACGCGGCCCTTCGCGATGCGCGGCTGAAGCTTCGCACGCGGCTCGCGGTGTCGCGCGAAGGCAAGACAGAGCTGCAGTCGATGATCGAACGCTCGCGCGCACTGGCGCCTCCGGGGCTGGATTTGCCGCAAGGCGTGAAGCTCGCGGATTCGTTCGTGTTCAGCAACGCGAGCAGCCGCATGGTCTTCATGGCGCTCGGGCGGCTCACGGGATTGAGCCTCGTGTTCGACCCGGCGTTCCGCGAAACGCCGATCAGCGTCGATCTGCGCAACAACACGCTCGAGGATGCGCTGACCTCGCTCACGGCAAGCACGCACACGTTCTACCGCGTGACCGCGCCCCGCACGATCATCATCATCCCGGACACGTCCGCGAAGCGCCGCGAGTACGAGGAGTCGGTTGTCCGCACGTTCTATCTGAGCAACGCGGACATCAAGGAAGTGATCGACCTCCTGCGCGTCGTGGTGGATGTCCGGCAGATCTCGCCCATCACCGCCACCAACGCAATCTCGCTGAAGGACACGCCGGAGCGGATTGCCGCGGCGGCTCAACTGATCGCGGCGATCGACAAGGCCAGGCCAGAAGTGGTCATCGGCGTCGAGCTGCTCGAAGTGGATCGCAATCGACTGAAAGAATACGGCCTCGGGATCGCGAGCAGCGCCGACAGCATCGGCATCAGCGGGGGGGCCGACGTGAATCGCGACAACCTGACGCTCCGCAGCCTGACCAACCTGACAACGAGCGACGTGATCGTCTCCGGCGTCCCGGGGATCTACTACCGCCTGCTCAAGAACGACACGAACACCCGGACGCTCGCGAACACGCAGCTGCGAACCTCTGAGGGGCTGACCGCGCAGGCGCGCGTCGGCGAGCGCGTACCGCTCCCGACCACGACGTTCGCGCCGATAGCGACCGGCGGCATCAACCAGCAGCCGATCACGTCGTTCATCTACGAGAACATCGGCGTGAACATCGACATCACCCCGCGCACGCATCACGACGAAGAGGTGACGCTGGCGCTCAAAGTGTCGCTCACGAGCCTCTCGGGCATAGGGTTCGGCGGACTGCCGACCTTCGCCAACCGCGAGATTGCCACGACGATCCGGCTGAAGGACGGCGAAACCAACATGCTCGCGGGGCTGATTCGCGATGATGAACGGACGGTGCTGTCCGGCGTGCCGGGCCTGAGCGACATGCCCGTCCTCGGCCGGCTGTTCGGAAGCCACCACAAGGAATCGCAGCAGACCGACATCGTGCTCACGCTCACGCCGCACATCGTGCGGGTGCTGGATCTCTCGGAAGAGGATCTGCGGCCGTTCAGGCTCGGGCGGGATTCGGGCAGCAGCGGCGTCGCGGAGCTCCCGAACATCCAGCTGCCGCCGCGCGATCGCGACGATCTTCTTGCGCCTTCGACGACGCCCGCGCCCGCGGCTCCTTCGCTGCCTTTCGGAAAACCGCTCATGGGAACGCTCCCGGGCACTCCGACGGCACCGCCGAAGAAACCGGGAGGCGGAGGCGAAGAGCCGAATCCCTGATCCCTCATCTTCGAATCCCTAATCGGCTCAAATCCATGAATCCGCGAATCTGCGGATCGCGAATCTCCGAATCCGATTCACCGATTCACGATTAGGGATTCCGGATCAGGGATGAGCCATCGCCGCGGCGGCACGCCGGATTGATCAAGAAGTGACTGTCGTGGAGTCGGACGTTGGAGTACGCTGCGAGCGAACACGGCTGCAGTTATCGCCCCTATTTCACTCG
>Ga0137373_10000742_pt1 | contig 33552 bp, 31 predicted proteins | sample SagtaG_5_FD_104912 | JGI IMG/M metagenome (GOLD analysis project Ga0137373, IMG submission 104912) | Vadose zone soil microbial communities from Sagehorn Ranch, Mendocino, California, USA - Sage1_R_80_16 metaG | ecosystem: Environmental > Terrestrial > Soil > Vadose zone | place: USA... | reverse complement strand
GCTCGACCTCGCGAAGCTCGCGGTTGATTTCAAGCATCATGGTGTGTGCGCCTTCGATCTCGCAGGCGGCGAATCGGGCTACCCGGCGGCGGATCACGCCGAGGCTTTTGCATATGCGAGGAACAACAACCTCGCCGTGACCGTGCACGCGGGGGAGGGCTACGGCGCGGGCTCGGTCGAGCAGGCGGTGCACAAGTGCTGCGCCAACAGGATCGGCCATGGCACGCGTCTTCTCGAAGATGCCGAGCTTACGCAGTACGTCACAGACCGTCAGATCGCGATCGAGATTTGCCTCACGAGCAATGTCCAGACGAAGGCGGCAGAGTCGTACCAGGCACATCCCTTTCGCGAGTACTTCGATCGCGGAATGAGCGTCTCGCTCAACACCGACAACCGTCTCATGAGCAACACCACGCTGACGGATGAGTATCTGCACGCCGCGAAAGAGCTCGGGTTCACCTTCGATGAGCTCACGAAGGTCGCGATCAACGGATTCAGGAGCGCTTTCATTCCGTGGAAGGAGAGAATGCGCCTTATCGAAGACGCCGAGAAAAAGATCGCGTTGCTGAAAACGAAGCTCGCATGACGACACCCTACACATGTTCGACTGAAGCGGCCGGGATTTCGGCCGCGGCGATCCGCGATGCTGCACCCGGCCGATCGCCGACGAATGCAATCGTGCTTGGATCCGGTCTGGGCGGTCTTGCCGATCGAATCGAAGACGCGGTGCGAATTCCGTTCGCGAAGATCCCCGGATTTCCCGAGGCGACCGTGGCGGGACACGGCGGTCTTGTAATTGTCGGCCGCATCGGAGAACGCGAGGTGGTGGCACTCAGCGGGCGCTTTCATATGTATGAAGGGCATCCCGCAGCTCTGGCGGGATTTCCGGTCAGAGTGTTTCACGCATTGGGCGCCCGGGAGCTGTTCGTGTCGAATGCCGCCGGCGGAATCTCCTCGAAGTTCACCGCCGGTGATCTGATGGTGATCACCGATCATCTCAATTTGATGTTCGTCAACCCGCTCACCGGACCGGCGCAGGCGGGGGAGGCGAGATTCCCCGACATGACCAACGCGTACGACCCGGCCCTGCGCGCGGCGCTGCACGCGGCCGCGGGCAAGCTCGGAATTCCGCTGCGTGAAGGTGTTTATGCCGGCCTTGCCGGACCGTCCTACGAGACGCGGGCGGAGATCGCGATGCTTCGTACACTCGGCGCGGACGCAGTCGGGATGTCAACCGTTCCGGAAGTCATCGTTGCGCGTGCTCTCGGCATGCGGGTCGCGGGAGTCAGCTGCATCACCAATCTCGCGGCGGGATCGAGCCCGACGCCACTCACGCACGAAGAAGTGATCGAGACGAGTCACCGGGTGAGCGAGAGGTTTCAGTCGCTAGTGGTCGAGTTCCTCACGGCGCGCGCATTAGGGTAGCGGCAAACATTACGGAATCGTTGCAAGAACGCGGCGCGGATGATACGTGGCGCCGCGACATTTAGTGCATGAACTTTCAGGCGACGAAGAAGTCCGTGATGCCCGGCAAGATCCTGTCGATGGCGTCGCGAAAGCGAATTGCCCTTATCGCGCATGACAACCGCAAGGCGGATCTTGTCGAGTGGTGCTCGCACAATCGCGGCACATTAGCTCGTCACGAGCTTTACGCGACGGGGACCACCGGGGCGATTCTGCAGGAAAGTCTCGGGCTTGACATCACGCGTTTCCTAAGTGGACCGCTGGGCGGAGACCAGCAGGTGGGAGCGAGCATCGTCGAGGGGAGGATAGACATCGTCCTTTTCTTTTCAGATCCTCTCGAGCCGCACCCGCACGATGTGGATGTGAAGGCGCTGTTGAGGATCGCCGTCGTCTACAACGTTCCGATCGCGTGCAACCGGTCAACGGCCGATTTTCTCCTTTCCTCGCCGCTGATGGCTCAGGAATATCGTCGAATTGCAATGTGCGGTGACGACTTCACCGGGCCCATCTCGACTGCTGCGGACGAAGTCGCCTTTGTGAGGTTCCCCCGCAATGAAGCCGAGCATCGCGAGGCGGCGCCGGTCGCCGGTTAGGCGAGATAGCTGACCTGTCCCGCGCCTTCTCCGGATGTGAGCGCGCCGGAAATTGCCGAGCGCACATGAGCGATTGCATCGCGGACCGCATCTCCGAGTGGCGCGCCTGTCGCAAGCCGGGCAGCGATTCCCGCTGACAGCGCGCAACCAGTACCGTGAATCGAGCCGGCGCGAATGCGTGGGGCGCGAAAGAATCGCACCTGATTCGTGAAGAGCACATCCACAATTTCGTTTCCCGGCAAGTGCCCCCCGGTTACGAGCGCCGCCTTCGCCCCGAGCATAAGGACCAGTTTTTCGGCGGCGAGGGCGGCGTCGTCCATCGTTCGAATGGACTCACCGAGCAGCTCTCCCGCCTCATCGGTATTGGGCGTCACGAGCGACGCGAGAGGAAGGAGAGAATCGCGAAGAACGCGCACTCCTTCGACGTCGAGAAGACTCGCGCCCGACGACGCGACCATGACCGGATCTAGCACGTAGTTGGGAAGGCGGTGGCGGACGATGGCCGCTTTGACCTCGCGCGCCACATCCGCAGTACCGAGCATTCCCGTCTTGAATGCGCTGGGGGAATACCCTTCCGCTACGGCATCTATCTGAGCGGCGACGAGTGCGGGGGAGACCGCTTCCCAGGCGCGGACTCCGCTCTGGTTTTGTGCCGTCACCGCGGTGATCGCCGACGCACCGAGAACTCCGAAGTGGCGGAAGGTGAGGAGGTCCGCCTGGACACCGGCCCCGCCTCCGGAGTCGGAGCCCGCGATCGTGAGTGCGACGTGCATGAAACGAAAGATGCGCCGTGGAGCACCACGGCGCATCAATAACCGCAGATAAGAGCGACGCTACTGGATCTGTCGCGGCGGCGGAGATGGCGGCAGAGAATTCAGGCGCGCCTGGAACGTGTGGAAGTTTCTCGTGTCCGTTCCGAGCGATGCCAGCTTTGCCGGAGGCAGCGCGTTGATTTTTGCCTGGATGTCCGCGATGCGATCTTCCTCGAGCGGGTGCGTGAGGAACCACGCCTCGACGCCGGCGGGCCGGGTCTTCCTCTCGTCGAGCAGCTTCTGAAACATCGTCACCATTCCGACGGGACTGATTCCGGCGCGCACTACGTTGTCGAATCCGACGTCGTCAGCTTCCTTCTCGTCCTGCCTGCTGAATCGGGCGAAGACGGCGCCGCCGGCGATGTTGATCGCCGTCTGTCCGAGCCCGCTGTTGCAGATGCTGGTGAGCACGCAGGCGACGGTTACGCCGATGTTCGCCTTTTGCTCCTGCTGCATTTGTTTCACGGTATGCCGCTTGACGACGTGTCCAATCTCGTGGCCGAGGACGCCGGCGATTTCGTCCATCTTGTCGGCGCGCTCGATGAGCCCGCGATTGACGTAGACGAATCCGCCGGGAAGGGCGAATGCGTTCACTTCCTTGCTGTCGACGATGAAGAACTGCCAGTCCAGGTCACCGCGGCTGGTGAGGCGGGCAATGGAATCGCCGAGAACATTTATGTAGCGATTGAGCTCGGGATCGCTAATGATTGGAAGCTGCGCGTTGACCTGAGCGGAGTATTCCTGACCCATCTGGACTTCTTCCTGGGTGGAAACCGCGCACGCCGCGATCGAGGCCACGGCAGCAAAGGCCAATAGTGTTCGTTTCATCGTTACTCCTGCGGTAAATTGCACGACCTTTGGGAAGGCAAGTCCCATTCCAATAACGGGGCCAATCTGTCGAATCTGTTGACACTTGCGCGTGATTTGAAGCGACGAAAGGCGCGAGAGCGACGCTCACTTTTCGTAGCCGAAGGCATCCGGTGCGTCGAGGAGCTTCTCGGGTCGAAGCTGGACATTCAGGGATCGATTGTTTCGCCGCAGATCGCGGGCGCGGAGCGCGGGCAAGCCTTGATCGCTGCTCTGCGGGAACGCGGTGTGGAAATGCAGGAAGTCTCGGAAAAAGAGTTCGAAAGTGCCGCGGAAACCGACTCTCCCCAGGGGATTCTCGCAATCGCGAAGACCCCGCGGTACGGAACGGAGCGGCTTTCCGCAGAGAATGTTCGATTGATCGTGCTCGACGCCGTCCAGGATCCGGGAAACGTCGGCACCATCGTGAGGACAGCGGCGGGACTCGGAGCGGACGCAACGCTCGCGCTTCCTGGAACAGTTGATTTCTGGAATGCGAAGGTCGTACGCAGCTCGATGGGTGCGCAGTTCCACCATCCGGTCATAAGCGTTACCGACGAAGAGCTGGCGAACCTGCTAAGGCGCGAACGGATCGAGCTTTGGGCCGCAGATGCCGGGGGCGAGCCGCTGGCGCTCCAGCCACCGCCGAAGAAGCTGGCGATCGCAGTTGGAAACGAAGGAGCGGGGTTGTCGTCAATCGTTCGCGGGCTGGCGAATCGAATCGTGAGTCTGCCGATCCGCGGCCAAGTGGAATCGCTGAACGTCGCGGTGGCCGCCGGAATAATCCTCTACGAGTTGAACAAGTGATCACAACGCTGCTCTCTGCTTATGCGTTTCTCGTCGGAGCCGTGATCGGATCGTTTCTCAATGTCTGCGTCTCGAGATGGCCGCTCGGCCTCTCTGTCGTAAAGCCAAGGTCGCGCTGCCCGAAATGCGGACACGGCATCACCGCGCTCGAGAACATTCCGATCCTCAGCTGGATTGTGCTTCGCGCGCGCTGCCGCGGATGCGGCGAGAAGATCTCGGCCCAGTACCCGCTGGTCGAGCTCGCGACGGGCATTCTCTGGGCGCTGTCGTTCAGTCATTACGGAACGACTTTCACGGCGCTGCGGGTCGCGGTGTTCGCGACGGTGATGCTGGGAATAGCGCTCACGGATGCGGAGCACATGCTCATCCCCGACGGATTCACCGTTTTCGGGTTGATATGGGTTCTGTTGTCGGTTTTCGTCGCCGCGTTCCTGGGTGACCAGGGACCATTCGCCGCACCTTGGGAGGCGATTCTTGGCGTATTCGTCGGCGCCGGAGTGATAGCCGTGATCGGATGGCTCGGAGAAGTGATCCTGAACCGGCCGGCGATGGGGTTCGGTGATACCACAATGATGGCGGTCGTCGGCGGAGCGGTGGGACCGGCGCGGGCACTGCTGACTGTTTTCATCGCGGCGGTAATCGCGCCGGTAGTGCTGATCGGCCTTGTCTATCCGTTGACCCGCCGCAGTTCGGCTGAGGAGGCCGGGCAGTACAATCTTCCGTTGCTCGGAAGCTTTGGATGGAAGGGGAGAGAGCTGCCGTTCGGCGTTTTTCTTGCGCCCTCCGCGGTGGTCGCGCTGGTTTACGGCGATCGGCTGATCGACTGGTACCTTCGGATATCGGGCTTGAAGTGAGAACGGCAACCGAGGAAAGACACGCTGCGAGCCGAACGCGAAAGACGCTGCCAGCCGCTAGCTGCAAACGAGTCAGACGGGTCTCTCCTCATTATGATGGAAGGCGGATGAAATCGACTGGGTGGAGAATTGCTTTTGTCGGGTTGTGCCTTGTCTCCCTGAGCTCGTGCGCGCAGGGGAAGCCGCAATACACCGGTCCTTACGCCGCCGAAGTTTCGTCGGCGGTGCCGAGGATCGAGAATGCGGTCGGACTCAAGTTCAAACGCCCGCCGAAAGTGGAGACGCGGTCGAAGGAACAGGTCCGGCAGTTCATACTCAAGCAGTTCACGGAGCCGCGACAGCTGCACGAGCTCGAGGGCGAGGAGCTTGCGTACAAACGGCTCGGGCTGCTGCCGGACACACTGCACCTCCGGCAATTGCTCGTGAATCTCCTGGAGGAACAGATCATCGGATTCTACGATCCGGAAACGAAGGTTCTTTACGTCGTCAACGGATCGCCGGCCGACGTCGTCGGGATCACGGTGACGCACGAGCTCGTTCACGCGCTTCAGGATCAGTACATCAGCCTGGATTCGGTGCAAAAGGTCGAGGGCGACAACGACCGTCAATCGGCAGCGCAGGCGGTATTCGAGGGGCAGGCGGTCTATGAGCAGGTCGCGGCATCGCTCGGCAACAACAACGTGGCGTTCAATCTTCCCGGCGGCTGGGACCGCATCCGCGAAATGATTCGCGAGAATCAGAGCTCGCAGCCCGTGTTCGCATCCGCGCCAACGTTGATTCAGGAGACGCTCATCTTCCCGTACCTGAGCGGTGCGGAGTTCATCCGCAACTACAAGGAGCGGCGTCGGGGCAGCGTGATTTACAATGACATGCCGGCCTCTACCGAGCAGATCCTCCACCCCACGGCGTTCTTCCTGAACAGAGACGCGCCCACGAAGATCGTCCTCGGTACTCTCGCCAACGCGAAGGAAGTGTACGAGAACACGCTCGGAGAATTCGAGACGCGCCTATTGCTGTTCCAGTTTCTGAAGAATCAGGATGACGCCGTGCGCGGGGCGACAGGCTGGGACGGCGATCGATACGCGGTGGTGAACACTCCTTCCGGTCAGGGGATCGTATGGCTGAGCGTGTGGGATTCGCCGACGGAGGCGGGCGAGTTCTTCGATCTTCTCAATCTGGCGGTCGCAAAGCGGTTCGACACGAAAGCCGCGACATCGAGCGCCGAGGTGAAAACCTATTCGGCCAATGGCCGCAGCATTCAGATATCGACGGCGGAAATTCAGGGCCGGCCAACCGTGCTATATGTCGACGTGCCCGCCGGTGCGAACCCACTCATCATTCAGCCCGCGCAAATAAAACTCACCGAAGCCGCGCCGACGCACTAACGAAACTTTGGGAGGTGCGAGCGGCGATGCCGTTTCGCGAGTGACTTGCAGCGAAGTCGCAGCGAGCGAAACGGCGCGTCGCAGGCGCCGGCGTGAAATGGCTTCTGTTAGCTCGCGACTAAAGGCCGATGAGCTTCGATAGAGCGAACGTGACCATGCCGATGAGTCCGCCGAGGACGTAGCCGGTGACGATGATCATGTTGAGCTCGTTTTGAATTACCGAGCGGAGGATCTCCTCGACGCGATCGACGCTGAACGCCATCACCTTCCGCTCAACCATGCTCTGCAGGTCGAGCCGTTTCACGAGCGACGGCAGCTGCATGTGGATCCATTCCCAGATCATCGGCGTCATCGAATGGGCGATGTTCGCTGGCGCGTCGGGATCGTTCGTTGAAGCGACGCCGGCGATGATGTCGGCAATGGGGCGCTGGAGATAAGTCAGGATCGCATCGTGGATCGTGCGCGAGATCTCCTCACGGACCTCCGGCTCGTCGAGAAGACTGACGAGCTGCTCGACGCCGTCGGTCTCGATCGTGTCGAGCACGCTTTCCATCTTGCTCTCGGTCATCATCAGCTTCGCGAAAATCCGCTCGTGAAATTTCAGATCCTCGACGAAGCGGTTGAACAGCCCGTGCAGCGCGGCGCGAAGCTTCGTGCGCGTCGTCGGCTGTCCGAGGAAATGTCCGAGCTTTTCCATCGCGACCGGCAGATATGACGTCATCGCGCCCTCGAGCGCGGTGACGACGGCTGGAGGAATCTTGTCGATGAGGGGCTCGCGCGACGCGATTACATCGGCGATCAGCTCACGGAGCCGCGCCTCGAACGCGTGCTGCAGCTCGGGTCTCGCGAGCTCGCTCTGCAGGTCGCCCGGCGTGACGAGCTTCTCGCCGACGGTGCGGCCGAGGCTTTTCGCGAGGCGGCCCTGGTTCTTTGGAATTGCGCCCTGGAATCCGAAGCGCCGTTGCTTCGGATTGAAGAGCATCCACACGGCAACGGTGTCGGAGAGGCCGCCCGCCGCTGTGCCGACGAAGACGTGGATCGCGAACTGAACCCAGCTGTTCGAGACGTCCACTACGGGGCCGTGCCTTCCTCGCCGGCAGGTTTGTGAATAGATGCGGTCGACGAGTCTCCGATCGCGTTCACTTCGGGAATCGTGTCACGGTCGGGCGCGTCAGCCAGTGAAACGCCGGGCTTCGGAAGGAGAGCGAGCTGGATGACATCGTCCATCGTCGAGATGAAGGTGAACTTCATCCCCTGAACGATTTCCTCCGGAATGCCGCGCAGATCCTTCTCGTTCGCTTTTGGAAGAAGGACCTGTCGGAGTCCGGCTCGGTATGCCGCCATCACTTTTTCCTTGACGCCTCCGATTTCAAGAACCTTCCCACGAAGCGTCATTTCGCCGGTCATCGCCAGATCGCGGCGCACGGCGCGTCGGCTCATGACACTCGCGATGGCGAGTGTGACGGCCGCGCCGGCGCTGGGACCATCTTTCGGAATCGCGCCGGCAGGGAAGTGGATGTGCAGATCGCTTTCCTTGAATTCCTTCTCGTCGATGCCCAGCGTCTCGGCTCTAGATCTCACGTAGGAATGCGCGGCGTCGATGGATTCGCGCATTACGTCGCCGAGCTGGCCGGTTACGAGCAGACGTCCATTGCCGGGCATGCGCAGCGCCTCGATGATCATCAGGTCGCCGCCGGTTTGGGTCCATGCGAGACCGGTGACCGTTCCGACCTCCGGCTCCTTCTCCGCCTCCTCGACTGCGTACGTTGGATTGCCGAGCGTGTCTTCAATGAGCGCATTGTCAACGACCCACGCGCCCTCTTCTCCCTCCGCTTTGCGGCGGGCGCGCTTGCGCATGAGCGCGGCGAGATTGCGCTCGAAATTCCGGAGTCCCGCCTCGCGGGAATAGCGGTTGGCGATGTAGCAGAAGGCTTCGTCGGTGAACTGGATGTCCTTGTCCGTGATGCCGTGCTCCTCCAGCAGCCTGGGGAGTAGATACCGCCACGCGATCTCGACTTTCTCCTCGACGGTATAGCCGAGCACGCGGATGATCTCCATCCGGTCGCGCAGGGGCACCGGAATGTCGAAGAGGTTGTTCGCCGTGCAGATGAAGAGAATGCCGGAAAGATCGAAAGGAAGATTGAGATAGTGATCGACGAAGGAGCTGTTCTGTGACGGATCGAGAACCTCGAGCATCGCCGCTGTCGGATCGCCGGACGCACCGGACGTCATCTTGTCGATCTCATCGATCATGAGCACCGCATCGCGCACCTGAACCCGGCGCAGCGCCTGAATGACCAGCCCCGGCATCGCGCCGACGTATGTGCGGCGGTGGCCGCGGATCTCGGCTTCGTCGCGCACGCCGCCGACGGAGATTCGATAGAACGCGCGGCCGATGGCGTTCGCGATCGCTTCGCCGAGCGAAGTCTTTCCCGTGCCCGGTGGTCCGACGAAGCAGAGGATCGGTCCGTGCGGATCCCCGCCGCGAAGTTTTTTCACGGCGAGATACTCGACGATTCTCTCCTTCGCCTCCTTGAGTCCGTAGTGACGGGAGTCCAGCGACTCCTCGACTTTCTTGAGCTCGATGTCGGCGCCGCCGGCTTCGGTCGCCGAGCGCTTGTGCCACGGGAGGGACAGAATCCAGTCGAGATAGGTCCGGATGACCTGATATTCGCTCGACGCGGGCGACAGCATCTTCATCCGATCGATCTCGCGCTTCGCTTCGACGGCTGCTTTCTCGGGGAGATTCGCTTCCTCGACCTTCCGCGCCATCTCACCCGCTTCGCGCTCACCGGGGTCGGTCTCGCCGAGCTCGGACTGAATCGCGCGCAGCTGCTGGCGGAGATAGAACTCGCGCTGGTGCTCCTCGATCTTGATCTCCGTTTGCCGCTTCACGTCTTCGGCGACGCGCGCGCGGGCAACTTCGCGCTCGACGCGGGCGAGGAGGAATTTCAGGCGCTGGCCGATGTTGAGCCGCTGCAGAACCTCGTCGCGGTCGGAGATCTTGAAGTTGAGATTCGTCGCGGCGAGATCGGCGAAGCGTCCCGGGTCCGACACGTTCATGCGGAGAATTGCAGGCACTTCGTCAGGGATGCGGTCGATGAGCTCGACGAGGGTCTCCGAGCCAGCGACGATCTTGCTGACCAGCTCATCCACCTCGGTCGAATCGGGGGCCGCCTCCGGCGCGGTCTTGACTCGAACGACCGGGAAGGGAGTCGCCTGGGCGACTCCTTCAATCATTATCCGGCGCAGACCCTGAAGCGTTATCTGGACCGTGTCACCGGGAAGATTGATTCTCTCGTGGACGCGCGCGGCGACGCCGACGCGGCCGACGAAGCGCTCGATGTCGAGAACGTCGTCGTGGTCGCCGCTGGCGATGACCAGCGCGACGATGAGTCCCGGCTCTTCGTGCGCGCGGAGGAGGCTGAGATTTTCCGGCGCGCCCATTTGCACGGCGATCGTGCCGAGTGGGTAGACGATGGTCGAGCGCAGCGCCATCAGCGGAAGCGCCGCGGGTAGGTCCGACTGGAGGATCTCTTCTTTGCGCTGCGAGTTGGTCATGAGGATCGCTAAGGGAAAATCCGGGAGGCCATCGCTTAAAGTTATGACTCCTCGGGCGTCCACGAGAAGACTCTACCGTCGCAACTGTTTCCGGTGCGCGTGTTATTCTTCCCCCGAGATGAGTGACTCGCGCACTTGATCAAGATTCTCCCTGCGGCGGTTGCGGTCGGACTTTGCCTGTTTGGGGCCGGACTGTCCGGACAGGACGTAACGGGTAGCGCACGCGTGACGCTCTCCAGCAACGGCCGGCCGTTGGCCGATGCTCTCGTCTCGAGCGGATTCTACTCGGTCCGAACCGACAGCACTGGGGTAGCGCGACTCGCTCTCGCCGAAGGCCTGCACCGCCTTGTCGCGACTAAGGTCGGTTTTTCTCCCGGCGCGACGGTGGTGAAGGTGACGAAAGGCGAAGAGCTCCAAGTCACCCTCTCGCTCGCACCGACGGCGATCGGGCTGACCGCGGTAACAGTCACCTCAGCGAGGACGGAACAGAGTGTCGAGGATGTGCCGGTTCGCGTGCAGGTGCTCGCGGGTGAAGACATCGAAGAGAAAAACGCGATCAGGCCCGGCGATCTCAGACAGATCGTGGCGGAGATCCCGGGAATTTGGGTGCAGCCAGGTGTTGCCGGGAGCTCGGGAACTCGCGCGAGAATCCAGGGGTTTCGCGGACAATACACCCAGTATCTGACGGACGGACTTCCGCTCTCGGGCGCGACCGACGAAGGGCTTTCGGTCGTGCAGCTTCCGCCGCTGGATCTTTCCCAGGTGGAAGTGATCAAGACGGGCGCGGCCGCATTGTACGGGCTGTCCGCGCTGGGCGGCGTCGTAAATTTTGTCAGCCGGCAACCGCAATCGGGAGAGCGCGCGTCGGAGGAGCTTCTGCTTTCCTCTTCATCCCTGGCGGAACGTGACGCGGTGTCATTCTCGATGGGGCCGCTGACAGACCATACCGGCTACACGTTGCTTGCATCCGGCCATGCGTCGGGCCGCCGCGATCCCGACAGGGACGGGTGGATAGACGATGGAGCGTCGCAAAGATTCGGGCTCCGGCCGCGCTTTTTCTGGTCGAACGGCGCCGGCAGTCACGGATTGATCACGACGGGGTATTCCTTCGATCATCGGGTGAGCGGCACGGTTGATCAGCCGCCTCCGACCGTGAGCCCGTTCCGCGACAGTCTCTCGACACGCGCCACCGATGCCGGCGCGGTTCTCCATCTGGTCGCGTCGCCGCGTTTGGCGGTCAACGGGAGGGGGTCAATACAGGGTTTGACCCGAGATCGGATCATGGGCGGCGTGCACGAGCGGGACGGAATGCACTCGGCGTTCGTCGAAGCGTCGGCGGATATCGACGCACAAGGGGCGAGTTTCGTTGGCGGCGCGGCGCTGAGCACCGAACGTTTCCGCGATCGGGGCGCGTCCGGTTTCGACTACCGGTTCACCACAGCATCGCTTTTCGCGCAGGTCGGCTCGACCGGGGTGCCGCTTGGATATTCGGCGTCAGTGCGCTGCGACCGACATTCACGGTACGGAGTCGCGTGCGCGCCGCTTTTCGCTTTTCTGCTGCGGCCGGCGGAGGGAGTGTCGCTGCGTTTATCCGGCGCGTCGGGGGCGCGCGCGCCATCGCCATTCACCGATGAGTCTGCGATAACAGGTTTGTCGCGGATCAAACCATTCAGCGGACCGATTTCCAATCGATTGTTCTTCGAGCGCGGACGCCAGCTTACCTTCGACGCCGGCTTTCAGAGAGAAAGTTTTCAGCTAAACGCGACCGCATACATAACCGAGATCACCCGCCCCGTTGGTCTGCGCGATCTTCCGTCGGGGAATTTCGCTCAGGAGTTCGTAGCCGCCGGTCATCCGACCCGAATGCGCGGGTTGGAGGTTTTTGGCACATTCAATCGCGGGCCATTTTCGACAACGCCATTCGTCGAAGCGATGCGGGCGACGGAACAGGCGCTCGACGTCGCGGGATCCGTCAGGAGGAATGTGCCGCTCACTCCACATATTCGCGCGGGTCTCGACGTCGCGGCTGACCTCGAGGACTCCGGGACACGCGTCGCGGTGGAGACATACTTCACGGGCGCACAAACAGTGGAAGAGGATCCGTACCGAACGCGCACGATACCGTATACGACTATCGAGGCACTGCTGACGCAGAAATTTCCGCACGGACAGTTCTTCCTGACCGCTGAAAATCTCACGAATGTCGTGCAGACATCCTTCGACCCTCTGTTGCTGCCGTCTGCTTCGAGATCCGGACGGCGGACGACGGACGTATGGGCTCCGCTCAGTGGGCGCGTTTGGCGGACAGGCGCCAAATTGACCTTCTAACTTCCGCTGACTCAGATCGCGGATCCCATGGGGATGTAATGAAACCGTTCGCCAGGAAGCTGCCGGGCATTTTGCGTAGCGCCTCACAGATCGCTGTCGCCGCATTGGTGCTTGCGGTCGCCGCCGGGCAGGCTGTCGCGCAGTCGAACGGAGTCGCGCCCGATTCGGCGTCCCTAGCGCGGCCGGCGCTCTTTCGCTCCCGGGACCTCGTCTACATCGCGGCGCTTGGCGCCGCCGTCGCCGCGACTATGCCAGCGGACGAGCGAGTAGAGCGGAGTTTTCAACGTCCGTCGATGCAGAACAATTCAGGCCTGCGGAATTTCTTCCGGGCGACAGGATATCTTGGCGATCCCGGCAGCGTGATTCTCAGCATGGCACTTTACTTTGGCGGATTGGGTTTTCATTCGCGGGCCGTCGCCGCGCTTGGAATGCACACCGGTGAGTCGGTCGTTCTCGCGGGTGTGACCTCCGAAACTCTGAAGGGAGCGATCGGCCGCGCGCGTCCGAAAAGTTCTCCGACCGATTCGCGCTTGTTCCGAAGCGGCAAGGGCTTCTCGAGCGATGATTTCGCTTCGATGCCGTCCACGGAGACCAGCGCGGCATTCGCAGCTGCCGGCGCAATCGCCCGCGGCGTGAAAAGAGAGTGGTCGAGTCATGCGACCGCCGTTTCCATTGTCGCCTACAGCGGAGCAACGGCGGTGGCGGCGTCGCGGCTGTACAAAAACGAACATTGGGCAAGCGATGTCGTGGGAGGCGCCGGCATCGGTCTCCTCTCGGCCGGCTTCGTCGACCGGTTCAACCGGCGGTACCCGAACAACCTCGCCGAGCGCTGGTTTCTGCCGCAGTCGATCCTACCGAAGAGGAATGGGCTCGCCGTGGCGTGGAACATCGCCGCTCGTTGATACGACTCTTCGCCGGATTAGCTTTCGAGCATGTTTGAAGATCTGAGCGAAAAGCTCGAAGCGACATTTGCGCGCCTGCGCGGACGGGGCACGCTCAGCGAAGCCGACATCAAGGAAGGACTGCGTGAAGTCCGCCGCGTGCTGCTCGAGGCCGACGTCAACTTCGCGCTGACGCGGGAATTTCTCGAGCGCGTCGAGAAGAAAGCGGTCAGCGTTCGCGCGCTCGGCACCGTCTCGCCGGCGCAGCAGCTCGTCAAGATCGTTCACGAGGAGCTGGCGGCGATGCTCGGCGAGAGGCGCGAGCCGCTGAAGATGAGCACGTTACCACCGACCGTCATCATGATGGTCGGCCTTCAGGGCTCAGGCAAAACGACGACGGCGGCCAAGCTCGCGCGGAAGCTGAAAGCGGAAGGGCGCCCGACGCGCCTCGTCGCGGCCGACGTGTACCGCCCCGCCGCGATCGACCAGCTGGAGACCCTTGGAAAACAGCTCGACGTCCCGGTGTACGCCGACCGGAGCACGACCGACGTCGTGAAGATCGCTCGCGCCGGCGTCGACGCCAGCGTGCACGCACGCGACCGCGTCGTGATCGTGGACACCGCCGGCCGCCTGCAGATCGACGCCGAGATGATGAACGAGCTGTCGCGGCTCAAGGAGTCGTTGCGCCCGACGGAGATTCTCCTCGTCGCCGATGGAATGACCGGTCAGGACGCGGTGCGCATCGCGCAGGGATTTGACGACGCGCTCGGCGTGACCGGCGTGATTCTCACCAAGATGGACGGCGACGCCCGCGGCGGCGCGGCTCTCTCCATTTACGGAGTGACGAAGAAACCGATCAAGTACATCGGCGTCGGCGAGAAGGCCGATGCTCTGGAGGAATTCCATCCCGAGCGAATGGCCGGCCGGATTCTCCAGATGGGCGACATCGTCACGCTCGTCGAGAAGGCACAGGGCGCGTTCGACCAGGAAGAGCAGAAGCGTCTCGAGAAGAAGGTCCGGAAAGAGGGAATGGACCTCAATGACTTTCTCACGAGCATGCGCCAGATCGAGAAGATGGGACCGCTCGAGGGGGTCCTCAAAATGCTTCCCGGCGTGAACACGCAGGCGATCAAGCAGATGAAGGCGGATCCGAAGCGCATGAAGCACGTCGAAGCGATGGTTCTCTCGATGACGCCGGCGGAGCGCAAGGATCCGGCACTGATCAACGGCTCGCGACGGTCGAGGATCGCGAAGGGAAGCGGTCGCCCGATCAGCGACGTGAACCGATTACTGGATCAGTTCAGGGAAATGCAGAAGATGATGAAGAAAATGGCCCAAGGCGGGCGCGGCCCGCAGTTCCCGGGCATGCCGCGGATGCCGTTCGGGATGCGGTAGTCTAGCTCTTCCGGATGCGCGGATTCTTCCCGGCGTTGACGAGCGCCTCGGGAAGATCGGGCAGCGGATTCGCTACCGGAGTCGGGCGAGTATTGGCCCGCAACCAGATCATGGCGTCGTCTATTTTGCGGAACGGCTTCACCTGAACCGGCTGGTATCGGGCGAAAACGCCGAACGTTGTCGCGAGCGAATAGATGAAGTGCGATTCGGCGACCACCGCGACCTTGTTGATGCCTTTGTCGAAGAGGCCCTTCAGGCGATTGGCGATGTCCTTGAGGTCGGTGAACTTGAGGTGCGATTCACCGTGGCGGGTATCGAACAGCATTCTCGTTCCCGGCACGATGCGATCGTCGTCGAGGAGCCTGGCGCGAAGTCTGTCCATGTCCTCTCGGCCGACGGGACCTTCGGCGGTCACGACGAGGGTGTGATCGGCTTGCGAGATCGTGTATTGCAAGGGCATCGGTAGTCTGGCGCGGCAAGGCGCGAGCCGGGTTTCGAGTGTTGAAGGGAGTTTGGTGTTCTGCTGCATTGGCACTAGTCCCGATGCATTGGCTCTAATAGAACGCGCTGGAAGGCGGAAAAGCAACGCCTCCCGCCAGGATCCAACAGGACGCCCAGGCCGAAAATGCCGTGGCGCCGGGGGGCGTCTTTTCGCTTAGTTTTCAGCGACGACATGGCGCACAATTTCCGCCTGACAACGGACTTTTCTTTTCCGCCGCCCGCCGGCGGAGCCGAGCGCCTTTGCGGGCGCCGGCCGTGCGCGCGCGCAATCGATCACATCCAAGCGATGAGGCCGTCCGATCAGTAGCGCCCACGAAGCCCGCGCCACGGGCGGGCGCCTCGCAAAGCTCACGCTCATCGCCGTCGGCGTCGTTTACGGAGACATCGGAACGAGCCCGCTGTACGCGTTCCGTGAGTGTTTCAAGCCGGAATACGGTCTTGTCGCGGATCCGGCGAACATCTACGGCGTGCTCTCACTGATCGTGTGGTCGCTCGTTTTCGTCGTGAGTGTGAAGTACCTGATCTTCATCATGAGGGCTGACAACGAGGGCGAGGGCGGGATCCTCGCGCTGCTCGCGCTGATTCTTCAACACCATCGGCGAGACATAGATCGCAGGCGCAAGGAGATCATCACCTGGCTCGGCCTCATCGGAGCGGCGCTGCTCTACGGAGACGGGATCATCACGCCGGCCATCTCGGTGCTCGGCGCGACCGAAGGATTGAAGGTGGTCTCGCCCGCGTTCGGGTACCTCGTGGTTCCTCTAACCGTTCTGATTCTCGCGCTCCTTTTCTTCGTTCAGAGCAGAGGCACCTCCGGCGTCGGAAAGATTTTCGGACCGGTGATGATTCTCTGGTTCTTCTCGATCGCAGCTCTCGGTCTGCGGGAGATCATGCTCGCGCCGCAGATCCTGAAGGCGATCAATCCGGCTTACGGAGCGAAATTCTTCATCGCTCACGGCTATCATGGCTTTGTTCTGCTTGGCGCCGTCGTGCTTGTCGTCACCGGCGGTGAGGCGCTCTATGCTGACATGGGTCATTTTGGGAAACGGCCCATTCGCCTCGCGTGGTTCGCGCTCGTCCTTCCCGCGCTGCTCGTGAATTATTTCGGGCAGGGCGCGCTTGTGCTCCGTGATCCAACGAGCGCGGTGAACCCGTTCTACCTGCTCGCTCCGCGCATGCTCCTTTACCCGATGATTGCGCTCGCGACGGTCGCGGCCGTCATCGCCTCGCAGGCGCTGATCTCGGGCGCATTTTCGCTTTCGCAGCAGTCGGTGCAGCTCGGATTCAGCCCCCGCGTCAACATCATTCATACATCGGCGCGTGAGGCGGGGCAGATCTACGTGCCCGAGGTAAACCGCGCGCTGGCCCTCGGCACGATTCTCGTCGTTCTCGGATTCCGCTCGTCGAGCGCGCTCGGTGCGGCTTACGGAATCGCGGTGACGGGCACGATGACCATCACGACGATTCTGTTTTACGTGCTGGCGCGGCATCGCTGGAACTGGGGGATCCTCAAAGCCGGCGGGCTTGCCGCGGGATTTCTCGTAATCGATCTCGCATTCTTTGGCGCGAACGCGCTGAAAATCGTGGAAGGCGGATGGGTTCCGCTTGCCGTTGCGCTGGGGATCTTCATCCTGATGACGACATGGCAGCGCGGACGAACGATCGTGACACGGTTGTTGGCGAAAGGATCCGTCCCGCTCGACGCATTTCTCGAGAGTCTCGCGCATCACAGGCTCGTAAGAGTGCCCGGCACCGCCGTATTTCTAACATCGGACCCGACCGGGGCGCCGCTCGTCCTGCTGCATCACGTCAAGCACAACAAGGTTCTGCACGAGAATGTGATTCTGCTCTCGATCAGATCGGAGCGGACGCCGACCGTGCCCGAGTCGGATCGGCTTGTCGTGCAGCATTTCCCCGAGCGGTTCGCGCGAATAAATGCGCACTACGGTTTCATGGAGACGCCCGACGTTCCGAAGCTATTGGAGCTCGCGAGCCAATCAGGCATATCTGCCAAACCGGCGGAAACGACGTACTATCTCGGGAGAGAGCGTCTGATTTTCGACCCGCGACGTCCCGGCCTCGCGAATTGGCGGAAGCACCTCTACATCTTCATGTCGCGCAACTCGCGTTCGGCGACGGAATTTTTTCAGATTCCTTCGAATCGCGTAGTCGAGCTCGGAGCGCAAGTAGGGTTCTAAGCCGGTCCCTCGAGGAGCTTGTCCCTTAGTCTCTCGCTGACGCGCAGGGACTTGATCCTGAGATCGAAGTAAGGTTTACCGTTGAGCGTGAAACGCATGATGCGCGGCCATTTGACGCCGTTCGCCTGGATCGTTCGCTCGAGATAAATGTCCTCGGGAACCGGTTTCCCGCTCATCGCGTCGGTCACCATGGTTCGAAAGTGTCGCAGCCGTCCGGTGCGGTCGAAAAAGAGATCGATGTCCGGATGTCCCGAGATGTCGGCACGAAAGCCGTGACGACCGTCGGCGTCGTTTGCGATCGCTTTCAGCTTTCGGCCGCGCAACGGCAGCAGACGCATGACATCATAAAGGCGGAATGCGTCGAGCTCATTTGCGAGAATGCTCGCCGGCATCGGCCGGAACTGTCCATCTCGAACGAGCCATCCCTTTGGCGCATTCACCACCAGGTGACTCATCGTCGATGGACCACCCGAGATATCGTAAGTCGAGACGACGGCTTTTTCCGGCGGCTCGATCGCCCATTTGCCGGTGATGTGAACCGTGCGACCGCCGGCTGTCACCGTTGCGTCGCCGTCCCAGATCAATGCGCGCGCCGACTCGAGCGCGTGCTCGCCGCCCCCCTGCGTGATCGCTTTCTCGAGCATGAGCTCCGGACCTGACGGCTCACCGCGACGGAAAATCGACGAGCATCCGATGGAGGCGGCCAGCAGCGCGAACGCCGCTGCCGAGCAGAGGGCGCGTTTGTCGAAGCGGTTCATCGGGATCTGTATCATGGAACGCCGATAGCGGGCATAAGGCGGGCCAGTGCCGATGACCAGTGCGACATGCTGTCAGGCGCGTTTTCTTCGACCCGCGAATATGATTACGCCGCCTGCGATCACGAGCCCCAGGCCGACATACGGCGGAACGAACCCTTTTTGTTCAGCCGAAACGGAGACCGGTCCGACGGCCACCGTCTGTCGATCCCTTGTGTAGCTGATCCCCCGCATTGCGAGAATGATTCCGCCGGCAACGAGAAGCAGGACGCCGATCCAGCCGATTGGTTTCATCTTGGTGCTCCGAGGTGGGGATGACTCTTTCGACCCCGGAGGAATCTACCATTTCCGAGCTGCTGCGGGCTCAGCGGGCGGCGCGAATCTCTTTTTCGAGGCGAGTCCAGATATCTTCGGCCGGCGGGTGCACGGCAACGATGTCGGCGCTAGCGCTGGAGCGGGAGTATAGGTGGCTCGCCGCAGAATCTTCCCATTCGTCGTCCTCGAGGCCGGGGATGACATCACCGAGGCACGTGACCTCGAGAAGGTCACGGCTCCAGCGATAGCGACGCCAGGACCCTTCATGGTAGACGTACACCGGTTTTTGGTTCTTCGCCGCGAGCACTGTCACGAATCCCCGACTGAGTGATCGGAGGATAGGGCGCAAGCGGTAAAATCCGCACAAAGCCGAGTATTCAGGACATAAAGATTTCGTAAAGTTCTAGAGAGTGCGGAGCGGGGTCGCTAGCCGTTAAGAGCAATGGCTAGCGCATACCGTCACATCAAGCACGTCCTCTTCGGGAGGCCTCTGCCGAGCGAGCGACTCGAGCACGAGCGATTGAACAAGAAGACCGCGCTCGCGGTCCTGTCCTCGGACGTGATATCTTCCGTCGCCTACGCCACCGATCAGATCCTGTACGTGATTGGCGGCGCGATCGGTCTCGCGGCGCTGGGATACGTGATCCCGATCTCGGGCGTGATCGTCGGCCTGCTGATCCTCGTCGGCCTGTCGTACCGGCAGACGATTTTCGCCTACCCGAATGGCGGCGGCTCGTACACCGTAGCGCGAGAGAATCTGGGCGTCCGTGCGGGATTGGTTGCCGCCGCGGCACTTCTCACAGACTACATACTGACGGTGGCGGTGTCGATTTCTGGCGGCATCGCGGCGATTACTTCGGCGTATCCCTCTACGCGACCTCACATCGTGCTGATGTGCGTCGCTTCGATCCTCTTTCTCGCGATAATCAATATGCGGGGCGTGAGGGAATCGGGCATCGCCTTCAGCATTCCGACGTATGTCTTCATCGTGATGATGCTCGGCCTGCTGGGAACCGGATTCTATCGCAGCTATACCGGACACGAGATCGCGCACCTGGCCGGTGCAATCAAGGTGGATCCGACCGCGGGCGCTCAATACCGCCAGATCGCGAGCATCGGCAACTACGCGTTTCTGTATCTCATGCTCCGCGGATTCGCGGAGGGATGCGTGGCACTGACGGGAACAGAGGCGATCTCCAACGGCGTGATGGCGTTCAAGCAGCCGGCGCAGAGGAACGCGGCGGCCACGCTCGGGTGGATGGTGGCCATCCTGGGAGCCTTCTTCCTCGGCGCGAGCACGCTCGCGCACCACTATCGCATCATGCCGACCCAGGAGACGGTACTGTCGCAGCTCGGGCATCACATCTTCGGGACAGGCATTCTTTATTACGCCCTTCAATACGCGACGTTCGCGATCCTCGTGCTCGCGGCGAACACGGCGTTCGCCGATTTTCCCCGGCTTTCCGGCATCCTCGCGAACGACGGCTTCATGCCGAAACAGCTCGCCGCGCGCGGCGACCGCCTCGCTTTCTCGAACGGCATCATCGCCCTTGCGGCAATCGCGATGGTACTCGTTGTGGTTTTCGCTGGGAACACGAACGCGCTCATTCCGCTCTACGCGATCGGCGTCTTCATCTGTTTCACACTCTCGCAGACCGGCATGGTGGTGCATTGGTTCCGGCTCAAGTCCCCGGGCTGGCGCTTTCGTGCCGGCCTCAACGGACTCGGCGCCATCGCAACGGCAATCGTCGCCCTGATTCAGGTCGCGACGAAGTTCACTAGCGGCGGATGGATCGTCGTGGTGATCATTCCGCTCATCATCGCCCTGCTGAACAAGATCCACCGTCATTACGAAAGCTTTTCGGCGGAGATCGCATTCAAGGGACAGAGCCCGATCACACCTCTTCATCACACCGTCGTCGTACCGGTGAACAGCATAACGAAAGCGACATCGGGCGCGCTCGTGTATGCGACGACGATCTCCGACGAGGTTGTCGCCGTTTTCGTCGAAGTGGACAAGAGCAAGACGGCGGAGATCGAGGCGAAATGGGAGGAGTGGGACATCGGCGTGCCGCTTGTGGTGCTTCCTTCGCCGTATCGGTCGATTCTCAGGCCGCTGGTCGAGTACGTCGAAAACCTGAGGATGACGTCGCCGGGAGAGCTCGTCACAGTGGTTGTGCCGGAGATCGTCCCGCGCAAGTGGTGGGAACACCTGCTTCACAACAAGACGGCGTTGTACGTGAAGACCGCGTTTCTCTTCCGGCCAAACGTCGTGGTTACGGCCGTTCCATACCTGCTCGGTCACGCGTACCGGTTGCGCGACTGGATGCAGCACGACGAGCAGATCGAGGAGGCCGCGATTGGCGCGGAGCCGGGGCGCGAGGTGGCGTAGGGTGGTGATGCCGGCGACGGAGAGCGAAGTATTTTCAGGGATGCAGCTGCTCGCCGTCGTAATAGAAGATGACGCCTCCATCCGCAGAGTAGTTCGTAACGCGCTGCGTGACGACTTTCCGCGTGTGACGGAGGCATCGACAGCGGAAGCGGGCGTCGATGCGGTGGCATCGCTCCGACCTGATCTCGTCGTCCTCGATCTGGGACTCCCCGACGGTGACGGGATTGCCGTATGCCGCGAGATTCGACGCTGGTCACGTGTGCCGGTCTTGGTGTTGTCGGCGCGTCACGCCGACGAGGAAAAAGTCGACCTCCTCGACGCCGGTGCCGATGACTACATGACCAAGCCGTTCAGCACGGCGGAGCTGAAGGCTAGAGTCCGCGCGCTGCTGAGACGAAGCGCGGTCCCGACGAAGGAAAGCCAGTCGATCTCGTTCGGGCCTTTCGTGATGGACTTTGTAGCCCGGACTTTGATGCGTGATGGCGAGCACGTGCATCTCACGCGAATCGAATGGTCATTGTTGCGGACGCTCGCGGCGAGCGCGGGGAGGACGCTGACACATCAGCAGCTGTTCCGGGCGGTGTGGGCGGGAAGGAGGTATGGCGATCCGCAGCAGTATCTTCGCGTGCACGTCGCAAATCTCCGCCGGAAGATAGAATCCGACTCGCTTGATCCCCGCTTCATCGTGACGGAGCCGGGCGTCGGCTACCGGTTCTCAACTTGCATTTAGTGGTCGCATTGCCGTGAGACGCGGCAATCCGCTGCTTTCATGGCTGCTGTGGCCGTCGATGCTTGCCGCCGCCGGCCTGCTTCTTTTTTCAGCGCGGGGCCGGATCACGAACGAGCACGTCATTCTCGTCTTCCTGCTCGTTGTTCTTGGAGCGAGCGCCGGCGGCGGACGATTACTCGGCATCGCTCTTTCGGTCGTCGCATTTCTCGTATTCGACTGGTTCTTCGTTCCGCCGTACAACACGCTGGTCGTGTTGAATCCGCTGGACTGGATCGCGCTCATAGCATTTCTCGCCACAAGTCTCGTCGCGGCGCAGCTACTTTACGCCGCGCGGGCGGAGCGCGCCGCGGTGGAGCGGGCGGAGGCGCTGCGTGAGGCGGGAAAGTTGAAGGATGCTCTGCTCGCTACGGTGTCGCACGATCTGCGTACGCCGCTCACCTCGATAAAAGGTCTCGCGAGCGAAATGATCGAGACCGGCGACGAGCGCGCAGTGATCATCGCGGAAGAGGCCGACCGCCTCAATCGGATGGTGGGGAATCTTCTCGACGTTGCACGGTTGAACGCCGGCGCTCTGAAGCTGGACATCCAAATCAATGCGCTCGATGACCTCCTCGGCGCCGCAGTGCAGCAGTTCTCCGGAAGCCCGGATCGGGAGCGCATTGAAGCCTCGCTAGATCGTACCGACGAGCTCGTGACCGGGCGCTTCGATTTCGTTCAGTCCCTTCGCATACTCACCAACCTGATAGTAAACGCGTTGAGCTATTCGCCTCCGGGATCGCCAGTCCTCGTCCGAGGCGGCCGAGAGAATTCGACGATCGTCGTACGGGTCGCTGACCGGGGCCCCGGCATTCCTCTCCGGGAACGCGAAAAGATTTTCGATGCCTTTGCTCAGGTGAGCGATCGAAGCCCGCGATCCGGCTCGACTGGGCTTGGTCTCTCGATTGGAAGGGGGTTGGCGGAGGCGCAGGGCGGATCTCTGCGGCTCGAGCGGACGGGCGCGGAGGGGAGCGAATTCGTTCTGAGGCTCCCGGCCGTTGCGGCAGAGGATATTTCATCGGATAGCTGAGAAGCCCGACCCCTACCTATTACATTTAGTCTGCCTCGAATTCGAGGCACCCGGGTGCGCGCCGGAATTGCCGGCGACGCGAGGAGCCCGGAGAGAGGAACGAAGCGACCTGCGCCTCTCATCGCAAACAAACCTGGAGACAGCAGCACATGGTAAAGATTCGTCTCCGCCGAGTAGGGCGGAAAAGGGCACCCACGTACCGCGTCGTCGTCGCCGACTCCCAGAGTCCGCGTGACGGCAAGTTCATCGAGATCATCGGCCAGTACGCTCCGCGCCAGAAAGGCGGCGAGGGCTCGCTCCAGGTAAACGAAGAGCGCGCAAACTACTGGCTCGGCGTCGGCGCCCAGCCGACCGACACCGTCCGCTCGCTCCTTCGTCGCGCCGGAGTCCTGCGCCGCCGTCACGAGACGCGGATCGGCAGAACACTCAGCTCGAAGGCAGTTCCGATCTCCGAAAACGCGGGTGAGGAGTCCTAAGGCGGGAGAATCCGCCGCGGCACCGACGCACGAGTACGCTCTCGTCGGACTCGTTCGCAAAGCACAGGGAGTTCGCGGCGAAGTTCTCATCGAGCCGCTCACAGATTCGCCGGACGTGGTATTCGCGCCCGGCAGTCGTGTTTTTGCGGGTAACGCGAAGGGCGAGCTGACGCAATCCGAAGAAGCCGGCGCCATTGGCGTCGAAGTGAAGCGCGCGACCCTCACAGTCGAGACGGCCCGCCCGCACAAAGGTGGTCTTCTCGTTCAGTTCGAGGAGATTCGCGATCGCAATACAGCCGAGCTTTGGCGGGGCCGATATCTGCTCGCGCCGTTCGACGAGCTGCCGAAGCCCGAGAAGGACGAAGTGTATCTCCATGACCTTATCGGCATGGCGGTCGAAGATTCCAAAGGCAACGCAATCGGATCGGTCACCACCTTCTACGAGCTGCCGCAGGGAATCATGCTCGACGTGAAGACAGCGAAAGGAAGTGTGCTCGTTCCCTATCATCCTCAGTCCGTCTCGCACGCCGACCTCGAGCGACGGACGATCGTCGTCGACGAATCCACGGGATTGTTCGCCTGATGCCTCTTCGCATCAACATCGTCACGATCTTCCCCGAGTTCTTCGCGGGTCCACTCGCGCTCAGCATTCCCGCGCGCGCAGCGGCCGCCGGAATCGTGAGCTATAACCTCGTCGATCTGCGGGATTTCACGAAGGACAAGCATCGAACCGTAGACGACGCTCCATATGGCGGAGGCGCCGGCATGGTGATGAAGCCGGACCCGTTTTTCGAGGCGGTGGAATCACTCGATACGAAGCCGCCCGTCGTGCTTCTCTCGCCACGAGGCCGACTATTTTCGCACGCCGACGCCGAGCGATACGCGGCGGGCGAGGAGCTCACGCTGCTCTGCGGGCATTACAAGGACATCGACCAACGGGTCGCCGATCATCTCGCGACCGAGGAGATCTCGCTCGGCGATTTTGTTCTCAGCGGCGGTGAGCCCGCTGCGCTCGCCGTCGTGGATGCGACGGTGCGACTACTTCCGGGCGCGATGTCCGATCTCGACAGCGCCCGAAGTGACTCGTTCTATGGAAGGGGGCTCAGCGCGCCGAGCTACACGCGGCCGCCCGATTACCGCGGCCACGGAGTTCCCGACGTCCTTCTATCAGGCGATCACAAGAAGATCGAGGAGTGGCGGCTAGCGGAAGGACAGCGGCTAACGCGATTGCGGGGGAAGAGGTAGCTCCGCGAATGGGATCCTTCAGCGTTTCGGGTGTGAGCGGAACACGGCCCACATCTTGTCCGTAGCATTAACGCCGGTTCCCTTGAAGAAGACGCGAATTCCGTGGAGGTCGCCCGCCCAGACGTGAGTCATGTCGGCGATCGTCACTAGCGTGACTGCGGAGCCCGAGTCGCAACCGGCGTACGAGCGCTCGACGACGGTTCCGTTACGTCGCGCGACCTCCGTTGCGCCGCCATCGCAGCCGTTCCGTTTGGCCCACGAGTCGACCGATGCGGGAACCGACAGGTATTCGGCGCTGAAATCGCGCTCGCCGATTTTTCCATCGTACGGCACGATATTGTCCGCCTTTCCGTGGATCGCGACCAGGGTGACCGGCGACGGATTGACGGTGTCGGAGGAGAGAATTCTTCCCAGAAGCGCAGATGATACGCCGATGCCGGCGATCCGGTCGTCGAGGTCGACGCCGAGCCGGTACGCCATCATGCCGCCCGTAGAGTGGCCGGCGACGTAAATGCGTTTTCTGTCGATGGCGTAAAGCTGCTGAAGCGTATCGAACAGCTGTGACAGGTAGGCGACGTCCTGATTCTCCCGTCCCGCGGAGTCGAGTACCTGCCACGCGGCGGGTGAGCCGATCCCATCAGGATAAACGGCGATGAAGCCTTCCTTTTCCGCCTTATCGCTCATGCCGGTCATGCGCTCTATGTTCACGCCGGTGGCGCCGTCACCATGGAGAAGCATGACTAACGGAGCCGGGTGACCGGTGCGGTAGGACGTTGGGACGTGAAGGCTGAAGGTGCGCCGTACTCCGTTAACGATGAGGGACTGCGAAACGGTGCCCGGCATGACGTCGGGCGGGGCGCACGAAACCGGCGCCGACGAAAGCGCGGCGCAGAGCAGGAAAAGAGTTCTCAGTCGCGACTTTCGCATTCGCACCATGAATGATTTACGAAATGACCATCGGGTGTGCTGTATGGTCACTAATGCAGCCGACGCCGCGCGAACCGCTCGGCGATGCGCGACGCGTCCACCGCGAGAAACGCGCTGGCAATCACGTCGCTCGACCAATGCGCTCCGACGTATATCCGCTGTGCTGCCACCAGCGCCGCCGTCGAAAAAAGAGCGACGTGGAGCCATCTGGAATCGGTCTCGATCGAAATTGCGTTGGCGAGCGCGAACGCATGAGTCGCGTGCGCCGAGGGGAACGAGTGCCATTGCTCGTCGTTCTTGAACGGATGGAAGAGGAAAGGACGCTCGGTGGAATCGGGGCGATGGCGACCGACTGCGGGCTTTAGCATCGCCTCTACGGCGTCCGCGGCGAGATATGCAATCCCGATCCGAAGGATCGAATGTGCGTCGTCGTGTCGATGGGCACCGAGTGAGACGAGGTAGGATCCCGCCAGCAGCGGGAGTATGTATTGAGCTCTTCCGAGGGGATCCAGCGCGTTCGCCAGCCGATCGCCCTGGTGTGACCGGTGGGCGCGCACGATCTCGTCGATGTGACGGTCTTCGAGAAGGGCGGCCGCAAATGCCAACGGCACCGCGACTTCACCAATAGAAGCTTTTTCGTGGGCCGACGGAACGAAGGCGCCGGGGGTGGAGGCAGAGGCCGCTGGGAGCGCCTGCCCGAACAGCGGCGCGGGCAGGAAAAACACGCATGCCAGGACCATTGAACGCGCGCCCCAGCCCCAAGTTTTCACGAACGCACCCCGTCTGGCATTAAACCCTTCTCCGGTTTACTTTTACCTGTCTGTCCCGTCCAGCGTCTACCGGGCCGAATCCGATCCAGACCCGAGCATTTTATGCACCCATTTTCCGAAACCCAAAAGCAGTGGCTCCGTAACAACATTCCCCCGTTCCGCGCGGGCGATACTTTGCGCGTCAACGTCCGTGTTCGCGAAGGCGACAAGGAGCGTCTGCAGGCGTTCGAAGGTGTGTGCCTCGGCCGTCGTGGAAGCGGGATCAGCGAGACGTTCACCGTTCGCAAGATCTCGAACGGCGTCGGCGTCGAGAGAATCTTCCCCGTTCACAGCCCGATGATCGCGGAAATTACGGTCACGCGCCGCGGACGCGTGCGGAGAGCCAAGCTGTACTATCTCCGCCACCTCACCGGAAAGGCCACCCGCATCAAGGAGCGGAAGGCGAAGGTGCAGGTGCCGGGCGCTGAAACCATCGAAGTCGCCGCACCCGGCGCAGAGGCCTAGGACTCCTCTCTTCGGAGCCTCCGACCAGGATGCAGGAGCCGGTTTCCGATATCGGACCTGAGCCGGAGAAAGAAGAGCTTCCACACATACCGAGGGCGCGGGGCGCAGCTCCGCACTGGAAGCGGTGGACGTCGATCGAGCGCGAGCTGCGTGCTCTCAAAGGGCCGCTGCTCGCGGGCGTCGATGAAGTAGGAAGAGGTCCCATCGCCGGGCCTGTAGTCGCCTGCGCGGTGATCATGCCTCCCGACATGCCCGCCATCCGCGGCGTCGACGATTCAAAAAAGCTGACCGCCGAAGAGCGCGAAAAACTCGCTCCGATAATTCGCGCGCGGGCGATCGCATTCGGTCTTGGCGCCGCATCGGTCCACGAGATAGACAGGATCAACATCTATCACGCGAGCGCCCTCGCGATGCGACGGGCGCTGTCGCGGCTTCAAGTCCGCCCCAATCACGTGATCGTCGATGGCAATCGGATTCGGACACTGACTATTCCGCACACACCCGTGCCTCATGGCGACGCGCGCTGCTACAGCATCGCCTGCGCATCCATTCTGGCGAAGGTCACCCGCGACTTTCTGATGTGCCGGCTCGCAGTCCGCTATCCCGCATACACCTGGGATTCGAACGCCGGCTACACGACGCGCGATCACGTGGCCGGGCTCATCGCGAGCGGGATCACGCCCCATCACCGCCGCAGTTTTACGCGAATTAACGAGCTGCTGATTCAGCTCGAGCAGCAGACGCAGGCCACCCAGAACATCTGAGCTCCGCGATGCCCAAGGCGCTGGTCGGTCTGATCATGGGATCGAAGTCGGATTGGGACACGATGCAGCACGCCGCCGACACTCTCAAGGCGCTCGGCGTCGACTTCGAAACGCAGGTGGTGTCCGCCCATCGCACGCCGGATCGGCTTTTCGAGTACGCATCGAAGGCGGAAGAGCGCGGCATCGAAGTGATCATCGCGGGCGCAGGCGGATCGGCACATTTGCCGGGCATGACCGCCGCGAAGACGACGCTGCCCGTGCTCGGCGTTCCGGTCGAATCGAAGGCGCTGCAGGGAATCGATTCGCTGCTGTCGATCGTGCAAATGCCGGCGGGGATTCCCGTCGGAACGCTCGCGATCGGAAAAGCGGGTGCAATCAACGCCGCGCTTCTCGCCGCCGCGATCCTCGGCGGAAAACACCCTGCGATTCGCGAGTCGCTGAAGAAATTCCGCGCGAAACAGACAAGCTCGGTCCTCCAGAACCCGGATCCCGCCGAGGCAAAGTGAAAGTCGGGGTCCTTGGCGGAGGACAGCTCGGACGAATGCTGGCGCTGGCGGGATACCGTCTCGGAATCGAGTTCCGATTCTTTGATCCGAATGCCGGCGCGCCGGTTGGCCAGCTCGGCGAGCTCATCGCCGCTCCGTACGATGACACGGACGCGCTGACGCGATTCGTCGCCGGTCTCGACGTCGCGACGTACGAGTTCGAGAACGTTCCGCTGGACGCTGCGAGATTCGTCGGCGATCGGGTGAAGCTTCTGCCGTCGGTGCGCGCTCTCGAGATCGCCCAGGGCCGGCTCGCCGAGAAGAAGTTTCTGGACGATCTCGGAATTCCGATTCCGAAATTCGCGCCGGCCTCGAACGAAGAGGATTTTGCCAAGGCGGTCAGCGAAATCGGCTCGCCTGCGTTGGTGAAGACGGTTCGCCTTGGCTACGACGGTAAGGGGCAGGCGGTAATTCGGGGCGCCGACGGCCTCTCCGCCGCGAAATCGCTGGTCGCGCGGCAGCCGGTGATCGTCGAAGAGCTGGTCGCGTTCGACCGTGAGCTCTCCATGATCGGTGTGCGGGACACTCGGGGCCGAGAGGTGTATTACCCGTTGGTCGAAAACGAGCACCGTGACGGCATACTGCGGCTCTCACGGTCTCCGGTCGCCAATCTGTCGCTCGGACTCCACGCCGCGGCGGAAAACTGTGTCCGGCGGATAATGAACGAGCTGGAGTACGTCGGCGTGCTGGTGGTCGAGTTCTTTCAACGGGGAAGTGAATTGCTGGTCAACGAGATTGCTCCGCGGGTTCACAACTCGGGGCATTGGACCATCGAAGGCGCGAGAACGAGCCAGTTCGAGAATCATCTGCGCGCCATTCTGTCGCTTCCGCTTGGTGAGGCGGATGCGCTCGGGCAGGTGGCGATGGTGAATCTCATCGGCGCGATTCCTCCGCTCGCCGAGCTGCTCGACATCCCCGGTGCGCACGTCCACTTGTATGGCAAGGCGCCGACGGAGCGACGAAAAGTCGGTCACGTGACGTTTGTCGGCGAATCCGCCGAGAACGTGCAGCGCCTCGCCGAAATCATGCGCAGGGCGTTCTCGAACACGCGACAATGACCCCGCGAACCGGATCGGTCTTTCGGGACACGACCGGGCGGCGCTGGAAAAAAGTGCGGCGCGGTCTCGTCGCCGTGGGCATCCTGACGACTCTTCTAACGCTCTTCGTCGTCTTCAGCATTCTCGCGCCGCCGCTGATTCCGGAATTCAAGCCCGTCGCGGCGACTGCGAGCTTCCTGCCCAAATTCGCCGGCACGCGGGGTGCGAGAGCGCGCAAGCTGAAGAAGGAGCAGCTCTACGCTGCTCTGCGTGCGCGCAAGGCGGTGACCTCGGTGAAGTCGGCGTTCTCGCTGGCGAGCGGAGCCCGCGCGACGCAGCCGGCGGACAGCATTCCCGCGGTTACGCGCGTCGGATTCTATGTCCCGTGGGCCGACAACTCGCTCGCGTCGGTCCGCGAGCACGCGTCCGAGCTCGACTGGATCGTGTTCGAATGGGCGTTCGTCTCTCCGAACGGCGCGAGCGACACGCTCACGTACGTCAGCCCGAAGCAGCTCGCGAGCTTCTACGGCGTCTACGATTCGTTGCCGGCCGAGGAGCGTCCGAAGGTCATGCTGATGGTCAGCAACTACGACCGGAAGATGGAGCACTTCAATCCTGAGGGAGTCCGGGCAATGCTCGGCTCGCCGGCGCAACGCGCGCTTATCGCGACGCAGCTGGCGACGGAAGTGCGACGCTATCATCTGGGCGGAGTGACGCTCGATCTCGAGGAAGTCCCCGACGACGCGCACCCGGGCCTGATCGATTTCGGCAAAAGATTGCATGAAGCGCTAGCGCCGCTTCACGCGGTGACCTCGGAAACCGTCGCGCCGTCAACAGACCCCGCACTGGTGAAAGCGCTCGGCAGAGTCCACGACAAGATCTTCATGATGCTCTATGACGAGCACTACGGTCACGGCGATGCCGGTCCAATCGCGTCGCAGGGATGGTACCAGGCACAGGCGAGGCGAATGCTGTCGTACGTGCCGAGGCAGAAGGCGATTCTCGCCGTCGCCGCGTACGGTTACGACTGGAACGACGCCGACTCAACCTCATCCGGTCAGACGATGACCTTTCAGGAAGTGATGTGGCGCGCGGGAGAGATCGGATCCACCGTGCGTTTCGATCACGTGACGGGGAGTCCTTACGTCGCGTGGACCGATCCCGATTTCACGGATCACCTTGCCTGGTACAGCGACGCGGCGACCGGATACAATGAAGCGCGCATCGGCCGCTCGCTCGGCGCCGGCGGTTACGCGATCTGGCGCCTGGGAGGCGAAGACCGCGCGCTCTGGGACGCGTTGAATGCGACGAGCGCCGTCGGAGCAGCGCGGGCGATGCAGGTAGTTCCGTCGGGATACGACCCTGAATTCTCGGGGCCGGGAGGCGAGATACTACGGCTGGCGGCGACGCCGACCGTCGGAGCGCGGCACGTCGCCGCCAACGATTCGACGGGCTTCATCACCGATGAGAAGATCGCGAGGTATCCGACACCTTTCGTCGTCGAGAGGTTCGGAAAAAGCGCACACCGTGTCGCGCTCACGTTCGACGACGGGCCGGACGCGACGTGGACTTCGGCGATTCTTGACACCCTCGCCTCGCGCAACGTGAAGGCGACCTTCTTCATCGTCGGCCGGAACGTGGAGGCGCACATCCCAACGGTTCGCCGGATAGTGCGCGAAGGACACGAGTTCGGAAACCACACCTACTCGCATCCGAACCTCGCGATGACGCCGAAGGTTCTGATCAAGCTGGAGATCGACGCCAATCAGCGGCTGCTCGAGGCGGTTTTGAACCGCCGGACTCTCTTCTTCCGGCCGCCGTTCCTCGGTGACGCGAACCCGTCGACGGCGGACGAGCTGATTCCCGTCGAGATCGCGTCGAAGCGCGGCTACATGACCGCCGGCCTGAGACTGGACAGCGACGACTGGATGAAGGGAATCACGCCCGAGGGGATCATCCACAATGTCCTCGCCGACAGAGACAGCGGAAACGTCGTGCTGCTGCACGACGGCGGCGGCGACCGGAGCGCCACCGTTGCCGCAATCGGGCCTCTCGTAGATTCGCTGCGCGCGCGCGGCGACACGCTCGTGCTGCTCTCAGAGCTGGTCGGAATGCCGGCGAGCGCGGCAATGCCTCCTCTCTCGGCGCGGACCGCATTTGCTCGCGACATGGAGCTCGCCTCGTTCAGCGCGATCGGCGCTTTCGAGTGGCTGATGTACTGGCTGTTTCTCACGGCGGTGATCATCGGCGCCTTTCGGCTCATCTTCATCATGCTTCTCGCTATGGCGCACACGCTTTCCAGGAAGAAGAGAGAGCCTTTCGTCACCGACGTCAGCGTGATCGTTCCCGCGTACAACGAAACGTCGGTAATTTCGGCCACGATACGATCGCTGCTCAGGCAGTCATTCAAGGGGGACATCGAGATCGTCGTCGTGGACGACGGCTCGCCGGACAACACCTTCGATGTCGTGCAAAGAGATTTCGGCGGCGAGCGCCGCGTGAGTGCGTATCGAAAGGAAAATGGAGGCAAGGCGACGGCGCTCAACTACGGAATAGAGAGATGCCGTCACGACATCGTCGTCTGTCTCGACGCTGACACTCACTTCACCCGGAAAACTCTCGCGCGGCTCGTCGCTGCGATGCGCGATCCGCGGGTTTCCGCGGTCGCAGGGAATGCGAAGGTGGGGAATCGGACGAACCTCGTGACGCGATTCCAGGCGGTGGAGTACGTGACAAGCCAGAATCTCGAGCGGCGCGCGTTCGCGATGCTCAACTGCATCACTGTCGTCCCGGGAGCGGTTGGCGCATGGAGAAAGGCCGACGTCATCGCCGCCGGCGGCTTCAGCGACGAGACACTTGCCGAAGATCAGGATCTAACGATGTCTCTCGGCCGGGCGGGGAAGCGCGTCGTCTACGCCGAAGACGCAATCGCGTACACCGAGGCACCGACGACGATCAAGACACTCGCGCGGCAGCGGTTCCGCTGGTCTTTCGGAACGCTTCAGTGCGCCTGGAAGCATCGGGGGATGCTGCTGAGGCCCAGGTACGGCGCGCTCGGTATGGTTGCAATGCCGAACGTATGGATCTTTCAGCTCTTTTACGCCGCGGTTTCCCCGATAGCGGATCTCATGTTCGTCTGGAGCCTGTTCTCCGTTCTGCTCGTCAAGGTTCAGCACGGAGAGCAGTACGCGCTGGTTAATCTCGAGAACATTCTGACTCTGTACGGCGTGTTCCTGCTCTTCGACTGGCTGACGGCGGTGATCGCGTTCATGATGGAGCCGAGGGAGGACAAGTCGCTGACGTGGGTGATCTTCCTCCAGCGGTTCACGTACCGGCAGGTGATGTATTGGGTCGTGTTGCGATCGATTCTTGCCGCGGTTCGCGGGCAGGTTGTCGGCTGGGGCAAGCTGGAGCGGACGGGGCTCGGAGTGCTGCCCACTGGAGGCACAAGGCCGGCCGGCATTCCGGAGGCGGTCCCGGGGTAGTCAACCGGCGAGATCGATGCTCCTGCCTCGGAGCGCGCCCCAAAAAAGGACCGGGTTGGTTTCTAACCCTAAACCAAGCGTTTCAGTCCCTCGTAGGATACGAAGCACGTGAGAAACTCTTCTCCCACGGGTTCAAACCTTTAACGCCCGCCAGCTATCCAATCTTGCAACAGGAAAAGAATGAAAAGGGAATGCCGGCTGCCTTGCCAATAGAATCATCCCCTATGTCGGATGACGGATCCGATGTCGCGCTCGCGGCATCGGGTGACCGCAGGGCATTCGAGCGGCTGTACCGGAAGCACTCTTCGAGAGTTTTCTCGCTTTGTGCGCGCATGTCCGGTAGCTCCTCGAAGGGTGAGGAGCTGACGCAGGACGTTTTCGTGAGAACCTGGGAAAAGCTTCCGCAGTTCCGCGGCGAGAGCGCGTTCTCGACATGGCTGCACCGGCTGGCAGTGAACGTGGTGCTCAACGCACGGAAGACCGATGGGCGGGCAAGCTCGAGGATCGAGAACGACGATGTGGCCGACGAGCGCTGGACGGAGATGGGCAGAGCGCCGCTTCACATCGAGAGGATGGACCTGCAGCAGGCGATCGCAAAGCTGCCCGCGGGAGCGAGGAAGGTGTTCGTGCTGCACGACGTCGAGGGGTACAAGCACGAGGAGATAGCAGAGCTCTGCGGAATTACCGCGGGCGGCAGCAAGGCGCAGCTCCATCGCGCGAGAATGCTTTTGCGCGAGGCGCTGGGAGGAGAACGGTGACGATGCCAATGAACTGCGAAAGAGTGAATGATCTGCTTCCTGATTACTTCGAGGGTGAGCTTCCCGCCGCGGAGCGGGCGGCCTTCGAGGCGCACGTAAAGGACTGCGCGAATTGCGCGGCCGCCATCCGTGAAATGGAGATGATCAGGCGCGAAGCG
>Ga0137373_10000735_pt1 | contig 33745 bp, 26 predicted proteins | sample SagtaG_5_FD_104912 | JGI IMG/M metagenome (GOLD analysis project Ga0137373, IMG submission 104912) | Vadose zone soil microbial communities from Sagehorn Ranch, Mendocino, California, USA - Sage1_R_80_16 metaG | ecosystem: Environmental > Terrestrial > Soil > Vadose zone | place: USA... | reverse complement strand
CTCGAAGAAATTCCAGTGGAGGCTGGCGTAACGGAGCGTGATTGTCCGCTCTGCTTCGCTCAACCGAAGCTCTCTGGGTGTCGCGGGCTTGCTCAAGCCCACGGCGATCGCCGGAGACGCGAGCCACGAAAGGATCAGCGGAATCGTTCCGGCAAGAAAGAGCAGATGGCCACGGATCGTCGCCTCTTGTAACTGTCCGACTTGAGCGAGCACCCCCGCCGCGACGACCAGACCTATGGCCACTACCGGCCACATTCGACGCCATACTTCGGTTCTCGAGCGAGACAGGGCACGTTCCACCTGCGACGCCGTTTGCCACTCCAGCAGTTTTCTTTTCGTAATCGTAAGCCTGACCAGCGTTCGGATGATCGCGTCCGCGCTGACTACGGCTTGATGCGGCAGAAACACCACCGCCAGGACGAACTGCTGCACACTCACCAGCGAGTCACGTCCAACGGCAGCGTAGTAGGCCAGCCACGATTGATCACGCGGCGGTCTCACCGCTGCCAGCAGCAACGACAACGCCCACGGGAAGGCTACCGCCCCCAGCACCACTGACGTCCACATCACTGCCGAGCCGGAAAGCAAGAACCACCCGGCGAACAGCAGCACCAGCTGAGAGATCTCGATCAGGCTGCGTCGCAGGTTGTCGAAGATCTTCCACCGTGATATCGCCGACAGGCGGTTTGGCTCCGGCCCCTGCGGCCCGGGCACCGTATCGCCGAGCCACTGGAGGAGCTGCCAGTCGCCACGTATCCATCTGTGCTTCCGGCGTGTGTAGGTGAGATAACGCGCCGGATAGTCGTCGTAGACTTCGATGTCCGTTGCTAACGCTGCGCGTGAATACGCGCCCTCGATCAGGTCGTGGCTGAGCAGCGTATTCTCGGGGAATCGGCCGTGCGTCGCCTCCTCGAACGCATCGACATCGTAGATCCCCTTTCCGGTGAAGCTCCCTTCCGAGAAAAGATCCTGGTATACGTCCGAAACTGCCGTTGTGTAGGGATCGATGCCGGGATGTCCCGAGTGAATGGCCGCGAAAAGGGACGCGTGCGCGCTCGTCAGCGATACTCCAACCCTTGGCTGGAGAATCCCGTAGCCACGAACGATTCGGCCGAGCTGCGGATCATACTCGGCGCGATTCAGCGGATGTGCGATTGCTCCGGTGAGCATCTGCGCTGCATCGCGCGGGAGAACGGTGTCGGAATCGAGCGTGATGACGTACTTGATTCCCCTGAGCACCGATGTGTCTCCTACAACGGTGGAGAATGCACCAGCCGCCTGACCACGTACGAATCTGTTGAACTGTCCGAGCTTTCCCCGTTTTCGTTCCCAGCCCATCCAAACACCCTGCTGTGGATTCCAGAGGCGGGGACGGTGGAAGAGGAAAAAGACATCATGATTGCCCACTGCGTACTTCAGGTTCAGGTAGCGCGTCCCATCTTCAGCGGCTTCGATTATCTCGGCATCCCCTTCGCGCACCTCGGTCGGCGAGTCGGTGAAATCGCTCAGGATCGCGAAGTAGAGATTGGGATCGCGATTCGCGAGGTACTGCACCTCGAGGTGCTCGAGTGCTTCCTTTACAGCCTTCACACTTCCGAAGAGAGTCGGCACCACTACCGCAGTCCGATGGTCGCGGGGGATTCCCTCCTCGCGGAATTCCATCTTCGGCAGCGTTCGCGGCGGCATCAGCATCGTCAGCAGCTGATTGACCAGGTTGGTGCCCATCTCGCTAGCAGGAAGCAACGCCAGAAGAAGCAGGACCACCGCCTCAGTTCCCAGGGGGCGCACGATCGAGAAGATCACCGCCAGCGCGCCCACCGTCGCGAGGATGATGCCCCCGAAATAAAGAGTGTTCGGGTTCCTCTGCGTCCAGCGATAAATCCGCTCGCTGAGCGGCGGCACGTACCCCATCCGCCGCTCCAGCTCGTACCGGCCATCGCTCACCAGATAATGTCCGACGTGCGATAGCCGCGACGCGGCGCTCTGGCCACTGGCCGTAGCCAGCTCCAGCGCGGCCGTTGCTACCTCCTCTTCGTCTATCTTCGTTCTCTTTGCGACGTTCTCAACGACGTGGCGGTACTGGTCGCGGGTCGCGAACGCCATCTTCGCATAGTCGCCGCTAACGTCTTTCCGGAGAATCTTCTCCGTCGCGCTCTGCGATTCGACAAAGTCCTTCCAGTCGAGACGAGCGATCGTACGCAAGCTGGTGATGCAGTTGGCAACTGTGACCTGCGTCGCCGCGATCCGCCGGTTCGATCTTGTTACGGCTTCCTCGGCTGTCGGCCCGTCCTCGCCGATCCATTGCTCGAGCCAGATGAGGGGTGTGAAGTTCGCTTTGTAGCCGCGGATCTGATGAAGGAACCGCGTCACGAACGTCGGCGTGAAAGGCGGATGATGATCGATGAACTCCGCCAGCGCCTCGGTCAACGCCTCAGGCGACCCTTCGCTCGCTGCCATCAGTCGCTCTGCCCACTTGTCGGCGAGCTCGACTTCGTCAAGCCGGGCATCCACTCGCAGAGACATGCGCCTGATGTTCTCCACCAGCCCCAGCCGGAGCATGGTCGGGATTGCCCACAGCTCGCCCATCTTGAGCCTCGCAACCTTCTGATACTCCCTCACGAACAGCGTGATATTCTCGAGGGAGAGGTGTCCTTCCGTGTGCGCGATGAGCTCGATCGCGACGTCGTACACTCGTGGATACTGAGCCAGCGTTCCATTCGCGAGCTTCGGCAGCTCCTGGTAGTAACCTCCGGGAAGATTCGTCCGAATCTCCCGGATATGCTCATGGACGATGTACGAATTATCCAGGAGCCACTCGCCCGCTGGGCTGATATCAACCCCTCGCTCAGCCGCTTCAGCCAGCCGATCGTGCACTTCCTCCAGAACCTTGCGCGTGTCGTCGAGGCGAAGCAGCAGGGGACCTGGGCCGCGCTGTTTCTTCGGCGGCAGGAGGCGATGCTTGCGCGCAATGTTCCGTGCGTGCTTCGCCAGCCGGTCGGCGCCAAGTACCTCGCCGCGAATGGGCCCGACGAGCCGTTGCGCCGGTGCCTCGCCACGGCGGAAGAGATTACGAAGTCGGTTCGAGGTACTACGGGGAGGAATTACCGTCGCCACAAGATGCTCAACGTACCGGTGATATCGCCGATGCTACTGCGTCGGCAGCTCTTTGAGCTCCGAGATGACGAATGTTCCGGTCGCGTGCGCGTAGAGCTTTCCATGCGTGTCAACCAAGCGACCTTCTGCGGTCGCGGAGCGTTTGCCGAGGTGCACCACTTGCCCCATGCAGCGGATTCTGCCGGTGGAGATCGTAATTGGGCGAATGTAATTGATGTGAAGCTCCATCGTTGGAGCCGCGTTGGCCGCCGCAAGCAGCGATTGCACCGCACAACCCAGGGCGGAATCAAACAAAGACGCTGCTACTCCGCCATGCATCACTCCGAAAGGGTTGTAATGATATTCTGCCGGGTCCATGCCGAAGGTCACCTTCCCCTCCTCGATCACCTCCAACTCGAAGCCCAGTAAGCACGCGAAAGGCGGTGCCGGCGCATCACCACCTGCGATGGCGCGGAGATAATTGATCCCGCTCAGCCGGCTGGCAGCCCCAATTCCAGGAGCGGGATCATCCCACGTTACGGCTCTCGTGCGCTTCATGAGGGGTAAGATCCCCTCATTGTGTCGACGGGCGCTAGATCCGAAGGTCACCCCCGCCCAAGCAACAGGCGTGTCGTCACCGCTACTCGTTGCTCTTCTTCTCGGCGGCGGCCCGCTGCTTTAGCCTCTCTTCCTCGGCCTGCTTCTCCTTCTCAGACTCCTGGAATTCCTGTTTCTCTTCGGTGTAGATCGCCTCGTCCTCGGGTTTAAAGGTTTCTGCTGCTTCCTTTTGATGCTCGTGAGTTGATTTCGGCATGATATCTCCCTGATTGGTGTACGAATGCCATTCAGAAATCATGCCCCGCCGAGCCGGTCGGGTACCAGTTATCGGGTATCGGTCATCATCGGCTTAATACTTTTAGCCGATACCCGCCACCAAACCTGAACGTTACGCCATCCTCGCGAACGCCATACGCTTGGGCCGAGAGATCGATGGCATTCGAGATTTCGGCCGTGACACCGGCGAACATCGTCAGCCGATTCAGATCCACAGCAATCAAGGTTGTGTCCACGCTGCCAAGTCCATCAGTGAATCCAACCTGAAATCTCGGACGCAGAAAATTGCCGCCACCACCGGCATAAAAAGCGAGCCGGCCATCCCACGCTGCGGTGCTTACGATTCCCTCTATTCCGGCCATGTTTGGCTTGAACGTGTCCAGCGACGGTTTCGTGCCAAAGCATGGTCGCATGACGTCGGTCTGCTGCAGCGCCTTGCTCGGACATGTGATCGGTCCGCGCACCTTTCCCGCCGTTCCGTGAAGCCGGAACATGATATCCGTGGAATTCCCCGTGGGTGCCATTCTGATCCGCTTGGTCCACGACAGTGCGACACTCCCAAGATTCGGCTCAGCATCACGAATCTTCACAGGGGGCAGGTAGCTGGCCTCGAGCGCGAAGCCTGCCGGGAGCGTGAGAGTCAGACGAGGTCTCCCAAAGAATGCACTCAGCCCCGTGTTCTCACTCTTCTTGGTGAAGCACGCTCCGGATTGCTGGATGGCTGAATCGGGATCGGGCACGGGGCCGCCTTCACCTCCCAGGCGAAGAGTCCACGGACTCGCGTGCTCAGGTGCACTCGCTGGCGAGAAGGCAATCGGCTCTGAATAGAACGCAAGCAGCTTTGCCTCGTTGCTCGTCTTGGGCACACGACATTCTGCGGGAAGCTCGCGCGCGGCCATTGAACCCAATGCGGCGATGAGAACAAAGCTTGCTCTCACGCTGTTTCCCTGTTTTTTGTTTTTCTCACTGTCTCATTGCGCTCTTACCGCCTCGGCTATTTCCTCAGCTTGTCGACGGCTCTGTCCAACGCTTCCTGTACTCGAAGGTATTCTTCATTGATCGATTTCATGGCCTCCGGCATCTCGACCTTCGCTTTCTCGATCGCCTCGGAGAGCTTTCCCATCGCCTTGGTCAAGCCTTCCTCGAATTGCTCCCAACCCTTCTTCAGTTCCTCTTCCATGCCCTCCTCCGATTACAGCTGAAGTCCTCGAATTCGATGCTCAATTTTCGGTGGAATGCTGATCCGCGTTGCGTAAATTGCGTCGCATGACGATCACTACCATGCCATCGACAAGCACAATGTACCGAGCGCTCACTGACCGGGATAGCGCGTACGACGGAGTCTTCTTCGCCGCTATCCGCACCACCGGCGTTTTCTGCCGACCGACCTGCGCCGCGAAGAAGCCACATCTCCAGAACGTCGAGTTTTACCCTTCAGTGGGTGACGCCGTTTCAGCGGGCTATCGCCCATGCAAGCGTTGCCGGCCGATGGAGCCCGCGGGAACTCCGCCCTTGTGGCTCGAGCACTTGCTGGCTCGCGTCGAGGAGGAGCCTACCCGTCGCTGGAAGGATGAAGACCTGCGACGAGCCAACCTCGATCCGCTCAAAGTCCGGCGATGGTTCCTTCGTCACCATGGCATCACATTCCACGCATACCAGCGGGCACGCCGTCTCGGACTCGCACTCGGCCACATCCAGCATGGCGAGAAATGGGAGGGAGTCGCGTACACGCATGGCTTCGATTCGGCGAGCGGATTCAGCGACGCTTTTGCTCGTGCGTTCGATCGCACGCCTCCGCGCGCCACGACACTCGCAACGCTTGTCGTAAGCCGGCTGCTCACCCCGCTCGGTCCGATGCTCGCGGGCGCAACGCCGGAAGGAATCTGTCTTCTCGAATTCGCTGATCGCCGGATGCTGGAAACGCAGGTCGGCCGGCTTGCGAAGGCGTTCGATTGCGCCGTCGTGCCCGGCGAGCACGAGCACATCGCCCACCTGCAGAAACAGCTCGAGCTTTATTTCGCCGGAAAGATCCGGGATTTCACAGTTCCAGTTGTGCTTCGCGGTACACCCTTCCAGGTGGCGGCATGGGAACGGCTACAGCGAATACCGTACGGTGTCACCATCAGCTACGAACAGCAGGCTCGTGACATGGGGCGACCAGGCGCCCAGCGCGCCGTCGGAAAGGCGAACGGCGACAACCGAATCGCAATCGTTATCCCCTGCCATCGGGTCGTAAGGCAGAATGGCGAGCTTTGCGGGTATGGCGGCGGCCTCTGGAGGAAGAAGTTCCTTCTCGATCTCGAGCGTAACCAACGAGCAACGGGTAACGCGTAAGCGTTTACCCGTCATCGGTCGTCGGGCGTTCCCGTCGACTCACGATGAGCAATAGAAGGAGCGTCCCGCAGAAAACTCCGGCGTCGGCGAGATTGAAAGTCCAGAAGCGCGCGTTGCCCACGCCGACATCGATGAAATCCACCACGCCGCGCGCTGATCGCATTCGGTCGATCAGATTCCCCGTGGCGCCCCCGCCGACCAGCGCGAGTGCGATCGTCGTGACACCATTCTGCGCCGAAATGCGCCGGCGATAGAGGATCAGCCCAGCGAGTATGAGCGCTGCGATTACGGCAAACGCGATCCGTGAATGCTCGCCGAGTGACAGGCCCATTGCCGCATGGGGGTTGTAGGCAAGCGTGAGCCGCACGACATCTCCGACGACGGGGTGCGGAATGTGGGCCGGAGAAAGTCGATCGACGGCGAGGTTCTTGGTGGTGCAGTCGAGCGCGACCAAACCCAGCAATACTGGCCAGAAGGCAACGCCTTTCGATGGTCTCATCGGTAGTCGCGAATTAGTAATTATTTGTTACTAAACCCGAGGTCAGGTACCCAGGGAAGGAATAACGGATAAACGAAATAACGCGTAACCGGCAGCGGGTACCGGCAGCGGACTACGGGCAACCGGATTGAGGTGTGGAGGTGGGGTCTTGACAAATGCGACCCCCAATGTAAACGTTTACATCAGATCCCCTGCCGGAGTAAGATTACGAATCGTGATCGTCATTCGCGCACCAGGAACGGATCGGCCCCACAGGCCAGAACAATGGTCACGATCAGAGACGTCGCGCGCGAAGCCCATGTCTCCGTCGCTACCGTCTCCCGAGTCTTCAACGGCGGTGGCCCCGTCCGTGAAGAGACGAGTCGCCGCATTCGCGACATCGCCACCGCACTCCGCTACGTCCCCCACGCCGGCGCCCGAAGCCTCATCACCAGTCGCACCAGCACGATCGGCGTTCTCCTCCCCGACCTCTACGGCGAGTTCTTCTCCGAAGTCATTCGCGGAATCGACATCGCCGCCCGACGCACCGGCTATCACCTCATCATCTCCAACTCCCACCACGACAAAAGCGAGATCGAGAGCGCCATGCGCGCCATGCGCGGTCGAGTGGACGGCGTCATCATCATGTCGCCCGATATCGACGCCCAGGCCCTCATGGCCAACCTCCCCGACGCTCATCCCGTCGTTCTCCTCAACTGCGCTATTCGAGGAACCGCCTTCGACTCCGTCAACATCGACAACGCCCGCGGCGCCCGCGCCATCGTCCAGCACCTCGTATCTCACGGGCATCGCCGCATCGCAATCATCACCGGCGCGCCCAGAAACGTCGACGGCCACGAGCGACTCCTCGCCTATCGCTCTGCTCTTCGGTCCGCGTCGATCGAGCAAAATCCATCCTATGAGGCGCACGGCAGCTTCACCGAAGAATCAGGCCACGAAGCGGCACGTCTGCTTCTCGAGATTCGCCCTCGGCCGACGGCGATCTTCGCCGCCAACGATTCGATGGCCATTGGCGCATTGAGCGCATTACGCGAGGCGGGTATTGGCGTTCCCGATGACATCGCTGTCGCCGGGTTCGATGACATTACCATCGCCCGCTACGTCAATCCGCCCTTGACATCAGTGCACGTTCCAATCGCCGAGCTAGGCGAGCGTGCAATGGCAAAGCTCATCAGCGCTCTTCGCGACAAAGACCGCCACGCCCCGCGGCAGGACTTGCTCGGCACCACACTCGTCATTCGATCTTCATGCGGCCCTCCCGGACACTCATGAGAGTCCAGTCATCAGGCGCCTGCGCGTCACAGCTGAAGTCGTTCCACGCGTTTCATCATTACCCTGGAGGAAGTTGGTATGATCACCCAAAATGTTGTGCGATCGCTCGGACATACACTCGCCGTGCTGTCCCTTATGGTTCTGGCGGCTGGCAGCCTTTCCGCACAGAACTCGACCGGTACGGTCCGAGGTACCATCACCGGTTCCGACGGAAGGCCGCTGACTGGTGTCGAAATCCTCGCGAAGAACGCCGAGAGCGGCGTGCAACGAAATGTCATCAGTCGCGATCTGGGGATTTATACCCTGGTCGGACTCGTTCCAGGAACCTACGACCTGACCGTACGCCGTATCGGCAGCGGAGCTCAGACACGAAGGGTCGTCGTTCAGATCGGTACAACCCAGGTTCAGGACTTCGCTCTCTCTGATCAGGCGGTTCAGCTCCAGCAGGTCCTGGTACAAGCGGCGGCTGCCGTTGAAACGCAAACTTCGGAAGTTGCCACCAATGTCACGCGGGCTCAGATCGAGAAGCTCCCCAGCCCTAGCCGCAACTTTCTCGACCTTGCCGCGCTCAGTCCCGGCGTGACGGTCACCGAAGATCGAATCAATGGGCAGTTCAGAACATTCCAGGCAAATGGCCAGAGCCCGAATGCCGTCAATCTCTTCATCGACGGCACGAGCCTCAAGAATGATCTCACTGCTGGCGGCGTCGTCGGGCAGGACGCCAGTCGCGGCAATCCGTTCCCGCGCAACGCTATTCAGGAGTACCGCGTTATCAGCCAGAACTTCAAAGCTGAGTACCAGAAAGCATCCAGCGCGATCATCACTGCAACCACCAAATCCGGAGGCAATACCTGGAGTGGTAATGCAGTAGTCGGCTATCAGAACCAGAGCCTCGTCGCACTCGACAGCTTCCAACGTAAGGACCAGGCCGCCAACCCTACGACGTTCAAGAAGCCGGACTACACTCGCACACTCACCGCATTGAGCTTTGGCGGGCCGATCATCAAGGACAAGCTGCACGTCTTCGGATCGTACGAAGGAAACTACCAGAACCGGCAGAATCGGGTCAACTTCACGGCGCCGCCCACTGGAGTCGCCGCCCTCGACACGGTCAACCTCCTCCAGTACAACGGCACCTTCACATCCCCATTCCGCGAGACACTGCTCTTTGGAAAGCTGAGCGATGAGATCAGCAGCAAGTCATCCGCCGAACTGAGCTTCAGTAACCGCCATGAGACGGACGTTCGTGACTTCGGCGGCAATGCGGCATTTCAGCAAGCGGTGAACTTCCGCCAGAACATCTCCATCGGACAGCTGAAGTACAACTACTTCACGGGGCCCTGGCTCAACGAAGCGAAGGTTGATTATTCGCGCTTCCGCCGGAATCCGGCTCCCAATACTCCCGGTATGCCCTCGCGTCTCTACTTCTATCCAAATGGCGACGCCAGGATCGGCAGCAACCTGAGCACCCAGGATTTCATACAGAAACGCCTCGGCTTGCGTGATGACCTCACTTACTCCGGCTTCCAGATGGCTGGAGAGCACATTTTCAAGGCCGGCGCGAGCATCGACTTCGTGAAGTACGACATCTTCAAGGACAATCGCGGAACACCGGAGTTCGATTACAGCAATATCGAGGGTGGCGTCAACTACGGCTGGCGGTCGCCCTTCCAGCTCATTTACGGGACCGGCAATCCAAAACTGAACACCAACAACAACCAGGTCGGCACTTACATACAGGATGACTGGAGCCCGATCCCGCGGCTGACGTTCAACCTTGGCGTGCGCTGGGACTACGAGTCCCACATGCTGAACCGCGATTACGTTACGCCGAAAAACGTGGTCGACACACTCACGCGCTACAACAGCCAGTTGATCACACCGCTCGATTTGAGTCGTTACATCAGCACTGGCAGCAACCGCAAGCCATACTACGGAGCTGTTCAACCGCGCCTGGGCTTCTCCTACGCCGTCGACGAGAATAGACGGACGACGGTCTTCGGTGGCTGGGGTCTGTATTACGACCGCATTCCGTTCGATCTCTACGCGGTGGATGAGATGCTGAAGCTTGCCCATCCTGAGTTCACCGTGCGATTCGCTCCAAAAGGCGTAGCTCCGGGACCTGGCCAGGTGGCATGGAGTGATTCATATCTCACCGCCGATAAAGCGACACTCGACGCACTCGTCCATACATCGGGTCTCCCCGAAGCCTGGCTTATCGACAGCAAGTCGAAAATCCCGCGGTCGAAGCAGCTGAACGTCGGTATCCGCCAGCTCATTAGGGATTGGGCAATCTCCGCTACATATGCAAACGTCAAAGGCGAGGACCAGATGGCGCTCAACTGGGCGAACGTCGGACTCAACTCGAGCGGCCGCTGCTGCGTCGACTTCCCCCTGTCGCAACACGGCTTCAGCAACTTCATATACTCGACCAACGACAAGAAGACCTGGTATAACGCGCTTCAGATGCAGGTCGATCGGCCGTATCGTCGTGCCGCGCTGAACGAGTTTGGTTGGGGCGCAGGGCTCGCGTATACCTACGCCGTGCGGGAATTACAGGGCGCAGACGGGCTCAACGACGATTTTGATTTCCCGAATTCGAAGAGCATTCCAAAACACGTGTCGAACGACGAAAAACACCGCCTAGTTGCGAACTGGATTACGGACATGCCGTATCTCTTCGGAATCCAGTTCTCGGGTCTGGCGACGTTCGGCGGGAAATTCCGCCAGGACGTGGGATGCCCTGGTCGGTTCTGCGGAGAAGGCACGACAGGGAATGCATTCGAGAGGGGGGGCTTCACCGTTCCCGGCACCTTCCCCTACCAGACAGTGGATATCCGGTTCCGCAAGGATTTCCCAAGCTTCGGCCGCGCCGGTACAGCTTTTGGCCTGACCCTGGATGTATTCAACGCAACGAACCACGACAACCTCGCTTGCTTCAACACCGGCAACCGAAACGATGCGAACTTTGGACAACCGACCTGCGTCGTCTCCGACGCACGGAGATATCAGTTCGGCGCAGAGCTCGACTTCTAGCTTCCGTTTCATCACGGGGCACGCCACCAGGTGCCACGTGTCCATCTTTCTGCGAGCAAGACTGCGGTCGCCTGACAAGCGCCGCAGTCTTCGCTTCGCTTAACGGAATCGAATCTCATGCACCGCCTCAGCCCGGTGTTCGTCCGCGCAATTCTTCCCGCCCTGTCCCTGCTGTCGGCGTGTTCGGCCGCTCGGAACACCATCACCGGGCCGCCGCCTTCATTTCAACTCAACACTCGTCAGGCGGCATTCCTCGACACGCTCGAGCAGCGAACCTTCACCTGGTTCTGGGAACGAAGCGATCCACGCACTGGCCTGACTCCGGATCGCTGGCCGACTAAGAGCTTTTCCAGCATCGCGGCAATTGGATTTGCTCTCACAGCCTATCCAATCGGCGTCGAGCGCGGCTACATCACTCGTTCAGCGGCAGCGGACCGCACGCTGAACACGCTGCGCTTCATGTACACCGCGCCACAGGGTCCTCAAGCGACAAGTGTCACTGGTTACAAGGGATTCTTCTACCACTTTCTCGACATGGGTACTGGCTACCGCTTCGAGCAGGTGGAGTTGTCTACCATAGACTCGTCACTCCTTCTGGCGGGCGTTCTTTTCTGCCAGTCGTACTTCACCAACGCTGATCCATCCGAGTCGGCAATCCGCGCCTACGCGGATTCGCTCTATCGCCGTGTCGATTGGCAGTGGATCCGCCCGAACGCTCCACTCGTCAGCATGGGATGGAGACCGGAGAAAGGCTTCATCATCGGCGCCGATTGGCACGGCTTCAACGAGGGAATGATTGTCTACATCCTCGCACTCGGCTCCCCCACCCATCCGATCGACCCGGCAGCCTGGCCGGAATGGACTCGCACATACAACTGGGCGGATTTCTACGGATTTCAGCATGTCAACTTCGCCCCGCTCTTCGGACATCAGTACTCGCATGTCTGGATCGACTTCCGCGGCATCCAGGATTCGTATATGCGCAGCAAGGGAATCGATTACTTCGAGAACTCGCGCCGGGCGACGTACTCCCAGCGCGCGTATGCGACAGACAATCCAAATCAGTCGAAGGACTATGGTCCGAATATCTGGGGGCTTACCGCAGGTGATGGTCCCGCAGATACGGTTCTCATAATTGACGGACGGCGACGTCAGTTTTGGAGCTACACGGCACGAGGAGCTGCAGCAGGCGAGACAAGGGACGACGGTACTGTCGGTCCAACCGCGCTTGGTGGCTCGATTCCTTTTGCACCTGAGATCACCGTCCCTGCACTCATCGCGATGCGCGAGAAGTACGGGGAAGCCCTCTACACGAACTACGGCTTTCTGGATGCCATCAATCCAACATGGCCGGCCGAAGTGACGCCGCGGTACGGTCGTGCCGTTTCTGGAATCGGGTGGGTCGACACCGATTACCTCGGCATCGACCAGGGTCCTATCATTGCCATGATCGAGAACTACCGCTCCGACCTTGTATGGAAGACGATGCGAAAGAATCCGTACATCATCAACGGTCTCAAGAGAGCCGGATTCACCGGAGGATGGCTTGAGCACTAGACCCGTGCCTTCACTTTCCCGTATCAGCGCTCTGGTGCTGGTTGCCGGTACGTTGACCGCTTGCGCGCCCGTACACGTGACGACGCGGCCCGAGTCGCTCCCGGCGTCGACGCCTGTCGCGACCGGTTCGCGGCCGGCAGCTCCAGCCGTCGATGCCCCGTCCCGATTCGCCGACTCGGTGATCGCGCTCATGACACTCGAGGAGAAGCTTGGACAGCTCGTCCAGTGGCCGGGGTCCGGCAGGCAGGCAGACCCGCAGGCACAGACGCTCCGCGAGGCACAGATTCGAGCAGGGAAGGTCGGTTCGTTCCTCAACGTCTTTGGCGCGGAATACACGCGCAGGCTGCAGCGGGTCGCAGTCGAGGAGTCGCGCCGGAAGATCCCGCTGCTTTTCGGCCATGACGTTATTCACGGCTTCCGCACGATTTTTCCAATTCCACTCGCCGAGGCTGGAAGCTTCGATCCGGTAGGCGCTGAGCAAGCTGCGCGGCTGGCAGCCACGGAAGCCACAGCAAACGGTATGCACTGGACGTTCGCTCCGATGGTGGACATCGCGCGCGACCCGCGCTGGGGCCGGATCGCGGAAGGCGCGGGCGAAGATCCCTACCTCGGCAGCGTCATGGCGGCAGCACGAGTGCGCGGCTTCCAGGGCGGGGACGGCGGAGCCAACCTCGCCGCTAATAACACGATGATGGCGACGGTGAAACATTTTGCGGGATACGGCGGCGCCGAAGGCGGGCGCGATTACAACAGCGTGGAGCTCACCGAGCGCACTCTCTGGGAGATTTATCTTCCACCTTTCCACGCCGCGGTGAAGGCGGGAGCCGCCTCGCTCATGGCGTCGTTCAACGACATCGGCGGCACCCCCTCCCACGCTAACGCCTGGCTACTTGGCGACGTGCTGCGCGAGCGCTGGGGATTTCGGGGTGTGGTGCTTAGCGATTGGGGAGCCATCGGGGAGCTGGTGCCACACGGCGTAGCCGCATCCACCGGAGAGGCGGGGATCCGGGCGATTCGCGCCGGCGTCGACGTGGACATGTCCGACGGCATTTATGGCGACAGTCTGCCGGCAGCGGTGAGTGCCGGCCGCGTCGAGATCGCCCGCGTAGATACAGCCGTCCGTCGAGTGCTGCGCGCAAAATACGCGCTCGGCCTGTTCGACGATCCCTACCGCTACAGCGACGCCGAGCGGGAGAAGCGCTTTACGCTGGCACCGGAATATGTGAGCGCAGCTCGTGAGGCAGGACGCAAGGCGATCGTCCTCCTCAAGAACGACGACGGCACGTTGCCACTGCGAAAGAATCTTCGCTCGATCGCCGTCATTGGCCCGCTCGCGGACGATGCGCGGTCCGCACTCGGAAACTGGGCGGCGGACGGACGGCCACAGGACGCGGTGACTGTGCTTGCTGGGTTACGCGCGGCAGTGGGGTCACCTACTCGCATTCGTTACGTGCGGGGAGCGTCAGTCGATACCGCGGACACGAGTGGATTCGCCGGCGCCGTGCGAGCGGCTCGCGAGGCAGAGGCCGTGGTACTGGTTCTCGGCGAGCGAGAAGACATGAGCGCGGAGGCGGCGAGCCGTGCTTCGATCGAGCTGCCCGGCTCGCAGTTAGCTCTTGCGCACGCAGTGTTTCAGGCGACTCGGCCGACCGCGGGTCGTCCGCGAACACCGGTCGTCGTCGTGCTCATGAACGGCCGTCCGCTCGCAATTCAACAGCTCTCCGACGAAGCACCGGCGATCGTGGAGAGCTGGTTCCTCGGCGTGCAGCACGGCAATGCGGTCGCCGATGTGCTGTTCGGTGACTACAACCCCGCGGGTAGACTACCGGTGACTGTCCCACGCGCGACCGGTCAGGTACCGCTCTACTACAACCACCTGAACACCGGCCGCCCGGCCGTTGCGAAGGAGAAGTACACGTCCAAGTATCTCGATATCCCGTGGACGCCGCTTTATCCGTTTGGATTCGGACTCAGCTACACGACGTTCGCCTACAAGAACCTGCGACTGTCGACGGACCAGATGCGCGCCGGCGATACGCTCGGTGTCTCCGTCGACGTAGCGAACACGGGCAGCCGCACAGGTGAAGAGGTCGTGCAGCTCTACATCCGCGACGACGTCGCCAGTGTCGCCCAGCCTGTGAAGGCGCTGAAGGGTTTCGAGCGTGTGACACTCGCCGCAGGTGAGACGAAGACGGTCCGATTCAAAGTGTCTCCAGAGACGCTGGCGCTGTACGATTCCACTCTCCGACGAGTTGTAGAGCCGGGTGCTTTCACGATTTATGTCGGCGGCAGCTCAGAAAGTGTTCAGGCAGCACGCCTGATGGTCACAGGTGAGCCGCTGGTCCTGGAGCAGGCTCCGACGCGCGCGCGCTGACGACGGCGGCTGCTTGGGCATTACATCTGCGCTCCCACCGAGTCGGCGAGCACTATTCGCGCTTCTTGCTCTCACCCTCGGCGCATGCTCGTCTGCTTCACCCCGGGAGCTCACACTTCGCCTCTGGGCTATGGGGCGCGAAGGTGAGGTGGTCTCCCAACTCATTCCAGCATTTGAGCGCGAACACCCGGGAATCAAGGTTGAGGTGCAGCAGATCCCGTGGTCCGCCGCACACGAAAAGCTTCTCACTGCGTATGTAGGCGCCACAACGCCGGACATCGCGATGCTCGGCAACACCTGGGTTCCCGAATTCGTCGCTATCGATGCTCTCGAGCCGCTCGACAGTCGCGTCGCAAAATCGGTCGATGCACCTCGTAAAGATTATTTCCCCGGAATCTGGAGTACCAACGTCGTTGATGGCGCGACTTACGGCATTCCATGGTACGTCGACACCAGAGTGATTTTTTACCGCTCTGATCTTCTCTCCGCGGCTGGCTATGATAAAATGCCGGTGACATGGGCCGATTGGCGCACCGCGATGCAGAAGATCAAATCGCGAATGACCCCCCGGCAGTACCCACTTCTCATCCCAATCACCGAGTGGCCCCCGCCAGTGATCTTGGGACTTCAATCGGGATCACCACTCCTTCGCGACAACGGACAGTACGGTGCCTTCCACGATTCCGCATTTCACAAGGCGTTCGACTTCTACGTCTCACTGTTTCACGATGGGTTCGCGCCGGCTTTGAGCGGCTCGGAGATCTCGAACCTGTATCAGGAGTTTGAGCGCGGTAATATCGCGATGTACATCAGTGGGCCCTGGCAGATCGGCGAGTTCAGCAACCGTCTTCCGAAGGCGATGCAGGACAGGTGGATGACGGCAGCCTTGCCGGGCGTTGGTGGACCCGGCGTGTCACTCGCCGGCGGCGCAAGTCTGTCGCTCTTTCGCAAGTCACTCCACAAAAGAGAGGCCTGGCAGTTGATGGAGTATCTGTCTCGCCCGGAGGTGCAGCTTCGCTTCTACATGCTCACTGGAGATCTTCCCGCTCGCCTGGGAGCATGGCGCGATACATCGCTCGCCAACAATCGCTACGCTCGAGCATTCCGTGAGCAGCTCGATCGTGTCGTCCCGACTCCGAAGGTCCCGGAGTGGGAGCAGATCGCGACCAGGGTCTTCGAGCACGGAGAGCAGGCTGTTCGTGGCCGCAAGTCAGTCGATCAAACGTTGATCGAGCTCGACAACGACGTGAACGGAATTCTCGAGAAGCGCCGCTGGTTGCTGAGCCAGCAAAGGCAGCGGAAGCTGGCCACACGATGAAGGTCAGCCGCGCTTCTTTGCGCATGCCTGCCGAGGCGAGCACGGCTGCATGGTTCTTTCTCGCGCCCGCGCTGTTTCTGATCGGAGTCTTCTTCTTCCTCCCGGTCGCTGCCTCACTCCTCCTGAGCGTCACCGATTTCGACATCTATGGGATTGCAAACCCGGCCAATACCCGATTCGTCGGGCTCCAGAACTACGTCAAGCTCCTGCATACTCCGGATTTCTGGAATGCGCTCAAGAACACTTTCTATTTCGCCTTCGTCGGCGGCCCGCTCACAATTGCTGTCTCTCTTGGCGCTGCCCTCCTTCTGAATTCCAGGCTTGTCCGCTTCAAGGGATTCTTCCGCACGATCTACTTCACGCCCTTTGTCACGACACTCGTCGCCGTCGCGATTGTCTGGCGTTACCTCTACCACACGCGCTACGGTCTCTTCAACTACGGCCTCGCGCGTCTCGGCATTGCTCCCATTGACTGGCTTGGCGATCCCCACTGGGCGATGCCGGCAATCATCCTCATGGCGGTCTGGAAGAGCTTCGGCTACAACATGCTGATTTTCATCGCCGGGCTGCAAAGCATACCCGAGGAACTCTACGACGCAGCGGAGATTGACGGGGCGGGAACTTTCCGCCGGTTCTTCAACATTACCCTCCCGATGCTTGCCCCGACTCTCGTATTCATCTCAGTCATCACGATGATCGGCTATTTCCAGCTCTTCGCGGAGCCATATGTGATGACACAGGGCGGGCCTCTGCGCAGCACCACCAGCGTGGTGCTACTGATGTACGAGGAAGGCTTCCGCTGGTGGCGGATGGGATACGCCGCGGCAATAGCTTTCGTTCTCTTCATCGTCATCCTCATCGCGACACTGCTTCAGTTCCGACTGCAGAAGCAGGAGCACGCATGAGCTTCCTCTCGCCCGGCAGAGGGATGGAGTCGGCGCTGCAGCGCCAACGGATGACGCAAGTGCTGCTCTACACGCTGCTGGTAATCGGCGCTTTCCTCGCCATGCTTCCGATGGTCTGGATGGTTTCCGCGTCTCTCATGCCATCGGGCGAAGCAAGCACATATCCGCCCCATTTCTTCCCCAGCCGACTCACCCTCGCGCACTACACCGATCTTTTCACCCGCCTCAACCTTGGCAGGAACCTCCTCAACAGCGCCTTCATCGCCTTCGTCGTCACGTTCGCCTCTCTCTTCATCAACTCGCTGGCTGGCTATGCGTTCGCCAAGCTGCGCTTCCGTGGCAGGGACCGACTGTTTCGCGTTCTGTCCACCGGCTTGGTACTCCCTGTCCAAGTGGCGATGCTGCCCCTTTTTCTTCTCCTCAAGAACCTCGGACTCATCAATACTTACTGGGGAGTGATCATCCCCGGCCTGGCTAGCATCTTCGGGATCTTTCTTGTCCGCCAGTACGCGCTTGCCATTCCGGATGAGATGCTTGACGCTGCACGCGTCGATGGCGCCTCGGAGTTCAGGATTTTCTGGTCGATTGTCGTTCCCGGCATCATGCCGATTCTGGCGACGCTGTCGATCTGGACTTTTCTCGCCACCTGGAACGATTTCATGTGGCCGCTCATCGTCCTGAGCGACGCGTCTCACTACACGCTTCCGGTTGCCCTCGCCAACCTCTCCGGCGAGCATGTCCAGGACACCGAGCTAATGATGGCTGGCTCAGTTCTCACGGTGATCCCGGTAATGCTTGTGTTCCTCTTCCTCCAACGCTACTACATCCAGGGCGTAATGGCCGGAAGCGTTAAGGGATGATGCGCCTGACGGTCTCGAGTCGTTCAATCGTCGAGAGCAGTTCCCTGTGTACGAATCACTTTGGCGTAGTACTTACCGCTCGACTTGATCGTCCGCTCCTGCGTCTCGTAATTGACGTGGACGATCCCGAAACGCCTCGAGTAGCCGTGACTCCACTCGAAGTTGTCGAGCAGCGACCAGACGAAGTAGCCACCGAGCTTCACCCCTTGCTGCATTGCTTCTCCCACCGCGCGCAGATGCCCACGCAGGTACTCGACACGCGATGGATCCTCGACCTGCCCATCAATCGCGACCGGCGGGTCGTAGAATGCCGCTCCGTTTTCGGTAATGTAAAGCGGCACGTCACCATAGCGATCTCGCACCCACACGAGCACTCGTGTCAACGCTGCCGGGTAGACCTCCCACCCTGTTTCGGTGTGAACGCTTTCCTCCTGGTGAATGCCACCCACTCGCATCAGTCCTCGGTCCGCGTCGTGGCGGGCGACACTTCGCGTGTAATAATTGATTCCCAGAAAATCGAACGGCTGTGTGATTGTCTTCATGTCATCCGCCGGCCAGTCAGGCCATGCCTCACCGAAGATTTCTTTCATTTCATCGGGGTACCGCCCGAAAAACAGCGGATCGAGATACTGCCGGTTCATGTAGGCGTCAGCTCTCGCCGTCGCCGCAAGGTCTTCCGGCGTGTCGGACGCCGGATACTTGGGTTCCAGATTGACGACGATTCCGACCCGCCCGTGTTCCGCCGCCTTCGACGCCCTGAATGCCTCCACCGCGTGGCCGTGCGCTCTCAGAAGGTTATGCGACGCGATCGGCGCCTCGAACAGAATGCGGTGACCGGGCGCAAGCTTGCCATAGAGATATCCCCCATCGCTTACGACCCACGGCTCGTTGATTGTCGACCACATTGGAATCCGGTCGCCGAGCTGTTCGAACATGATGCCGGCGTATTCCGCGAACCATTCGGCAATGTCCCTGTTGAGCCAGCCGCCACGATCATCGAGCGCGGCCGGAAGATCCCAGTGATAGAGTGTGGCGTTCGGCAATATCTCACGTTCGAGCAGCTCATCTACGAGGCGCGAATAGAAATCAATTCCCTTCGCGTTGACCCGGCCGAATCCATCAGGAAGAATTCGCCCCCACGCAATGCTGAATCTGTACGAATTCAGACCGAGCTCGGTCATCAGGGCGACATCAGACGGATATCGCCGGTAATGCTCACAGGCTATGTCTCCGGTATCTCCATTCTCGGTCAAGCCCGGCGTATGCGAGAACCGATGCCAGATGCTGGGGCCTGCACCGTCAGCGAGAGGATAGCCCTCGATCTGATATGCCGACGTAGCCGCACCCCACAGAAAGCCATCCGGAAACCGGAACGAATCACTCATTGTACAGCTGAGGTGAGATGGCTCGCGTAAAACTCGAAGGCATTCGCAAAATGTATCAGGACTCCGTTGTCGCCGTTCACGGAGTAGACCTCGACGTCACCGACGGTGAATTCGTTGTTCTCGTTGGTCCTTCCGGCTGCGGCAAGAGCACCACACTGCGGATGATCGCCGGCCTCGAGTCCATCACCGCCGGGAAGCTCTTCATCGGCGACCGCATGGTTAATGACGTCCCTCCGAAGAATCGCGATATCGCGATGGTCTTTCAGAGCTACGCCCTGTACCCGCACATGACTGTTCACGACAATCTCGCTTTTGCTCTCAAGCTGCGTGGAACACCCCGAGCTGAGATCGCGCAGCGCGTCAGGGAAGCAGCGGTCATTCTCGGTATCAGCGAGCTCCTCGATCGAACTCCCCGTCAGCTCTCGGGCGGGCAGCGTCAGCGCGTTGCCCTCGGCCGCGCGATAGTTCGGCACCCACAGGTATTCCTGTTCGATGAGCCGTTGTCGAACCTCGACGCCCAGCTTCGTGTTCAGATGCGCCGCGAGATCGCCCGTCTCCATCAGGAGCTCGACGCAACGATGATTTACGTCACCCACGACCAGGTCGAGGCTATGACCCTTGGCGATAGAATCGTCGTCATGAACAACGGCCACGTCCAGCAGATCGATACTCCGATGAATCTCTACGACCACCCACGAAACCACTTCGTCGCGGGATTCATCGGAAGCCCGGCGATGAATTTCGTTGACGGTGGAGTCATCGCGGGCGATCTACTTCACTTCGTCGCAGAGGGCAGTGCATTCACCTTCGCCGTGCCGCCTTCGCTCGCTGAGCGCATCGCAGGTCTCGAGAATCGGCCGCTGACGCTTGGCATCCGCCCGGAGGATGTCTCTGTAGCCATGGAAAGTGGTCCGACGATCTTCGCCGGGGAATCAACAATCGTACATCCACCAACTACCGCCCCAGCCCGCCTCGATCTGGTCGAAGCACTCGGCAACGAAGTCTTTATCTATGCGAGTATCGGACCCTATACGATTACAGCCCGCATCGCTCCGCAGCCGCTTCCGTCTCTTGGCGATCCAATAACGCTGGCATTCGATCTCGCAAAGGCTCACTTCTTCGATCGTGAGAGCGGAGACCGGGTCGGAAAAGGGTGACGAACGGATCAGGAGCTTTATGCTCCTTTATCCGTGTGATCCATTAATCCGTTCGCTTTGCCAGATCCGTTCTACCCCCAGTAAACCTCCCACTCGCAGAACGCGTCTCCCTCCGCCACGCAGCGCACGTGCGAAGTCTTCGGCTGCTGACCGCCGGCTACTTCCAAAGCGCGCGACAATCCTCCCGTCTGACGGCGACAGAACAAGGGTCCAGCGTAGTCGAAGCCCACCAGGCGAAGCACCGCGTGCCCCTCCTGCTCCTCGACTACCTCCATGTCACCTGGGTGATAGTAGAGCTTGAACAGCGACACCCGCTGTGTGAGGAATTCGCGCGGCGAGGACTTGCGGATGATGCCGCTATAGAGCTGGACCCCCATTGATTTTATGGAATGTGCTCCCGATCGCTCGATCCACCCTGGATCGTCCGCTCCGATCTCCGCGTCCACCGCTTCCCACAACGACACTACCTGGTCGAATGGCACTTCCTGTGTCGGCGTCACACTCTCGACCTGCAGTCGTTGCGCCGGTGAAAGCCGCTGCAATATCGACTCGACAGTCGATTCATCTTTTTCCGCACGTACGAAATCCAACGTCGTGTGAAACACCGACCCCTTCGCCCTGGGACTTGTCACTTCATTGCCCCCGCAGATTCGATCTGCATCGCTGCCAACACTCGGCGGTCCGGTTTCCCTGACCCAAGCCGGGGAAAATCATCCAGAAATACGACCGACCGCGGAACCTTGTACCCTGCAAGACGGGCGCGTGCAAATGCGATCAGATCCTCACCCGTCACCGCATTCACCCGTTCGCGCCGCACGACGAAAGCTCGGCCGATTTCTCCCCATAATGGATCGGGCACACCCGTTACCACGACCTCGCTTACGCTCGGGTGACCGCAGAGAGCAGCCTCCACTTCTCCCGGAAAAATGTTTTCTCCGCCGGAGATGAACATCTCCTTGCGACGGCCGCAGATCGAGTAAGCGCCGTCTGGAGCGCGCCGCGCCAGGTCACCCGTACGGAGCCACCCACCCGGTGCAAGCACCTCGGCTGTACGCTCCGGATCATGCAGATATCCGGCGAACATCTGCGGACCTCGCAGCAGGAGCTCTCCCGTTTCGTCAGCGCCAGCCTCTCGCCCAGCCTCGGTGACAACGCGCATTTCCAGAAAGGGCATCGGCCATCCGACAGTGCCAGGTCGTTTTATCGCTTCCTGATCTGAAATCGCAAAACAGTTCGGACCACATTCTGTGAGCCCGTATCCCTCACGCAGTGTGTATCCGCCGGCCCGAACTTCTGCAGAGAGTGAAGGTGGACACGGCGCACCCCCACAAGCCAAGAATCGCAAAGCCGGAAGCTCGATTCCCCAGCGCGAGCTCTCGCGCATCATCACGAGTTGCGTTGGAACCGTGAGTCCGACTGTGCATTTCTCCTCCGAGAGTCCTTCCAGAAAACCAGCGCCGTCGAAGCCGTCGAACAGAACCACCCTTCCTCCACGATGCCAGAGCGGCGTCGCGAAGACATTCCACCCACCCGTATGAAAGAAAGGAGTCGAAACCGGCGCAATGTCGTCGGCCCCGAGCTCCCATCCGGTCGTTGTCGCGATTGCGTTGTACAGGATCTGACGGTGGGGAATTATCACGCCCTTTGGCTGCCCTGTGCTCCCGGATGTATAAAGAATGAGCACTGCGTCGTTCGCTTCGACTTCGACATCGCCCTCATAGGCCGGTGCCGAATCGAGCAGTCTCTTCACCCCTTGGTCTAGATCAATCCATTCTCTCGGCAGGGTGTTTCCTCGCGTAGCCTCTTCGGCCGATCCGCGAAACCGTCCTTCTCCAATCAACAGCGCCGGCTGTGCATGTTCGATGATCGCTCTCAGCTCCACTGGAGCGAGACGCCAATTGAGAGGCACAAGTGCTGCCCCGATTCGTCCGCACGCGAAGAAAAGCTCAGCGATCTCGTGACGGTTTCCGGCGAGAACCGCGACTCTGTCTCCGCGCTTGACGCCATTTACCCTCAAGACAGACGCCCATCGATCGGCTGCGGCACTCAGCTCGCCATAGCTCTGTCGGCTGTCGCGGGCACGATCGACTAATGCCGTCCGTTCCGGCCTCAGCTTGCCCCAGAACCGAAGCGAATCGGGTGAATTCGGGAAATGGGGCCAATCGATCACTTGCGAGTCTCTTCGGCCGAGCGCGGATGTTCGAGAAAAAAGCGAAGCATTTCAGCCGTGGCGGTTGGGCCGCGACTGTCCGTAAACGTGCCGTCAGTGGATCCCCCGGACCACGCATGCCCGAGTTCCTGAATCAGCCAGAATTCGATTGTCGAGTCGTCCTGTCTTGTCCGGATGTAGTGATATCCGTCCTTGGTCTCTCCTTTCTCGGTGATGTTCGCCCCGTTGTTATAAGCTCCTGTCCTCCGCACTGCCGCCAGTTGTGCGACGAGCTGTGCCCCATTCGCTGGATTCACAACACGGTCGCTCTCACCCTGAAAAACGATGGCTGGTATCGCGCGAGCTCTTGGCCCCATCGCCGACTTGGCATTTGAAGCGAGCACAATCGGATCCCGGGCCTGTCCCTGCATCGCTGACAGAGCCTCCGTCACACTGGTTGCTGCGCCGTAAGCAATGCCGGAATGCGACCCCACCGCAGCATACAGATCGGGATACGACAATCCGACGGCGATTGCCATTGCTGCACCGGCTGATATTCCCGCGACGTACACCCGGTTCACGTCAACTCGGTAATCGGCAATTACCTGTCGAGTGATCGCGGCTATCAGCGCCGGCTCTCCGGCGTCGCGCCTCTGATGCGCCGCATCGTACCAGTTCCAGCACTTTCGTGGATTTGCGCTGTCGGGTTGCTCCGGATATGCCACCAGCACCGATTTTTCCTCAGCCGCTCCGTTGAGCCGCGTCCCACGGGCGATATCATCCGGATCCTGCGTGCACCCATGGAGCATCACCACCAGCGGCAGAGCTTTCGATCCGTCATAACTGCTGGGAATGAACAGCTTGTAACGCCTCACTCCGTGTTCCGTGGACAGCTCGCGTGTTACGAATTGTCCACCGCCCGTTGAAAGAGGTGCTGCGCCCGCAGCTGTCGATGAAATCGCCATGATCAGAATTGCCCAGGTCCCGAAGACCATAGATGAAACTGCCATCACTCCCCCCGACTCCCGGCAGCTTCGCCAATTTCTTGTTCCGCAGTTTTCGGAACGAGTACGACCGCCTCCCCATCCACAACCGTATCGCCCTTCTGGTTTCTGCACACGGTCGAGAGCCTCACTCGACGCTTCGGCACAATCAACTCCATTATTTCCACGCGAGCGGTGACCGTATCTCCAATTCGTACTGGAGCCGTGAACCGGAGCGTTTGCGAGAGATAGATCGACCCAGGGCCTGGAAGCTTGCCGGCTAGTGTCGCCGAAATCAGACCTGCCGTGAGTATTCCATGCGCGACTCGACCCTTGAACTGCGATTTCGCAGCGGCTGCTTCATCCAGGTGCACCGGGTTGAAATCACCGGTGATCTTCGCAAAGAGCACGACATCCTCACTCGAGATCGTTTTTCCGAATTCTGCGTTTTGACCGATTGTCAGGTCTTCGAACCTCATTTCACATCTCCATTATCATGCGAACGTCCGGATCGATCGCCGCAGCGGCAGTCCGCCGCGTGATCCACGACACCGCAAAGAAGGAGAGAAGTGACAGCACCAGAGCTACCGCAGATGCCGTTACACCCGAGGGAAATGTGAACACCTTGAAATACGATGCGGTCTCCAGCGAAAGCGTTACGATAAGCCCCGTTGCGATCGACGCCAGCGCTCCGACACGTGTCGCGCCCTCCCAGTTGAGACCAACTGCTAGAGCTGGGACCAGCGTTGACGCAAACAATCCCCATCCGAAGATGCCGAGGAATGCGACCATCGTCCCTGAGTGCTGCGCGATAAGCGCCGCCACAATAGCGATTACAACGGTGGCCGCTCTGCCCCACGCGAGCTCGTTCTTCAGCCTGCGACCGAATGCAACCGGAAGATCGTGGGTTACAACTGACGCACCGATGTTGATGAACGAGTTCACCGCACTCATCGTCGCTGCTGCTACGCCTGAGAACACCAGCGCTGCCAGCAGCAATGGCGTCACACTGAGAAGGAGACTCGGCGTCGCCTGATCTGGCGCCGAGAGAGCGGCCATCCTGCCACTCGTGACGAACGCTTTGACGCCCACCCCCACGCTGAAATACAGCAGGAGAACCAGCACCAGGCCAAGAGTCTTGAGCAGCGGGTACCACTTCAGCTGCAATGGATCCCGCAGCATGTAATACTTGTGCACTCCCTGAGGCTGCCCCAGCGAGCCCATGGCGAATACGAAAAAGAATGACAGTACAGCCAGTGGCGTGAGCTTTCCCCACGGCGCGAGAAACTTCGGGTCGGTCGCGAGAATGGTTCGCGATATCTCACCAAGTCCGCCGCCTACGTTGAGTATGAACAGGAACACGAGTACTGAAGCCACCGCCATCAGCGTGCCCTGGAAGACGTCGTTGTATATCCCTGCGAGAATTCCTCCGGCAACGGAATACGCGAGCGTCACGCTCATGCCGAGCCAGATGCCCCACCCAAGTCCGACGCCGAAGATCGCGTTGACCACTACACCCATGGCAAGTGCATTCGTCGCCATGTACCCAACGATCCCGACAAGAATTGCCACTCCGGAAAGACCCTGCGCACTTCTCGACCGGTAGCGTGCGCCGATGGCGTCCGGAACCGTCATCAGCCCCCGTGCTTCTCCCAGCAGTCGCATTCGCTTCGCCAGCACCCACGCTCCCATGACGTTGGTCACCGACGCCGGAAGAACGATAAACATCGCTCCGAGTCCAACAGCGTAGATGAGGCCCGGGCCCCCGATGAACGCAAACCCGGAGACGGACGTCGATACAGACGCGACCGTCAGAGCAATGAGACCGATCCCATGCCCAGCTACGAAGAAATCACTTGCCGTCTTCGTGCGCCGTGACGCCCACAGACTGATGGCGATGATTACCGCGAAATACGCGATGCCCACCGCGATCACCTGCGGCTGAGCGATTTTCGGAAGCGCCGCCTGAAGTAACCCAAGCGGGATGGCAACGCTCATCGTCAAGGTCACGCTGAGTCTGCCATGTCGCCTGCCGTCAGTTTTCTTTCGGCATCTGCTGTGTCGATTCGAAGTCTCCCAAGTTGTCGTACGCGCTCGACATCCTCCGAAGAGAGGGTTTGCGACTCGAACGTAAGGGCGTACGCGACTGGCAGTACAACTACCGGCATCAATCCGATTCCATAAACCACAATTGCCGCACGCAGAGGAAGACCCAGCCAGAGAACACTGTCGGATCCTTCATTCGCCGGAAGCCCGAGTGCCAGACAGAAGCCGACAGTGAGCGTCACAATTACGAACGCGAATGGGATGGCCAGACGCCCCACTCCTGCTCGCTCCCGCGCTGCCCCGAGCACCATGATTCCACCTAATGCACTGGGAATCCCGAGTGCGAGAAGCCACGGTGCCCATACAGGCGCCCCCGATGGCATGAATGCCGATGCATAAGCGACGGCTATTGCGCACATCGCGATCGCGATTACCATCCGCGCGACCTTTTTTGTCGCGTTGCTCTCCACCCTCACTGCGGAGGACAGATGACCTCGCTGAATTCCTTCCGTCGCTGCGGTCGTCACGGAGCTTCCGCCGGCCCTGTTCCTTTTCCTCGTTCCCCCGCCTTCCCTACGCGGTGACAATCCTCTGCACGTCGCGGATTCCATCGCATTGCGACACAACCCATCGCTAGCCCTGCACCAGAACCCGTGAGCAAAATGAGATCGCCTTCCTCAAGTCTCCCTTTGCTCACGGCATCGTCCAGCGCCATCGGCAGACAAGCAGATCCCGTGTAGCCCCACTTGTCCATGATCGTGTGTGCCCGTTCCATTGGCTGCCCGAGCTTTCCCATCACCATTCTGATCGTCGAGAGATTCACCTGGGTCCAAAGCCAGAGCTTTACATCACTTGCATCCCTCGGGATTGCGCTGAGCACCGATCGCACGATCCGAGGCCAGCCTTCCTCATTCACCTCCGGCGGATACTTGCTGACGAACCGCAATCGGTTTCGGCTGCCCGCCTTGAGCACTGCTTCGGTGATCGGCTCAGCCGTTCCGCCTGCAAACACACCCATTCCGCTCGCCAGTCTTCCATCCGCGTACAGCTCCGAGGCGAGGATGCCCGGCTGATCGCCCAGCTCTACTACGACCGCACCTGCTCCATCCGCAAAGATGGTAGACGTCTTCTTGTCCTGTGGATCGATGTATTTCGACATCGCGTACGCCCCGATGACCAGCACCTTCTCATAGCGCGAATCCGCGCTGAGATATTTCCACGCAACGTCCAGCGCCGTCACGAACCCGGCGCATGCGCTGTTCACGTCGAACGCCGCCGCTCGCCACGCACCAAGCCGCGCCTGAACCACAGGCGCGGTTGCGGGCGAGACGTACTCCGGCGTATCCGTCGCGACGATGATCAGGTCCAGCTCTTCGGCAGTGATTCCAGAGGATTCGAGAGCCCGTCTTCCCGCTGCTTCGGCCAGATCCGCCGTCGATTCGTCCGGTGCACAGTAGCGGCGCTCTTTGATACCGAGAGTATTCGAAACGAAATCGTCGATATTCTCTCCGAGCGTCTCGGATAGCTCGGCATTTGTCACGACACGCTCCGGCACGTACGATCCCGTGCCGGTAATCGTCACTTCGCGCCGCGCCATGCTAGGTTCGCGACGTTGTGTCCGGCGGTGGCGCCGTTGTCCCCCGCACTACCAGTCGCGACGGTACGGTCCGCTGTACCGGAGTCTCGACCCTTCCTTCCGTCTCCTCCGTCCTCAGAGCATGAAGAAGAAGCCGGGCCGCCCGCGCCCCTAGCTCGGTTGCGGGAATTGCCACCGTAGTCAGCTCGGGATGTGTCAGCGACGCTAGCTCGATATCGTCGCATCCCACGATCGATATGTCCGACGGCACTCGCGCTCGGGCAGCGGAGCATGTCTTCAACGCCCCGATTGCAACGAGATCGTTGCTGCAGAATACCGCAGTTGGCCGCTGCTCGAGCGCCAGAAGTGCGCGCATTCCTGTCTGCCCGCCCGCTGCTGTTCCAGGCACTCGTCGCAAGCGGTCGGAGGTCATCTTGAAGCCGCTCGCTGCGATTGTCTGGATAAAGCCGCGTTCGCGCATCCTGATCGCGTGAATGTCCGTTGCGGGCCCAAGAAACGAAAACCGCTCGTGACCAAGTGCGAGCAGATGCTCAGCCGCTTGCCGTCCAGCCCCAAACGCATCGCTGGCAACTCCCGGCCAGCGACCGGGCGGCTCATCGATCAGCACTACGTTCGTGCGTTCGAGCAACTTCTCGGTCAGCGACGCGGCGCCCAATGCATCGATCATTATCCCATCGATCTGTCGCTCGAGTAGCGCATTGATGTGTCGGTCGCGCGATCGCGCACGCGCTTCGCAAAGCAGCACCGCATATCCTGCCTCCGCAGCCACTCGCTCCGCACCACTTACGATCTCGGCAAAGAATGGATTCCGCAGGTCCGGGACGATGATGCCGAGTGCATATGAGCGCTGCAGTACGAGCGCGCGCGCGATGACATTTGGATGATAGCCGAGCTCTTCTGCTGCCCGCATCACACGACCACGCGTCTCCGGGGAGACCCGCGCTTTTGCATTGTTGCTCAGAACGAGCGACACGGTGGGCTGGGAGACCCCCGCAAGCTTCGCCACGTCGTGTGTCGTGATGCGTTTCGCTCGCTTCTGCATGTCTGTTCGGACCGTCCGGAAGATCGGTTTTTGTGCCGAAGAACGCTTTAGCGTGGAGATCACCGCTTTGCATTCCCGCTGACGAAAGCCGCTATCTCTCGTTGAACGAGTACTGCCGACTCGCCAAATACCATGGTCAGGTGATTCCCAGGAATCTTCACATATTTGCAGTCGGCGAAAGCTCTCGCCGTTGCGCTGGCATGCTCCGCGGGCACGACTGGAGGACTTCCGGGAGGGCCGTACTCGCCCACCGCATTCAACAGCAGCACGGGTTGTTTCACCCGCGCTACCAGCTCTGCCCAGTGCTCGTTCTGAACTCCTTCGAGCGCCAGAGCGATGGCTTCGGCGCTTGTCAGCGACTGCGCCGTCCCATCCGCGTTCTCCTGGATCTCCGCACGGAAATACCCCTCGATTGCGCCATCCCAGAACCCTGCCACGTGTGGTGCGCGTTGCATCTGCGACATGTACTCATTCACCGACGGCAGAACTTGTCGCAGCCTGTCGAGTGAGGGCTTGATCAACTCTCTCACCTGAGGATGCATCTCGATCGCGGCGTCGATGACGATTACTCGGGAGATCCGCTCTGGGTAGTTCGCGGCCATAAAGATCGCCAGTAGCCCGCCAAATGAATGGCCACCCATAACCACTTCATCGAGCTCCAGGCAGTCCAGAAGCGCTATCACGTCCTCCGCATGGTCGCTCATGCTGTATCCGCACGTAGGTTTGTCGCTCCGGCCGCGCCCCCGCAAATCCGGTGATATCACCCTGAAGCGCGGGCTCAATCCAGCACCTACAAGTCCGCGGAACTCACTCGCGTTTGCCGATAGCCCGTGAAGCAGAACTATCGCCGGATCTCCACCCGCGAATTCCAGGTAGTGTATCCGCAGAGAATCCAGCTCCGCGAACCTCCCGTCCAGGCTCTGGCCGATGGGCACTACAGCGCGAGGGATTGCCGGATTTCCAGTCACGATGCAATGGCTGTTGCGCCGCTTGCGGCGAATTCCTCACGTAAAACTCTCTTCAGCGTCTTACCGGCGATGTTACGTGGAAAATCGTCTACGATTACGACCTTGTGCAGCCGTTGGTAGCGTGCAGCAACACGCGCATTCACCCATTCGCAAAGCTCCTCGGCTGCTACTCCTCCGGGGACCTGCAGCACGACAGCAGCGACTGGCGCCTCACCCCACTTCTCGTGTTGAGCGCCGAATACCGCTACCTCTCGCACGGCCGGATGCTGCACCACTACTTCCTCGATATCCTTGGGATACACATTGACGCCACCGGAGATGATCAGGTCCTTTTTCCTGTCCACCAGATACAGGTAGCCGGCGTGGTCCACACGACCCATGTCGCCCGTGCGGAGCCACCCGTTGACGATTGCCTGCGCCGTGAGGTCCGGTCGTTTGTAGTAGCCCGGCATGAGCAGCGGACCTCGGCCTGCAATCTCCCCTACTTCGCCGACAGGGAGCTCTTCCCCGCTCTCTCCGAGGATACGCATCTCGACGAACGGTGGTGGCACTCCAACAGAATCGATCTTCGATCGGAAGTCGCGACTGTCGAGGATCGTCACGAATCCCTCGGTTAGGCCGTAGAGCTCGTAGACCGATCCCTCGAGCGCATCCAGCAGGCGCTCTTTGTGCTCCCGGTGAAAAGGTGCCCCCACGGAGCAGAGCATCTTCAGAGATGACAGCGTCTTTCTCGAGAAATTCGGAGCATTCATGAGGGCCACGATCTGCGACGGCACCATCATTACGTGCGTCACCTTCTCTCGCTGTACCGCTTCGATATAGGCGACAGCGTCGAAGCGCTGCTGCAGCACGAACGTGCAGCCCAGGAGCCATGCCGGCATCATCGTGACGAAGGCGCCGTTGAATACCAGCGACCCCGCATGCATCACGACGCTCTCGGGCGTGAACCGGTAGGAGCTTGCGAACAGCATCGCGTACATCCCCCGGATGTAGTGCGTGTGAACGATTCCCTTGGGGAGCCCTGTCGTCCCGCTGCTGTAGATGATGTTGTAGACGTCGCCGTCCGAGATTTCCACCGGCGGAGGCTGCTCATCCGATGCTGCCGCGGTTAAGTCCGCATAATTGCGATATCCGGTTCGTGCCGGTACATCCGTGAGGATGTAGCAGTCGGCCGCGATGCCCGGCAAATCCTGTCGCGCTTCGTTCAATGCTTTTATCATCGCTCCACACGAGAGAACCGCCGCGCTATCCGAATCCCTGAGGAGAGAGACAAGGCCGGGGCCCCGCAGCAATGGACTGAGCGGCACTACCACGATTCCGGTTACGGCAGCCGCCCAGTACGCATCCAGCAGCTCGATGCAGTTCGGGAGAACCAGCGCCAGCTTGTCTCCTTTTTTCAGTCCCAGCGACAGGAGCACATTGGCAAGGCGGTTCACGCGTTTTTCCAGGTCGCGGAACGTCAGCCGCAACTCTCCGCATACCACGGCGAGGTGCTCGGGACGGTGGTGTGAGTGCCGTCCGAGTAGCAGCCCCAGATTCATCTTCGACTTATGCCGGGGTCTCCCATCTCCCCCGAAATACTCGAAGGAGATGGGAATGAGGGCAGGTCACCGATCCCACCGGAATCCGAGGAAGACCATCGTGCCGATCTCCGGCATGTTGATCATCTCGATGTGCTTCTTGCCAAAGCCGCACTCGCTGTTGGGCGTGTACTTCAACGGCTTTGTCGCTGCCAGCCAGCCGTCAATCGTGCTCGTCCCGCTGCGGCATGAGAATAGATTCTGGACGCTCAGGTTGATTCTTCCGTTGAGCGCCGGCAGACGATAGCCGGCTGTGAAGTCGAACGTATCGAATGTCGGGATATGGCCGACATTGATCCCCGAGCGGAAGTCATATCCATTTACATAGCGAATCGTAAATCCGGCGTATGCGTTCTTCGATCCGATCTCGCTGAAATCCATTCCGACATTTGCCTTCGACGACGGGCTGTTGAACGCCGTCGCTTCGATCGGGTCTCCCGCCTTGCTGATAACCGTGTCGAGCTTCTGCAGGCTCGTCGTCCCCGAGAACGCAATCGTCGGAGTGACGAGATAGCGGAGGCCGAGGTCCATTCCGTAGATCTTCGCGTCACCAACGTTGAAATAAGTAAGCGGAATCTGCGGGCCGCCGGTCGAGCCGGTGAGTTGTGCGCTGGTCTTCGCATTGAAAGCGAACGTCGGGCCGCCTGATGCTGCTGGCGTCAAAAAGTTCGCGATGATCACGAGCGGGCTCATGAACTTCTTGAAATTGGAGTGGTAGCCAGTGACATCGACGAACAGCTTGTCCTGGATTATTCCCTTGTAGCCAAGCTCCCATGTATCGTTGGTCTCGGGAACGATGGGGTCGATCGTCCGCACTACCGTTCCCGCGGCATTCTTGATGACGTAGCCGTCCTTGTTCCCGAAAACGCCGACAAACGGAGCAAAATCCGGGAAGAAGAAGCTCGTCTGCAGAACCGTTGGCGACTTGAAAGCGCGGTTGAACGTCAGCCGGAAAGTCTGATCTTCGACCGGTGTGACGAGAACACCCGCTTTTGGACTGAACTGCGCATCGTAGTAGTCGTGCTTGTCGTATCGTCCTGCAACCACACCTCGAAGCCAGCTCGTCAGTGGAATGTCGATCTGACTGTAAACGCCTTTTTGATTGATCGTGATGTCCTTGCCGGTCTGACGGTCTGTCAGCCACTGGCGCTTTGAGCTCACCTGGTCGTGCCGGAACTGACCACCCCACGTGATGCGCAGTCCATTTGCCGCCGGAAGCGTGAACGTATTCTGAACCTCGGCTGCAGAGAGCTGCCCCTCCGCCGGGAAGTCGGACAGGTGCTTTGCTGAATCGTCGGTGATCGTCGGGAAGCGCAGACGATTCTGCGAGAAGCCATTCAGCTGGTAGGTGTCACCCGACAGCGACTGCGTGTGATAAGCCTGGGCGAACCAGTTCGGGTGCGAATACTTCGCTTGCACCTCGCGATATTGCCAGTCGATGAGCTGATTTCGACCGACGCTTGTCTGACCAATCCCATTGCTCTTGCTTGCTCCACCATTCAGCTCGAGGCGTCCAACAGTTGGGAAGTAATAAGTCAGAGCGCCGTAACCGCGCAGCACGTTGGTATTCCAGTCTGCGCCGATCTCGGGCGAAACAGGACCACCGGTCACGATTGGCGCGTAGATGTTGTGGTTCTGCCAGTCGTTGGCGGCCTCATATTCGGCGCTTACCTTGTACCCAATCTGGCCGCCAGCTACTCCCGCATGTCGAAACTGCACATCGTAGAAGCTCCGGCCGCCTCCGGCTGCTTCCAGTGACGTTCCCGGATAGTCGCGCGGATCCTTCGACTGAAGAGTGATCACTCCATTCGATGCATCCGGTCCGTAGAGCGCCGATCCCGGCCCCACCAGCACCTCGATGCCCGCTAGGTCCAACTTCGGAATGGGTGTGAATGCGCCCACGGGAAGACCATTCTCCGGAAGAACCGCGATCCGATTGTCTTCCATCATCAGCATCCGATTATTGAACGCCGAATTGAAACCCCGTGCATTGACCGCCACCGACGTGACACCAACCTGGATGTAATCGAGTCCCTTCACCGCCTTGAGCGCCGGAGCGAAAGAGTTACCGACCGTGTTCTCAATAGCCGAGGCATCGATGCGGGTGATTGTGGCCGGTGCATCGGTGATTTTTTCGGGGCGCCGTGATGCCGACACGACCATGCCGGCGAGAGTCAGCGCAGCCGGCGAAAGCGTGACGTCGACCTGTGTGGCTTCACCCGCGCGAACGACGACGCCTGACATCGTCTGGGCGTGCTGGCCGATCCGTTGCGCGCGAACGTCGTAGGTTCCTGGCGTCACGTTACCAATCACGAAGTGTCCGCCGTCATCGGTTACGGCGGTCAAACGCGTCCCAACGATGGTCACTTGTGCTCCAACGAGGGGAGCTCGTGTGGAATCGGTCACGGTTCCGCTGATTCGGCCCGATTGGGCCGCGGCGGCCGCAGGCAGTACCGCCACTCCCGCGAGAAAGAGAGCGAGGAAGCGAAGCACGATGATGAATGAACTGGGACGGATCGACATTGGCACTTCTCCTTTGGCGGCGATTCTCGACATGGGTTGAGAGACGGGCTTCCAGCGGCTAATACGTATCCGCACGCTGCTAATACGTATTAGCGATCCTCGGTTTGTCAAGCTTTGTTTTTTAGACAGGCACCTGCCGCTAGCACCAGCAACAGATACCGGGTAACAGCTACCGGATACCCAATTGTTCAGCTCCATAGAGGTTAAGCTTCCCAGGCTAACTTCATGTCGTT
>Ga0137373_10000722_pt1 | contig 33900 bp, 28 predicted proteins | sample SagtaG_5_FD_104912 | JGI IMG/M metagenome (GOLD analysis project Ga0137373, IMG submission 104912) | Vadose zone soil microbial communities from Sagehorn Ranch, Mendocino, California, USA - Sage1_R_80_16 metaG | ecosystem: Environmental > Terrestrial > Soil > Vadose zone | place: USA... | reverse complement strand
GTCGGTCGAGATCTACGGCAGCGGCCGGCGAACGGCGAATGCCGTGGCCATGCCGTTGCCGCCGCCTCTGCCCGCGGAAGTCCTCGAGCGCGCTTCGGCCCAGGGCGAAACGGCCAAGATCGAAGTCCTGGTCGACGGCTCGCACCGCGTCCGCTCGGCGCTGCGCGCCGGCAACGCGATTTACGTCGCAGGCATCGTCGTGCCGCCCGCCGAAGCGAGAGCCATGAAGGCGATTGCCCGGGCCTGGAGCGACTACCAGAAGCTCGAGGTGCAGAAGCCCTCGATCAAGGCCGCCAACATCGCAACCTTCCTCCTGATCACGCTCGCCGTGCTGTTTGCGGCCATCTGGACCGGGCTGACGCTCGCCCGTCGCATCACCGAACCGATTGCCGCGCTGGCGGAGTCGACGCGGCGAATCCGCTCGGGGGACTTGACGGCGCGCGTTGCCGTGCCGTCGACGGACGAGCTGGGCGTCCTGGTGGATTCCTTCAACGAGATGGCTGCCGGCCTCGAGCAGGCGCGCAACGCGCTGCTTCGGTCGAACGAGGATCTGCAGGCCTCCTACGAGCGGCTGGACCTGGAACGGCGCTTGCTGGCCACCGTTCTCGAGTCGGTCACGACGGGAGTTGTCGCCTTCGACGCGGACGGCGAGATCACACTCTGCAATCCGGCCGCCCGAACGCTGCTCTCTCTTTCCGAAGTCGTGAGCGCCGGCGCCCTCCGGGCCCGGCCGGATCTGGCGCCGCTGAACGCATTGCTCGACGGGGCCCGGGCGGGAGCCTCTCCCCTGCCGGCACGCGAGCTGAGCCTGGCGGGCGACGGGAGCGAGCGGCGGCTCGAGATCTCCGTGCGACCCCTGTCCTCTGCATCGCCGGGCGAGCGCGGCGGCTGGGTGCTCGCCGTCGAGGACACGACGCACATGGCCCGCGAGCAAAAACTCGCCGCCTGGAGCGAGATGGCGCGTCGCGTCGCGCACGAGATCAAGAACCCCCTGACGCCGATTCGCCTCTCTGCGGAGAGGATCGCTCGGCGCTTGAAATACGGCGAGCCCGACCTCCCCCAGGCGATCGAGCGCGGCACCCGCGTCATCGTCGAGGAAGTGGACGTCTTGAAGTCGCTCGTGGACGAGTTCTCGCGCTTCGCGCGCCTGCCGGAGATGCGTCCCGAGCCGACCGATCTCGTCGCGCTCGCGCGATCCGCGGCACGCCTCTTCGAGGGAGCGCGGGAACGGGTTCGCGTCTCCGTGGAGTCTCGCCTCTCGCACTGCGTCGTGCGCGTCGATCCAAACCAGATCAAGCGGGCGCTCGTCAACCTGATCGACAACGCGCTCGAAGCGTGCGGCGAGGAGGGTTCGATCGCGGTCATCCTGTCCGATCGCGAGGGCGGCGTCACGCTCGAGGTGGCGGACACCGGCCGCGGCGTGCCGCTCCGCGACCGGGAGAAGCTCTTCCTGCCCGATTTCACCACGAAGGGGCGGGGCACTGGGCTCGGCCTCGCCATCGTCTCGCGCATCGTCGCCGACCACAACGGCACGATCCGCGTCGAGGACAACCGGCCGCGCGGCGCCCGGTTCATCATCGAGCTGCCTGCCGCGTGAAGAAGCGCCGCGTCCTCGTCATCGACGACGAGAAGGCGATCCGGGAGACGCTTTCCGAGGTCCTTTCGGATGAAGGCTACGCGGTGACATCCGTCGACTCGGGCGAGGAGGGCCTGCGTCGGTTCTCCGAGGAGCGATGGGACCTCGTTCTGCTCGACGTCTGGCTGCGCGACAGAGACGGCCTGTCGGTTCTGGAGGCGGCAGAGGGGCGCGCGCGGGAAGTGCCGGTCGTGATGATCTCGGGGCATGCCAATGTCGACACGGCCGTTCGCGCCGTCCGGCTCGGGGCCTACGACTTCCTCGAAAAGCCGCTTTCGCTCGAGCGCCTGCTCTTGACGGCCCAAAAGGCGATCGAGCGCCGCGATCTCCTCGCCGAGATCGCCGCGATGCGCGGCCGCACCGAATCGGATACGGTCCTCCTCGGCGAGTCGCCAGCCATGGCGCGCCTTCAATTGGAAATCGCCCGCGTCGCCCCGACCGACGCGCGGGTTCTCATCATGGGCGAAAATGGCACGGGCAAGGAGCTCGTCGCATGCGCCGTCCACCGGCTCTCGGGGCGCGCCGACGCGCCGCTCGTCGAGGTCAACTGCGCCGCCATCCCGGAAGAGCTGATCGAGTCGGAGCTGTTCGGTCACGTGAAGGGCTCCTTCACCGGCGCCACGGAGGACCGGCGCGGCAAGTTCGAGGAAGCGGACGGCGCCACGCTCTTCCTCGACGAGGTCGGAGACATGTCGGCGAAGACGCAGGCCAAGGTCCTCCGGGCGCTCCAGGAGGGCCGCTTCGCGCGCGTCGGCAGCACGAAGTCGATCGCCTCCGACGCGCGGGTGCTGTCCGCCACCAACAAGGACCTCCAGGCGGAGATCGCCCGCGGCGCCTTCCGCGAGGACCTCTACTTCCGTCTGGCCGTGGTGCCCATCCACGTGCCGCCCCTGCGCGAACGGTCCGAGGACATTCCCGCGCTCGCCCGACACTTCTTCGAGCTTGCCTCCGCTCGATTCGGCCGTCGGCCCAAGCGCCTCCAGCCCGACGCCCTTCGCGCACTCATGGCGCATCGCTGGCCTGGCAACGTGCGGGAGCTCAAGAACCTGATCGAACGCCTCATGATCCTGGCACCGGGCGACGAAGTCGCCGCCGACGACCTGCCTTTCGCCGCCGCCGAACCCGAGCTCCCGCCTGACGCCCCCTTGAAGGACGCTCGCGACGACTTCGAGCGGCGCTACATCCTCGCCGCCCTGCGCCGGTCCCGCGGCAACGTCACGCGCGCTGCGGAGAGGCTGGGGCTGGAGCGATCGAACCTCTACCGCAAGCTGAAGTCGTACGGTATCGAAGTGGAGAGAGAGTAGGGCGAGGAAAGATCGTGTAACCCCCGGGCCTTTGTCGTCGTCTCTCAAATCGGCTAGGCTCGTCCCGGACGTCAGAATGATGGATGTCTCAAGCGAAAGAGGCCGGTTCCGAATCGATGACAGGTGGTGGGGGCGGTGTCTCCGGACTCTGCTTTTCGCGCTGACCATCAGTGGCGGCGCTGCGCCTCTGCGGTCCGCGATCGTCGTGTCCCTGGCTGCCAGCCCGCCCAGCCCGGCGCCGGTCGGAACCATGATCGCCTGGACGGCCCAGGTGTTCGGCGGGTCCGGCGATCTCTTGTATCGCTTCCGCGCCCGCGAGGTCGGCGGCAGCTTTCGCATGATTCGTGACTACGGCCCTTCGAGCGCCCTGGCCTGGACCTCGATCGACGAGGGTGTCTACGAGCTCGAGGTGTCGGTCCGGGATCGGGGACGCATCGAGTTCGCAACAACCCAGTCGACGTTTCAGCTCGAGCGTCGGGACCGGGGCGACCAGAGCGTCATCAGCCCGACATCCCATCCGCTGGTCTTCCTCTACAGCAGTCCGGGCTGCGAGGACGGCCGGGCGAGAGTTCAGTTTCAATCGGCGGAGGGCCTCGCTCAGTACACGCCCTACAAACCGTGCAAGCCTGCGCAGAGCCTCAACTTCTATCTCGCGGGCCTCACGCCCAACGCGTCATACACGGCCCGTCTCGCCGTGGATCGAGGGCGCGACTCCATTGTCGGGCCAGCGCTCCCTTTCGAAACCGGCGGTGTCCCTTCCGATCTGGCGGCTCCGTTCGTGGTTCAGGAGGCGACGAGGCCGGGATCGCAGAGAATCCTGCTCCAGGCCGCTTTGTTTCAACCGGCGATCGCGACCGACTTGAGTGGCAACCTGTTGTGGTTCGGACCCTCCGATCTGACCTACCTCACACACCCGGAAACCGGCGGGACCTTCTTCGGAATTCTCGAGTCGGGAATTGAACCCGCGCAGGACGTCGTGCGCCGCTTCGATCTCGTCGGGATGACGATCCAGGAAACCAACGTTGCCCGTGTCAACGAGCAGCTCGCCCTGTTGGGGAGGCGGCCGATCAGCGGATTCCACCACGAGGCCCGATCGCTCGCCGACGGCAAGACGGTGGTGTTGGCCGACGTCGAGCAAATCCTGACGGACGTGCAGGGCCCCGGGCCGGTCAACGTCATCGGCGACATGATCCTGGTCCTTGACGCCGATCTCCAGGTGGTGTGGTCCTGGGATACGTTCGATCACCTGGACACCTCCCGCCGCGCGGTGCTCGGGGAAACGTGCGCGGTGAACATTGGCTGCGCGACTCATTACTTGAGCGCCGATGCCAACGACTGGACCCATGGGAACTCCGTCGTGGACACTCCCGACGGCGCCCTGCTTTTCTCGAGCCGCCATCAGGACTGGCTCATCAAGATCGACTATCAAAACGGCGCGGGCAATGGAGATGTGATCTGGCGGCTCGGGAAGGACGGCGATTTCACGTACGATTCGAACCAAGCGTACCCCTGGTTCTCGCACCAGCATGATGGGGCTTACGAGCCTGGGAGCCCCTCGACGATCACCCTGTTCGACAATGGAAACACGCGCCTGCGCACCGACGCTCAGGGGACGAGTCGTGGACAGGCTATCCAATTGGACGAGAAGCGCCGGATGGCCCGCCTGCTGCTGAACGCGGACCTGGGCGTCTTTTCCTTCGCTCTCGGCTCGGCCCAAAAGCTGATGGATGGCACCTATCACTTCGACGCGGGATTCGTTAACGATCCGAGCGCAGCGTTCAATGCAGCGGCCTTTTCGATCCAGGTTGATCCCTTGGGAAAGGACGTCGTCTCGTCCATCAAATTGCTCACGCCCGTCTATCGATCGTTTCGAGTCCGCGACTTGTACGGCTCCGTAGACGCACCGACGCGTCCCCGCACCTGGATTGTGGACTCTCGTTAGCAGGTTGCTGAAAAATGGTGTGGAGCGGCGTTGCGAGCGCCGTAGGGCCGGATGCCGGGCGCCGCGACGACGGCGATGCCGGCGCGCATCGCAGAGGAGCGGCAAGAACCTCTCGGCCGCCGTTCGCGTAGCGAACGCCTGCGGCCGAACGCCACGCCCGCATCCATTTTTCAGCAGCCTGCGAGAGCGTCAGCGCGGGCGCTCGAGCTCGCCGGCGACCAGGCGCAGGTCGGAAAGCAGCAGACCATACAGATGAGCCTGGCCTGAGGCGTCTTCGGCCCGCAGCACCGCCGACGGATGGAGGGTGGCAAGGAGCTTGGAGGCCCAGGCGCTCTCCCGAAACCGGCCCCGCTCCTTCATCAGGCGAAACTCCGGCCCGATGAGCGCCTTGGAGGCCGTGGCGCCGAGGCAGACGAGGATCTCCGGCCGTACGGCGGCCAGCTCCGCCTCGAGCCACGGCCTGCAGGCGGCAATCTCGGGAGCTCTGGGAGTCTGGTGGATGCGGCGCTTGGGCGTCCGGACGAACTTGAAGTGCTTGACGACGTTGGTGACGTAGACGTCCTGTCGAGGCAGACCCGCTTCCACGAGCGCTCGGTCGAGAACCTCTCCGGCAGGACCGACGAAGGGCGCCCCCTGCAAGTCCTCCTGGTCGCCCGGCACTTCGCCCACGAGCATTGCGCGAGCCGTTGGCGAACCTTGGCCGAAGACCGTCTGCGTGGCGTCCTTGTAGAGGTCGCAGCCGCGGCAGGATGCTGAAGCGCGACGCAACTCTTCCAGATCGAGAGTCTTCGGCACGAAGGCAGCGGCGCTCCCCGGAGCAGGTCGCGACGGGGCGCCCTCGGCCTCGGCGGCGAGCTTGCGCAGGCGCGTCAGGTCCGGATCATCGCGGCGGAAGAGGAGATCGTGATCTCCCGCCGCGATGCGCCAGAGAACCGAGTAGAGCAGGCGCCATCGGTCCGGGTCACTATGGGCAGCCGCGGTTTCGGCGAGCGCCAGGAAGGCGCGGGGCACTCGCAATTCGGTTGTCTCGGGCTCGGCAGGCGAAAGCGCGATCTGTGGCTCGTCGAAGAGCCCGGGAGCTTCGGGACGCGCCTCGCGCCAGAGAGTCTCCTCCGGAGGGACTTGCGCCGCGATCAGTCGGCGCGCTGCCGCGCGCCAGGCCTCGTAAGTCGGCTCAAGAACGACTTCGCGCACGGTGAAATTGTCTTGCCGCCGGAGCGGATCTCCTACTCTTCCTCCAGCAACCGCAGCTCGAGGACTTGATCGAGAGAAAAGCTCTCCAGTCTGAGGTAGTGGTCTGCCGCCATGACGAGCGCCTCGGCGGGCGCCAGGCCCACGATCTCCGACCCCACGACGGGGACGCCGTGCCGCTCCGCCTCCGATCGAACACAGTCGAAGACGCGGTGCAGAGGGGTCTTCTTGAAGTTCGTCATGTTGATCGAGACCTGGACCTGACCGCGGTCGGCGAGCTCGACACCGATGGCCTTGACATAGCGGAATCCGCCGCCCAGGTGCCGGATGGCTTTCGCGATGCGGTCGGCCACGGCAAGATCCTTCGTGCCGAGATTGATGTTGTAGGCGATGAGCGGGGCGCGCGCCCCCACAGCCACCACGCCGGCGGTCGGGTGCCGTTCGGCCGGACCGAAGTCGGGTTTCCACTTTGCGTCGCGGATCTTCTCGACGAAGCCCTCGAACTCCCCCTTGCGCACCTCGGCGAGATTGCGCCGGTGCTCGGCCGAAGCCGAGGCCTCATACAGGTAGACCGGTATGCCCCGCCCGCCGATCTCCTCGCCGACTTCACGGGACAGGGCCACGCAGTCCTCCACCGTCGCCCCGCGGATCGGGATGAACGGGACGACGTCCACGGCGCCCATCCGAGGGTGTTCGCCCCGGTGTTTCGCCAGGTCGATGCGCGGGACGGCCGCGTCGAAGAGGGCGAGCACAGCCGCTCGCACTCCCCCCCGGTCCCCCACGAGCGTCAGGACGCTGCGGTTATGGGAGGCGTCCGAGGAGACGTTGAGCAACCGAGCGCCCGGCGCTGCGCGGACAGCCGCGGCGATGGCCTCGATCGCGGCGGCATCGCGTCCTTCCGAGATGTTGGGGACGCACTCGATGATCGTTCGCATGGGGCCGACAGTTTATAATCGCGGTCACCGATGAGCGGCGTCGAAACGAACCCGGGCATCTATCCGGGAAACCCGTCGCTGCCGCGCGAGGTCCGCGACAAGATCCTGTCCACCTTCCGGCACACGCTGAACCTCTACAAAGAGGGCAAAATCGACGACTGCCTGATCGGCTGCGACTTCATCCTGAAGATGGACCCCCGCTTTGCGCCGGCCCGCAAGCTTCTCGAGAAGTCCAAGAATCCCAACGCGGACGTCGACGTCATCGCGCTTGAGGCTCTGGTGGCCGGCACGCTCACGCGCCAGGAGCGGGTGGTCGCGGCCGAGCCGGATCGCCTCCTCGTTCGAGCCGTCGAGAGCTACAACGCCCGCGATTTCGACGCCGCAGCGACCGCGGCCCAACAGGTCCTCGAGGTCTTGCCCGGCAACCAGGACGCCGTCGAGATTCTCGAAAAGGCTCGCCGAAAGAAGGCTGCCCAGCCGCAGGTCGATGCCGCGAAGCAGAAGACGGTCGCCGCCCTGCAGGCGAACCGGATGGAGGAGGCGCGGCGCGAGCTCGAACGCATGAAGGCGCTCGACCCGGACCACCCGGCCGTGGCTCTGCTCGAGCCCAAGATCTCCGCCTCCGTTCCTGCGGCGGACAAGCCTGTCTCGGCGGTGCCGGCTTCCTCCCCCACTGCAGCCCCCGCCGCTGCAACGCCCTTCGGTATGGACTCGAGCGAACCGCACATCGCGTTCGACGATCACGCCACGATGGCCATCCGGTTCGACGAAATACCGCCGAGCCGACCGCCGGTTACGCCGCCCTCCGGGCCTTCGAAGGGCCCGCTCGCGCCGCCTTCCTTCGCCAAGGCTTCGGAGGACAAGTCGGAGGGCACGCCGCGCCCACCAGCCGCACACGCCGCCGCGGACGACCTCGACGCGCTGTCGCTCGACTCGCTGTCGCTCGACATGCCGTCCGCTGCCGAGCCGGGTGTGTCCAACTTCGCCGAGGCTTCCTCCTCCGCCAAGGCTTCGGGGGGCACGGCCCCGCCGCCAGGCTCCCCGGCGGACATGTGGGGCGAGGCGTCGGGAGGCATCGACCTCGATCAGCTCGCCAGCCCGGCGCAGATCGAGGAGCCGCATCCCAGGGCGGGTGCGCCGTCGTTCGACCTGGGAGGCTCGTTCGAGGACGCCGCCGAGCCCGCACCGGGCCCCGGGCCCGAGCTGAAGCCGATCTCCGAGACCGAGGAGAGCCCCTCCGAGCGCGAGATCGCGAGTCTCCTGAAGCAGGGCGACGAGGCCGCCAAGCGCGGAGACCGCCAGCAGGCCATCGAGATTTGGTCCCGCATTTTCCTGATCGACATCAACAACTCGGATGCCGTCATCCGGATCGAGAACGCCCGCCAGGACATGGCCGAAGGCAACCGCAAGATCGCGGACTGCCTGAAATCGGGCCGCGAAGCCTTCGAGGCGGGGGATCTCAGCGTGGCGCGCGAGATGTTCCTGCAGGTTCTCGCCGTGGACGAGAACGAGCCGACGGCGAAGTTCTATCTCGACCGCATCGAGGAAGAGCTGACAACGCCGCGTGCGCCGGCCGCGGGGAAAGTCGACCCGTCCGCCGTTGCCGCCGAGCAGGCAGTCGCGGCGGCAGCCGCGGCGACCCCGGCCAAAGGCGCCGGCACAGTCCGCCTCCCGTTCCCGCCGAAGATCCTTCTCCCCGCTTTCCTCTTCTTGCTGCTCGCCGGCGGGGGCGTCTTTTACGTCATGCGCCAGCCCGGGCCGAAGGCGGTGCCGCCGACGGTCGGGACCTCCAAGTCGCAGGTCGACGACGCGAACACGCTCGTCCGCGACGGCAAGGTCCAGGAGGCGATCGCGGTCTTGAAGAAGATCCCGGCCGCCGACCCCGAGTATCCGAGAGCCAAGAAGCTGATCGATCAACTCACCAAGCAGGTCGCCGCTGGCCCTTCGGCCGGACAGGCCGCGCCGCTGGCGGGCGCGCCAGCCGTCGGCACACCGGTCGCGATCGCCGCCGGCGGCTTGGCGGGCGGTCGCAGCGCGCCGCCGGAACCGGCGATGCTGCGAGCGGCCGCCGAGAAGGCGCTTGCGGAAAAGCGTTACATCGACGCTCTCAAGAACTTCAACCTCGCATCGCCGACGTACAGAGAGGACCCCACGTTCTCGCAGAGCATGGGCACGGCCATCGAGAAGGTCACCGAGCTCACACCGGCCGTCAAGCTCTTCAACGAAGGCGAGTACGACACGGCCATCCCGGTACTCTGGCGTCTTATCCACGAGGACCGTGACAATCAGGACGCGCGCTCCTACCTTCTGCGCTGTTACTACAATCAGGGTGTCTCCCAGCTCCAGAACGGCCTTTTCCCGAAAGCATTGCAGTCGTTCGACGAGGTGCTCACGCTCGATCCGAAGGACACGGAGGCACAGCGTCACAAGAAGTTCGCTCAGCGCTACCAGAAGGCGGACCTCGACCTGATGGGCCGCATATACGTCCGGCACATCCCCCACCGCCCGTGAGACCCACGAGCGCGCCCGGCCCGCCGGAAGGCCGGCAGCCGCCGCTCGCCGATTTTCCTCTCGATCCGGGGCTCGAATCGGCGGGGCCCCTGACCGAAGCGGCGCGACCAGCCACGGCAACTCACCCGGCGGCCTCGCTCGGTTCGCGCGCGATGGCGGCCACCGCCGACCTCGCTTCCACGGTGCTCGGCGTCTCGTTGCCGATTGTGGCCGCCGCGGCTCTGCGCGAGCGGTGGCCGACGGCCTCCGGGCTCGTCTGGGCGGCCGCTTTCGCGGTGACGCTCTCCTTCGCTGCCACCGTGGCCGCCCTCTTCTTGTTCGGCAGGACCCTCGGCATGGCGCTCGCGGGCCTCTCCATCCGTCCGGACGGGGGAGGCCGCCGCCCGACTCCCGGGCAGGCGGCGCGCCGCTGGCTCGGAACAACGCTCGCCGCCGCGACGCTCGGCGCGCCGCTGCTGCTGACGATGAGCGACTCCGAGGCGCCGACCCCGGCAGACCGCCTGTCGGGACGGCCGCTGGTGGAGGAAGAATGAGTTCGGGGCTAACTCCAAACTCACAACTCCAAACTTGGGCCTGATGCCACGCCGGGCTCAACCGCTTTCCGTCGCGATAGCTCAGATCGACACGACGATCGGCGATTTCGAGAGCAACGCCGGGAAGATCATCGCCTTCGGCCGACGCGCCGAAACCGCCGGCGCTGACCTCGTGCTTTTCCCCGAGCTCGCCGTGTGCGGCTACCCGCCGCGCGACTTGCTCGAGCGCCGATCGTTCCTCGACGAAACGGAGCGGACGGTTCGCCGGGTCGCGCGCGCAGCGGGCTCCGCCGTGTGGGTGTACGGCGCCGCGCTGCGCAACCGCGCGACAAGCGGCCGCTCGGTCTTCAACGCCGCTGTGGCGGCGCGCCGGGGGCGCACGATCGGCGTTTACCACAAGCGCCTGCTGCCCACCTACGACGTCTTCGACGAAGGACGCTACTTCGAGCCGGGCCGCCGCCCGCTCGTCCTCTCCGTCGCCGGCCGGCGTGTCGGCATCACGATCTGCGAGGACATCTGGAACGACAAGACGTTCTGGAAGCGCCCCCTCTACGCGGCCGACCCCGTCGGGGACATCCGACCGCTCCGCCTCGACCTGCACGTCAACATTTCCGCCTCGCCGTACACGATGGGCAAAGTCCGGCTCCGCCGCCGCATGATGAGCCGCATCGCCCGGCGCACAGGCGTCCCTCTCGTGGACTGCAACCTCGTCGGCGGCAACGATGGCCTGGTTTTCGACGGCCACTCCGCGGCGTTCGACGGTGGTGGCCGGCTCGTGGGACGCGGCAAGGGGTTCGAAGAGGACCTGTGGACGATTGACCTGCCGGGCGGCACCGGCCCGAAGCCGCCGGAGCTTCCGGCAGTGGCCGAGGTGCACCGCGCCCTGCTCCTCGCGCTGACGGACTACGCCTCCAAATGCGGGTTTACGAGCGTGGTTCTCGGCCTCTCGGGCGGAATCGACTCGGCGGTCACGGCGGCTCTCGCCGTCGAGGCTCTGGGCGCCGACCGCGTGACGGGCATCGCGATGCCGGGTCCCTATTCGTCGCCGGGCAGCCTGGAAGACGCGGAGGAGCTCGCCCGGCGGCTGGGTGTCGCCTACCGGGTCATCCCGATCGATGCGATCTTCGAGGCCTACCGGGCGACGCTCGCGGGCCCGCTCGGCGCCCGCTCCGAGGTCGCCGAAGAAAACATCCAGGCCCGCATCCGCGGCGCCATCCTGATGGCGTTCTCGAATGCCTTTGGACACCTCGTGCTCTCGACGGGAAACAAGTCGGAGCTCGCCGTCGGCTACTGCACGCTCTACGGCGACATGGCGGGCGGCTACGCGCTCATCTCGGACATTCCCAAGACTCTCGTCTACCGGCTCGCGAGAGAGATCAACAGCCATCGCGCCGTGATCCCCGAAACTTCGATCACCAAGCCGCCTTCAGCGGAGCTCAAACCGAACCAGAAGGACACGGACTCGCTGCCCGAGTACGCGGTGCTCGACCCGATCGTCGAAGGCCTGGTGGACCTGTTTTTGCCCACCGCGCGCGCGGCGCGCTACGCCAAAGTCCCCCTCGCTCTCGCCCGCGACATCGCCCGGCGCATCGACCGCAACGAGTACAAGCGCCGGCAGGCCGCGCCGGGCCCCAAGATCACCGCACGCGCCTTCGGCGAGGGCCGCCGCTATCCCATCGCCCAGAAGTTCCGAGTATAAAGAATGAAGGCTTCGCTGATCATTCCCGCCTACAACGAGCGGAATCGGATCGATGCGTCTCTTCGAGAAGTCGCGTCCTGGTGCGCCGGGCGGCCCGGAGGCTGGCACTGGGACGTCATCCTCGTGGACGACGGCTCGACCGACCGCACGCGAAACGCCGCCCGGCAGGTTGCCGAGGAAGCCAATCTCCCGCTCACTGTTCTGGTCCATTCGAAAAACCGCGGCAAGGGAGCCGCGATCCGCACGGGAGTGCTCGCCGCGGCCGGCGATGCGATCCTGATCTCCGACGCCGACCTCTCGACACCCCTGTCGGAGTGGACGAAGCTCGCCGAGAGGCTTCCCACGCACCCGGTCGCGATCGGCTCGAGAGCCATCGACGAGGGCCTGGTGCGGCGGCGCCAACCCTTCTACCGTGTCCTGCTCGGCAAAGCCGGCAACAAGATCATTCAGCTCTTCGCTATCCCCGGCATCCGGGACACGCAGTGCGGCTTCAAGCTCTTCCGCGGCGATGTCGCCCGGGAGCTGTTCGGGGAAGCGCGCATCGACCGATTCGCCTACGACGTCGAAGTTCTTTTCCTCGCGCGCCGGCGCGGTTACGCGATCGCCGAAGTGCCCGTCCTCTGGTTCAACTCTCCCGAGTCCAAGGTCTCCGTCTGGCGCGACACGCCGAGGACTCTCTGGGACGTCCTGCGGATCAGGTGGATGCACAGGAAGAACGCAGCGGGATCGCAGCGGGATCGCAACGGGATCGGGTGAAGTTATCGCCGCGAACAGATGAAGGAAGCTCTCGGAACCGTCTCACACGTTCGTTCGTTCGAATTTTGATATCAGGCGTTCACGCCGCGATCACGTTGCGGTCGCGCTTCGATCGCCCAGTCGCACCGCGACCGCGGCAGCCACCAAGGGCGCCAGAGCCGATGCGGTCCTGAGGAGTGTCGCCTGGACGAGCCAGGTGGGGCCGCGCACGGCGAAGGCGGGCAGGATGAGGTAGGCGGCCAGGCCGCAGGCCGCGAGCAACAGCAGGCGATTCCCGGATGGCGAGTGTGAGCCGAAGGCGATGAGCGCGCCGAGGGCCGCAAAACCGAGCCATCCGGCCAGGCTCGGGACGCGCGCGGCAGAACCGAGCGCTTCGGCCAGGCGGGCCGCCGAGAAGAGCGCGAAATCGAAGTCGGAGAGCGCAGCGCGGCCGCGCCACGCGATGTGCAGGCCGTACACGGCGAGGGCCGGAACCAGGGCGGCGAGCGCCGTCCGGAGGCGCCGGGACCCACCCGACAGAAACACGATCGCAAAGCCCGCGGCGGCCAGGTAGAGCCCCTCGTTTTTCGTCGCAGCGAGAAAGGCCGCCGCAAAGGCGAGGCAGCGGAGGGCACCAGAGCTTGCCCGTCGAAGCCCATCGGGCGAAGGCGGGTCGGTCGCATCCACGAGGGCCGTGCCAAAGAGCAGCAGGCCGAACGCGAGCGGCACCTCGGCCATGCCCGTCAGGAAGGCCGAGTAGAGGGGCTCGAAGAGAGCGACGAGTGCTGCCGCACAGAGCGCGGTTTCCCGAGAAGCGCCGCGCCGGCGCAGCCAGCCAAACAGCACACAAAGCGTCGCGACCTGAAAGAACGGAAACAGGAGTGCCATCGCATGGTCGTCCCACCGGCCCGTTAGGAAGGAGACTCCGGCGTAGAGAAATGGCAGGCCCAGCGGGTACTCGGGGTGCGAAAAAGCGAGGGGTTTCCAGTCGTAGAGGCGCGACGGGAGGCCGCGCGAGAAGAAGATGGTCTTGCCCTTGAATCCCCAGATGGCCAGGAAGTCATTCGACCACATGGGTTCGGTCAGGGCGCGAAGGGCGTAAAGCGCGACGCCCGAGAGAAGAAGAGCGACGAGGACCCAGGTTGGCCAGGACACGGGCGCCGTGGCTCGAGCCTCCCCCTCACCCGCCTTCGCCAAGGCTTCAGCGGGCAAGCCCCCTCCCTCTCCCGGACTCGTCCTCCGAAGCGCGAAGCGCGAAGGAGGAGGGAGAGGGAGGAATCGGCCGCCGACGACGGCAAGCGCGGCGAGGATCACGAGCGGAATCCAACCCGGCGGCAAACCGGTGATGAAGGCGATCGGCACGGCGCCCGCGATGAGCGCGCAGCCGATGCCGAAGCTCCACCCGATCCGCTCGGCGAGGCGGCCTTGCGAGCGAGAGAAGAGCGCTGGACTGGCTGCGAAGCCGGCCGCGGTTGCCAGCGCGAGCACGCCAGCCACGGCGGCGAGCGAGAGAAGAAAGCCCGTCACGGCCCGGGCACGAGCAGAGCGCCGCCCTGAATCTCCGCAAGAAGGCGCCATCCCGGCGGCCGCACGGGGCCGTACACGGCCAGGACCCAGCGGGGCGGGATGGCCTCGGGAGCGACGAGGACCGGCAGCGGGGCCAGGTGATAGCTCGCCAGGTAGAGTGTCGGGTCAGTCGGCGGCACGCCGAGGATGGCCACGCCGGCGGCGTCGGGCGGCAAGCGCCGGCGGGCGGATTCGAGGAAGATGAAGAAGCTCCGGTTGAAGGCCGCCGCGCTGCCGCCCAGGCGGCGCACGGCCGGCTCCTGTCGTGCGAAATGATCGAGAGAAACCAGGCGCCGGGAGAGCTCGCGCGGCGAGACCTGCGCGAGCAGCAGGATCGCAACCGTGGCGGCGGCGGCGAGGGCGGCCGCGCGGCGAGACTTCAAACGAGCGGGAAGCCCGCGCACAGCTCCGAGACCGTGCGGCGCACTGACTCCTGAACGGCCGTGTCCTCGCGGGCTTCGAGTGTGCGGGCGATGGCGTCGCCAATGACTTCCATCTCCGCGGTGCCCATGCCGCGTGTCGTCACGGCCGGTGTCCCGATCCGAATACCCGAGGCGACCATCGGTGGGCGTGTGTCGAACGGGATGGCGTTCTTGTTCACCGTGATGGCCACGTTCTCGAGCGCCTTTTCCGCTTCTTTGCCCGTGATGCCCCTGGCGCCCACGTCCACCATCATGACGTGGGTGTCCGTACCACCCGAAACGAGGCGGAAGCCGCGCCGCATCAGTGCGGACGCGAGCGCTCGCGCGTTCTCGACGATGCGCTTCTGGTAGGAAAGGAACTCGGGCGTGCCCGCCTCGGCGAGGGCAACGGCTTTGGCCGCGATGACGTGTTCGAGCGGGCCACCCTGCACGCCGGGGAAGACGTTGCGGTCCAGATCCTTGGCCCGGTCGGCGCGGCAGAGGATGAGACCTCCGCGCGGCCCGCGCAGGGTCTTGTGCGTGGTCGTCGTGACGAAGGGTGAGTGGGGTATCGGCGACATGTGCAGGCCCGCGATGACGAGACCGGCGACGTGCGCGATGTCGCACATCAGGTCCGCGCCGACCTCGGTCGCCACCTCGCCGAACTTCGAAAAGTCGATCTCCCGAGCGTAGGCCGACGCGCCCGCGACGATCATCTTCGGCTTGTGCTCGCGGGCGAGCGCGGCCAGAGCCTCATAGTCGATGCGCTCGTCCTCGGCGCGAACGCCGTAGGCCACGACTTTGTACTCCCTGCCCGAGAAGGAGAGCGGGTGGCCATGCGTCAAGTGGCCGCCGTGCGAGAGGTTCATGCCGAGGATCGTGTCGCCCGGCTTCAAGCAGGTCAGGTACACGGCCATGTTGGCCTGTGACCCGCAATGGGGCTGGACGTTGGCGTGCTCGGCCGAAAAGAGCGTCTTCGCGCGCTCGATCGCAACCGACTCGATCTTGTCGATGAACTCGCAGCCGCCGTAATAGCGCCTTCCGGGGTAACCCTCGGCGTACTTGTTCGTCAGAACCGAGCCCTGCGCCTCGCGCACGGCGCGCGAGACCCAGTTCTCCGAGGCGATCAGCTCGAGCCCCTCGTTTTGCCGTCGCACCTCGCCCTCGATCCACTGAGCCACGTCGGGATCCACGGCGGCGAGATCTCTGTCGAGGAACGCCAGGTAGGAAGGAACCGCTGTCGCTTTGCTCATCGAAGCCTCACTGTCGAGTTCAAGGTTCAAAGTTCCAGGTTCAAAAGTAGCACGGGAATCAGGCGCTACCTTTAACTTTGAACCTTTAACTTTGAACCTCGAAATTTGAATCTTGAACTCATCCTCCTACCAGCTCGCGGTATTCGGCGTCGGCGTAGCTGTCGGTCATCCCCGCGACGTGGTCGGCAAGGGCGCGATGGAACTCCGGGCGCGGCCGGTAGCGCTCGGCGACCTCGCGCTCGACGGCCGAGAGCGCCACCTCTCGGAGGTTGCGCACGGACAGTTCTTTTTCGAGCACCGACAAGACCGAATCGGGCAGAAGCCGCGGATTCTCGGCATAGGCGGTGTAGAGCTCCGCGATGACGCGCCGCGCGTGGCCGTCGTGCCGCGAGACGGTGAAGGAGTGGATGATGTGGCGATAGACGAAGCTCTTCAGCTCACGATAGAGCCGCGCGCCCTCCTCGGAAAAGCCCACGAGGCCCTCCGGCAGCCGGTCGCGCCGCGCGTCGAAGGCCTCGGCGGTCGTGATCCCGTTCTGTTCGAGGAACCGATCGATCCGCGTCCGCGACGTCTCGATGAGGTCCGTCGTGAGAATGCCGATCATCCCGCGGATGAGCGAGGCGCGCCGCCTGTCCCGGTCGCGCCCGAACCCGCGCGTGGCGCGGGCCGTCTTCGCGATGGCGAGCTCCTCGACGGCCGCCTCGGAGGCCAGCGGGAGCCCGTCCTCCAGGTCGTGTGTCTGCTGCGCGATCTCGTCGCACCAGTTGACGAGCTGCGCTTCGAGCGAGCCGCCCGACCCGAAGCGCAAGCCGTCTCTGTCCTCGAGGGGGAACGGGAAAGACTCCTTCCAGGCTGTGTGCTTCAGGATTCCCTCTCGCACGTCGTGCGTGAGGTTCAAACCGGGCTCGTCGTAGCGTCTCTCGAGGCGGTCCACGACGCGGACGGACTGATAGTTGTGCTTGAACCCTCCCGCTTCAGGATGGCTCTCGCGCAGGAGCTGGTCGAGGACCTTCTCGCCAGAGTGCCCGAAGGGTGTGTGCCCGAGATCGTGCCCGAGCGCGATTGCCTCCGAGAGGTCTTCGTTCAAGCCGAGGGCACGGGAAGCGCTGCGCGCGAGCTGCGAGACCTCGATCGAGTGCGTGAGGCGGGTGCGGAAATGATCGCCCTCGTAGGGGATGAAAACCTGGGTCTTGTGCTTCAACCGGCGGAAGGCGCGCGAATGGATGATCCGGTCGCGGTCGTGAACGAAGTTGGTCCGCGTGTCGCCCGGTGCGGTCTCGATCGGTCCCAGAGGCCGTTTTGCGCGGCTGCTGCGCGCGGCGCAAACCGCGAGGCGTTCTTCCTCGAGCCGCTCGACATGCTCCCGCGTGGGCCGGGTGGTGGTCGTGGTCATTCCTCGAACTTTCCGGAAACGAGCAGCCGCCGCGCCTCGCCGACGAGATAGAGCGAACCGGCGACGATTATAGGTTCGGAGCCTCCCGCGGCGAGAAGCTCCTCGATCGCTTCGGCGAAACTGCCGCAGGCCGCCGCGCCGGGCGAAATCGAGCCGACACGGCGCATGAGGTCTTCCGGCGAGGCCGCGCGCTCCGTACCCGCCGGAACGAGCCGCACGCTCCGCACGCGCGCGAAGAGCTCCGCCGCGATTCCCTCGACGTCCTTGTCCGCCATCGCGCCGAAAACGAGCTCCACGCGACCCGAAAGCCCTGCGTCCTCGAGGAACCCGGCCAACGCCGCTGCGCCCTCGGTGTTGTGGCAGCCATCCAGCAGGAGCGCACGCCCGCCCACGGCAAAGCGCTCGAGACGGCCGGGCCAGAAGACCGAGCGCACGCCGGTCGTGCAGGCGACGGCCGTCAGGCGGGGGAACTCGCGCTCCAGCAGCTCGGCGGCCCTCACGGCGAGCGCCGCGTTGTACGCCTGGTGCGCCCCCGGCAGCGGCGTCTGGAGCCCGTACATGCGCTTGGGTGTGACGAGGCCGAACCGAGTCCCCTCGACCCCGGTCACGACGCGCGAGATCGTGACCTCCCGCTCGGCGTCGTGCCAGAACGCGCCCGTCGCGTCGGAGGCCTCTCCCAGAGCGGTCACAGCCTCCGGCGCCCGGGCTCGCACGAGGGCCGGCTTCCTCCAGCGAAACACACCGGCCTTCTCCCGCGCGATCGACGCGAGCGTTGGGCCGAGATCGGCCATGTGGTCGAAACCGACGGACGTCACGATGGAGAGCACCGGGTTGGCGACGTTGGTGGCGTCCAGCCGCCCGCCAAGGCCCACTTCCAACACCGCGAGATCGATCTTCCAGTCCGCGAAGATGACGAACGCCGCCGCCGTGAGGGCCTCGAAATACGTCAGCGGCATCGCGGGCTTTTCGTCCGCAGCGGCAAAGACCGCGGCCACGGCTCCCTCGAGCTGGTCGCGCTCGACGTCCCGCCAGCCGATGCGGATCCGCTCGGTGACGTCGATCAGGTGAGGCGACGTATAGAGGCCGGTCTTCAGCCCGGCGCACGTCGCGATCGCCGCGAGCGTGGCCGCCGTCGAGCCTTTGCCGTTGGTGCCGGCCACGAGAACGCTCGCAAACCGGCGCTCGGGCCGGGCCAGGCGCGAGCACACGGCGTCCATGGCCTCGAGGCCGAGCTTCATGCCGCGCGGGGCAAGGCCCGCCAGCCGGTCTAGGGCCCCTGTCCTAATGCCAGAGCAGCTCGAGACAACGCACCAGAGTGGCCTTCATCTCGGAGCGGTCCACAATGAAATCGAGCATGCCGTGCTCGAGAAGGAACTCCGAACGCTGGAAACCCTCCGGGAGGGTCTGCCGGATCGTTTGTTCGATGACCCGCGGTCCGGCGAAACCGATCAAGGCGTTCGGCTCGGCCACGTTCAAGTCTCCGAGCATGGCGTATGAGGCCGTGACACCCCCGGTCGTCGGGTCGGTCATCACGGAGATGTACGGAATCCGCTGCTCGGCCAGCCGTGCCAGCGCCGCCGAGATCTTGCCCATCTGCATGAGCGAGAGGATCCCCTCCTGCATGCGCGCGCCGCCCGAGGCCGAGACGACCAGGAGTGGCCTTCTCTCCGAGAGCGCCCTCTCGGCCGCGCGTGTCACCTTTTCGCCCACGACGGACCCCATCGAGCCGCCCAGAAAGAAGAACTCCATCGCCCCGATGACGACGGGGATTCCCCCCATCATGCCGGTGCCCACGATCAGTGCGTCCCCCGGTCCGACCGTCTCGTCGTACTGTTTGAGGCGGTCACGGTAGCGCTTCGAGTCGCGAAACTTCAGTGGATCCGTCGAGCGCAACTCGGTATCGACCTCCGTGTACCGCCCGTCGTCGAAGAGCATGCGGAGTCGCTCGGGCGCGGAGAGGCGGAAGTGGTAGCCGCACTTGGGGCAGATCTTGAAGTTCCGCAGCAGCTCCTTGTTGTAGAGGATCTGTCGGCAGTTGTCGCACTTGACCCAGAGCCCCTCCGGGACCTTGCTCTGGCGCGCCTCGCGCGGCTCCTTGGGAGCCTTGTCTTTTCGGAACCACATCGAAGGGCAGGAATCCTAACAGGCGAACGGGTCGGGCGGTAAACAGTTCAAAGTTCAAGGTTTAAGGTTCAAAGGAGCTCCGGTCGGCAGGCCACTTTGAACTTTGAACCTCGAACCTCGAACCTCAAATTGCACGCCAAAGGCGTCTGCGAGATGGGCCGGGGTCAGCACCTCCTCGGGCGTCCCTTCGGCCAGCGCGCGCCCGCGAGCCAGCAGCAAGACACGATCTCCCAGCTCCGCCGCGAGGTCGATGTCGTGCGTGACGAAGAGGACCGTCGTGCCTCGCTCGCCGTGGATCTTGAGCAGGGTCTCCAGGAACTGCAACCGGTGACGGGGGTCGAGTCCTGCGGTCGGCTCGTCGAGGAGCCAGATGGCGGCCTCCTGCGCGAGAGCGCGCGCGAGGAAGACCCGACGCTTCTCTCCCCCCGAGAGCGCCGAGGCGTCCCGCTGGGCGAGGATCTCCACGTCGCACGCGCGCATGGCCGCCTGAGCGCGCTCGCGGTCGGCGGCGGAGTCGGCGGCGAAGCTGCGGCCGTACGGGGCGCGACCCTGCAGGACGAGATCCAGGCAACGGATCGGGAACACCAGATCCACGCTCTGCGGCACATAGGCGATGCGACGCGCCGTCTCGCGCCGTGGCAGACCGGAGAGGGAACGGCCATCCAACAGCAGCTCTCCGCCTGAGGGCTCGAGGATCCGCGCGACGAGCTTCAAGAAGGTGGACTTGCCCGATCCATTCTCGCCGAGCAGCACGAGGATCTCCCCGGCTGCGACGGTCGAGTCGAGACCGTTCAAGGCCCGCGTCGAACCGTAGGCGGCCGAGAGGCCGCGCGCCTGGATGGCTGGGGAGGTCATGGTTGGCGCAGAAGCAGCCAGACGAAGACCGGAGCCCCCACAGCCGCCGTGACGGCCCCGATCGGCAGCTCGCCCGGCGCGAGGACGGCTCTCGAGGCGGCGTCGGCCACGACGAGCAGAGCCGCGCCCGAGAGAGCCGAGGCCGGCAGCAGAGTGCGCTGCTCGTTGCCCGCCACCGCGCGAACGCCGTGAGGCACCAGCAGACCCACGAAACCGATCACGCCGGCGAATGCCACGGCAGCCCCGGTCAAGAGCGCTGCAGCCAGGAAGACGACGCGCTTAGCCGCCTCGGTGTCGACGCCGAGCGCGGCGGCGTTCTCCTCACCGACCGCAAAGAGGTTCAGGCGCGACGCGAAGGCAAGGAGCACGGCGGCCCCCGCGGCCGCGTACGGAGCCAGAACTGCAATGCGCGCGGGAGTGGCGTCGGCGAGGCTTCCCATCATCCAGAAGAGCATCGATCGCGCCGTCTCACTCGAAGCGGCCGAGAAGATCAGCAACAGCATCGCTGAGAAAAAAGCGTTGGCGATCAGCCCGGCGAGCAGCAAGCGATTCAAGTCGAGTCTCCCGCCGCGGCGCGCGAGCGCGGCCACGCCCACCGCCGAGGCGGCGGCGCCGGCGAAGGCTGCACCGGGCGAGAGAAACGGCGAGACGCCGAAGAGCGATGCAAGCGCGGCGCCCGTGGCGGCGCCGCCGGAGGTCCCCAGCAGGAAGGGATCGGCGAGCGGGTTCTTCAGCAGAGCCTGGAGGGCCGCGCCCGCCAAAGCGAGGCAAGCGCCCACGAGGGCCGCGAGGGCCACTCGGGGCGCCCGGAGTTGGGCGATCACGCGGGCGACGTCCCCGGCGGGGCCGGGATGGGAGAGCGCCGACCAGTCGAGCTTCACGCCGCCCACCGAAAGGCCGAGCACACACGCGAGGAGAAGCAGGCCCCCGCACGCGATCAGAACCGAAAGGCGGGAGGCGAACGGCGGAAGGCGGACCGGGGCCAGACCTTGCATCAGCGGTCCCGTGGCCCTCGTTCTTCTTTCCGTCTCTGATCTTTGGCAAGCGAGGCCTCGAGCTGCTCGAGCACCTCGAAGACGCGGGGGCCGGGACGCGTCAGGGAAGACTCGGACAGCCGCACGACATGGGCCTTCGTGATCGCGCCACGCGAGAGGGGCCCGGACGCAAAGGCGCGAGCGTAGGCGTCGCGGGTCTGCGGTGAATCGGGGATGACGAGCACATCCACAGAAGCGGTGGCGAGGAACTCGGCCGAAACGAGGGGCCAGCCGGCGCTGCCCTTAAGCACGTTTTCGGCGCCCGACTCGGCCAGCACATCGTCGAGAAACGTGCCCCTCCCGGCGGCCTGGGGCGGATCCGGCCACACGAGCAGGAGCGCTCTGGGATGGGGGCGGCCTGCGGCGCGCGCCCGGACGGCCTGGCGGCGGCTGGCCAGCGAGGCGGCCAGGCGCTCGCCCTCGCCGGCGCGGCCGAGGCGGGCGGCGATGCGGCGAATGCTGTCGAGAACGGCGTCGAGCGAGCCGCCGGAGACGGCAAGCACGGGGATGCCCGCCGCCTCGAGTGCCAGGACGGGGCCGCGCGCGTTGCCGTCCTGGCTCGCGAGAACGAGATCGGGTTGCATCGAGGCGACGCGCTCGGCGCTCACGTCCAGTCCGCCGACCCGCGGAATCGACCGCGCCGCCTCGGGATAGTCGGAGTACTCCGAGACGCCGACGAGACTCGAGCCGGCGCCCACGGCGAAGACGATCTCCGTCAGGTTCGGCGCGAGCGCCACGACGCGCCGGGGCGCATCGGCCCGGTTCTCGGCGGGCGGAAGTGGCCTTCGACAACCGGCAGCCAACAGGGCCGAAGCGGCGAGACAGACGAGACCGGCGCGCTCAGCCCCGCTGCGAGTCGGCTTCTTCCAGATCGTTGGGGATCCCGAGGCGCAGGCACGCCGCGTCGTACATCTGGCGCGCGGCCTTCTGGGCGTTCTGGAGCTCGTTGAGCCGGTCCTTGACCTTGGCCAGCTCCTGCTGGATGAGGTCTTCGAGGTCGCTGATCTCCTTCTTCGTGACGGCGAGCGTGTTCTGGTAGAACTGCTTTTGCTCCGGCGTGAGACTCATCGGCTCCTGACCTCCTGCTCCTCGCCTCCTAAGGCTGCACATCGACGACGACGGTGCGCCACATTTTCACCGGGACGCCGCTCTTCGTGGCGGACCGGAACCTGGATTTTCGCACGGCTTCCAGCACCGCCTCGTTCACGCCCAGCTTCGACAACACTCCTTGCTGCAGGCGCGCGTCCGAGACGTTCCCGTTCTCGTCCACGAGAACCAGGACGATGACTCTACCCGAAACACGCTGCCGCCGTGCGAGCGGCGGGTAGCTCACGCGCGGGGGCGCGATCAGCGCCGGTTCGACCACGCCGGGCCCCGGGCCGACGAGGTCGCCGCGCGAAACCTCGCTGTCTTTCACCGGGGCGGGGCGCGCAGGCGCTTCCGTCGGCAGCGGGGCGCGCGTCGCCACGGCAGTCGGCTCGGCAGCCGGCTCCGGATCACTCTTGGTCGCCGGTGCCTCGGCGGCGGGCGTCGGCTCCTCTTTGCCGTGAACGGCGGGTGCCGCCACTGATTCGCGTGCCGCCTTGCCCCCCGGAGCCGACGGCTCGAGGGTCTTTTGCAGCTCCTTCTTCTTCGCGGCGAGCTGTCTTTGCACCTCAGCCTCGACGGCTTTCGGATCGTATCCGGCGGGAACGGACGTCACGGCCGGCGTCGGCACGGCCAGGCCCGCCGGGACGACCATCGGGGCGCCCGCGCCGGGCGTCAGAACTGGAAGCGGCGTGGCGGCGGCAGAAATCGCTGCCTTCGAGGGCGCCGCCGGCCGTGAGGTGATCCACCAGGCGCCGACGGCGAGCGCGGCCACGGCCACACCGATCGCCGCAAAAAGCGCCGTCCGGCTCTTCTTCTCCGCCTGCATCCGCGCGGCGGGCGGCACGCCGTACACGCCGCTGGGCGGCGGAAAAGGCTTGATCGTTTCAGTCGGGGATGCTGCCAGGCGGCCCGGCGGCGTCTCCGAAGCTTCGGCCGAGGACGCCGCGAGGTCCTCCACGAACTTCGGAGCGGAGCCCGTCGGTCGGCGAGCGATGGGCGTGCCCTTGGAGCGACGCTTCTTCGGCGGCTCCGCGGTCGCCACGGGCGTGGCGTCGCGCGCCCTCGCCTCCGCTGCGGCGGCTTCCTCCGCCTGCAACCGATGCAGGAAGATCGCAAGGTCGGCGCTGCCGGGTGCGGGGGTGTACGAGTAGAGGACGGATTCGAGATCGCGCAGCAGCTCGGAGGCATTCGCATACCGGTCGTCGGGCTCGCGCGCGAGCGTCTTGGCGAGAATCGTGTCGAGGCTCTTCGGCACCTCGGGGTTGAGAGATGACGCGGCCGGCACGTCGGCGGCTCTCACCTTCTCGAGAAGGTTCAGGTCCGAATCGCCGCGGAACAGCTTCTCCCCGGTCAGAATCTCGAAGAGCACGCTGCCGAGCGAGAAGATATCGCTCCTGCGATCGATCGGCCGGCCCCACGCCTGCTCGGGCGACATGTACTGCACCTTGCCCTTGAGCGCTCCCGACTGCGTTGTGGATGCCTTCGAGACGGCCTTGGCGATCCCAAAGTCGCAGAGCTTGATGTCGCCCTCGTAGGAGATGAGGATGTTCTGCGGCGAAACATCCCGGTGCACGATCGAGAGCTCCTGGCTATTGGCGTCACGGCGGCGGTGGGCGTAGTCGAGCGCCGAGGCCACTTTCGAGGCCACATAGATCGCGAGCGGAACAGGCATCGGTGTCGAGACTTCGCGCGCGGTCTGGAGGATGGCCCGCAAGTCGCGGCCGTCGACCAGCTCCATCGCGATGAAGTAGCCGCCCGCATCGATCTTGCCCAGGTCGTGAATGTGCACGATGTTGGGGTGCGAAAGGTGCGCGGCAAGCTTCGCTTCGTCGGCGAACATCGTGATGAACTCTTCGTTGTCGGCCAGGTGGGGCAGGATCTTCTTGATGGCGAGGATCTTCTGGAAACCCTCGACACCGCTGCGGCGGGCTTTGTAGACGTCCGCCATGCCGCCCGAAGCGATCTTCTCGATGATCTGGTATTGACCGAAGCGGTCCGGATCGGGCCCGCTCACGGGCGACGGCGCCGTGACCAGGGCCGCCGGCCCCGCCAGCGGTTCCGGCCGCCTGGCCGCGTCGGCGGGTTCGGCGGGCTTGCCCGAAGCAATGTCTGCGAAGGCGGGCTTGCCCGCCGGAGCGTCTGCGGAGGCGGGACGGCGTTTCTGCGGCACCCGCAGGCCCGATAGCGTGTCGTGGATCATCCGGTCAATGTCTTCATCGGTCGAATAGCGCGGCTGTCGCGGAGAATGCGGGGGCGCCGCCGCTGCGGGTGCCGCGGGAGGAGGCGTCTTGTCCAAAGTCGCGGCGGACGCGATGGTCCCGCGTGGCGGCGTGCGGTGATCGAGGATGCCCGAAAGGGTGTCGCGCAGCCGCTTTTCGACTTCGTCTGCGGCCGAGAGAATGGGCTTGGGCGGCGCCACCTGGGCCACCGGCCGGACCGCTTCCCCACCGACATCTTCGAGCACATCGGAAAAGATGTCCTCGGAAGTCAGCCGGGAGGCCGGCGGCACCTCCGCCGTCGAGATCTTCATGGTGCGGGCCCTGACATTGGTCGATTCGATCGCCTGCTGCACGGCCTCCTGGAACGCCGAGTCCTCGAAGGGCTTGACGAGGATGTCGAACGCGCCCACGCGCTGCGCGTCGGCTTTCTTGTTGGTGCCCTTGTAGCCCGAGACCATGAGCAGGATGGGCGGTGCGGTGGCGCCCCCCTTGCGGCGGATTTCGCGGATGACCTCCGCCGAGGGAAGGCGCGGAAGCATCCCGGAGAGCACGACGAGGTCGAACCGGGAGGACGTGAACGCGGCCAGACCTTCCTCGCCGTCGTGTGCCTCCACCACCGTGAAGCCCGGAGCAGTCAGGAGCCCTCGCACGCGCTCGGCCGAACGCGCTTCGTATTCGATGAGAAGGACTTTCCTCGCCATCCGTTCGGTGGTCGCGTTTCCCTGGAAGTCCTTCGAATGATACGGCATCCGGGTCATATAATCGCCGCTCATCTCGTCTTTGCAGGAGCGACCATGTCGGGACACAGCAAATGGGCCACGATCAAGCACAAGAAGGGGGCCGCAGACGCCAAGCGCGGCCGCCTCTTCACGAAATTGATCAAGGAAATCACGATGGCCGCGCGGCTCGGCGGCGGCGACCCGGCGGGCAATCCGCGCCTGCGCAAGGCCATCGACGATGGCAAGGCTGTCAACATGCCGGCCGACAACATCAAGCGGGGAATCCAGCGCGGCACGGGCGAGCTGCCGGGCGTCAGCTACGAAGAGGTCACCTACGAGGGTTACGGACCCGGCGGCGTGGCCGTCCTGATCGAGACGATGACGGACAACAAGAACCGAACGCTGCCGGAGATCCGCACGATCTTCTCGAAGCACGGTGGAAACCTCGGCGAGTCGGGCTCCGTGAAGTTTCTCTTCCAGAAGAAGGGTTACATCACGATCGAGAAGGACAAGGCGAGCGAGGATCAGGTGATGGAGGCCGCAATCGAGGCAGGCGCCGACGACGTCTCGTCCGAGGGCGACCAGCACGAGATCCAGACCGCGCCCGAGAGCCTCGCCGCGGTCAAGGAAAGCCTCGAGAAGAAAGGCCTGCCGGTGTCGGTCGCCGAGCTCTCGATGATTCCGACCACCGAAGTCAAGCTCGACCAGCGAAAAGCCGACCAGATGATGAAGCTCATGGAGGCTCTCGAGGACCACGAAGACGTGCAACAAGTCTGGGCGAACTTCGACTTCGAGGAGGCGAGCTGACGCTCGCGGCGACCTGAAGGTTCTCGGTCTCGACCCGGGGACGGTGGCGACCGGCTGGGGCGTCGTCGTCTTCGATCGTGGCCGGCTGACGCTGGACTGCTGCGGCGTCTGGCGGCCTCCCGCCGCGCTCGCCCTCGCCGACAAGCTCAGGTTCCTGTTCGAGCGCGCGGCCTTGATTCTCGAGGAGTGCGGCCCCGACGCCGTTTCTGTCGAGACGGTCTTCGCCGGGAAGAACGCGTCTTCGGCCGTCAAGCTCGCGCACGCTCGCGGAGCCCTGATGCTCGCCGCCGCGCGCCACGGCCTTCCCGTCTTCGAGTACGAGCCGCGACTCGTGAAGAAGGCTCTCGTCGGCTACGGGAAGGCCGAGAAGCCGCAGGTCCGCGCGATGGTGCTGTCGCTGTTGACTCGCCAACGCGCGCGGGTGCCGCTCGACGCCGCTGACGCCCTGGCGCTCGCGATCTGCCACATCCACGCGACGCCGCAGGGATGCTAGCATCCACGCCATCATGTCATTCCAGGGCTCGATCCAGGAACTTCCGGTCCCGGACATCATCCAGCTCGTCTCGGTTTCGGGAAAGACCGGGATGTTCACCCTCGTGCGAGGCGCCGAACGCGGCTTCATCTATCTGAAAAACGGACAGATGGTCCACGCGCGACTCGGAGACCTCACGGGAGAAGAAGCCATCTACGCTCTGGCCATCTGGTCTTCGGGAGAGTTCCAGTTCACTCCGGGGGAAGAGGCTGACGTCGCGTCGATCGAGAAGTCGAACACAAGTCTGCTGATGGAGGCGGCCCGGCGCCTCGACGAGTGGAAAGTTCTCTCCCGCAAGATCCCGGCGGTCGACTACGTCCCGATCTTCCTACCCCGCGACACGGCGGAACCCGTCACGCTCTCACCCCCCGAATGGAACATCGTCATCCGCATCGACGGCAAGAGAACGGTCGAGGAGCTCGCCCGAACCGTCGACTTATCCTCCTTCGAGACGGCCAAGATCCTCTATGGACTCATCACGGCGGGCCTCGTCGAGATGCGTCCGCGGGAAGCCCCGGGCCACCGCCCGGCGGCGGCCGCGCCCGCGATCCCGGCCCTGCTGGGCGACGAAAAGAAGATTCTCATGATCCTGTGCACACGCGTGAAGCAGGAGGCTGAAATCGCGCTCGGTGAACAGAACCTGCCCGGCATCGAAAGGCCCTATAAACAGGCCCTCACGGAGATCGACCGGGGCCGGGGGGTCGAGGCCGTGCGCGACCTCATCCGGGCCACAGAAAAGGCCATCTCGGCCATCCGAGGCCCCGCCCGAATGAAGGCCTTCCAGGACAAGATGTCCCTGGTCATGCAGCCCAAGGCCTGACCTCCGCCCCACCCCTCCGCCAATGGATATTTGGCATTTTTCCCGATTTGCCTTATCCTATTCGGCAGACTGGTTTTTCTCCGGCTCGTTCGAAAGGAGTGTTCATGAAGGTCACGCGAACCGCGCTCCTCGTGACGCTGCTCGGCTTGACCGCGGCAGCCTCTCGAGCGCAGACCGCGCCGAACAACGGGGGCGACCTCGGCCTTTTCACGATGCCGACAGCCCAGAGCCCCTGGTCCGGACAGCTCGTGCTCGGCCTGTACGGTTGGAAAGAGCAGCTTGCGGCGGGCGACCTGCAAGACCTCGGCATCCCTGAGAAGAATCGCCTCTACAACCACTGGGCCGGCGAGTTCTCGCTCGGCCTGGGTCTGACCGATCGTTGGTCGGTCTTCGTCAGCGCCGGCCTCGATCGCTACGAAAGCCGCGGCGGTTGGCGCGGCGGATCGGTCAACGGCATCGGCTTCCCCAACGCCTTCGAGGTCAACCAGGCACGCAAGGTTCGTGTCGGATCCAAGTACGTCTTCAATTCGGAGGAGGCGCCGGGCCTCGGCGTGGGCGTCTGGTTCGCCTCCAACGTGCCCGTCGAAGGAGCCACGCTCTCCTCGAACGCGGCGTTCTTCACCTCAAACAAGATCAACTCTCGGCGCGCAGATTTTGAGTGGGGCGCCACCGTGACCAAGTGGATTTTCACCGGCATGGCGTCCTACCAGATGTCCGGTAAGCAGGATCTCGACGTCCGCGTCGCCAACCGCTTCCGTTTTGGCCTCGGCGTGGACGTTCCGGTCCTTCCGCACCTGCACGCCATCGCCGAGATCGACCGCACCGTCCTCGACGGCGGAGACTTCCAAGAGCCGAGCTACTCGATCCTGTCGGCGGGAGCGCGCTTCTGGCTCGGCCAGACCGGCCTCGCCTTCACCGGCGCCCTGAACGTCAACATCGACCAGATCGCTCACCACGGGTGGGGCCCGTCGCCGCTGGGAGGAATCGTCGGCGTCTCGTACGCCGCCTGGCCGCCGCCGCCGCCGCCCCCGGTGGTCGTACCGAGGCCGGCTCCCCCGACACCGGCACCGGTCGAGGAGCCCGAGCCGTCCGCGGCTCCAGCGCCCGCGCCGGCACCCCCGGCCGCTCCGCCGCCGCCGCAGCCCAAGACGACACGCGATGAGATCTTCTTCGACGGCAAGAGCGCGCGGCTGACCAACATCGCCAAGGCGATCCTGGACGGCATCGCACTGCGCATGAAGAGCGATCTCAATTCCACCGCCGTGATCACGGGCTACACGGACAACACCGGCAAGGAAGAAGCGAACCTTGCCATCGCGCAGAAGCGCGCCGATGCGGCCAAGGAATACCTCGTCACGCGCCACGGAATCGACCCGAACCGCGTCACGACGGCTGCCAAGGGTTCGGCCGAGCCGGCGTACGACAATGCGACCAAGGAAGGTCGAGAAAAGAACCGCCGCGCCGTGATTGTCGTAACATTCGTGTCGGGAGCGTGAGCCGGGCCGTTTCCCGAGAGCACCGAGCCCCCTCCCGAGGGGGCTTTTTTGACGACCGCGATTGTCGATAGACCTCAGCCGGACACGGCGACGCCGCGAGGCTTTGGCGTCACCGCGCTGACTCTCGCGGCTGTTGTCGCCCTCCTCTACTTCGGCCGCGTTCTCTGGATAACGGTCGCGTTCGCTCTCTTTCTCGCCCTGGCGATGCGGCCCTTCGTGTCCCTGCTCGAACGGGCGCGGATCCCCCGCGTCCTGGCGATCCTTCTTCTGCTCTTTGTGCTGGTCGGAGCAGGCGTCCTGCTCATCATCAACGTCACCGCTCAAGTCAACCAGTTCTATGTCGAGCTGCCGAAGTACCAGACGCGGATCCGGGAGCTGCTCTCGCAGGTCATGGAGTTCGTGAACAACCTGCGCGAGCGCATGGGCAGCATCCTGCCCGAGGAGTCGCGCACCGTTCGCGAGGTCAAGCTCGCCGAATCGCCGCTTGCGACGACCAAGGCCTTCGTCGCCCAGGTCGGACAGACGCTCGAAGTGCTCCTCTACGCCGCGGCGGTTCCCTTTCTGACCTTCTTCATGCTGAAAGACCGTGAGAAGTTCGCTCGCGTCCTCGAAGGGATTCTCGCGCGCAATCCGCGTCTGGGAGGCCGCCATATCACCAACGCCGTCTCCCGCACGATGACCGATTACGCCGTGGGCATCTCGTTCGTGGTGCTCATCATGGCCGCCTTCACGACGATCGGGCTCATGATCCTCGGCGTCAACTACTATTACATTCTGGGACCCATCGCGGGCCTCGCCATCTTGCTGCCTTATGTGGGCGTGCTCTTCTCGACGATCCCGGCCGTGGCGGTGGCCTACTTTCAGTACGACACGCGCAAGGCGATCTTCGTCCTGCTGCTCTACATCCCTCTGCAGTTTCTCGAGGGCAATGTCTTGACGCCGTTCATCGTGGGAAACAAGGTGCGGCTCTTCCCCCTCTCGGTCATGGTGGCCTTCATCTTCTGGGGCCTGCTGTGGGGCATCCCCGGCGCCGTTCTCGCGGTGCCTCTGACCTCCGCCATCAAGGTGGTTTGCGAGAACGTCAAGGGCTGGGAGGGGTTCGCCCGACTGCTGGGAGAGCCGGACGTCGGTTGAAGTTCAAGGTTCAAAGGAGACGGAAGGGGCGTTACCTTGAACCTTGAACTTTGAACTTTGAACCCGGCGAATCACTTCTTGCCCAACGAGAGGACGCTTCCCAGGAACCCCGCGACGGCGCCGATCAAAGGCATCGACGCCGCCGCGGGCCCGTCGAGGAAGCCCGACCAGAACTGTGTGAGCACCGGGTGCGGCGACGCGGCGAGGGCGTGTGTGACCGCCCGATAGGTAGCGTAGAGCAGGCCGAGGGCTGCCGCGCCGCCCAAGAGCCCCTCGGCTGAGGCGTGCAGCCAGAAGGGCGCCCGAATGGCGGATTCCGTCGCTCCCATCAGGCGCATGATCTCGATCTCCTCGCGGTGCAGGTCAAGCGCCAGGCGGATGGCGGAGGCGACCGAAAGCACGGCCGCGACGGCGAGGACGCACCCCAGGAAGACGCCGGCGCCCCGCAGCAGGCGAACCGCCTCGGCGAAGCGGCGGCCGTATTCCTCTTCGGAGTCGGCGGACTCGACGCCCGGCCAGCTCCGCGCCGCCGCCGCGATCTCCACCCCGGAGCCCGCCGGAGCCCGGGGGCGCAGAGTCATCTCGAGGGTGGTCGGGAAGGGCGCTTCCTTCAGGTCCGCCAGGGCCGCTCCCAGATCCGGGTAGGCGTGGCGAAACCGCTCTAGAGCGGCCGCGGGGCTCACAATCGTGACCTTGCCGATGCGCGGATCCGCAGCGGCCCGAGCGGCGAGCACTCCGGCGTCCGCGGAAGGCTCCAACGTGACGATGACGGCCGGCGCTCCTTCCCCCGTTCCCGCCACGCGCGCCAGGTTCCTGGCGAGCAGCACCAGCAGTCCCGGGACGTAGAGCGCGAGCGCGACCAGAAGGACGGCCATCGCCGTCTGGCGGGGGCCGCTTCGGGCGATCGACCATGCCTCGCCGAAGACGTAGCGGGCCTTGACTCCCATGCCGGTAGCGGAACGCTACCCCAAAGGCAGGAACGGCGCTTCGCGAACGAGTGCCGGCTCTTCCATCCGAGAGACGGGCATGCGGTCGCGCAGACGGCCGCGCTCGAGTGTCAGGACGCGCCTGCTCATACGCCGGATCAGCTCGAAGTCGTGTGTCGCGACGAGCACCGTGGTTCCGCGAATGTTGATCTCGGCAAAGAGCCGCATGATCTCCTCCGCCAGCATCGGATCCAGGTTGCCCGTCGGCTCGTCGGCCAAGAGGAGCGTCGGCTCGTTGACGATGGCGCGCGCGATGGCGATGCGCTGCTGCTCGCCGCCGGAGAGCTCTGAGGGGTATGCGTTCATCTGGTGGTGCAAGCCCACGCGCTTCAAGACCTGGTAGGCCCGCCGCTTCTGCTCGGCTCTCGGAAGGCCCAGGACGTTCTGCACGAAGGCGATGTTCTCGAAGACGGTCTTCCGCCCGATGAGCTTGAAGTCCTGGAATACGACGCCGATCGTGCGGCGGAAGTATGGGATCTGCGAGTCGGGCAGCACGCCGATGTTGCGGCCGTTGACGATGATCTGTCCCGACGTGGGTGCCTCTTCGCGGAAGAGGAGCTTCAAGAACGTGGACTTGCCCGCCCCGGAAGGGCCGGTCAAGAAGACGAACTCCCCCCTCTCGATCGAGCAAGTCACGTCGGTCAACGCGTGTCGGAATCGACCATAGTCCTTCGAGACGCGAAAGAGGTGGATCACGACGCGGAGACCTCACCGAGGGCCTTCGTCAGCGCCTCGCGCACGGCCGCCGGATCAGCGCGGCCTCCGGTCTTCTTCATGACCTGCCCCACGAACCAGCCGAAGGTCTGTGTCTTGCCGGAGCGGTAGAGCGCGACCTGAGAAGGGTTGCCCGAGACGACTTCCGAGACGACTGCTTCGAGCGCGCCCGCGTCGCTGATCTTCCCGAGGCCCTTGCGGGCGACGATCGCGTCGGCGCCCTCGGGAGACTCGACCATTTCGGCCAGGACCTCTTTGGCGGACGCCGCCGAAATCTCACCTTTCTCGAGAAGGCGGAGCAGGCCCGCTAGGCGCGGTGGCGTGACCACGAAGGACTGCGCGTCTTCCGGCGAGATCTTCTTGTCCTTCATCCACCGGAGGACCTCGCCCGTCACCCAGTGGACGGCGGCCTTCGGCGGCGCGGCGGCAGCGACGGCCTCGAAGTAGTCCGCAAGCTCGCGGGCCGAGACGAGGGTGTCGGCGTCGGCGGGAGCGATCCCGTACTGCGCGATGAAGCGGGCACGCCGCGCGCGGGGCAGCTCCGGCAGACCCCGCACCGCTTCCGCCTTCCAGGCTTCGTCGACCACGAGGGCGCCTAAGTCCGGCTCCGGGAAGTAGCGATAATCGTGGGCCTCCTCCTTGCTCCGCATCGCGACGGTGCGCCCCGCCGCCGTGTCCCACAGGCGCGTCTCCAGGGCAACCTTCTCGCCGCGTTCCACCACCTCCGCCTGCCGCTCGATCTCGTGCTCGAGAGCCTTCGCGACGAAACGGATCGAGTTCAAGTTCTTGATCTCGACGCGCGTGCCGAGCGGCGCGCTCTCGGAGGCTCGAATCGAGACGTTGGCGTCGCAACGCAGGTTGCCCTTCTCCATGTCTCCGTCGGAAACGCCGGTGTAGCGGAGAAGCCGCCGCAGCTCCATCAGGTACGCGGCGGCCTCCTCGGGCGAGCGAATCTCGGGCTCGCTGACGATCTCCACAAGGGGCACGCCCGATCGGTTCCAGTCCACCAGGGACGCGGTCGTCGGCACGTCGTCGTACGGCGTGTCGTGAAGCAGCTTCCCGGCGTCCTCCTCGAGGTGAATGCGCACGAGGCGCACGGTTTTCTCGCCCGAGGCCGTGTCGATCGTGATGGTGCCGCCTGTCGAAAAGGGCCGGTCGTACTGGCTGATCTGGTAACCCTTCGGGAGATCCGGGTAGAAGTAGTTCTTGCGCGCGAAGATCGAGACCGGATGGATCTTCGCCCCGACGGCGAGCGCCAGGCGCAGCGCGAGCGTCACCGCGTGGCGGTTCAAGACGGGCAGCATCCCCGGAAATCCCAGGCAGACGGGGCACGTGGCCGAATTGGGCGGAGCGCCGACCGTCACCGGGCACGGACAGAAGATCTTGGACCGCGTCTGGAGCTGCGCGTGGACTTCGAGGCCGATGACCGGGAAAACCCGCGTGTTTACAGGCGTTTCGAGGGAAGACACCGTGAAATTCTAACACGCGCGGCGCCGGCCGCAGGCTCCGCGGGGCGCGGGATTCCGTCTCCTCCCGGGAGGGGAGAGCTCCAAGGTGAGGGGTCCGTCGCTTGGCTCTCTTACAATCGGAGTTTGTGACCGACGCCGGGTGGGTGGAGGAGTTCGTCGGCTCCAAGCGCGTCTTCCGGCCCGACCCGAAACCGGAGGGGCTGGTCGTGGCGTTCTCGGGCCGCGGCGTGGCGCCCACGGATGAGTCCTCGCCGACCTCGTACCTGGCCCGCAAGTTTGCCGCGGCGCTCGGCCTCGAGCATCTGCCACTCGTCCGCGCCACGCAAGTCCACGGCACGGACCACGAGGTCGTGCGCCAGCTGCCTCGACCCGGTACCGTGCGCGACGCCGGCCAGCGCGACATCCTCGTGACCGACCTCTTTCGCGTCGCACTCGCCGTCCAGACGGCCGACTGCCTGCCGATCCTGCTCGCCGCGCCCGGAGGAGTCGGTGTGGCGCACGCCGGCTGGCGCGGATCGGCCAAGAACGTCGCCGGCGCGGCCGTCGAGGCATTGACGAACCTGGGCTCCTTCCCTTTCGATGTGAGAGCCTGGATCGGTCCCTCGATTCGAGCTTGCTGCTACGAAGTCGGCAGCGACGTCGCGTCCCGGTTTCCCGCCGAGTTTGCGCGAGCCTCCTCCGGCGACAAGTTCCATCTCGATCTTGCCTCCGCAAACGTGGCCCAGCTCGAAGCGGCCGGCGTGCCGCGGGAGTCGATCTCCGTCCATCCCGCCTGCACGAAGTGCGGCGGCCCGGGCTTCGCC
>Ga0137373_10000711_pt1 | contig 34031 bp, 36 predicted proteins | sample SagtaG_5_FD_104912 | JGI IMG/M metagenome (GOLD analysis project Ga0137373, IMG submission 104912) | Vadose zone soil microbial communities from Sagehorn Ranch, Mendocino, California, USA - Sage1_R_80_16 metaG | ecosystem: Environmental > Terrestrial > Soil > Vadose zone | place: USA... | reverse complement strand
CACATCGAATATCGCTTCGAAGCCCGCGTTACTCATCGGTTATCTCAATGGATATCTTATTTCGTCTATGCCGCTGCATGTGGAAACCACGGGCTCTACTGTCTTTATCAGGCGCCAGGCGTTCGAGTCTAACGGTCTCGACCGTGCGGAGCTCGACCAAAAGTACAACCTAACCGATGCCGAATTCAGAGTTAAAGAGGACCTGGTGGCGGTCGGTCCGCTGAGTGCCGACGAGGATCTTCGGTCGATGCTCGACTATCTGGAGACGAAGGGGCTCGTGTACTTCGATGATTACTTCGAGCTCAGCGGAAACTGGCCTTCGTGGCTTGCGATCTTTGTGCGATCCGGGGAAAAGTGAGCGGCGCTAGAGCCGCGCCTCCACGGTTTCCCAGTCCTCGACGTAAGCAATGCCGTTTTCGACGCGATCGATGACTACTTCCTTTCCGGGCTGAAAAATTCCGTCGTTGACGTTAAGCGCCGGCTGTCGAATCGAACGTCCATCGCGTTGATAACTGATCTCTCCGGCTTTCGACGCCGACAGGGCGGTAATCACTTCTGCGAGCTGCCCCTCAAGTTCCGGATCGGCTGAAGACGTTCGGCGTGTGAGCCGTACGAGGCCCGGCGCTGTCATGGTCAGCGTCAACGCGGCCCCGAGCGCCGAAATGCCAAGCACCTTCCACGGACTCAAGGAAGAACGGGTAGTGAGCAAATATCCGAGGACACCGAAGGCCACCGCGAAACCGGCGACCGCCGGCGCAGACTTCCTCATAATTCTTGTAGGCGCGGGAGTGCCGGGGGCGGTCGTCACGCCTTGAAGCATTGCGTATACGGCGGTCACGAGACCGCCGATGAACACGACCAAAAATGGAATCGAAAGAATCACGATCCGAGGTATTTCCTGAACCAGGCGATTGTCGCCGGCCAGGCCTGTTGCGTGGCCTTCAGGTTGGCGCCGTTCATTCCATCCTGTTGGCGGAGAAAGCCATGTCCGGCGGCGTCATAAATGTTGTGGACATAGCTCCTGCCCAGCGGAAGTAACACGGAATCCGCGAGCGGAATTGTCGCATCGACCCGCGCGTCATTCCCGGCGTAAAGGCCGAGAACAGGCGCATGAACATTAGCGAGCTGCTCTCTTGTCGGAGAGACGCCATAGTACACTACCGCCGCGCCGAGCGACGGCGTGTGCGCCGCGTGTGCGAATGACACGCCGCCGCCCCAACAGTAGCCGACGATGCCGTATCGCTTTAGTGCGGCGGGCAATCCCATGCCGTATCTCGCTACGGCGTCCAGTTGGCGCTGTACGGTCGACATGTTCAGGGTACGGATCGCAGCGGTCGCATCCTGTGTTGCTACAGTGTCAGCAGTGCGCGGGGCATTCGACATCGTCAGCAGATCAGGCGCGATCGCGATGAATCCATCGGCGGCGAGTTGGTCGGCGACGCCTCGCACCCACGACGAAAGCCCATATATCTCGTGAACGACGACAACTACGGGCGCACGGTCGCGCCGCTGCGGGTAAACGACCCACGCTTTTACGCTGTCGGACGCGCCGGTGGAAATCATCATCCATTCGCCATGGCGCGGAGAGTCCGTTAGGCGGGCCGCAACGTGCGACGCGTCGGCGGGAAGCGAAGGATTGTCCAGCGACACGCTCGTCGTCGCGGAAACGGGCTGCGCGGCCGGTGTCTGCGGTGCGCGATTGGTGCAAGCGGCGAGTGCTCCAATCAACAGGGATGGGACGGCGATGTAGTTTCTCATGCGACCTCTCCTTGATCTGTCGACGCGGCACGGTTCGCGTACGCATCGAAGAATTTCATTACGTGGTGCTCGGCGTAATACGTCGGCCGCCACGGCACGGCGCCGCCGATGAAGCCAACGTGGCCGCCGTGACGCAGAAACTCAACATGGAGCGCCGGGTTGGATCTCGCCACCAGCTCTACTTTCGCGAGAATTTCCGGCGGCAGGAACGGATCGTCGAAGGAGCTTAGCAACAATGTCGGCAGCCGGATGGATGTCAGATACTGCAGGGAGCTGGATCTCGTGTAGTAATCCATCGCGTTTTGAAATCCGTGAATCGGCGCGGTCACGACGTCGTCAAACTGCTTCAACGTCCGGATGTTCTCGAGAACGTCGACCGAGGGCAAATCATCAAACCTCTGCCGCTTGGCGATCATCTTCAGCTTGAGTGTGCGCAGAAAAAACCGCTGGTAGATACGCGAGAATCCTTTGCTGATTCTCGTTGCCGAGCTCGCCAGGTCGTAAGGCACAGAGACAGCTGCAGCGGCTGCTACTCCCGCGGGCAACGCCGATCCAGACTCACCCAAAAACTTGAGTAGAACGTTGCCGCCGAGCGAAACGCCGGCCAGAAAAATTTGGCTATCCCCGATGACGGGCCGAAGCCGATCGAGAGCGAACCGAACGTCGCCAGTCTCGCCCGAGTGATAAAGCCGGCACGTTTTGTTGACGTGGTCACCGCAAGAGCGAAAGACCAGCAAGTGTGCGCTCCACCCCAAGTCCGAGGCCTCGGAGAAAAAGCCATTCACGTAATGCGAGCGAACCGTGCCCTCGAGCCCATGAAGGAGCAGCAGGTGCGGACGGCCTTCCGTTCCCGCGAGATGGTAGATCTCGATTTCATCATCGTCAGGCGTTGTCCAGATCTCGCGCGTGAGCGGCAAATCACGCCGGTCGCGCGCGAGCTTGCCCCAAATCGTTTGAAGGTGACCGCCGGGCAGCCACCAGGCGGGCGAGTAGATTCGAGAAGATTTCACGAAGCAACCGGGGCTACGGTTTGGAAGTTCAAGTTTTCGGAACGCACAAGAGTGCGGACACGCGAAAGGCCCTCCGCTTTTTTGCCGAGCGTCGCATCAAGACGCATTTCATGGATCTTACGGTTCGTGCGGCCTCGCGCGGGGAGCTCAATCGTTTTGCGCAAAAGTTCGGTGTCGCCGCGCTCGTCGACCGGAATGGACGGCGATTCGCCGAGCTCGGACTGCACCATTCGGTTTTGTCGGATGAGGGATGGCTCGCCCGGCTTGTGGAAGACCCGCTCCTTCTCCGTCTTCCGCTCGTCCGGAATTCCTCGTCGCTCACTGTCGGAGACGAGGAAGAAATCTGGAAGGATTGGGTCAAGCAAAGCACGTCCGGCGTACGGCGCTAAAACTCGCCGACGAACCCGATCTCTGGCTCCAGCGAATGTCCGAGTTGATCCTTCACGCGTTGTTGCGCGAGGGAGATCAGAGCTCTGACGTCGGCGGCCGTGGCGCGGCTCAGGTTCACCATGATGTTGGCGTGAATGTGCGAGATCTGCGCCCCGCCGATCCGGTGCCCCTTCAGGCCAACCTGCTCGATGAGCCGTCCGGCTCCGACGCCTTCGATTTTCTTGAAAATGGAACCGGCACTCGGATGGTACTCCAGCCATGGATGTTTCCCGCCGCGCCAACTCAAATTCTCCTGGATGATGCGATGCATCGTCGCGGAATCGCCGGGATTGAGCTGAAAGGTGACCGACAGAGCAACATCGTCGGTATGATGCAGAACGCTCGTGTCGTACCCGAACTGCATCGACTCCCGATCTGATTTCTTCCGGTCACCGGATCCGGTTAGCAGCTCGCACGACTCGACGACCTCGGCGATGAACATGGTTCGCTCGCGCTCGGGCGCGGGCGAGAGGAAGTGCAGGTTCTGCCAGACGGCGCCCCCGATCGTGCTCGGGATTCCGGCGTAGTGCTCCAGGCCGGACCAATTGCGCTCTACTGCTTCGGGAATAAGCTTCCCCACCACCGTGCCGCTCTCCACGTGCAGGCGGCCGTCTTTCAAGAAAGTGAAATGCGAGCCGGTGTTCCGGATTAGGAGACCGCGAAAACCCTTGTCCCCAATGAGTATGTTCGCGCCGAGTCCGAGCACGAAATGACGTATGCCGGTTTCGCGGGCCGCGGTAACCGCGTCGGCAAGATCATCGGCGCTCGTTGCTTCGTAAAAAAGGTCGGCTGGACCGCCGATGCGGAACGTGGTGTATTGGGCGAGTGGCTCCCGGACCTTGAGTCGGGAGGCATCAAGAGACTTGGCGAGGCGATTGCGTGCCTCAGTAAGAACTGAACCGGAATCCGACATGGTAAAAGGGAAAATAACCCGTCTCGGTGCTGCCTTCCTAATCGCGCTGGCGGGCGTCGCCTTTCTTCCGCGCGGTGCTGCCGCGCAGCGCGGCGAGCTTGAGAAGATCATTCAGCGAAGAGTTCTGCCGAACGGGCTCGAGGTGATCGTCGTCGAGAATCACGGCGTGCCGCTCGCGACCGTCGAGGTCGACGTGAAGAACGGTTCGTTCACGCAATCGCCGGAGTACGAGGGTCTCGCGCACATGTACGAGCACATGTTCTTCCGTGCCAACAGCAAGTATCCGGAGGTGTCCCAGTTCTGGGACGAGGCCTCGAACATCGGAGCGGTTTTCAATGGGACGACGTCGGAAGAGCGCGTCAACTACTACATGACCGTGCCTGCAGACAGCGGCGCCGCCGCGCTGCGGCTTCTGTCGTCGGCCCTCAGGGAGCCCCTTTTTCGGCGCGATGAGCTCGAGCGGGAGAGGCAGGTCGTAATCGGCGAGTACGACCGCAACGAGTCGAATCCGTTCTTCGCTCTTTCGCGGGCGATGGATGCCAAGCTCTGGCCGGGAAACTTCAGCCGGAAGGACATCATCGGCGACCGGACAATCGTGCTGACGACGACTCCCGAAAAGATGAGAACGATTCAGCGCAAGTATTACATCCCGAACAATTCCGTTCTGATCGTTGCCGGGGACGTCGTCCCGTCAACGGTATTTGCTCTCGCCGAGCAGGAGCTCGGCTCGTGGGCGAAAGGCGCTGATCCGTTCACTGTCGATTCGATTCCGCCGATTCCTTCGCTTCCCCACAACGAAGGTGTTGTGGTCGAAGGGCCGGTAAATGCCGTGAGCGTCCAACTGCAGTGGCAGGGCCCGAGCGTCGGACTCGATCCGGCATCGACATACGCCGCCGACGTTTTTTCAGACGTGCTCAATGATCCGCAGTCGCTGTTTCAGCAGCGCCTGGTCGACAGTGGGCTGTGGGAAACGGTCGGCGTCAATTACTACACGCTGAATCACACAGGGCCGATTACGATCAGTGGTCAAACATCTCCGGAAAAATTCGGCGAGGCGCTCAGGGCACTGGAGAGTGAAATCGCAAAATTCGACAAACCAGGCTACTTCACGCAGGAAGAGCTCGACGCACAAAAGGCACACCGCGCCGTGACATCCGCCTTCGATCGTGAACGATCTTCCGGGTTCGCGCACACGCTCGGATTCTGGTGGAGCGTCGCGAGTCTCGAGTACTACATGGGATACGTCGACAACATGGCGACGCAGAGCATATCCGATCTTCGCGGGTATGCCCGACGGTACATCGTCGGCAAACCGCATATCACCGGCGTTCTTCTCTCACCCGAATCGCGGCAGTTGCTGAAGCTCTCAGAGCGCGATCTTGTTTCCTCCGAGGGTCAGTAACAATGCTGCTATCCGTTGCGCTCGCTCTCTCCACGCTCACGACGAGTTTCGACGTCGCCGGCGTCAAGGTCATTCTCCGCCAGATCACCGGAAACGACGTCGTCGCAGCAAATCTTTATCTGCTTGGCGGCAGCCGGCAGAACACGGCTGCGAACGCCGGCATAGAGCCGTTGCTTCTGCAGGTGTCCGAGCGGGGAACCCAGGCATATCCCCGCGAAGTGCTTCGTCGCTCGATGTCGCGTCTTGGCACGGAGATAGTCGTCGCGCCCAGCTCCGACTGGACGGTTTTCGGAATCAGATCGACACGTGAAGTTTTCGACTCGACGTGGGCGGTCTTCGCGGACCGCCTCATGCGTCCGAGGCTGAACAAGATGGACGTCACGCTGGTGCAGGCACAGCTGCTCTCGGCGATCCGCCAGCGCAGGGATGATCCGGATGCTTCGGCCGATTATCTGGCCGATAGCATCGCATTCATTGGTCATCCCTACGGCACGCCGGTGAGCGGCACTGAAAAATCCGTTGCCAGTCTGGATTCAGCGCAGCTGCGGCAATACCAACGTGAGCAGATCGTCACGTCGCGAATGCTGCTCGTCGTTGTCGGTGACATGGACCGCGCGCACATCGAGAAGCTCGTGCGCGAAACCCTCGGTCGCCTGCCTCACGGGCCGTATCAATGGACGCTGCCCCCCCGGGTTCCGGAGCTTCCGACCGCAGTTGCCGTCGAGCGGCGGAATCTCCCGACGAATTACATACTGGGATACTACAGCGGTCCGCTTGCAGGCAGTGCGGATTATCAGACCTTGCGAATAGCTACCTCCGTTCTGACCGGCCGAATGTTCGCGGAGATCCGCTCGCGGCAGAATTTGACGTACGACGTTCACGCGCCCTTTCTCGATCGCGCAGCGACCGCCGGCGGCCTCTATGTCACGACCGTTGCTCCGGACACCGCGCTCAAGCTGATGCGCGCCGCGATAACCGAGCTTCAAATGGGATTGCTTGACCGAACCGGTCTCGAGGAGCTCGAGCAGCAGTTCATCACCGAATACTTCCTGGACAACGAAACGAACGCAGCCCAGGCCGATTTCATTGCGAGGGCGCAACTATACCAGGGTGATTACCGCGCGGCGGACAGGTTTGTAGCGGACCTCCGGCGAATCACGCCCGAGATGGTCCAGCGGGTTGCCCGTATCTACATGAAGGGAATTCGGTTCGCCTATGTCGGTGACCCGTCGAAGGTCAATCCGGCGACGATCGCGCTCTTCTAGCCCGTCGATTCTGAAGCCCTTCGCATAAACGCCGTACTGCGCCCGGATTATGCATCTGGCTTGTGCCCCAGGCAGGGACCCGCGTCGCGGTTGCAGCCTGCCTGCCTTGTGAATAAATTCACAATCTCCATTGGTAGTTGAATTATCCCGTTTTTCAGCAAGGCTCTAGGAGGCCAAAAAGCATGAGATTGAAGAACTTGGCAGTAGCGTTCGGCGCAGTGGCATTGGCGGCTTGCGCCGGTGGCGAAAAGAACCCCGCGGACACGACAACTGTTAAGGTTGACACGGCCGCCGCTGTATCCCCACCCGCTACGGCCAGCCCCACGACATCGACGGCCAGCACCGGCGCGATGGCGCCGATCACCGGCACTACACACGAAGTGAAAATGATCGGCGATGCGAAAGGATATCGCTTCGAGCCCGCCAGCCTTACGATCAAGCCGGGCGACGGCGTGAAGTTCGTCAACGTGATCGGCGGTCCGCACAACGTTGCCTTCGACGCGGCGACCATTCCCGCGGATGTCAGATCGCAGCTCGATGCGAACATGGGCACCGACAAGATGGGCGAGCTGAGCAGCGCTCTGAAAATGAATCCGGGCGAGACGATCACGATTTCGTTTGCGAACATCAAGCCCGGTACGTACGCGTATCACTGCGTTCCGCATCTCGCCATGAACATGAAGGGAACAATCACGGTCCAGTAACGCTCCGCTCGCACGGACAAACGGCGGAAGCGATGCTTCCGCCGTTTTTGTTTAGAATGAGTGTCGATGACATCACGTAATCCTGCCCGCGGCGGACCCGGCTACGCGTGGATGACGGCAAGAGCTCGAAATGCCGTCCGCCGCTCGGGTGTGTTTGGAACGATCGCCGGCGTCGTGTTCGTGTTCGCGATTATCGCGTTCGTCGTCGTTCCGAGAAAAGCCTCGCACACCGCTCGCACCGTCGTGGCGCGAGTTGAAACAAAACGTGATTCGATGCCTGCGACCCGTGTTCGTGAGGCAGCGCTCGCCGGTATCAAGGCGGCCGATTCGCAGCTGTCCGTGGCTAGAGGCCGGGCGAGCACCGTGCCTCTCACGGCGGTGGACACTTTCCCCCCGGAAATAATCGCGCGCCGCGAAACACTCACGGCGGTGATCACCCGGCTGGACAAATTGATTGGACAGGCGGAGTCGGCACCCTTGCCGTCTTCTTATCGTATGCTTGCGGAAAATCCAGTGGTGTCGACTGATCCGCAGGCGCACGCAATGCTGGATTCACTCACCGCGATCGAGCGCGACCGAACCGCCTACGGCGCGCTAGGCGCAACCGACCCGGGCTACGCGGCCCTGAGCGCGCGCGCTACGCAATTTGGCCGCTCGCTCACAGCGATCGCGAGAAGCAAGCGAGATCAGCTCGCCGCAGAGCTCGCTCCGATTCGCGCACCGAGACCGGCGATGCCGGTTCCAACCGTGTTCGTCGACACGATGCGTTTTCTGTCGGAGCGCGCGATTGCGATCGCCAGGTACGCGGAAGCGGGGAGCGAGATCCGGGCTATCAGGGCGCAAAATCAACGCGTGGATACAGCGCTTGAACACGCACGGGATCTCGCCAATCTCGGAGCGCCACCGTGGGCGATGCTTACTGCCGCGCTCGTGTTGGCGGCCGCCCTCGGGTTTGCCGGGTCGCTGCTGATCGAGCTGCGGCAACCGAACATCGCGGATCCCCGAGAAGCGGCAAATGTTGCCGGCGAGCGTGTCATTGCCGTGATCGGACCGTCGACAGCGGTTGTGGAGCGCGGTCGCCGACAGGTGGACATCGATGCCCCGCCACTTATAGATCTCGTATCGGAAGCGTATCGATCGCTCTACCTGCACATCGCATCGGTTGGTGCCGGACTTCCAATAGTCACCGTCACCGGGGATGAGCCTGAGATTGTCGCCGCCGTTGCGTCCAACCTCGCTGCGTTCGCGGCCTACGAGGCACGAAGCACTCTCCTTCTCGACGTCGATCCCAGCACCTGTTCCGTTGCAGCGGTGCTGCGGGTGCCGCCGGATCCGGGGCTGTCCGGGGTTCTTACCGGGCGCGCGACTTGGGCGGAAGCTATCAGGCCGACCACAATTGGACGGGACCGTCCTCTCGACGTGCTGCCGAGCGGGACGAGGCGAACAGGGCTGCTCGAGCCCCACGTCATCGAACGCGTGAAGGCTGAGCTCGAGAGATTGCAATCCCGCTACGATTTCATAATTGTTGCCGCGCCGACGAGCTATGTTCAGCGGAGATCCGCGAGCGTCATTCCATCCCCGGACGTGCTTCTCACGGCGCGACTGTCGAGGACAACCGTAACGTCATTGAGAAGCGCTGCTGAAAGTCTGCGCGGGGTTAACATGAAAATTCAGGGGCTCGTGCTGTGGAACGCTCCCTTCCCCGAAGTGGAAGCGAAACGGGAGCTGTCGGCATCGAGAAGCGAACAGCAGCAAGGCAGTGCAGCGTGACTGCGCTCGGCGAAAGATGAGCGAGAACATCCCCGATTTGCGCGCTGTTCCACGTGCTGATGCATACGAGGCGCTTGCAAGCCACGCGACCGCGTTGCTCGATGGGTGTACCGATGAGATTGCCGGCATGGCAACCATCTCCGCGCTCCTCCACCATTCGCTCGGTTTTTTGTGGACCGGCTTTTATCGTGTCGTCGAACCGGAATCACTGCTTCGTGTCGGTCCTTACCAGGGAAGTCTCGGATGCATGGAGGTAAAATTCGGCGACGGCGTTTGCGGCAAAGCAGCAGCTGATCGAAAGACGATCGTCGTTCCCGACGTTTCCGCGTTTCCCGGGCACATCACTTGTGATGCACGCTCAAAATCGGAGATCGTGGTTCCGGTTTTCGACCGGCAAGGTGGACTGACTGCGGTACTCGACGTCGACGCCGATCGGGTAGACAACTTCGGCGACGCCGACCGGGCGGGGCTCGAACGAATCGTGGCGTGGTTCCGCGCAACATGAGGCGAACTTGAACGGATATTCGGACGTAATCAATCACGCGTTTGCTTTCGCGGCCAAGCATCACGACCAACAGGTGAGAAAAGGAACGCGCCTGCCGTATCTCACACATCCGGCCAGCGTCGCTGTCATCCTCACGCGCTACGCGCGTGAGGATGACACTGTCGTTGCCGGCATACTGCATGATGTAGTCGAGGATTGCGTTCGCGGCGGCTTCACGCAGCAGATGCTCGAGCGGCGAATAGGAGAAAAGTTCGGCGACGAAGTTCTGCAAACCGTGCTCGCCGTCAGCTATCGCCGGCAGGACGATGACGGCGTCGAGCTTTCGGGAGAGGACCGCAAACGGGACTATCTCACGCGTCTTGCATTGGCGGGGGAAGCGGCGCTTTGGGTCTGCGCCGCCGACAAGCTTCACAATGCCGCGTCAATCATTTCCGATCTGAAGCGCACCGTCGATCGCGGCTCGATCTGGAACCGTTTTGGCGGCGGCCGCGAAACAACGGTGAGATGGTACCGCGCCGTTTACGAGCGGCTGAGAGAAATCAGCTTCACGGGCGAGATCATGTCCGAGCTCGATCTCGTCACGCGCGAGCTGGAGTCCTTCGACTAGAAATCGTCAGGCCGGAACAGCGGCACTGCGGCCGTAGGTTCTCGCTACGTAGTCCTCGAGCAACCGCAGGAATTCGGGGACGATGTTGTCTCCTTTCAGCGTGACCGAGAGCTTGCCGTCGATGTACACGGGAGCCTTCGGCTCCTCGAAGGTGCCCGGCAGCGAGATCCCGATGTTCGCGTGCTTCGACTCACCCGGTCCATTCACGATGCAACCCATCACCGCGACCTTCATGTTCACCACGTCGGGGTAGCGCGATTGCCACGCCGGCATTTGCTCGCGCAAATAATTCTGGATGTCCTCGGCCATGTGCTGAAAAAACGTCGATGTCGTCCGCCCGCAGCCGGGGCAGGCAGTTACCTGTGGAGTGAAGTGCCTTAGCTCGAGTGACTGCAAGATTTGCTGTGCGACGCGAACTTCCTCCGTCCGGTCCCCGTTGGGGCGCGGCGTGAGCGAAACGCGAATGGTGTCGCCAATGCCCTCCGTCAAGAGCACCGAAAGCGCTGCCGTGCTTGCGACAATGCCCTTCGTTCCCAGTCCGGCTTCCGTGAGACCGAGATGCAGGGGATAGTCGCAGCGTTTCGCGAGCTCACGGTAAACGACCAGCAGGTCTTGTACGCCGGAAACCTTCGCCGAGAGGATGATCCGGTCGTGCGCGAGGCCGGACTCTTCTGCGAGGGCTGCGGAGCGAAGCGCGCTCTGCAGCATCGCTTCGACATATACCTCCTTCGAATCCTTCCCCGCCCCGGTGCGCGCGTTCTCGTCCATCAGCGCCGTCAACAGATCCTGGTCGAGTGAGCCCCAGTTCACACCGATGCGAATGCACTTGCCGTTCTCGACAGCGATTTGAACGATGGTTCGGAAATTCTCATCACGCCGCTTCGTTCCAACGTTTCCGGGATTGATCCGGTACTTAGCCAGTGCAGCGGCAGCGTCGGGATATTTCTTCAGAAGCAGATGACCGTTGTAATGGAAGTCGCCGATGATCGGCACGTCGATGCCAAGGTCTCCAACCCGCTTATGGATTTCCGGAACGGCCTGTGCTGCCGCGTCGGTGTTGACCGTGATGCGGACGAGCTCCGATCCGGCGCTGGCGAGCGCAGCGATCTGGGCAGCCGTGCCTTCAGCGTCGGCGGTGTCGGTGTTCGTCATCGACTGGACGACCACCGGATGCCCTGAGCCGATGGGAATTGAGCCGACGACTACCGACGGCGTTTGTCTTCTAGGAAGCGTCAACGATTCTTGCGTTGGGAGATCCTTGAAAGCTAATTCTGCGGACCATCGTATGCAGAATGACGCCCGATTCCCTTCCCTCTAAAAAATGACCGAGCCCACGACTCAACACACATCAGCCACAAGCGCAGCCACGCCGCCGCCGCCACTGCGACACCGATCGCACCGAATTCGGACGCTCGTCGCGCTGCTTATCCTGATTCCCGTAGTCGTCTTCTCGCTCTGGGCGTGGGTTACGCTTGGCTATACCTATTCAAACGGCCACCGCGGCGGCTACGTACAGAAGATTTCGAAGAAGGGGTGGTTGTGTAAGACATGGGAGGGAGAGCTGGCAATGGCCAATCTGCCGGGAACAATGCCCGAGATCTTCCGCTTCACCGTGCGAAAGGACTCCGTCGCCCTGCTGATCGAGAAGAACGTCGGCAAGCGAGTCTCGCTCAGCTACGAACAGCACCGAGGCGTCCCGACTACGTGCTTCGGCGAGACGGAGTACTTCGTTACGGGCATCCGGGCGGTGCCTTAATGTCTCTATTGTCCAGGCTATCGGTTGGTTGTAGTTTTCACGTTAAGGCGAGCGGAGGCACTCGGCTGTAGAGGAGACTCTTCGGCAGGTTCCTTCGTTCATTAGCAGCGTGGGGCGCTCAGCTTCGCGCAACAGATTGTCGAGGGTCGGGCGTAGTTCCGCTCCCGAGACATTTTTCCAGGAGCAGGGAATGCGTACGACCGGCAAGGTGAAGTGGTTCAACGATGCGAAGGGCTTTGGGTTCATCACCCCTGACAACGGGCAGAAGGATTGCTTCGTTCACTACAGCGCGATCGCTGGCTCGGGATTCAAGTCCCTGGCCGAGGGGGACGCTGTCGAATTCGACATTGTCGAAGGTCAGAAAGGTCCGGCAGCTGAGAACGTCACGAAGGCCAGCTAAAGGCTGACGTTTTTCACCACCACCCAGCGGGGCGCCTGGTTCAGGCGCCCCGCTTTGCTTTTCCGGGGGGTCGGCCGCGACGCGGCAGAGGCGCGACCTCGATGGCGAATTCCAGGCGGCTGCTGAGCGTAACCCACAGCGCTTCCTGATCGAGAACCACGACTAGCTGCTCTCCGGCCTCCAGACGCCCATTGGAGATCAACGCTCGCGCCACCGGTAGCGCGCGTTGGAGCGGAAGACGAAGACCATCCACCAAGTCTTTGATAACACCGAGTTCCATCACACCTGACGACCCTATCCGGCGTACGGCCCCTTGGGTTCCCTGATGAACCCCGCTGATCTCGAAATGGGATAGTACATTGTCCACCCATTTCACAGGGACATTCAGTGCAAGTGCTATTGTAGCAACGGTATACGCGCGGGCCACTAAATGATCCTTGAATATAAGGATATTAAATTATAGCTAACCCTAGATGAGGCAAGGTGCAAGGGAGAATTTGAGCTTTCCGGCGCACCCGAGCATCCGAAATCTGGCAGAGGTGGGATCCAAGCCGACCGTCGCGAGCCATTAGGGCCGGCCGCGACGCGTTATTTGGCTGCGAGAAGCTTTCGGGCTTTTTCAATCTGTGCAGCTACCGATCCTGCGCCGGTACCGCCTTGGATTTCTCGACGGGCGACCGATCGCTCCGGCGAAAGCCAACCGAGGACGTCTTCGGAAAAAAGGCGATGGGCGCGTTGGTACGATGCGAAGGGGAGGGAGTCGAGCTCGCATTCATTGTTTTCGCACTCACGAACCAACGTTCCGACGGCAGCGTGAGCCTCACGGAAAGACGCGCCTCGCGTAACGAGGTAGTCGGCGAGATCCGTCGCCATGAGTGCCGGCGAGATCGCAGCACGCATACGCGCCGAGTCGAACTTCAACTCATCGAGCGCACCGCTGACTGCGGCTAGCACCAATTCGATCATATCCACGGCGTCGAAGAGGACGCGCTTGTCGTCCTGCAGATCCTTGTTGTATCCGGACGGGAGACCTTTGAGCGCGCAGAGCAGCGAGATGAGGTCTCCCGTCGCGCGCGCAGCAGAACCCCTGGCAAGCTCGAGTGCGTCCGGGTTCCGCTTCTGCGGCATCATGCTCGAGCCTGTCGAGAATGCGTCGCCGAAACGGACAAAACCAAACTCGCTGGAGCCGAAGATGATGAGATCCTCCGCGAGACGAGACAAGTGTGTGGCGATCATCGTGACGGCGAACATCAGGTCGGCGGCGAAGTCACGGTCGCCGACCGCGTCTATGCTGTTCGGTGATATCTCGGAGAAGCCAAGCTCGTCGCGAAGCACGTTGCGGGGAACAGGGAAAGCACTTCCCGCGATCGCCCCGGATCCCAGCGGCAACACATCCGCGGCGTGAGCGGCGCTTTCGATTCGTACGAGGTCCCGTTGCAATGACCAGAAATGCGCCAGCATCCAGTGTGAAGCGGAAACCGGCTGTGCGCGCTGGAGGTGCGTGTACGCCGGCAGCAAATCCGTCATGACTGATTCGGCACGCTTGAGAATCACCGACTGAAGCGCTCGAACCGAATCCGATAACGCGCGGCAGGCTTCGATACACCAGAGGCGCGTCGCCGTCGCAACCTGATCATTGCGACTCCGTCCGGTGTGTAGCTTTGAGGCAACGTCGCCGACTTCCTCGTGAAGAAGGCGATCGATAAGCGTATGGACGTCTTCATCCGACGGTGCCGGTTGCTCGCCGCTTTCGAGTCGCTCGCCAACCTTCGACAAGCCGGACCGAATCGTGTCGCACTCCATGGCGTCGAGGACTCCCGCCTCGCGAAGGCCGACTGCCCACGCGCGGGAGAGTCTGATGTCGTGGGGCCAGAGCCGGAAATCAACGCCGATTGAGCGGTTCAGCGCATCGAGTGCCGCGGCGGTCGGCAAGGTGAAGCGTCCGCCCCAGAGCTTGTGAGATTCCGGAGCGCTCATCGAAACGGAATCCTAGACTATTGCCAGTGTCGCAGCGTCGCGCGAAGCTTTTTCGCCGGTCTCCGCAGAATTTCCGCCGGCAAGCTCCTGATCACGGATTGCGCGAACGCGCGCCGGCAGGCCGTAAAGGCGAATGAATCCCGCAGCGTCGCTCTGCTGGTAGACATCGTCTTCGCCGAATGTCACGAACCGCTCGTCGTACAGCGCGTATTTGCTTTCGCGCGCAATGGGAGTTGCCGAGCCCTTGAAGAGCCGCAGGGTCACACTGCCGGTTATCCGCTCCTGCGTTACGTTGACGAACGCATCGTAGGCTTCACGCTCCGTGCTCCACCAGCGCCCCTCATATACGATGTCGGCGTAGTGTGGCGCGATCATGTCCTTGGCGGCGAGCGTGCGGCGGTCGAGGACCATCTGTTCGAGCTCGCTGTGCGCGGAGTAGAGAAGGGTACCGCCCGGAGTCTCATAAACGCCGCGAGACTTCATGCCCACGAGTCTGTCCTCGACAATGTCGATCCGGCCGACGCCATGGCGTCCCCCGATTTCATTCAAGGCGGTGAGCAGCTCGACCGATTTCAACTTCTTGCCATTGACCGTCGATGGTGTTCCGGCTTCGAAGCCAATCGTTACTTCTTCCGGCGTATTCGGCGCCTTCGCGGGATCGGCGGTGAGCATGAAGAGGTCCGCCGGCGGAGCGGCATTCGGGTGCTCAAGCGCGCCCCCCTCGTGTGATATGTGCCAGATGTTGCGGTCACGCGAGTAGATCTTTTCCCGGGTGGCTGCGACCGGGACGTTGTGCGCTTCAGCGTACGCGATCGCGTCCTCTCTCGAACGGATGTCCCACTCGCGCCACGGCGCGATGATCGGGAGCTCGGGAGCAAATGCGGCATATGTCAGCTCGAAGCGTACCTGGTCGTTCCCTTTGCCAGTGCATCCGTGAGCCAGCGCATCAGCGCCGACCTTCCGCGCAACTTCGACCTGGCGCCTGGCGATGAGGGGTCTGCCCATCGAAGTGCCGAGGAGATACTTCCGCCCGTAAACGGCGCCAGCCCGAAGGGTAGGCCAAACAAAATTCTCGACGAACTCACGGCGCAGATCTTCGATGTAGCACTCGTCCGCGCCGGACGCGATCGCTTTCGCGCGTACGCCTTCGAGCTCGTCACCCTGGCCAATGTCGGCGGCGATGCAAATGACGCGGGCGCCGTAACGCTCCTTGAGCCATGGAACGATGATGGATGTGTCCAGGCCGCCGGAATAGGCGAGGGCTATAGTCTTAATCATAAAATTTGATAAGTATGCATTTGAAGCGAATATTTAATCATAATAAGTCATTCCGTCAATGGCTTTCGGGCTCGCCGGCGAGAGCTTTTATGCGCCGTAGGACCCTGTCACGAGCGGCAACGGACCGGCAGATAATTAGAATTGTGTCATCGCCGCCGACGGTCCCGAGAATCTCGGACCACGATTCCCCGTCGAGCGCTGCGGCTATCGGCTGCGCGCCCCCCGGCACCGTGCGTAGCACGATCATCTCGCTCGCTCCGTCCACTCGCAGGAAGAGCTGTGGAAGCAGCGTCTCGAGCGCAGCCCGGCTCTCCTCGATGCTCCCGTCGGTGACGGCGTAGCGGGCGCCCTGCGCAGTGGGGACGCGGGCCAGACGCAGCTCACGGAGATCGCGGGACAGCGTAGCCTGCGTGACATCCCATCCTCTCTGCAGAAGAAGCTTGCGCAGGTCTTCCTGGCTGCTGACCATCCTGCTGGCGATGATCTCGAGAATAGTGTCGTGACGTTCGCGCTTGTTTGCCATCGGCAGCGTGAGGGAGTGACTTTGAGTTTAGCATTTCCCGGACGGGACAGCTACCCGCAATGTCTTGCCGCTAAGCGAGCGCATATGTAATGTTATGCATAATTTATGCATAAAATTCCGGTCGGAATTCTCGGGGCGAGCGGATACGTGGGGCGTGAGCTCTGTCAGCTCGTCGTCGATCACCCGTCGCTTTCTCTCGCATTTGCGACGGCGAACGAGCAGCGTGGCCAACATGCGACATTTTCCGGCGAGGACATTGTGTTCGGCGCGATGGAAGATGCCCCGCTCAATCAAGCGGAGCTGGTCTTTTCAGCGCTGCCTCACGGGGCCTCATCCCATTGGGTTGGGCGGGCGTCCGAGGCCGGAGCCCAAGTCGTAGATCTGTCCCAGGATCTGCGCCCCGGAACGGGACCGGATGGCATTCCATACGGGCTTCCTGAGCTGATGAGAAGCAAGATCAAGGGAGCGCGCATTGTGGCGAACCCGGGGTGCTATCCGACGGTCATGCTCCTGGCTCTCGCTCCTGCGATACGGGGCGGGCTCATCCGGGCGGATTCTCCTGTTTCGGTAGTCGCCGCAAGCGGCGTCACCGGGGCCGGGTCGTCCCCGAAGCCGGAAATGATGTTCGCAGAGGTAGGGGAGAACTATCGCGCTTATGCGGTCGGCAACTCGCACAGGCACATGCTCGAAGTGCGCGCGATCATCAAATCACTGGGCGGCGATTTCGATGTGGTCTTCACACCGCACCTGTTGCCGGTGAGCCGGGGAATTCTGGCGACAATTACTGTCGCGCTCAACGAAGCTGTTGATGCGCCGTCGGAGATATGGCGCGCGTTCTACGAAGCAGAACCGTTCGTACAGATAGTGGATGAAGCACCATCCCTGAAGCAGGTCGTGCACCGCAACTCGGTACTCATAAACTTGCATCGTGCGGAAAAGGTGCGCACGCCGACGCTCATCATAGTTGCCGCGATCGACAACCTCATGAAAGGCGCGGCAGGCCAGGCAGTTCAGAACGCAAATCTTCTGCTCGGCCTCGACGAAGGTCAAGGACTGCGCGCGTAATGCGGGTGATCAAGATTGGCGGCAGGGCACAGGGTGATCGGAGGCTGGTGAAGTTGGTGAAAGAAGCTTTCATCAGATCGGGCGGCAAGCTTTGCATCGTTCATGGCGGCGGCGATGAAGTGAGCTCGCTGCAAGCGGAGCTTGGCGGAAGTCCGCGCTTCGCCGAGGGCCGGCGGATCACCAGCCCTAGTGATTTGCGCCTTCTGCGGATGGTCCTGTCAGGTCTGATCAACAAGCGGCTGGTAAATGCGTTTCTGCATGAAGGCATTCCCACGGTCGGTCTTTCCGGCGAGGACGGCGCGCTGATACGGGCGCGGCCAACCTCCGACGCCTCGCTCGGTGCAGTAGGCATTCCAGAGGAAGTCAACGCGAAACTGGTACAGATCATCGTTTCGTCGCACTACATGCCAGTGATTTCCCCGCTGGGATACGATCAGTCCAATGGCGATCCCGGAGTTCTCAACATCAATGGTGATGATGCGGCGGCGGCGATTGCGGCCGCAATAAAAGCGACGGAGCTGCTTTTTGTAAGTGACGTCAGCGGAGTTTCGGCCGATGACGGAACGGTATTGAGCTCACTCGAGTCCGCTGAGAGTGCGCGCTTGATCAAGGCAGGCACGGTTCGCGGCGGAATGGCGGCAAAACTGTGGGCGGCGCAGGCGGCGCTGTCCGGCGGCGTCGCGACCGTTCGCATTTCCGATCTGGAGGGAATCATGGACGATACACGCGGCACGACAATCAATCACTCGGCGTCGGAGACGAAATGACGGCCGTACCCTTACCGATGGAGCCGGCGACTGCGGCCGTGCGCGCGGAATCAGCGACCGAGTCGAGCCAGCTGGGAATTTACAAGCGGGCGCCGATGCGCTTCGTGCGGGGTGAAGGCGTCGAGCTGATCGACGCCGATGGAAATCGTTACCTCGACTTCGTCAGCGGGATCGGCGTCAATGCTCTGGGCTACGCGGATCGCGGGATCGAGGACGCGCTCGTCGTCGCGCTGAACACCGGCCTCATACACGTCTCTAATCTCTATCGCACCGACCCGGGCGAGGCGCTTGCCGCCGAGCTCGTCCGTCTCTCGTTCGCGGCGAAAGTGTTTTTCTGTAACTCGGGCGCGGAAGCGAACGAGGGTGCGTTCAAGATCGCCAGAAAGTGGGCGAGAAACAGTGGGCGTCCAGCGAAGACGGGAATCGTCGCCTTACGCGGTGGATTTCACGGACGGCTGTTTGCCTCGCTTGCCGCGACGGACAGGCCGTCGTACCGCGCTCCATTTCGTCCGCTCGCGGGCGGCATCTCCATTTGCGAGAGAGATCTTGCGGAGCTCAGCGCCGTACTCGATCCCGAAACCGTCGCGGCGGTAATTGTCGAGCCCGTGCAGGGCGAGGGCGGGGTCCGGGTGCTCGATCCCGAGTTCCTCAAAGCATTGCGGGCGCTGACTGCGGAGCGCGAAGTGCTGCTCGTTTTCGACGAAATCCAGTGCGGACTGGGCAGGACCGGGAATCTGTTTGCGTATGAGGGAGTGAAAGTCATCCCGGATATGGTAACGCTTGCGAAGCCATTAGCCGGGGGATTGCCGATGGCGGCTGTCCTGATGTCGGAGGAGGTCGGAGCCTCCATGAAGCCGGGCGAGCATGGTACTACTTTCGGTGGTGGCCCGCTGGTCGCCTCGGTTGCGCGCCATGTACTCGGACGAGTGTCGAGTCCGGAATTTCTGGCCGCGGTGCGCGCGAACGGCGACATCATTGGTAACGCGCTTTCTTCATTTGCTGTTCGTTCGCAGCGGGTACGCGCGGTCCGCGGTGTTGGAATGATGTGGGGAATCGACGTGGTCGAGCCGGCAAACGATGTGGTGCGGCGCGGGTGGGATAGAGGTCTGCTTACGCTTACAGCGGGTGATCACACCATTCGCCTGCTTCCACCGCTTGTCATGACGCCTGCCGAGCTGAAACGCGGCCTCGGAATTCTCACGGAAGTAATCGGCGAATAGCCGCGTTCGCGGCTCTGAGATTTCGTGGTTATGATAGGGGGAACTTCATCCCACCGAGCCATGAAATCGAGCCGATCACTCTTTCTCGCCGCGTCGCTCAGCGTGTGCGCCTGCGTACCTGCTGTTCCGGCGCGTCCGAGCGCAACTTCCGCGGCAGACAGCGTTGAGGCGATGCGCCTTTTCGAAACGAACATCGGCGCGATCCACACGCGCAACCGCGAAAAATATCTATCGACGTACATTCACGGACCCACGCTTGCGCGAAACGGGCCAACGGGTATGCAGCTCGGGTATGAGGGTTGGGCAGCTCGCCGCGACACGACGTGGCCCGATACACTCATCGCGCGGAATCTCACCGTTGTTCCGATTACACCCGGTGTGGTTTATGGAACGTATTGCTACACCGTCACGCAGCATGACACTACAACTAGCGGAGTATCCGAGCGGCTGTTCGTGAAGACGCCAGAGGGTTGGCGGATCGCGATGACATCGGCGTTCGGATTGCCGCCGGGAGCCCAGGCGCAATGCAAGTAAGAGGAGCTTTGCTACAGATCTCATACGCTGCCGGGATGTCGGCGGTGCGTCGCGTCGCGCGTGGCGTTCTGGCCGCCGCCCTGATTCTTCCGGCCGTAGTCGCCGCGCAAGACACGACAGCGGTCACCTCGATCAGCGCGCCAAGTGCGCCGTTGGCGAGTGAGAGCTCGACGGCCGGGATCCGAAAGTTCTCGTTCATAGCATACGGCGATACACGCGGCGGGCTCGACGGGATCGCACTGCAAACGAATCACTCGCTCGTGGTCACGTCGATGCTGAATACAATCGCGGTGCGGGCGGGCAGCAGTGATCCGATCAAATTCGTGGTGCAGAGCGGGGACGCGGTAACGGATGGCCGCGTGGCGCGACAGCTGAACGTGAGCTACATACCCGTGATCGAGAGACTGACCGACGTCGGCATTCCTTATTACCTCGCCGTCGGGAATCATGACGTCCGTAACAGCAACAATCTGGCGGACTCGAGCCGGCTTATCGGGCTCAAGAACTATTTTGCCGCGAACAAGAATCTCATTCCCGCTGACGGCTCACCGCGCAGACTCGCCGGCTATCCGACGTACGCGGTCGCATATGGCAATACGTTCGTGCTGCTCTTCGATTCGATCATCGCCGATGACTCAACGCAGTTCAATTGGATTCGAAAGCAGCTGGCCGCGCTCGACCATAGGCGGTTCGTGAACATTGTGGCCGTCTGCCACCACCCCGCGTTTTCCTCCGGGCCGCACGGCGGTGCGAACCTCGAAGGCCCAACGATGGCCATGCGCCAGCTCTACATGCCGCTCTTCCGCCAATACCACGTGAAGCTGTTGTTGGCCGGACACGAGCATTTGTTCGAGCACTGGGTCGAGCGTTACACCGATGCTTCGGGCGAGCATCGGCTGGATGAGATCGTGAGCGGGGGTGGGGGAGCGCCATTGTACGGCTACTATGGTGAACCCGATCTCACTGCTTATTTGACGGCGAACGCTGCTTCTCATGTCCGAGTCGAGCATCTCGTGAGACCCGGCGTCGAGCCAGGGGCAAATCCATACCACTATCTCGTAGTGCATGTCGACGGCGATCGGATCGCGGTTGAGGTGATCGGCGTGGACTGGGGAGGAAACTTCCAACCGTATCGGACGAACGGAGTGGTACTCAGCGACAACGTGTCGATCGTGAAAGAATGATTGTGCATGTCGCGCGTCGCATCGCAGGCCAAACACCGCGTTGACCGGTCGACGCTAATCCGTCCAGTCGCCTCGCCAATCGAGCTCGCGGGGAGCTCAAACCACTGTGTGTTGATGGTGCACGGTTTCGGCGATACCCCGCAAACGCTGCACTATCTCGCTGCGAAAATGCACGCGATGGGATATCGCGTGAGCGTGCCGCTGCTTCCCGGGCACGGTACTACGCCAGAAGAGTTTTTTGTGTCGACCGCGGAGGAATGGGTCTTCGCCGCGCGAGCCCGTCTCGTTCAACTGCGTGAACGATCGCGATCGGTGTCGCTGGTGGGTCTCTCGATGGGCGCGGCGATAGCGGCCATACTTGCCGCCGAGTTCGCGGATATTCCGGCTCTGGTCCTATTGTCACCGTACCTGGTGGTGCCGCGTTTTCTTCGCGCAATCGCTTCGATGCATCGAGTGGTCGATCCGATTTTCGGGCCGCTGAATGCGCGCCATCCGGATTCGATTCGAGATCCCGACGAGAGAAAGAAAAACGTTGGGTACGGCGTCGTCACAGCCGGCGCGCTGAGACAACTGTGTCGTGTGGTCAACCGGGCGACGGCCGACCTCAGCAAGGTGCGCTCTCCGACGCTTTTGATTCAGTCGGTGGACGATCCACGGATCGCTCCCGACGTCGGGGTCAAGACGCTGGCTCAGCTTGGCTCAGTCGAAAAACAGCTACTGGGAATTGGAGGCGCGGGACACATCATCACTGTCGATTACGGCAGGGACCGCGTAATCAGCGAAACCGCAGCGTGGATAAGCGATCACGCCGGGGATCTGCCGCCCCGCGAAAGCGAAGCGGCACACCCGATTTCCTAAAAGCGATCCTGAACGAACTCCGTTACGGTTTCGACCGCGCGCTCTCCGAGACCAGCCGCCTGGTGAACCACTCCGGAAGCGACACGCTTGACGCGCGCGACTGCGGAGGTCCTACGTCGCGTCGATTTCCGTGCGGATGACCGCGTTGAACCGCGGCGCGAGGAACTGCCTTTCCGCGATGTGCTCTTCCTCCCAACCGACGAGCGAGAAGCGCTTTTGCGCGACCCTGCCGACCGTTTCCGGGAACCTGTGCTGCGGCTTCGACTGTTCTTGCTCCTTGCAGAGCTTCCTGTGCGAGTGCTGCCGCGCGTGCTTCGTCCCTTTCGTGCGGATGAGGCTGACTTCCGGCCTCCGCGGGTTCTTTTTGCTGCTGGCATACGGGGCTCCGTTAGGATGTTCGTGACTCGGAACGCAAAATCCGCGCACAGAAAGGCGGGTTCGGGACTTTGGCCCCGCCGTTGCTGGCTCTTCGGCTCACATTGAACCCTATCGACGAAGCGATGAACCATAGAACTCTTGTTGGGCTGATGCTGGCAGGTATCGCGTGCGCGCCGACCGCTCCGGTTGTGCTGTCGCCGGTGCGGATGGAGATGCCCGCTGCCCCGCCTGCCGACACGTCCACGCTCCCAGGCGACGACGGCGTCATCCGGACCGACCGGGACGATCCCTTTTTCACGACAGGGCGGATCGACATGCCCGGTCCGAATCGGTATCGCTCCTCGAGCGGGGCGCCGGGTCCTGACTATTGGCAGCAGCGTGCGGATTATCGGATCACCGCATCGCTCGATACCACGACGAGGGCGGTGAGCGGAAGCGTCGCCATCAAGTACACGAACAACTCACCTGACACGCTTCGCTACGTCTGGCTTCAGCTTGATCAGAACCTTTATCGGCGTGGCAGCCAGGGTTCGTTGCTTTTTGGCAATGACCCACGCCGGGGCGACCCGCGCTTTGAAGGCGGCTTTGAATTGGCGCATACGCGCGTGAACGGCGTATCCGTGACGCCATTGATCAGTGGAACGATGATGCGTCTCGATCTTCCGTCCGTGCTGAAGCCGCACACCGCCGCGTCAATCACGACGAGCTTCAGCTTTCGCGTTCCTGACGAAGGCTCGGACCGCATGGGGCGCGATGCCGCACTGTACGAGATCGCGCAGTGGTATCCCCGAATGGCGGTATACGATGACGTTCGCGGTTGGAATACCGATCAATATCTCGGACAGGGCGAATTCTATCTCGAGTACGGCGACATCGATTATTCCGTAACCGTGCCGGCTGGATTCACCGTGGCTGGAAGCGGCGTGCTGCAAAACGCGCCCGAGGTTCTGACCCCCGCGCAGCGGTCGCGACTGGACTCGGCGGCGAGGTCGACTCAGGTCATTCACATCATAAAGGCCGACGAGGCAGCGGCACGCGAAACGCCGGGCACGAAAATTTGGCGCTTCACAGCGCGTAATGTGCGTGATGTGGCGTGGGCCGCAGCACCGGACTTTCGCTGGGATGCGACGAGCTGGAACAGCGTCCTATGCCAGGCGTTCTACCAGAGGCCAAAAGCGGGTAAGGCCTGGGAGTCGGCCGCCGAGCAAACACAGTGGACGATCCGTCACTATTCCGAGCTGCTCTTTCGCTATCCATATCCGGTAGCCACGAGCGTCGCCGGTCCGGTGGGAGGAATGGAATATCCGATGTTCGTAATGGTCGAGTATGGGAATGATGACCCGAGCTCGATCTTCGACACGCTCAATCACGAGCATGGCCACGAATGGTTTCCGATGATCGTCGGCTCGAACGAGCGCAGATACGCATGGATGGATGAAGGCTTTAATACCTATATAAACGCATTCGCCAAAGAGGCGCGTGTTCCCGGACGGAATGAGTATCCGGCCTATCTGCGGAATTGGCAGAGCGCAGTCACGGCCCATACGGAAGCACCGGTTATGGCTGCCCCGGACCTGATCGAGCCCTCCGCGTTGGGCGCAGTCGGCTACAGAAAGCCTGCTGTTTTGCTGTTGACGCTGAGAAACCATGTCATCGGCGCGAACAGCTTTGATGCTGCGTTCCGCCAATACAGCCGAGACTGGGCATTCAAGCATCCCACGCCGGGCGACTTCTTCCGCTCCATCGAAAATTCAACGGGACAGGATCTGTCGTGGTTCTGGCGAAGCTTCTTCTATTCGACCGCGCAGCTCGACATAGGAATAGACACGGTTTTCCAAGTGAACAACGGAAACGACTCATCGGTAACCGTCATTCTGCATCGGATGACCAGCGTCGTTTTTCCCGTAGTGCTGCGCATAGGGTACGTCGATGGCAGTCATCGGGATTTCAATTTGCCCGTCGAGATTTGGGCGCACACGAATCGATACAAGGCAGTACTGCCGGCGTACGGCACGCTCAGCGGCGTCAGGCTGTGGCCGGATCCGTCAGTTCCGGACGTGAATGGCGTGAACGACGTGTGGGGAGCGCCGCCTCCCGCAGACCCGGAACATCCGGTGACGATCAGGCACTGAGCGGTTGGCTTGGTAACCGTCACCCGGTACATTGAGTTGTGAGCAACGAACAACATGTCGAAGCGAGAGTAGAGTGATGCCGGATTTCGGAAGTTGGGCGACGGCGTGGTGGAAGCCCGTCCTATTCATAGTAGTAGCGGGACACCTGACCAACGTGTCGGTGACGCTGTTTCTTCACCGCGCGCAGACGCATCGCGGGGTCAAGCTCCATTATCTCGCCGCTTTGCCGATGAGGATATGGCTCTGGCTGTCGACGGCAATCGTGACGAAGGAATGGGTCGCGTGCCATCGTAAGCATCATGCGTTCGCGGACCGTGAAGGCGATCCGCACAGCCCGTTGCTCGAGGGCCTTCGGAATATCGTGTTGAAAGGTGCCTTCTATTATCGAAAGGCGGTTCGCCAGCCGGGCGTTCTGGAGAAATACGGCAAGGGAACTCCCAACGACTGGCTCGAGCGACATCTCCTGTCGCCGCTGAACTGGGTGGGAATCCTGGTGATGCTGGCGGTGGATGTTTATCTCTTCGGCTTCTTCGTCGGTCCGCTCGTTTGGGGCGTGCAGATGATCTGGATACCGTTCTGGGCCGCCGGGATCGTGAACGGAGTCGGGCACGCGATCGGTTACCGCAACTTCAACGTCAAAGACGAAAGCCGGAACATTTCGCCAATCGCGATCTGGCTGGGCGGGGAAGAGCTTCACAACAACCACCATGCGGATCCGCACTCGCCGAAGTTCAATACGAAATGGTACGAGCTCGATATCGGCTGGATCTACCTGCGTCTGCTCTCGCTGTTCGGCCTCGCGCGAATTCAGAAGTCGCACTCGTAATCAACCATGCCGGCAACAGTTACATGCATTCGGTGCGGGGAAACCCGCGCCGGATTTGAGCGCCCGCCATTTCCCGGCGAGATTGGCGTGAGGATAGTCGACAACATCTGCCGAGAGTGCTGGGCGCAATGGCTGAAGCAGCAGACGATGCTGATCAACCACTACGGCCTGAATGTCATGGATCCCCAGGCTCGGACTTTTCTGACCAGAAACATGTCCGCTTTCCTATTCAGAACGGGAGCGGAGTCAGAAGTCGATACGTCAAAAAAGGGCACGATCGAGCATTAGGGTCTGTCGTAAGCTCTTATTGTACTGCAGCTTACAGCGTACGGCCTGAGCGCTGGGCGATAGACTACTGGAGCGCGCCGAGTAGCGATCTGAAAGCTTAAGGCATCGCAGGTGCCATATGTTTTCGATCATTCGGGCGATAAAAGGGTGACGGCGCTCACAGGCCCGCGATTTGATCTATTAATGCGTAGTAGTGTAGTAACCGTTGAAGCATTGCGGCTCAACTCCAACTGGTGCAACGTGTATCGCAGGAGCAGCCCTAGCCTCCGGGAGTAAGAAGCCATGTTGGCGTACTTGGACAGCCTGTGTGCGGCACTGCTTTCCCGAGATAGCGCGGAAATTCAGCGCCTTCTCGCGTTGCCCGCATCGAGGGATCTGCCACGCCGTGTGCGCGAGGAGGCCCTCGCGATCTCGCGTGCCGGGGGCCGCGGCTTCATGGCGCCAATTCACGCTCTTCACTTCTATTACAAACTGACGCACATGGTGGACGAAACAACCGATCCGATTTTCGGTGACGCGGACGCCACAGGCCGCGGTGGTGATGGTCAGATAGAGCTGCCGCTGAGGAAGGTCGGAACGCGCTAACTCTTAAGCAACGCCGTCAGCGAATTTTTCTTTTTCATCTCCTTCGCCCATAGGTCGCCGACCTTTTTCAGCCGGTCGGGGAAGGTGCGAATCGTGAAGTCCCGCGGATCGAGACCGGTATCCAGCTCATCCCAGCTCAGTGGGGCAGAAACTGGAGCTCCGGGTTTCGCTCTCACTGAGTAAGCGCCGGCGATCGTTTTTCCCTTGATATTCTGAAGGAAGTCGACGTAAACGGTAGCCGCCCCGCGAGCGCGAACCGACCTCTCGATAGTGGCCACCTTTGGGTGCTTTGTGACCACTTTGGTCGCAATTACCTGGGCGACGAGTATCGCGGCGTCAGTCGGAGTCTTCGGCGCGAGGGGAATGTAGATGTGCAATCCTGTCGAGCCTGACGTCTTGATCGCCGCGCCCAACTTGTAGTCGTCGAGAACTTCTCTGCACCAATGAGCCACCTCGACGACTCTGGCGAAGGTGGCTCGCGGTCCGGGATCGAGGTCGACGACGGAGTAATCAGCGTAATCGAGGGTGCCGACGCGCGAGTGCCACGGATCAACCGAGATGGCGGCAAGCTGTATGGTGTAGAGGATCGTCAAAAGATCTCCGCCGATGAACCGTTCCTGCCTCTCCCCCTGATCATTGATGATGGTTTCGACTCTCACTTCGGGCGGAACAACGCCAGCGGCGCGGTGCTGATAGAATGCCTGTCCCTCGATCCCGTTCGGAAAGCGCTTAAGGACCAGGGGGCGATCGGCGGTCACAGGAAGCAGGAAGTCGGCAATGCGCGCGTAGTACACCATCAGGTCGCCCTTTGTGAGCCGCTCCTTCGGGAAAAAGATCTTTCCCAAATTGGAGACTTCCAATGGACGACCTCCTCCGAAGTCGATGACGCCGTCGCGCCCCTCCTGCTCGATCTCGATGATCCGGTCGGCGAGACTGGACGCTCTTCCGGCCGACTTGGCCGCGGATGTTCGTTGGTGAGAGTTGGGGTGCGTGGATGCGGACGGTTCCGCGCGCGCGGGCTTCATCGCGCTCGCGGCCCGGGAAGCAACGACTCTTCGCTGCGACTGTGAAGACTTCGGCTCCGTCCCTCGCTGCACGCTTTCCGGCTCCTTGCCGACATCTCGCGCGTTCTTGTCGTCACGCACGCCGAGGAAGATCGGCTGGCGCAATTTTCGGTCGGCGGTCCATTCACTGAACTTCACCTCCACGACAACTTCTGGCTTCACCCAGTGGGCTCTTTCGTTCGTCCGCGGGGTCTCTTCGAACGGAGATTTCTTCTGCTCGAGCGGATGAAGCCGCTTGTACATCGTGCTCAAACCGGCGCGAGTGAACCCGCCTCCAGTGTGGCCGACATAGGTGAACCGTCTTCCATCGAAATAGCCGAGCAGGAGGGCGCCGATGTGCTCGCGACTGTTTCGGGGCTCTGTGTAGCCGCCGACGACGAACTCCTGCCGGAATTCAATCTTGAGCTTCAGCCAATTGCGTGAACGGTTGCCCGGCTCGTAGGGGGAATCGGCGCGTTTGGCGATGATGCCCTCCCAGCCGTCGCGGCGCGCCTGGTCGAGCATTTCCTTCCCGCGGTTGGCAACGGACTCGGTGATCTGAATGCGATCACTGACGTGTTTGCCAACGCGCTTAACGAGCGTAGCGCGGCGGGAAGTCCACGGCTCGCGAATCACGACATCTTCGCCATCGACGAGAATATCGAAGACGATGAGCGCGGCCGGCGCCGAGCTCGAATGGCGCTCGATCACGGACGACTCGGTGACGTGCATCCGGCTTTGGAGCTCCTGGAAGCGCGCCGGTTTTCCGTCGGCTACCGCAACGATTTCTCCGTCGAGAACGAAAGACCTGCGCGCTCGGCTGGCGAGCTTGCGAAGTGCGGCAACGATTTCCGGAAACTGCGGCGCTTTGTCCTTCCCGTTTCGCGTGACGAGCTCGACATCGTTGGTGGTGGTGAACGCGAGAACGCGGATTCCGTCGTACTTCGGCTCGTAAGTCCAGCCAGCGCCGGGAATGTCGGAACCGATTGAGGCGTACATCGGCTCGAGGGGCAAAGCCGCGTCCGTGCGCCTTGATCGTGTTTTCGGTGCGGGCGCAGGTGTGTCAGCATCGAGCATCTTCGGCCGTTTCCCTGACGCAGCGCGGTTGCTTCGCCACACACGACTCTTGCCGGAAGCGATCTCTTCCATCGTTCGTCCGGTGTCGAGGGACGTCATGTTTTCGGCGACGACATCGTCAGTCGACGCGAATTCATCGCGGTGCTTGATAAGTAGCCACTGGGGTTTTCCGGACGATTGGCTGTCGGCGAATTTCATCCGTACCAAAGCGAAGGAGCCGTGGAGGCGGTCGCCGTGAAAGCTGAACTTCAAGTCGCCGCGGCGAAGACCGTCGCGAACCGCTGATTCCGGATCGTCGCCGGGAGCGAGCTTGTCGGGCGCATACGTGCCGCGATCCCAAAGCATCACCGTTCCGCCACCGTACTCGCCCTGGGGTATCGTCCCCTCGAATGTGTTGTAATCGATGGGATGATCCTCGACCTGCATGGCGAGGCGTTTTACGGAAGGATCGAGGCAGGGGCCTTTCGGAACGGCCCAACTTTTCATGACGCCGTCGAGCTCGAGCCGCAGATCGAAGTGCAGATGACGGGCGGCGTGTTTCTGAATGACGAACCGGAGATGGCCTTTCGTCTCGGCGGCTGGTCTGTCTCCGGACGGCTCGCGGGTTTTCTTGAAATCGCGCTTACGCCGATACTCGGACAACAGCGCGCGCGAGGCTGGTGTCTTCTCGCTCTTAACGCGAGGCATGACGAAGGATCAGGCGGTCTTTCGCTTTTTCGCCTTGGAAGGCTTGCGTGTCGCGGCGACGGTTTTCTTCGTCGCCCGAACCGCACCCTTCTTCCCGCCGCCCTCTTCGAGACTGGCGCGCAGACGGGACATGAGATCCAGAACTCCGCTGTCGTGCGTCTCCTCGGGTGCTTCGAGCTTCGGTTTCTTTCCCTTCATTTTCGCCCTGATGACCTTCATCAGGTTGGCGCGGTAGTCGTCGGTGTACCGGCTCGGATCGAATGGCTCGGCGAGATTCGCTATCAACTGCTCGGCCATCTGAAGCTCCTGCGCGCGGACGGCTTCGCGCGCGGGGAAGCTGTATTCGGCGGGATCCACGAGCTCGTTCGCGAAGCGCATGATCTCCAGAATCAGTGCGTCGCCAATGACCTTTATGCCCGCGAGATGTTGTGTCTGGCGGATAATGATCTTTCCGATGCCAACCGCCTCGCTGGTGCGGATCGCTTCCCTGAGAAGAGCGTAGGCTTTCTCGCCGCCCTTCGCGGGCACGAGGTAATACGGCGACTCGAAGTAGCGCGGGTCGATCTCCTCTTCCTTCACGAAATCGAGGATGTCGATCGTCTTCGACTGTTCGACGGCCGCGGTCTTGAAGTCCTCCTCTTCCATGACGACGTATTTCCCCTTCTCGTATTCGTAGCCTTTGACGATCTCGTTCCATGGTACGGGCTCACCCTCGGCCTGGCACACGCGCTCGTAGCGGACGGGAGAGAGATCTTCCGCATGAAGAAGGCGAAAACTGATATGATCGGCGCGGACCGCCGTTCTTAGCTCGACGGGGATATTGACCAGGCCGAACGTTATTGATCCTTTCCAGATCGCAGCCATTTAGGCCTCCGAATAGGGGGGCTGGTGCCTAATTGGAAAGCAAATCAGGTGCCGCGTGTGGATAATTCAGTTATGTGACGAAAAAGCCCGCAGCGCGAGCTGCGGGCTTCTCACATCAACTGCTGACGGGCCTAGGAAACTTTTTTGACGTTGGCGGCCTGAGGTCCCTTTTCTCCCTGAACGACTTCGAATTCGACCTGGTCGCCCTCACCGAGCGATTTGAAACCGGATGAGTCTATCGCGCTGAAGTGAACGAAGACATCCGGTCCGCCTTCCCGCGAGATGAAGCCGAAGCCCTTTGCGTCGTTGAACCATTTGACTGTGCCGCTGATGCGTGCCATTGAAACGCTTCCTCGCCCTTCGGGTCGCCCGTCGATGTTACGCCGCTCGAACTTCTCCGGGGCCGAAAATTCGAGCGGATGCGACGCTCTCGGATGGAGAGCGAGATGATCGCAGCGCCGCACGGCGTCGGAAGCGGGCAAGTTTTGTGCAACCGGTCAGGCTGCTCCGGCGACGTAGCGGGCGGTTCGGCCGCAGTTGCTGCAGCGAAGGGTGACGTGAGAGGCCGGCAGGGGCGGGAACTGCCCCGGGTCACGCTCGATCGTTCCGGCGCCGCATGACGGACAGCTGAGCGGTGTGCCGGTGCGGTCACGACTGATGAGATAAAGCGCTTGTGCGGGGTTGTACGTGTTCGGACGAGGCTTACGCATTGATTCTCTCCCTGACTCCATTCACGCGAGTGCCGCGCTCGGTGAACCAAATGATCACTTGCGACCCGTGAAGCGACAGCAACGCAATGTTCCGACGACTATCAGGGCAATGTTGCTCGCGCTATCGCTCACGGCGTGCGGACCGCACGCCCACATTCCCCTTCGACCAGTCGCTTTGCCGTCCGCGCTCGCATCGACCGACAGCGGCTCGGCGCTGGCGAGGCGTCTTGCACCGGTTTTATACCTTCAGCGCGATGAAACGTTCCCCCTGGAGCGGGTTGTAGCGGTTCTGCATCCCCGAAAGCGCTTGATCGCCTACCACTTGCTATGGAGGGACGACATCCACGGCGCGTGGGTTCCCTTTACGGTGCCGACCGACGAGGAGCTCTTATGGGTGAGATACGACGCCACCGGAGCGCCGACCGATTTGTGGACTTACTGGCACGGGCGGATCCTTCATACTCCCTGGAACCGGGCGCAAGTCGCGGTCAACATCCAGTGGGGCAAGCACGGAACACTTCCGCGAGGGGTTGTCGAGAGCGATCTGCCGGCAGCGGCGACGCTCAACGAATTCTACGCGATGACTCTTGTCGGAGAGCCCGACATTCTACTGGGTGATATTTTCCGAAAGGGTCCGCGCTGTTTTTGCCACAGCTACGCTCGGTACAGGGATTTTTCCCGGCCGGTGCTGCTCAACACGCGCCTCGATCTGGTCGTGCGGACGGAAAATCCGCGGGCCGCGCTTCACGCCGTTTTCGGCCAGCGCTATTCGAACAAGATTCTGTGGCCGCCGGGGACGTGACTCAGTCCCAGTCGTGCGCTCGCCGCCAAATCTTGCGGCCGACGCGCCAGGGCTTCTTGATCGAGATCTCCTCTCCATCCACAAACGCGTCCCCGTCGTCGAGGCATTCGCTCATGTCATTCGATTTCGCCGACGCCTCATCCGCCCAATGGATGACCTCGGCTTCGAGCGTCATTGGAAGTACGGGGCTTCCGAACTCCAATGCGCCGTGGTGTGAAAGGATGATGTGCTGAACATCGAGAAGCTGCTCGTCGCTGCACGGACGGGGATCGAGGACCGCGATCGCGCGGTCGAGCATGAGACATCCGAGGACAACGTGTCCCAACAGCTGGCCGCGCGGCGTGTAACCGAAGCCGGCGCTTGAGATCGAGTACGCTTCGAGCTTGCCGATGTCATGTAGGAGCGCGCCGGCGATAACGAGATCGGGATTGGCGCGGCAAAGCTTCGCCGTCGTGCGCGCAACGACGGCGACCTCGACAATATGCTGAAGAAGTCCGCCGAGCCTGGCGTGATGACCGGACACCGACGCAGGCGTGCGCTCGAGGCGCACGCGGAAATCGTCGTCGGCGTAAAACAAATCAACGATACGACGCAGCTTTGCGGACGTCATGTCGGCGCGCATTCGATCGACGGCGTCCCACAAGCGCGAGCAGTCGCCGATCGACGGAAGAAACGCATTCAAGTCGACCTGCGCCGACGGAACCACGCGCAGCGGCGCGGAAACCGTGAGCTGCCTCTTCGATATGGCGCCGGCGCCATAGATGGATATCTGTCCGATAGCTTCGACGATTGTTCCGCGCTCTACGCCGTCGGCCCACGCAAGGTTGTTCGACCAGATGGGTGCGGTCTCGATGAGACCGGATGCGTTTCCGAGTGTCAGCGTGACGTAGGGATCACCGGTTTTGGTCTTTCGCTCGGAGCGGCCGGTGACGAGAAAATCGGCCTGGATGCGCTCACCGGCGGCAAGGTTTGGAATGTTCAGCACGGGCATGCGCAAACTTTGGAAATGACGGCGCTCAAATCAAGGCTTGTTTTGCCAACGCCATAATGCAAAAAAGTCCGGCGACATCAGACTGTCGCCGGACTTCAGGCCGAGATATCATCGCCTATCGACGGACCGGAGCCTGCTGCTCCCGCTGCGCGAGGGTGAGAAGATCACGCTGCGAAGAGCTGCGCCGAAGCGCGTCAATCGCCTTGGTCAGCTGTGTGTCATCCGAAAGACTGCGACGTTTCGCCGTCGAATCGCCGAACGCCAGCCGCGCAACGCGATTGCCGAGCAGCCTGTCAATTTCGCCCGCTGCCTGCTCGTACTGGGCGTGGTCGATGAGGACGCCCTGCTTTTGAAGGCGCTGGTAAAACTCTTCCCGCCACGCCGGAGGCACGGTGAAATTCGGCTTGACGGTGTTCTTCAGCTCGAGAGCGTAGTTCAACAGCACGGTGAACACGATACCCGTCTTCGGCGCGAAGGCATTGAATACCCGCTGCTCGGGGGTGCTAAGCGTGTCGGGCTGCACGATGATGTCCGGAGTGATTCCGCCGCCGCCGTAGACGACACGGCCTGCGTCGGAACGGAAAGCGGGGCGCAGTTTCCGGACGGAATCCGTTTCAAGCGAATCAGGCATCACTTCGACGAAATCCCCGTTGGGGAGAAGCTTCCGCTCCTTCTGAATCGAGCGGCCACTCGGCGTGAACCACTTGGCCGTCGTCATCTTGAGCGCGTAACCGCCCTCAAGAGGGAAGACCGACTGCACGAGACCTTTTCCGAACGACGTCGTTCCGATAACCAAGGCGCGATCGTGATCCTGAAGAGCACCGGCGACGATCTCGGAGGCCGACGCACTCCGCCCGTCTGTAAGGACGACGAGCGGCAGCGTCGCGGAGACGGGCTCCTCGGTCGCGGCGTATGACTGCGACTCGCCGCTTCGGGCGTGTATGCTGGAAATCTCCTGACCTTTTCTCAGGAAGAGATTGCTGACGCTAAGACTCTGGTCGAGAATACCGCCCGGATTTCCGCGAAGGTCGAGAACGATTCCCCGGGCGCCCTGTTTCATGAGGCGGTCCACGGAAGCCTGCAGCTCTTCAGCGGCGGTCTCGTTGAATTGAAGCAAAGGGATGTAACCGATCTTGCCGTCGAGAAGGATCGCGTACGACACCGCCGGAATCTTGATCACCGCGCGGGTGAACGTGATCGGAATGAGCTCGGCGACACCGGGGCGGGCGAGCTTCACGCTCACCTTGCTGCCGGGCGTTCCCTTTAACGCGTCGGAAGTCTGCTGTGTCGTCCAACCGCGAGTGTTGGCCGTATCAACCACAACGATGCGGTCACCTTCCTGTACGCCTGCCTGCTCGGCCGGAGTGTGAGGAAAGACACGCTGGACGGTAATGAAGCCGTCGGTTTCGGCGATCTCCATTCCAATTCCCGCATACCGGCCATTCGTCTGCGCGTTGAAGCTCGACAGCTCCTTTGGAGACAGCAGGACGCTGTACGGATCGTTTAGCTCGTGAACCAGACCGCGTGCTGCCTTTTCATAGAGCGCTCCCTCCCCGAGGGAATCGACGAAGCGGTTGGCAACGATGCTGAGGACCTGGTCGAGAAGCCGCGCGCCCTGGCGTGTATCGCGCTGTTGAAACGCGAACCCACCAGCCAGGAGAGGGACGATTATGACCGCGCCAAGAATGCGCTTGCGAGATGCAGACATGATGATCGATGTGTG
>Ga0137373_10000707_pt1 | contig 34091 bp, 30 predicted proteins | sample SagtaG_5_FD_104912 | JGI IMG/M metagenome (GOLD analysis project Ga0137373, IMG submission 104912) | Vadose zone soil microbial communities from Sagehorn Ranch, Mendocino, California, USA - Sage1_R_80_16 metaG | ecosystem: Environmental > Terrestrial > Soil > Vadose zone | place: USA... | reverse complement strand
CCTGGCTATGGTCGGGTGGCGGCGGTGCTGGCCGCGGTGTCTGCCCCCCCGGACGCCGAGGAGCTGGCCGGTCAGACCGCCGTCCTGGCGCTCTTCGCAGCAGCGACGCGCTCACGTCCTGTCGACATGCGATTGCTCACCCCCCGGAGGTCGCAAGTGATCACCAAACTGTTGACTGCCAAGGCCGCTGCGGCGGTACTTGGCGTGCTGCTGACCGGCGGCGTGGCCGCCGCCGCCACCGGCAACCTGCCAGCGCCCGCCCAGCAGGCCGCCCATACGCTGCTTGGTGGCGCCGGCGTGCCAGCACCTGCTGAGGCGACCGCCACGACCCGGGCTCACGCTGTGGGGCCGGATGCGGCAGGCCCGGCGGCGCGGGGCCTGTGCCGCGCGTGGTCGGCCGGCCAAGGCGGCCAGCACGGCAAGAAGCTGGACGCGGCCGCGTTCGCGGCGCTGGCCAAGGCCGCCGGCGGCAGCGACCAGGTCGCCGCCTACTGCGCCAAGGTCACCGCCAGCACACCTGCTGGGTCCGGGCAGGGCCAGGGCAGCGCGCCCGCCAGCACGGCCGCTGGCTCTGCGCAGGGGCAGGGCAGCCCGCCCACCAGCCTGCCCGCCAACCCGGCCGGTGGGTCCGGGCAGGGCAGCCCGCCCAGCAGCCTGCCCGCCAACCCGGCCGGTGGGTCCGGGCAGGGCCAGGGCGGCCCGCCCAGCAGCCTGCCCACCAGTACGATCCAGCCCTAGCCAGGGCGGCCACCACCCCCGGCCGCTCCCACGACCGGCGCACGACCCGCCCCTCCAGGTTCTTCCCTGGGTCGTGCGCCGGCTGCACGTCCGTGGAATTGCCCTGCAACCCGCAGCGCAACCACCAGGACTCCTGAAGGGTCTTCTTGCCTAGTCTTTGGCCGGATTGCCCACCACCTGGAGTTGATAGGCTCCCGCCGAAACGCGGCGCTGGTGATCTCCAGCCGGTTGCGGCCATGACCTTGGCTGCCACCGGAGGGCGTGGTCGTGCTCATGCCCGCCCGTCCCACGGTTGTTGTGACGCCCGCGCGGATGACGCTATGCGTGGGCGGTGAGGCCGGCGTGGGGAAGACCCGCCTGGTCACCCGGTTCGCCGGTCAGGTCCGCGGGAGCGGTGGGCGGGTGCTGCTCGGCGGCTGCATCGAGCTCGGCGACGGGTCGCTGCCCTACGCACCCGTGGTCGAGGCGCTCCGCGGTCTGGGCCGGGGCTGGAGCTGGCGGCGCTGGCCATCGTCATCACGGCGACGTCGCGGTGCTCGATGTGTGCCAGCTCATGGGCGAGCACGGCCTCAAGCTCCCGCGGGCTCAGCCGGCAGCGCAGCCCCCAGGGTGACCACGATCATGGCGCGGCGGTCAGTCCGGCCCACGGTGAACGCGTTGGGCACCTGATGGGGGCTGACCGCCAGCCGCGGCTTGGGCTGGTCGCCCCACTGCTCCTGGTCGGGACCGTGGTGCTGTCATTTGCGGCGGCGCTCGGCGTGAGCGCCCTGGTCTGGAACCACGTCTTCCGCTTCTCCGGGGCCGATCCGGCGATCCCGCTGTTCGCGTTCGTGTTCCTGGTCGCGCTCGGCGTCGACTACAACATCTTCCTGATGACCAGAGTGAACGAGGAGAGCAGGCGCCACGGCACGCGGCGGGGAGCGCTGATCGGCCTCGCGGCAACGGGTGGCGTCATCACCTCTGCCGGTCTGGGACATCGACCTCGACGAGCTCAAGGACGACCAGACGGCGGCGTTCACCACCTGACGCCCATGGCGGGCCAGCCACCCGGGCGCGTGAGGAGCTGGCCATCCTCGATCCAGCCAGTGCGCATCGTGTCTATCGCTGGGCTCGATGTCGGAGGATCTCGGCGGACGCCTCGTCGGCCGGCAGGAACGCCTCCAGGTGCAACTCCGCGAGGGTGACGTCCACCGCGGTCGCGAACGACGTCAGGGTCGTGATGAGCTGGAGCTTGCCTTCGTCGCAGTACAGGCGCAGCGGCACCGCGAAGCCGACGTGGTCGGGCCCGTTCGGCAGCGGGGGGACATAGTGCTCGAACTCGGTGATGAACGCGCCGAGCCGGTCGTCGGGGCTTCGCAGGGCTTGCGCGCGGAGGCTCTCGATGATGTGCCGGCCCCACTCTGGCAGGTTCTCGACGCGGCGTGCCAGGCCGTCGGGGTGCAGCGCGAGACGAAGCACGTTGATGGGCGGTGCCAGCAGGTGGTCGGCGGCGTCCTGCGTGAGCACCGCGATGGCGGTGTTGGCGGCGACCAGCTCGCCGTAGGGCCGAACGACGACCGCCGGGTAGGGAAGGTGACCGTTGAGGATGCGGTCGAGCGCTTCGCGCACGGGTTGCAGCTCCGGGCCGTCCAGACGCGACTCCGCGAACATCGGGGCGAAGCCCGCAGCGAGCAGCAGCGCATTCCGTTGGCGCAGTGACAGCTCCAGTGACTCCCCCAGGCGCAGGACGATGCCGCGGCCGGGCCGCGACCGTCCTTGTTCGTTGTAGCTGAGGTGACGCTGGGTCGTGCCGGCGCGCAGCGCAAGCTCCAGCTGGCTCCAACGCCGCGCGGTGCGCCACCGGCGTAGCTCGTGGGCGAGTCGGTTGGCCTGCATCACTGCGATCATGCTCCAGTCGTATCCAACGAGCCGGTGCTCGTCGATTCCCTCCGCGGTATTGCTCCCATGGTGGCCGTACCCTAGCGTGGCCGGCATGCGAGACAACAGCGATGCCGACAACGGCTTCACCGACGTGTCCGACACCCCTGACGATGCTGTGGCAGTGGTCGATCCCAAGCGCCTCGCCGAGCGGTACGTCGCGCTCTGGAACCAACCAGACCCCGATGTTCGCCGCACGATCATCCGCGAGCTGTGGGTACCGACCGGAGAGCACATCCTCGATCCGCCCCAGGAGCTTCGGCAGCCGGCCCACGCGCTGGGGTTCGAGGCGCCAACGCTGGAGACCCGCGGCTACGCGGCGATCCAGACGCGAGCAGCCCGCTCGTATGAGGAGTTCGTCGCGCCGGGCCAGTACGTGTTCCGGCCGCGCGACAACGCGGCCCGTCTGCGCAACATCGTGAAGTTCAACTGGGAAATGGTCTCGACTGCCACGGGCGAGGTGGCGGGCGTGGGGCTGGAGGTGCTCGTGCTGGACGACCAGGGCCGCATCACGATCGACTACCAGTTCGTCGAGGGTTGACCGCCGATGAGCGATGTGAAGCGTTACACGAGGATCGTGGGCACCGGCGATGGCGGATCCAAGTTCGAAGACGCCGAGATCCATCTCACCGAGCAGCAGGTCGCCGACGGCGTGCCGCCCATGTTCGTCGGCGGTCTGTCGTCCTCCGCTGGTGTGGTGTTCCTTCGCAGCGCTGAGTTCGACAGTGACCCGCATCCTGCGCCAAGGGAGCAGTGGGTCGTGATGTTGCGTGGCGCGATCGAGGTCGAGGTCAGCGATGGCACGCGGCGGCGCTTCGAACCCGGTGACCTGGTGTTGGTGACCGACACGACGGGAAGAGGGCACATCACGTTTGCCGTGGGTGATCCGCCGTTGGAGGCGTTGTTCGTGCCGAAAGCCTGACCCGCGCCGAAAGCCTGACCCGCGGTGTGACCGTGGCGTCCCCAGCCCCGCCACCACACCGCGGGCCTCGGCGGGCGCGGCGACCGCGGTCGCGCCGAACTCGCGCGCCCAGGCTCGCCCGAGACTCGGCCGGGTCGACCGCCACGGTCGCGGCCTGGACATGAGGGGTTCGCATCGTCGACGCTGCGGGAATTTGGCTTGCCAGAACCTTGTCGCCGAGGCTGCGGCGGAGAGTCCGGGGTGCGTCGATGAGCGTGCTCGAGCTGCGGCGCGTGTCGAAGGTCTACGGCGAGGGACCGACCGAGGTGCAGGCGCTGCGCGACGTCGACCTGTCGGTGGATGCCGGCGCGCTGGTGGCGGTGATGGGGCCGAGCGGGTCGGGCCCCGGTAGCTCCGGCTGCGTTCCCGGCAGCTGCGTCGCGAATCCAACGATCCAGACCCTCAACCGACTCCCCACCGAAACCTCCGGTCCCAACCTGCTCATCACGAGCTACGGGATGCGCAAACTCGGGAAGCTCGGGCTGCGGGCGGTCCCGTCCGCCTGGCTCATCCAGACAGCCCGACCCCTCACCTCCGTGCAGATCAACGCCGCCCGCCAGATCGCAGTCGCCGCCGGCGCGACCATCGAGACCAGGTCCCAAAGCCCGTCGCTCGCGGAGCTTCGCAGCTGGGCCACCGCGGCCGGCATCCTCCTCGCGCTCGGCGTGCTCGCGATGACCGTCGGCCTGATCCGCAGCGAGACCGCCGGCGACCTGCGCACGCTCACCGCGACGGGGGCCAGCGGCAGGACCCGTCGCACCCTCACCGGCGCCACCGCCGGCACCCTCGGCCTGCTCGGAGCCCTGCTCGGCACCGCCGTCGCCTACCTCGCCGCCATCGCCTGGTACCGCAGCAGCCTCGGAACCACGATCAGCCACGTACCGGTCGATGACCTCATCGTCGTCGTCGTCGGCCTGCCGCTGGCCGCCACCATCGGCGGCTGGCTGCTCGCCGGACGCGAGCCGCCTGGAGCGCCCCGCTCATGACTCCGCAATCGGGCGCAAACTTGGCCGCCGCATCACCGGTGATGGATCATGCATGGCGCCGGACGGCGCCCCAGTCAGGCGTCGATGCTGCGCTCGGCGCATGACCCCGCTCCGGTTCGCCAGGTAGGTGCGCCGCCTTGGCCGCAGGGCAGCGAGCGCCCAGGACGCCGCGGCGTCACCAGAAGAGGAGGGTGGGATGTCGGTGCTGGATCGGCTGCTGCGGCGGTTGCTCGCCCGTCCGGTCGGGGACCTGGTCCGCCAGGCGCTCGACGACGAGCTGTACCGGTACCGGGTCCACGGCGACCCGGACCGGCTCCACGTCGACCCGACCGCCGTGGTCAACAACGCCCTGTTCAACGTCTCCGCGGGTGAGATCACGGTCGGGCCATACGCCTTCTTCGGCCACAACGTGTCAGTACTCACCGGCAACCACGACATCGACAAGTTCGGGCGCGAGCGGCAGACCGCGATCCAGCGGAGCGGGCGCGACGTGGTGGTGGGCGACGGGGCGTGGCTGGCCAGCCACGTGCTCGTGCTGGGACCGTGCCGCATCGGCGAGCACGCGGTCGTGGCCGCCGGGTCGCTGGTCACCCACGACGTCGCTCCCTACACCGTGGTTGCCGGCCGCCCGGCGACCCTGGTCCGGAGGATTGAGCATGGGGAAGCGGGCGCGTGAGGCTGGAGATCGGCGCCGGCGAGCGCCCGGATCCCGACTACAAGGTCCACACCGACGTCCTCCCGCTCCCAGGTATCCAGTTGGTCTGCCGGCTGGACCGGCTCCCGTTCGCGGACGCCACCATCAGCGCGCTGCGCGCCAACCACGTGCTGGAGCACCAGAGCTGGCAGCGGGTCGAGCCGACGTTGCGCGAGTGGGCACGGGTGCTGCGGCCCGGCGCGACGGTCGACATCGGCGTGCCCGACGCCCGCTACATCGCCGCGCAGTGGCTGAAGGGGGCCTACGGGACCTTGGAGGCCAACCACTGGCTCCTCGGCGGCCACACCGAACGCGCCGCCCACCGCGGCAACGACGAGCGGGGCGTCCCCCGCTGGATCTGGAACGCCCACCACACTCTGTTCGACGCCGACTGGCTGGCTGAGCTGCTCACGGCCACCGGCTTCGCCGACATCCAGATCTCCTGCTACGAGGTCAGGAACCTCCGCTGCCACTGCCGGCGAGCCTGCACGCGGTGACCGGAGGGCCGTCGCCCGGTGGTCGCCCCGGTCCGGCTGCGGCAGAGCGGGGCGGTGCCGGAGTCTTGCCGAGAGGCTGCGGTCCCGCTTGACCGTTGCACGCGCACGACAATATGGAATACGCAATATCCGCCGTTCATGAGCCATCATCGCCCATTGACGTGCTGTGGTGAAATGAACAGGCAGGAAGCTGGATTTCCGGTGCAGTCGCCAGGCTCTCCCCGATCGGGGCTCATCTATGCTTTATGGACGATCCAGGGAGCGTGCGCTGATTGCCAAGTTGCTCGCAAAGGCGCGCGAGGGGCACAGCGGCGTGCTGGTGGTTCGTGGCGAGGCCGGCATCGGCAAGCACGCCCTGCTGGAAGACACCGCCGAGCGATCCGGCGACTTCTGCGTGCTGCGCGGGGCGGGGGTGGAGTCCGAGGTCGAGCTGCCGTTCGCCGCCGTGCATCAGCTCCTGCGACCGGTCCTCGTCCGGCTGGGGCGGCTGCCCGCTCCCCGGGCCGCCGCGCTACGGGGTGCATTCGGCCTGGTCGACGCGCAGGCCAACCAGTTCTTGATCCAGCTTGGCGTCCTGAGCCTGCTGGGCGCGGTGGCCGCCGAGCAGCCGGTCTTGTGCCTGATCTCCAAGGCGCGGTGGCTTGACCGGGCGTCCCGGGATGCGCTGCTGTTTGTCGCGCGGCGCCTGCGGACCGAGCGGATCGTGCTGCTGCTGGCCGCCCGCGACGACGACGTGCGCGAGTTTCTCGCGCCCGGTCTGCCAGAGCTCCGTCTGGCTGGGTTGGCTCGGCAGGCGGCCGGGCAGCTGCTGCAGGCGCACGCCGGCCGGCTCGCCGTGCAGGTCCGTGACCGGCTGATCGAGGAGACCGGTGGGAACCCGCTGGCCTTGCTGGAGCTGCCCCAGACGCTGACCGGCGAGCAGCTGGCCGGTCGAGAGCCGCTGCCACAGCGGCTTCCCTTGACCGCCAGGCTGCAGCAGGTGTTCTTGCAGCGGGTGCGGCGGCTGCCAGCGGTGACCCAGACGCTGCTGCTGGTGGCCGCCGCGGAAGACGCCGGCGAGCTGGCCACGATCGTGGCCGCCGGCCGGTTGCTCGGCTGCGGGCTGGAGGCACTGGAGCCGGCCGAGCAGGCAGGGCTGGTGCGCGTCAGCGGGTCGCAGTTGGAGTTTCGCCATTCGCTGGTCCGCTCGGCGATCTATCAGGGCGCCACGTTCATGGCGCAACGAGCGGCCCACCAGGCGCTCACCGAGGTGCTGGAGGGCGAGCAGCAGATCGACCGGCGTGCCTGGCACCTGGCCGCTGCCACGCTGGGGCCTGACGAGGACGTCGCTGAGGCATTGGAGGGTTCCGCCGGCCGGGCCCGGCGCCGCGGCGGCCCGGCGGCGGCAGCCGCCGCCCTCGAGCGTGCCGCCGCGCTGACCCCGGAGCCGGCGTCGCGTGCCCGGCGGCTGGTCGCCGCCGCCGAGCACCTCTGGGAGAGCGGGCACGGTGAGCGGGCACGGGCGCTGCTGGACCAGGTCGAGCCGCCTGTGGCCGACCCGGCCCTGCTCGCCGGCATCGCCCGCGTCCGGGCCGAGATCGAGCTCGCTGCCGGCATCCCGGCTACGGCCTGCACGCTGCTGGTCGAGGGCGCGAAGCTGATCCTGAAGTCTGAACCGCGGCGGGCCAACGAGATGCTGGTGCTGGCCACCTGGGCGGCGCTGGCCGCCAACCAGCTGGACCGCATCGTCGGCGAGATCAGCCTGGCCGGTTCCCGTGTGCCGGGGCCGCCAGATGTCCGAGTCGGGCGGGTCGCGGAAAGCCTGATCGCGGTCGGGCTCGGACGCGCTCCGCCGGCCCCCGCCGGAGCGGTGCCGCCCATGGCGGCGGCCGGCTGGCCCCCGCCATGGGCCACCTGGGAGTGGCCGATGCTGGTCGTCGCCCAGCCCGCCGCCGATGCCGTGGCCGCCAATCAGCGGTATGCGAGGCTGGTCGCGGCCGGTCGTGCCGACGGGACGGTCAGCCCCTTGATCCCGGCGCTGGCGAACCTCGCGATCTCCGATTTCGCCCTGGGCCGCTGGCCCGACGCCATCGGCAACGCCACCGAGGGGCTGCGACTGGCCAAAGACACCGGCCAGGAGAGCATGGCCGGGTACTTCCTGGTCCTGCTGGCAACGATCGCGCTGCGGCAGGGACGGACCGACGACTCCCAGCGGCTGGTCGACCAGGCGCTTGCCGCCGCCGTCCCGCGCCGGGTGGCGGTGGTCGCGGCCGCTGCTTCGTGGAACCTGGCGCGGCTGGAGCTGGCCGAGGGGCGGCCGACGGCTGCGCTGGAGCGGCTGGAGCGGCTGCTGGCGGTTGCCGCCCCCCAGTATCCGACCGTGCACGCCCCCATCGCGCTGCTGGCGACGCCCGAACTGGTCGAGGCGGCGGCCCGCGCGAACGCCCTGGAGGGGATGGAACCCTATGTGGTCAGGTTGGAGCGGTGGGCCCAGCGAGATCAGGGGACGTTCGTCCTGCTTGTCGCCCACCGCTGCCGCGCGCTGATCTGCCAGGACGACCAGGCCGAGCGGCACTTCCAGGCCGCCCTGACCGTACACGGTATCGGCGAGCTGCCCTACGAGCTGGCCCGCACCGAGCTGTTGTACGGCGAGTGGCTGCGACGGGCGCGACGCCGGGCTGACGCCCGCACGCACCTGCGCATCGCGCTGGACCTGTTCGAGCAGTTGGGCGCCACTCCCTGGGTCGAGCAAGTTCGTGTCGAGCTGCGCGCCATCGGTCAGACCGCGCGCAAGCGTGACTCCAGCACGCGCGTGCGGCTCACTCCCCAAGAGCGCCAGGTCGCCCACCTCGCCGGGCAGGGACTGACCAACCAGCAGATCGCGGCGCGGCTGTTCCTGAGCCGGCACACCGTCAGCTACCACCTGCGCAAGGTCTTCTCCAAGCTGGGCATCGTCTCCCGCGTCGACCTGCATGAGCTCGACCCGGACGACGATGTGCCAGGCGGCAGCCAGGGCGAACCAGTCTGAGGACCCGGTGGGTGGCCGCTGCCCGCCAGGCTACTCATTCGCGGGATCCGGGGGAGATTGGCCAGATGTTTCAGAATTGCCACGCCCCGGATCACGAGCTTTTGGGATATGGGAAGTCGCCGCAGGGACGAGCGCGTCGTCGGGCGTGGCTGCCCGCACCTCGGTACGCAGCCGCGGCAGCGCCTCCGGGTGCTGGCGCCGCAACCACGTGAGCAGCCGCTCGCGGACCTCACAGCGCAGGTCCCAAACGTTCGGCGCGCTGTTCGCACTCACCAGGGCGCGCAACTGCATGGTGTGCTCGGTCGTGTCGACGACCTGCAGCACGGCGGTCTGCCCATTCCACAGCCTCGAATCCGCAAGGATCCGCCGGAACTCGGCGCGAACGTCCTCGACCGGGGTCACGTAGTCCACGTACAGAAAGACCGTCCCGACGATGTCAGCGGAATAGCGCGTCCAGTTCTGGATCGGTCGCTCCACGAAATAGGAGCAGGGCAGCACCAACCGGCGACGGTCCCAGATCCGCACGACCACATAGGTGAGCGTGATCTCCTCGATGTTGCCCCACTCGCCCTCGACGACCACAGCGTCGTCGAGGCGGATCGGCCCGGCGAACGCGATCTGCAAACCCGCGATGAGGTTGCCGACCGTGGAGCGGGCCGCCACGCCGGCGACGACCCCGGCGGGCTCGCAGGTTGTCGGAGACCTCCACGTCGTAGCGCCGCATGAAGGCGTCCTCAGTCACGCGCACCAGGCGAATCGCCAGCCAGGCAGCGGCCGCGACGAGCCCGAGCATCAGCAGGTGGAAGACTGCTCCGTGGATGCTGGGCCTCAGCCGTGCAACAGGAAGCGCCAGCACCAGGGCGGCGAGCGTGACCACCAGACGGGCGGGCCAGCGGCAGTGTGTCCGCAGATCCTCGGCGAGCCTGCGGTCCTTCATGAACCGCAGCGCCAGCCGCCATACCACGACGTGGACGAGCAGGACAGCCAGCGCCACGCCCACCGTGGTGAGCACCCTGGATACCCCCAGTACCGGTGATTGCATCCATCGGCCCTTGGGTACCTCTGCACGACCGTCCGCAGTCCACCAGCCACGCCATGGATGGTTGAACGTGCCCCAGCGTGCAACCCCAACTGGACGAGGCCGCGACTCAGATCGAGAACGGGTGGTGCGGCGGCCGCTCGAGGGTGCCCGCTTGCCGAACCGTGAGGTTGCGGCCCAAGACTACTCGTTTCGGGGATTCGAGCGGTCGCATCCGGCTGTCACGCTACCCACCTTGGAGGAGGGGAGACCTCATCCCTCGCCGCTTCATGCGGTCCGAAAGGAGAAACGGCAGCCCATTGCTGGGGCGCACCTTGGGCCAACCCCATCCCACCTCCCGGCCGGGTGCGCCGCGCAACCGAAGCGGCCGTGGAGGACGCGGATGACAGCCGCACCTGCCGGGACGATGGATGTCCGTCCAGGCGACCAGGACGCCGTCAAGCAGGTGGAGGAGTGGTTCCACGCCTACCACGCCACGCGGGACCCCGCCATCCGCGAAAGGATCATCCTCGCCCACTTGGGGCTTGCCGACCGGCTCGCCGCGCGCTTTCGCAGGAGTCGCGGCACCTCCTATGAAGATCTCGTCCAGGTGGCGCGAGTCGGTCTGGTCACGGCAGTCAATCGCTACGACCCCGGCCGGACCAATTCGTTCATCGTCTATGCCATTGTCTGCATCGTTGGCGAGCTCAGACGACACCTGCGCGACAACTGCTGGACCGTCCACGTGGCGCGGACGCTCAAAGAGCAAGTGCTCCAGGTCGTCCGGGCACGTGAAGCGCTGACCATGACCCTGGAGCGCTCGCCGACCGTGGCGGAGATCGCCGACCATCTGAGCATCAGCTGCGAGCGAGTGCTGGAGGCCTTTGAGGCCAACCAAACACGGCTTGAGCTTTCGCTGGACGAGCCGGCCAACGGGGACGGCAGCGTCAGCATCGGCGAGCTGCTTCCCGCTCCGAGCGGCGAGATCGAGGTCGACGATGTGCTGGCGCTGCCTGAGCTGCTCGAGAGCCTGCCTGAAATGGAGCGCCGGGCGGTGGTGCTGCGGTTTTTCCGGGACCTGAAGCAGGATGACATCGGCGCGGTGCTTGGCTACTCGCAGATTCACGTCTCGCGCCTGCTGCGTCGCGCCTTGACCCGGATGCATGAGCAGTGGAGTCGCTGCTGACCACCACACGCCCCGAGATCCCCACGGGAGGTGACCTCGACGTTGGCGGGGATGGCGCCGAGCCTGGCCTGCTGGCCGGCGGAGTCGGCGGTCACCGAGCAGGGTCGTCCAGGTCGAACTGGCTCAGAGTGGCGCGGGAGGTGATGCCGAGCTTGGCGTAGACCTTGTGGAGGTGATAGCCGACGGTGTGAGCGCTCAGGAACAGCCGGGCGGCGATCAGCCGGTTCGTCAGCCCGCGTGCGGCAAGGCGGGCGACCTGCAGCTCTCGCGGGGTGAGCTGGCGCAGGGCGGCCGGGTCGCGGCTGCGCGCGCTCTCGCCGCTGGCGCGCAGTTCGGCCCGGGTGCGCTCGGCCCACGGACGGGCCTCGAGGCGCTCGAAGGTCTCCAGGGCGGTGCGTAGGTGGGAGCGGGCCTCGGCGCGGCGGCGCGAGCGCAGCAGCCACTCGCCATACAGCAGCTCGGTGCGGGCCAGCTCCAGCGGCAGCTCGCCGATCCCGTCGGTGGCCAGGGCGGCCTGGTAGTGCCGCTCGGCTATCCCGTCGCCGCTGATCAGCGCGCGGCAACGGTGGGCGACCGCCACGGTCCAGGTGCGCCTGTCCCACTGGGCCCAACGTTCGAACCTGGCCACCACGGGCTCCAAGCCCGCGACCGCGTCCGTGCGGGCGGCCGCCTCCACCAGGGTGCCGGTGGCCAGCAGCGCGATGGGGGCGTGTGCGGTCGGATGCCCGAGGGTGGCAAGGCCATGCAGCCGCTCCAGCGCGGCTTCCGGGTGTCCTTCGGCAAGGTCGAGGGACGCCAGCGTCCAGGACGCGAACGCCGATACCGCGGCCAGCCGCAACCGGGTCGCCTCGGCGAGGGCCTGTCGGGCGAGCTGGCGGCAGTCGTCGGCGCGTCCTTGCCCCGCGGCGAGTGCGGCGAGGATGACCAGAGCGTGGGCGGCGGTGGCGTGCTGGCCGGTCTCGGTCGCGAGCCGCAGCCCTTCGGTGGCGCTGTCGATCGCCGTGGGCCAGCGGCCCAGCGCGGCTTCGGCCAGGGCGAGGTTGGCCAGGGCCACGGTCAGGCCGGAGACCGTCCCGGCGGCGCGGCGCGCCGCGACCGCCCTGGTGTAGCGCTGGTCGGCGGTGACGTCGTCGCCGTCCGGTGCGGCGATCAGCATCGGCCACATCCAGGTGAACGCCGGATGCGGCCAGCCGGTCGCCAGTGTGGTTGGCATCTCCAGGGTGGCGGCACCCGGCGGGAGGCGTTCGAGCCCGGCCGCGATCAGACTTTGGGCGACCCGCTCGACCCTGATGTCACCTCTTGGCAGCCGGGAGAGCAGTGGGTGGATCTGCTCGACGATGCGGTCCGTCTCGCCCGCTGACAATGCTGCCCTGGCGGCCAGCACCAGCATTTCGGCCGCCCGGACCGGGTCGGACCTCAGGATCGGCCTGGCGCCCCTGAGCAGCAGGGTGCAGGCGGTCGCCGGCGTCCCGGCGGCAAGCTCGATCGCGCCCCGGACCTGCGCCATGTAGGCCTGCACGGCCACACCCGTTGGCAGCGCCTCGGCGTGGTTCAGTAGCGTCTGAGCGCGCTCGCCGTGGCCGGCCTCCCAGAGGCAATCCGCCGCGGCGACCAGCCGTTGAGCCCGCGCCACAGGCTGCTGGCTCAACCTGGCGGCGCGCTCCAGCGCCGCGGCCGCGGCCGCCGGGCCGCCGCGCCGCCGCGCCCGGTCGGCAGAGTTCTCCAGCGCCGCGGCGACCTGCTCGTCCGGCTCGAAGCTGGCGGCGGCCAGATGCCAGGCGCGGCGGTCGGCCTGGCCCTCACCTTGGAGCACCCCGATCAGCGCCTGATGCGCCGCCTGCCTGGCCGCCAGCGTCGCGGCCTGGTAGACTGCCGAGCGCACCAGCGAATGACGAAACGTCAGCTCATGGCCGATGACCTCCACCAGGCCCGCGCGCTCGGCCGGCTCCAGCGTCTCCGGCGCGCAACCGAGGGCCTGGCCGGCGGCCAGCACGATCGCCAATTCGCCGGTGTCCTCAGCAGCGGCGATCAGCAGCAGCGTCTGGGTGGCCTGTGGCAGGCGCCGCGCCCGCTCCAGAAACATCTCCTGCAGCCTGCCGTTCAGCGGCAGCAGCTTGGGCAGCCACTCATGGCCGCTGAGCTGCCTGCCGGTCAGCGCCTTCGGCAGTTCCAGCAGCGCCAAGGGATTCCCCTCGGTTTCGGCGATGAGCCGGTCGCGCATCCGCGGGGCGAGCTTGTCGGCGTGCGCCTGCAGCAACTCCCCAGCCGACGCGGGATCCAGTCCGGCCAGACGCAGCTCCGGCAGACCGGGCGCGTCGAACCGGCGCAGGTCGTCGTCACGGGCGGCGAACAGCAGCACGATCCGTTCGGCCTCCAACCGCCGCCCGACGAACACCAGCGCATCCGCGGACGCGCTGTCCAGCCACCGCGCGTGGGAGACGATGCACAGCAGCGGCTGCTCGGCGGCCAGCACGGTAAGCAGGCTCAGCACGCCAAGCTCGATCAGGAAGGGGTTGGCCTGCGCGTCAATCAGCCCGAACGCGCCTCGTAGTCCCCTGGCCTGGGGCGTGGGCAGCACGTTCAGCCGCTCCAGGAACGGGCGCAGCATCTGGTGGAGGCCGGCGAAGGCAAGCTCCATCTCGGGCTCGGCCCCAGCGGCGCGGAGCACCTGGAAGTCGACGGCCCGCTCGGCCGCGTACTGCAGCAGCGCGTGCTTGCCGATACCGGCCTCGCCGCGTACCACCAGCACGCCGGCGCGGCCCTCACGCGCACCGGCGAGAAGGCGGTCGATCTGCGCGCGTTCCTCTCGTCGTCCATACAACATGAGAGATCCCGTTCGGTACGCAAGGAGGATCAGTCTTCGCGCACGGCGGCCGCCTATTTCGTATTGCTGGATTGGATTGTAGGACTCGGCGCGCAGCAACGCTTTTCAAAGCATCGCTCGTCGCGTCCGCGACCTGCTCAGCGAGGAATCTCAGGTGAGAGGGCTCGAGCGCCTCCAGGGTGGTACCCGGTACCCGTCGAATCGCGAGAAGAGCGCAAGCAAGACGACCGAGTGGAGGGACGGTATGGCCAAGGCGGTGGGCATCGACCTGGGCACGACCAACTCGGTGATTGCCGTGCTGGAAAGCGGCAAGCCGACGGTCATCCCCAATGCGGAGGGGTCGCGCACGACCCCGTCGGTGGTGGCGTTCACCGAGCAGGGCGAGCGGCTGGTCGGGCAGCTGGCCCGGCGACAGGCGATCCTCAACCCCAAGGGGACGATCACGTCGGCCAAGCGGTTCATCGGCCGTCGCTACGACGAGATCTCCAGCGAGGCCAAGGCGGTGTCGTTCGACGTCGTGGAGGGCCCGGGAGGGGTGGTCCGCTTCAACGTGCGCGGTCGGCAGTACGCGCCAGAGGAGATCAGCGCGCTGGTGCTGCGCAAGCTGGCCGAGGATGCCTCCAAGTTCCTCGGCGAGCGGGTCACTCAGGCGGTGATCACCGTCCCGGCCTACTTCAACGATGCCCAGCGACAGGCGACCAAGGACGCGGGGAAGATCGCCGGGCTCGAGGTCCTGCGCATCATCAACGAGCCGACCGCGGCCGCGCTCGCCTACGGGCTCGACAAGCGCGAGCACGAGACGGTGCTGGTGTTCGACCTGGGTGGCGGGACCTTCGACGTGAGCATCCTGGACGTGGGAGACGGGGTCGTCGAGGTCCGGGCGACCGCGGGCGACACGCATCTGGGCGGCGACGATTTCGACCGCCGGCTGGTCGACTACCTCGCCGACGAGTTCCAGCGCGAGCAGGGCATCGACGTGCGCCGCGACCCGCAGGCGCTGCAGCGCCTGTTCGAGGCGGCCGAGAAGGCCAAGGTCGAGCTGAGCTCGGTGACCCAGACGCAGATCAACCTGCCGTTCATCACCGCCGACGCGTCAGGGCCCAAGCACCTGACGGCCTCGCTGATGCGGTCCAAGCTCGAGCAGATCACCGCCGATCTGGTCGAGCGCTGCCTCGGGCCGGTGCAGCAGGCCATGGCCGACGCCAAGGTGACCGCCGCCGACATCGACGAGGTCATCCTGGTCGGCGGCGCCACCCGCATGCCCGCCGTACAGGCGCGGGTGCGGCGCCTGACCGGCGGCAAGGACCCCAACATGACGGTCAACCCCGACGAGGTCGTCGCCGTGGGGGCCGCGATCCAGGCCGGTGTCCTCAAGGGCGAGGTCAAGGACGTGGTCCTGCTGGACGTGACGCCGCTGTCGCTGGGGCTGGAAACGCTCGGCGGGGTCATGACCAAGGTGGTCGAGCGCAACACCACCATCCCGGTCCGGCGCACCGAGGTGTTCACCACCGCCGAGGACAATCAGCCCGCTGTCGACGTCGTTGTGCTGCAGGGCGAGCGCGAGCGGGCCGCTGACAACCGGGTGCTCGGGCGCTTCCGGCTGGAGAACATCCGTCCCGCCCCTCGGGGGGTGCCGCAGATCGAGGTCACCTTCGACATCGACGCCAACGGCATCGTCAACGTCTCCGCCCGCGACAAGGACACCGGCGCCGAGCAGGCGATCACCATCACCGAGAGCACCAACCTCGATCGGGCCGAGGTCGAGCGGATGGTGGCGGAGGCCGAGCGCAACCGCACCGAGGACCAGCGGATCCGCCAGCGGGTGGACGCCCGCAATGACCTGGACACGGTCGCCTACCAGGTGGAGCGGCGCCTCGACGAGCTCGGTGAGACGGCCCCGACCCACGAGAAGGCGCGGGCCGAGATGCTGGTCAACGACGCCCGTCAGGCCATCAAGGAGGAGGCGCCGGCGGAGCGCCTGCGGACGCTCACCGGCGAGCTGCAGCAGGTGCTTCAGGGCCTGCTCGCGCACGCGGGCGGCGCCCAGGGGACGCCCGGCGACCAGCCGGAGCGACCACCCGACGACGAGGACGTGATCGACGCGGACTTCACCACCGGCTAGCGGGCTCGCGATGGCTGCGCAGCAACGATCCGGGCCCGACGCCAGCGGCGAGGCGGCCAGCCGCGCCGATGCGGCTGAGGCCGCGGCGGCCCTGGCCGACATGGAGGACCGCTGGCGGCGGGCGCTCGCTGACCTCGACAATCTCCGCAAGCGCTACGCACGGGAGCTGGAGCGGGAGCGGGCCGCGGAACGAGCCCGGGTGGCCGCGGAGTGGCTGCCCGTGGTGGACAGCCTTGACCGGGCTCTGGGGCACGCGGCCACGGACCCGTCCGCCATCGTCGAGGGGATACGCGTGGCGCGCGAGCAGGCACTGGCCGCGCTGGCACGGCTCGGCTACCCCCGCCACGAGGAGGTCGGGGTGCCCTTCGACCCTGCACGGCACGAGGCGGTGAAGATCGTCGAGGATGCCGAGGCGGCATCGGGCACGGTCGTGCAGGTCCTGCGCCCCGGCTACGGGCAGGGCGAGCGCTGGCTGCGGCCAGCCGCGGTCGCGGTCGCCACCACGGCGCCCGGGCAGGGGTGAGCGCCGTGGCCCGCGACTACTACGAGGTCCTGGGGGTTCCGCGCACCGCCGACGCTGAACAGCTGCAGGAGGCCTACCGGCGGCTGGCCCGTACCTACCATCCGGACGTGAACAAGGACCCGGAAGCCGAGGAGCGGTTCAAGGAGATCAACGAGGCCTACCGGGTCCTGTCCGACCCCGGGACCCGGGCGCGCTACGACCGCTTCGGGCCGGACTTCCGCCGGATCCCCGAGGGGGCGGAGGAAGCGGCCACAGCGGGCGGCGCGGGTCCGCGCGGCGCTGGCTTCACTGGCCGCGGCTTCGGCGACCTGGGCGTGGATCTGGAGGACCTGCTCGCCGACCTGTTCGGCGCTCGCGGGGGACGCCGGCCGGTCGCCGGGGCTGACCAGGAGGTGGAGCTGGAGCTGACCGTCGAGGAGGCCTACCGAGGCGGGCGCCGGTGGATCAGGCTCGCGGGGCCCGACGGGCAGCGCAGCTACGAGGTCAACATCCCGCCCGGGGTCACCGACGGGCAGCGGATCCGCCTGGCCGGCCAGGGTGGCCAGGGCGTCGGCGGCGGCCCGGCCGGCGATCTCTACCTGGTGGCACGCATCGCACCCAGTTCCCGCTACCGCCTGGAAGGGCGCGATCTCCACGTGAAGGTGCCGGTGAGCCCCTGGGAGGCGGCGCTCGGGGCGACGGTGCCCGTCGACACGCCGGGCGGGGAGCTGAAGGTCCGGATCCCACCCGGCTCTTCGAGCGGGCGGCGGGTGCGCCTGGCCGGCCAGGGCATGCCGAATCCCAGAGGCCGGGCCGGCGACCTGTACGCCGAGGTGCGGATCGTGGTCCCCAAACGGCTTCGCCGCCGCGAGCGGGAGCTGTTCGAGGAGCTCGCCCGTGTGTCGACCTTCGATCCCAGGAGCCGCGGATGAGCCAGCCACGACCCTCCCGCGCCACGGCCACCGACCGGCGCGCGGCGCGCTACCCCCTGGCCCGACCGGCGCACCTTGACCTCGACGGCTTTGCCCGCAGCGCGGGCCTGCATCCCGATCTCGTGCGCCGTCTGGTGGCGCTCGGCCTCGTGCGCGCCGCCCGCGACGGCGCCGGCCAGCTGTGGTTTGTCCAAGCCGAGCGCGTCACCGTTGCCCGGATCCAGCGGCTGCGCGCCGGTCTGGGCCTCAACTACGCCGCCGTCGGGGTGGTGCTCGATCTTCTTGCCCGTATCGACGCCCTCGAGCGTGCCGCGCGCGCCCAGCCTCGGGAAGTCGCAAAGGAATGGTGATCGTCCGTGGACCTGAACCGTCTGACCCAGAAGTCGCAGGAGGCCCTGCACGACGCGCAGACCAAGGCGCTGCGGTTCGGCCATACCGAGGTCGACGGCGAGCACCTGCTGCTTGCGCTGCTCGACCAGCCGGAGGGGCTGGCGCCCCGGCTGCTCCAGGCGGCCGGCGCCGATCCGGACGCGCTGCGCACCGGGCTGGAGGCGGAGCTCGGCCGCCGTCCCAAGGTGACCGGCCCCGGAGCCGCTCCGGGCCAGGTGTTCGTCACCCAACGGCTGGCCCGGCTGCTGGACGCCGCCGAACGGGAGGCCGGCCGGCTCAAGGACGAGTACGTCTCGGTCGAGCACCTGGTGCTCGCGCTCGTCGACGAGGGCTCGGAGACCGCGGCCGCGCGCGTGCTGAAGCGCCACGGCATCACTCGGGACACCTTCCTGGCCGCGCTCACCCAGGTGCGCGGCAACCAGCGGGTCACCTCCGCGATGCCAGAGGTCGCCTACGAGGCCCTCGAGAAATACGGCCGTGACCTGGTGGCGGACGCCAGCGCCGGCAAGCTCGACCCGGTGATCGGCCGTGACGCCGAGATCCGCAGGGTGGTGCAGATCCTGTCGCGCAAGTCCAAGAACAACCCGGTGCTGATCGGCGACCCCGGCGTCGGCAAGACCGCGATCGTCGAGGGCCTGGCGCAGCGGATCGTGCGCGGCGACGTGCCGGAGGGGCTGCGTGACAAGACCATCTTCGCGCTCGACATGGGCGCGCTGGTGGCCGGGGCGAAATACCGCGGCGAGTTCGAGGAGCGGCTCAAGGCGGTGCTCAACGAAGTCCGCGCCGGGCAAGGGCGGATCCTGCTGTTCGTCGACGAGCTGCACAACGTGGTCGGCGCCGGCGCGGCCGAGGGCGCCATGGACGCCGGCAACATGCTCAAGCCGATGCTGGCCCGCGGCGAGCTGCACATGATCGGCGCCACCACCCTCGACGAGTACCGCAGGCACATCGAGAAGGACGCGGCCTTGGAGCGGCGCTTCCAGCCGGTGCTGGTCGACGAGCCGAGCGTGGAGGACACCGTCTCGATCCTGCGCGGCCTGCGCGAGCGGCTGGAGGTGTTCCACGGCGTCAAGATCCAGGACAGCTCCCTGGTCGCCGCGGCGGCGCTCAGTCACCGCTACATCACCGACCGGTTCCTGCCCGACAAGGCGATCGACCTGGTGGACGAGGCGTGCGCGCGGCTGCGCACCGAGATCGACTCGATGCCTGCGGAGCTGGATGAGGTCACCCGCCGGGTGATGCGCCTGGAGATCGAGGAGGCGGCACTGGCCAAGGAGACCGACCCGGCCAGCCGCGCCCGGCTGGAGGAGCTGCGCCGTGAGCTGGCCGACCTGCGCGCCGAGGCCGACGCCAAGCGCGCCCAGTGGGAAGCTGAGCGCCAGGCGATCCGGCGGGTGCAGTCGCTCCGCAAGGAGCTCGAGCAGGCCCGCCACGAAGCCGAGGCGGCCGAGCGCGCCTACGACCTCAACCGGGCGGCCGAGCTGCGCTACGGCAGGGTCGCCGAGCTGGAACGGCGCCTGCAGGCCGAGGAGGCACAGCTCACCGCGAAGCAGGGCGAGCGGCGGCTGCTGCGAGAGGTGGTCACCGAGGAGGAGATCGCCGAGATCGTGGCGGCCTGGACCGGCATCCCGGTGAGCCGGCTGCGGGAGGGCGAGCGGGAGAAGCTGCTGCGCCTCGACGAGATCCTCCACGAGCGGGTGGTCGGCCAGGACGAGGCGGTCCGGCTGGTCAGCGACGCGATCATCCGGGCGCGCTCGGGGATCAAGGACCCGCGCCGGCCGATCGGCTCGTTCGTGTTCCTCGGCCCCACCGGGGTCGGCAAGACCGAGCTGGCCAGGACGCTGGCCGCGGCCCTGTTCGACACCGAGGAGAACATGGTCCGCCTGGACATGAGCGAGTACCAGGAGCGCCACACCGTCAGCCGTCTGCTCGGCGCCCCGCCCGGCTACGTCGGCTACGAGGAGGGCGGCCAGCTGACCGAGGCGGTGCGGCGCAAGCCCTACTCGGTGGTGCTGTTCGACGAGATCGAGAAAGCGCATGCCGACGTGTTCAACACCCTGCTGCAGGTGCTGGACGACGGGCGCATCACCGACGCCCAGGGCCGCACCGTCGACTTCCGCAACACGGTGCTGATCATGACCTCCACATCGGCTCGGAGCACCTGCTCGAAGGGGTCACCCCTGACGGGGACATCAAGCCCGAGGCCAGCGAGCGGGTCATGGCCGAGCTGCGCCGCCACTTCCGTCCTGAGTTCCTCAACCGCATCGACGACGCCGTGGTGTTCAAGCCCCTGACGCTGGCGCAGATCGAGCGGATCGTCGAGCTGCAGTTCGCGGAGCTGCGCGGGCGGCTGGCCCAGCGACGCCTGACCCTGGAGCTCACCGACGAGGGCCGCCGGCTCATCGCGGCGCAGGGGTTTGACCCGGTCTACGGCGCGCGGCCGCTGCGCCGGTTCATCGCCCGCGAGGTGGAGACCCGCATCGGCCGAGCTCTGCTCGGCGGCGACGTCCACGACGGCGCGATCGTGCGGGTGGATGCCCACGGCGGCGAGCTGGTCGTGGCCTATGAGAATCCCCCGGAGAACCCGCCGGAGCCCGGGGACGCGGCCTGAGCGCCGGGCCCTGCCGGGTCGTCGCACCCGGCGTCGAGCAGGCGGCCAGGACGCTGGCCGGGCGCCTCAAGGCGGTCAAGGTCAACGTCGACCAGGCACCTCGCGTCGCCGAGCGCTTCGGCGTGCAGGGGATCCCCACCCTGCTGCTGCTGCGCGACGGCCGGGAGGTCGCCAGGCAGGTCGGAGCGGTCCCGCCGGCCGCGCTGCTCCGCTGGACCGAGGAGGTGATCACCGAGCCCGCAGCCTGATCACATGACACGAGCACGACGGCTGCGCCACGGGGCCGCGGTCACTCCGCCTGGCCAGCGGTCGGCTCGTCTCCCCTGCGCGTGATGCGAAGCGCGAGCACGGTCGCTCCGAGCAGAAGAATCGTCGCGGCCAGTACGCCGATCTCGAGCATCACGTCCCGGAACCGACCAGTCCCCAGCAGGTTCTCGGCCTCGGCGCTGATCACGATCAGGCGCCGGACCACCGCAACGATCCCGACGATCAGGAAAGACTCCACCTCCACCCTGCGCCGGGCGATGACGACACGGATCGTGCTGATGAGCTCGGTGAAGATGAACACCAGCAGCAAGCCACTCAGGAGTCCGAGCGCGTTGCTGACGAACGGCTCTCGACCGAGGTCGTGGACGAAGTTGTACACCACCACCCCAAGCAGGATGGCCCCGCTGACAATGAGCGCCACTGCCACCGCCGCATCGATGACGACCTCGCCGTAGCTGAGCAGCGCCGCGACCCAGGACCGGTCGCGGCGCCCCTCCTGGTCAGCGCCTGCAGGCCTCACGACCATGATCGTTCACGACCCGAGCAAGTCCTGTCCATCCGCGGGAAGGCGATTTTGCGCGCTGAACCGGATCCCCGTCCGCTCCCGGGGCACCGTGACCTTGCTCAGCCGAGGCCCTTGGCGAAGCCCAGCCGCCAGCTCGGATAGCGCAACTGCCAGCCGAGCTCACGCTTGGCCTTCTCGTTGGACGCCCCACGCACCTCGGTCATCATGATCGTCGCCGCCTCACCGGCCGCCAGCCGCCCGAGCCAGCGCGGCAGGCGCAGCGGCGGCTTGGCGCCCAGCGCGCTCGCCAGTGCGGGCAGCCAGTCGCGCACAGGCGCGGGCTCGTCATCCACGATCTGGTAGATCCCTCCCGGGCCGCGCTCGACGGCCGCCACGGTCGCCGAGGCGGCGTCCTCGATGTGGACGAACGACCACACACCGCCACCGCCCCCGACCAGCGGGAACTGTCGCTTGCGGACCGGCTTGGCCATCGCCGCTTCGGGATCCAGGCTCATCCCGGTCCCCGGGCCGTAGAAGCCGCCGTAGCGGAGCACCAGGCCCTCGGCCCACCGGATGCCGGTCACCGCCTGCTCCAGATGGCGGATCGCCGCGACCGTGGAGCGCAGCACCTGCGGTGGGTTGGGATCCAGTGGATCGGTCTCGCTCTTCACCGGCCCGCCGGTGCGCGCGAACGGCCAGCCCGCGTAGCTTTGTGCCACGAAGCGGCGCGCGCCCACCGCGCGGCCGGCGGCGATCAGGTGGTCGGTGCCCTCGGTGCGCAGGCGGTTGGTCACCGCGAAGAAGCGGTCGGGGTGTCGCATGTCCGGCGCTCCGGACAGCGCCGTGGCCTGGTGCACGATCACCTCGGGCTCGGCCTCGGCCACCGCCCGGGCCACCGCGTCGGGGTCGAGCGCGTCGGCCACCACCGGCCGGGCTCCCAGCGCCCGCAGCGCCTCTCGCTTGGACGCCGTCCTGGTCATCCCCACCACCTCGTGGCCGCCCGCGACGAGCTGCGGGACGAGCTGTGTGCCGAGCGCTCCCGTGGCGCCGGCGACGAATACCTTCATGGCATCTCCTTCCACGTCTGCGTCAACCAGGAGACGAGATAGCACCGGCGCCTGTGACATCCCGTCGCGGACGTGGCGATGCAGGCCGCTCTCCGACTAGCCGGTCGCCCTGGCCCGGGCCTTCACGATCGATCGGATCGTCAGCAGTGTGGCGACGGCCACGATCTGGCCTCCGAGCACGATCCGGTTGACGTCGATCGCGGGTCGCCAGGTCATCTCATTTCCTCGGATCAGGAATGCTCCGACCGGGTGGGCGCTCATGCGGAAACCGCTTCCGGAGCCCTTCCCCTTCCTCTGGCCCTACGGGCGCTCGCCGCTTCCTCCTCCGGCACCGCCTTGGATCCTGGCCACGGGGATCACCGTGACGCCGTTCTTCTCGTACGGCTTCGCACACCACTGGCCGCGGTGCTGGGGATCGCGCTGACGCTGGAGCGTTCCGGCACGAGCCTGGCGCAGGTGGACACGGTCGACCTCATCCGGCGGCTGTCGGCCAACGCCCGGAAGCTTGACCGCCTGCTCACCGACCTGCTCGACCTGGACCGGCTGAGCCGCGGCATCGTCGCGCCGAAGCGGCGGCCAACCGACGTGGCCGCACTGGTGTCGCGGATGGCGGCGGAGTGGACCCTGCTCAACGGACGCGAGCTGCAGCTCGACGTCGAACCGGCGATGGTGTCGATCGATCCGGGCAAGGTCGAGCGGATCGTTGAGAACCTGCTCGCCAACGCCGCCAAGCACACCCCGCCGGACGCGCCGGTGTGGCTGGGGGTGCGGCGTCACGGCGACAGAGACGGCGACGGGGTGCGGTTGATCGTCGAGGATGCCGGCGCGGGGGTGCCGCCGGAGCTGCGCGCGAGCGTGTTCGAGCCGTGCCGGCAGGGTCCGGAGTCGCCGGCCCACACGCCCGGCGTGGGCATCGGCCTGACCCTGGTGGCCCGCTTCGCCGCCCTCCACGGCGGCCGTGCCTGGGTCGACGACCGCGAAGGCGGCGGCTCCTCGTTCAAGGTCCTGCTCCCAGGCTCGCCCGAGCAGCGGCCGGAGCCACAGCGGGAGTCCGAGCCGGCGCCCTCCTGACGCGACGTGCTCAGCGGGCGAACGGAGGCATCGTGCCCGGAGGAACAAGCGGGCCGCTCAGCTGAATGTTGGCGATGACCCACCGGCCTTCCTCTTTCACGGCAACCACAATGAGCCGGAACGAGCCGCTGGTGTCACGTCCCATGACAGTGGTCTGTTGCCTCTGGACGGCTTCGACGATCGCTGTGTCGCCGTAGATGCGCACGTGCGGGTCCTGTACCTCGAACTCCTCGTTCTTCAGGTCCCCGCGGTGTCGCTCGGCCCACTGATCCCTGGTGAGCACGAAACCGACCGGTCCCACCCCAATGAAGTCTGGGGCGAGCAGGTCGCCATAGGCATCGGCGTCACCTCTGAGCTCGACTTCAGCCCAGCGCTGGACAAGATCGAGGACTTCTTGCTCGCTCACTGTTGGTGCTCCTTTCGACTCGGTCATGGCATACGACCCTACGGACGGGCACTGGCCCCTCGCATCGGGAAGACTCCCAGTCCATGCCGGGCCACCCGGGTCACGTGGGAAAATGGTCGGGAGTACGATCCGCCCATGCTCCTCGGACGACAGGCAGAGCAGGCCGCGATCGACCGTCTCGTCCAGCGTGCTCGGAGCGGACAGGGCGGAGGCCTGGTCCTCCGCGGTGAGCCGGGCATCGGCAAGTCGGCCCTGCTGGCCCACGCCAGCCAGCGGGCCGAGGAGATGGGGGTGCTGCGCAGCGACGGGGTGGAGGCGGAGTCCACGCTGGCCTACGCCACCCTGCACCGGCTCCTGCGCCCGATCCTGGACCAGGCCGGCTGCCTGCCCGAGCCGCAGGCGCGGGCGCTGCGAGTGGCACTCGGGCTCCAGGCCGGGCCAGCCCCCGACCAGTTCCTGGTCGCGGTCGCCGCTCTCACCCTGCTGTCCGAGATCGCCGGCGAGCGGCCACTGCTGTGCCTGGTCGACGACGCCCACTGGGCCGACACCCCGTCCGTCCAGGCGCTCACCTTCGTCGCCCGCCGACTTGACGCCGAGCCGGTCGCGCTGCTCCTGGCCCTCCGGGACGGCCATGACCGGCGCGTCGAGGTGGCCGGGCTGCCGGAGCTGCGCCTGACCGGGCTCGACCCCGAGGCCGCGGCCGCGCTCCTGGACCTTCGCTGGGGCGCGAGCATCTCCCCCGCGGTCCGGGACCGGCTGCTGCGCGAAGTCGCCGGCAACCCCCTGGCGCTGCTGGAGCTGCCCGGCGCACTCTCTGGCCACGACGCCCTCCCCGACCCGCTGCCCCTGGTCGGCAAGCTGGAGCAGGCGTTCCAGGAGCGGGCCCGGCGGCACGATCCCGCCACCCGGACCGTGCTCCTCCTAGCCGCCGCCGAGGGCTCCGGCCAGCTCGCAACGGTCCGTCACGCGGCCGGGGCGCTCGGTCTGGACCCCGGCCTGCTCGAGTCGGAGGGACTGGCGGACCTGGTACGCATCGACGGTCCCACGATCGCCTTCCTTCATCCCCTGGTGCGCTCTGGCGTCTACCACGGCGCCAGCCCGGCCGCCCGCCGGGCGGCACACCAGGCGCTGGCCGACGCGCTCGAGTCCCAGGAGGCCGGGGACGACCGGCGGGCATGGCACCGCGCCAAGGCCGCGACGGGGCCGGACGATGAGGTGGCGCTGGAGCTGGAGGGATCGGCCTGGCGGACTCTGGAGCGTGCGGGGCACGGCGCCGCGGCGGCCGCGCTGGAGCGGGCGGCGGAGCTCAGCCGCTCATTGGTGGACAAGAGCCGCCGGCTGGTCGCCGCGGCCGACGCCACCTGGCACGGCGGTGACACGGCCCGGGCCCGCGCGCTGCTGGACGGTGCCGAGCGGTTCGACGCGGGCGATGCCGCTGTGCGGCTGGACATCCGGTACCTGCGCGGGCTCATCGAGCTCCATGCGGGTGTGCCATCGGACGGGCTGGCGATCCTGCTGCCAGCAGCCAGGCAGGCCGTCAGGCTGAAGCACCGCCGCGCCCCGCGCATGCTCCTGGCCGCGGGCGACGCCGCTTTCCATGCCGGGGAGGACGTAGCCGGCGAGATCGGCCAGCTCATGGCGGGACTGCCAGCCGACGGCGAGCCCGGCCAGGCGGCGCTCATCCGTCTTCACCAGATGGTCAGCCCACCGGGGCGGGCAGCGGATCCCGTCCAGCTGCGCCGGGACCTGGCCGGCGTGGAGGAGCTGGACGACCCGGAAGCGCTTGTGCGGGCCGGCAATCTGGCCCACCAGCTGGGCCACGCCGCGCTCGCCCGCCGGCTGCGCGCCAAGGCGGTGGCCCGAGCCCGGGCGCTCGGGGCGGCGGGGACCCTGGCCTGGGCGCTGCACTACCTGGTGCTCGACGAGCTGGTCTGCGGTCGCCTCGCATGGGCGCAGGCCTCCGCTGTCGAGGGTTGGCGGCTGGCGCTGGAGACCAGGCAACCCAACGTCGCCTGCCAGCACCAGGCGGCCCTCGCCAATCTGGCAGTGCTCCGAGGGGAGGCCGAGCAGGCCCACCGCCTGGCCGAGGGCGCCCTGGCCGAGGCAACCGTCCGCCGCCTCGTCGGCGCCGCGGTCGCCGCCCGTCACGCCCTGGCCGAGTCCGCGTTCCTCGCCGGCCGTCCCGAGGAGGCGATCGAGCAGCTCGAGGGGTTGTTGCGCCTGGTGCCTCTCGGCCACCGCGGGATCGGCCTGTACGCCGTCCCGGACCTGGTGGAGGCCGCGGTGCGCGCGGGCCAGACCGAGCGGGGCCGCCAGTGGCACGCCCGCCACCTCGCCTGGGCCGAGGGGGCCAGCTCCGCCCAGGCGCGGGCGCTCGCAGCGCGCTCGCGCGCGCTGCTGGCCTCCGGTGCGGAGGCCGATCGGCGGTTCCAGGAGGCGCTCCGCCTCCACGCCCAGACCGACCGCCCGCTGGACCACGCACGGACCGCGCTGCTCTACGGTGAGTTCCTGCGACGCGACCGGCGCCGGGCGGAGGCACGCCCGCCGCTGCGTACCGCGCTCGAGATCTTTGAGCAGCTGGGAGCGTCGGCATGGACACAGCGGGCGCGGCGGGAGCTGCGGGCCACCGGCCAGACCGTTCGCAAGCGCCATCCGAGCAACCTCGACCAGCTCACCTCGCAAGAGCTGCAGATCGTGCGTGCGGTGGGCGAGGGCCTCACCGACCGCGAGGTGGCCGCCCAGCTCTTCATCAGCCCACGCACCGTCGACTACCACCTGCGCAAGATCTTCCGCAAGCTCGAGATCCGGTCGCGCGCCGAGCTCATCCGGCGGGCACCCGCGGGGAGCGCGTCGGCATCTCGCGAGGTCCTCTGAGCGGGTGCTGAGCTGCCAGTTCAATCTGCTGGCCCGCCCGACCGAGAATGATCAGCACATGATTATGCCCTCGGGCGGGCGCCGCCGCGTGAACCCGTCGAAACCCACAGGTCGCGACCGCCATGCCCGCCTGCTCGGCATGGCGCTCCTGCTCGCCATGACCGTCGCCCTGAGCGCCTGCGCAACCACCCACCGACAGGCACGTCGCGGCGCCGACAGCGTTGCCGGAGACGGCGCCGCCTGGACCAGCGGCGCGGTCCCGGCCCAGGTCGGCGGGCCTGTGCTGAGCGGGTTCGTGGCGTTCGGCGACTTCGGCGGCGGTCGGGCGCAGTACGCGGTCGCCGGCGCGATCGCGCGCTGGGTGGCGGCCGGCCATCGGGTGGACGCGCTCGTCACCACCGGCGACAACGTCTACGACAACGGCGACCCGCGGCGGTTTCGCGCCCAGCTCGACGAGCCCTACCGGGAGCTGCGGCGTACCAGGCCGCTGTGGGTGACGCTCGGCAACCACGACGTCAAGGGCGGGCACGGACCCGAGCAGCTCGGCTACCTCGGCCTGCCGCCGCTTCCATACGCCAAGCGGCTGCACGGGGTCGAGCTGCTGTTCCTGGACGCCAACCAGCCCGACCAGCGGCAGGGCACCTGGCTCGACCGGCAGCTGGGCGCGCCCGGCCCGGCCTTCCGGGTGATCGTTTTCCATCAGCCGGCCTACTCCTGCGGTGCTGAGCACGGCTCTACCCGGGCCGTCATCCGCCGCTGGGTGCCGATCCTGGAGCGCCACCGGGTGGCACTGGTGCTCAACGGCCACGAGCATGACTATCAGCGGTTCACTTCGGCCGCGGGCGTCACCTACGTGGTCACCGGTGGCGGCGGCAAGCGGCTCTACCCAATCCTCCGCTCGTGCTCAGGGGTGCCGACGCGGCAGGCGTGGGCGGTCAGGCATCACTTCGTCGCGGTCGAGGTCCGCCGTCGGTCACTGTCGCTGACCGCGGTCGCCGAGAACGGCAGCGTGCTCGACCGTGTCGTCCTGACCCGATAACCGCAAGGCGGACGGCAGTCGAAGTGGCGACGACGTGCAAGGATCGTACAAGACCGCGCCCTGGCGTCCGTTGTCCACTGCCGTGCATGGTGTATCCAACGACGCCGCCCGCGAGATGAGCGAGCTGCTGGGGCTGGTCGGCTTCGCGTTCGTCGGCTCGATCACGCCGGGGCCGAACAACACGCTGCTGTGGGCGTCCGGGATTCGATTCGGGTTTCGCCGCACCGCCCGCCACGTCGTCGGGACCGCCGTGGGCATGGGAGCCCTGGTCCTTGCCGTGGCTGGAGGGATCGGTGTCCTGTTCAGGGCGGTGCCCGGCGCCGACCTGGCGTTGAAGGTCATCGGGTCCGCCTACCTCATCTACCTCGCGTTCAGGATCGCCAGGAGCCACGGGAGCGACCGGACGGTCGTCTCGCGGCCCCTTGGGATCCTGAACGGTGCGGCCTTTCAGTTCGCCAACCCCAAGGCGTGGCTGTTCGCCCTGGCCGCGGTGGGCACGTTCCTCCCGCCGGGCCTGGCCCCCGTTGCCGCGGCGCTGACGGTCGCGGCAACCAGCGCGGTCATCATCCTCGGGACCGCGGCGGTTTGGGCCGCCGGTGGCGCCACGCTGAACCGGATCGTCGATGACGGGCGGGCACAGCGAGCGGTCAGCATCGCGCTGGCTCTCGTCCTCGCCGCGTCAGTGGCATTCATCTGGATCTAGAGGGAGCCGGACGGGCGTCCGGATGCTCTGCCGCGCCAGTGCAGCTCTGCCGCGCCAGTGCAGCTCTGCCGCGCAGATCGCTCCACCAACCCCCCAAACTGGGCGCCCGAGCGACACCCTGCGCGGCAAGGCGGCACCCACGCGGCAGGGCACGACCACCCACGCGGCAAAGCAGCCCCTGGAACCGCCCACCACACGCCCCGAGATCCCTCACCCGTACTGGGCCGGGACGCCGGCGACGAATGGCCCGAGCCGAACCCGATACTCATTGCCAGACATGAGCGGCTAATGGCTATAGTCGTCGTCAATGGAAGAGCCTGGTCGCCTCGGTGATATGGGTGCGCCCTATCGGTCCAGGGACGAGCGGCGCAAGCTGGCCGCACGGCGGCTCAGCACCGAGCGTGACTGCTGGGTTGTCACCTCCCACGCCGAGCATGGTCCGTATGTGGTCCCGGTCTCGTTTCTCGCCGTGAAGGGTGAGGTCTACCTGGCGACGCACCAACGCCGCCCGACTGTACGAAATGCCCGTGCGGAGCCTCGCGTGCTGCTGGTGCTGCCTGGCCACGACGATGCCGTGTGGGCCCAAGGGCAGTGCGCCGTGTTGGGACTCGACGAGGTGGAGCCGACGGTCATGGGCCGCTACGTCGACAAGGCAGGCTGGTCGCCGGCGGAGGTGGACCCGGGCTTCGTCATGCTGCGGGTGTCGCTGTCCAGCATCCTCTGCAGTCGCTCACCCGCAGAGGACGGCGATCGGGTGATCTGGCGGGCGGGCGACCCGGTGTCGTGGTGATCGCCCCGGTCGCCGCGACGGAACCGTGTCGGTGCGACGCGGTGCGGGATCATGCTCGGGCTGGAGGGGCATGCCAGCTGCCGGCGGCCGCGGGCGCCCAGACGGGCCGGCAGGCGGCGGTGTGGCTCGCCGGCCCGCCGCTCGGTGGCGCGCTCTTCGGGCTCGCCCGCGCGCTGCCGTTCCTTGTCGACGCGGTCTCGTACACGTTCTCGGTCATCTCGCTGCTGGCGATGCGGACGCCATTCCAGCAACAGCGCGAGCCCGACCGCTCGTCGCTGCGCTGGCGACTCGCTGAAGGCTTCCGCTTCCTGTGGGGTCATCGGTTCATGCGCACCTGCGCGTTGCTGTTCGGGCTGGCGAACTTCATCGGCCCCGGCGTCCTGCTCGCGGTGGTGGTGATCGGCAAGCGGCAGGGCTGCCGGGCGAAGTCGGCGCGCTGGTCGCGGCCTTCGGCGCCTGTCTGCTGCTCGGCTCGCTCATCGCGCCGCTGGTCCGCCGGCTCCTCCCGGTTCGCGCCGTGCTGCTGCTGGAGCTGTGGACGTGGCTCGGCTGCGCCCTGTTCCTGGTCTGGCCGAACGTCTACGCGCTGACCGCCAGCATCCTGCCGACGGCCCTGGCGATCCCGTCGACGGACTCGGTGGTCAACGGCTACCGGATCGCGCTGACACCCGACCGGCTGCTCGGCCGCGTGGAGTCGGTGCGGAGCACGATCTCGCTGCTGATCGCGCCACTCGGCCCGCTTGTGGCCGGTGTCCTGCTCAGCACTGTGTCGGCTCGTGCCACGATCGCCCTGTTCGCCGCGTTCGGGCTGGTGCTGGCCGTGTGGGGCACGCTGAGCCGGTCGATCCGCGCGGCGCCAAGCCTGGACGAGCTCGACGACCTTCCCGGAGGTGGGACCGCTCCCACGGCGGCCCCCTGAGCGCAGTCGGGGCCTGTGGCTGCGTCAGGCAGCCTCGGCCCCATGCTGGAGCGGCTCGACGGTGGCCGGCGGGGTGACCGCGGTGGCGGCGGGCGCCCGGGTTGGGGACTGACGCCCAACAGTGGTGGCGAGCAGCAGGCGAAGGCCGCCGACCTGGGCGCGCTCGCGCAACCGCCAGCTGCCGTCGTGCCAGCTCGCCAGGCGCTCACGCTCGAGCCGGCGCCCGGCGAGGGCGGCGTGCTTGCACGGCACGGGGAGGGATGCCCGATGGGTGCCGGAGCGACAGGTACAGCCAAGGAGCACCGTGCCGTCGCGCACGCCACGGATCCAGACGCGGTGACTGCCAGGTTGGGTGTCCGATTTGACGAGGATGGACCCGTCGGCGAGCACGCGGGCGTTGTGGCCGCTCTCGACCGCGCGGATCTCGGCGGCGAGCCCGTACGCCGCGTGCCGTGCCAAATCGTAGACATGCCCGCCGATGGTGGCGGGAGCGACGGGGACAGCAGGTTCTTCCTTCATGTGCCCATTGTACCGGAAAGAGTGGCTTCCCGCCAACGAAACCGCAGGTCAACGTGGGTGAGGAGGCTCCGGACGGTCGCCCTTCGCAAATCGTTGCAGTGCCTCGGCCATCTCCGGCTCATCGAGCGTGGCCATCCCCAGGCGGCGTTCCAGCAGCAGACCCTCGTCCAACGGCAGACCCAGGGAGGCCCGCGCTGCCTTGCGATCCGAGCGCACGCTCGCCTGCGGATACTCGGCGATCCGAGCGGCCAGCTCGAGCGCACGCGGCAGCGCCTGACCCTCGGGAACCACCTCCTGAACAAAGCCGAGCGTCTGCGCCCGACGGGCATCGACACGGACACCCGACTCGATGAGGTACAGGGCGTTCCCGAGCCCCAGGATCCTGGTGAATTGCTGTGTTCCACCGTCGATCAGCGGCACTCCCCAGCGGCGGTTCAGCACGCCGAACTCCGCGTTCTCGGCGGCGATGCGGAAGTCGCACCAAGCCGCCAGCTCCATCCCGCCCGCAAAGCAGTAGCCGTTCACAGCGGCGATGGTCGGCTTACCTGGGTCCAGGCGCGCGAACCCCAATGGGCCAGCCTCCTCGAGGGACTGGTGGCTCCACAGCGTTCGCATGTGCTTCAGATCCGCTCCCGATGAGAACGAGGACGGCCCAGCGCCGGTCACGACCAGCACCCGAGCGTTGGTGTCGTCCGCGAACTCCACGATGGAGCGGGCGATGGCGATCGCGGTCTCACCGTCGATGCAGTTGTGGTCTTCTCGGCGGTCGATGGTGAGCACCGTCACCGCGGCTCGCCGTTCGACCAGCAGCCGTTGCACTGGGCGCCTCCTCCAGTGGACTTCCCCGAGGCCGCGCACCACGATGTCGACGACCGCCCGCGCGAAGTGGTCGTCGAGCGGCGCGTGTCCCTGGAACAGGCGGTGATTGAGGGGCCCCGTAGGGTGGGCTGCGCCCACACGTCCACGACCGTCGGGGTGGATGCGGCGACCGCGTCGCCTCCGGCGCTCATGCGATCGCCACCTCCAGCACCCGCTCCTTGACAACCGGGACGGTCATCCCGGATAGTAAGGTGGGATGGCTGTCCCGATTATAGGCGGTTGGCGGGACTCGCGGCGACACGCCGCATCAGGCCCTGACAACAGGAGCGTGCGATGACCCGGCGCAAGGCCATGGACAAGCAATGGACCACAGTCGACGTGCCTGACCAGCAGGGGCGAACGATCGTCATCACCGGCGCCAACAGCGGGGTCGGGTTCGAGACGGCCAAGGTGCTTGCCCAGCGCGGCGCCGCGGTCGTGCTGGCCTGCCGCGACCTCGACAAGGCCGACCGGGCCGCCGCCCGTATCCAGGCCGCCGCGCCACGCGCGAACGTCACCACGCTGCGGCTGGACCTGGCCTCGCTGGCCTCGGTCCGCGAGGCCGCCAGCGAGCTTCGCTCCAGCCACCCGCGCCTGGACCTGCTGATCAACAACGCCGGGGTGATGCGGCCCCCCTACACCCGCACCGAGGACGGCTTCGAGCTGCAGTTCGGCACCAACCACCTGGGCCACTTCGCGTTCACTGGGCTCGTGCTGGACCGGCTGCTGGCGGTACCCGGCTCCCGGATCGTGACCGTCAGCAGCCCCGGCCATCGCCGAGGCAGGATCGACTTCGACGACCTGCAATCCATCCAGCGATACCGGCCCATGGCCGCCTACGCGCAGTCAAAGCTCGCCAACCTGCTGTTCACCTACGAACTGCAGCAGCGGCTCACCGAGGCCAGGGCACCGACCGTCGCGCTGGCCGCCCACCCCGGCGGCTCGAGGACCGAGCTCAACCGCCACATGCCAGCCGTGACCCTGGCGCGAGGCTCCTCGTGGGGGATCTGGCGGCTGATCACACAAAGCGCGCAGATCGGCGCCCTGTCGATCCTGCGATCCGCCGTCGCCCCGGACGCTCGCGGCGGCGATTACTACGGTCCCCAGGGACGGTTCGAGTACAAGGGCTACCCGACCCGCCTGCAGTCCAGCGCCCGCTCCCACGACGTCGCCCTGCAGCGCCGCCTGTGGGAGCAATCCGAGCAGCTGACCGGCGTCGGCTATCACCTCGCGCCGCCGGCATCGCGCCACGCCACCTGACCGCCGCGCAGATCCCTCGCGCAGATCCCTATGGAGTGTGTCATGGCTTCGCTTGCCCGCTGCTGCTTCGGGCACCGCTACCTGGTGATCTTCGGCTGGATCGTCGGCCTGCTCGTCCTCGGCGGACTGAACCGGCCGACGACGACGTCTACACCGACTCCTTCTCGCTGCCCGGCACCGAGTCGACCAAGGCCCTGGACCTGCTCAGGGAGTCGTTTCCCAGCCAGTCCGGCGACGCCGACACGATCGTGTGGCGGGTGGACGCCGGCGCCGTCTTTGGGGTCATCACCGCCATCTTCCAGTGGGGCTGGGGCGCCAACCTGCTCGGCCTCGACGGGACCGGACCAATCGACCCGTTCACACCGCTGGTGATGATCGCGATCCTGTTCGGGCTCTCCATGGACTACCAGGTCTTCCTGGTCAGCCGCATGCACGAGGTGTGGTCGCACACCAGGAGCAACCATCGGGCAGTCACCGCCGGACTGGCCGACACCGGCCGGGTCATCACCGCCGCGGCGGCGATCATGGTCCTGGTCTTCAGCTCCTTTGCCCTCACCGGCCTGCGCGTGGCCGCCCTGTTTGGCATCGGCCTGGCCGCCGCGGTCCTGATCGACGCGTTCGCGCTCCGGACCGTCCTGCTCCCGGCGGCCATGCACCTGTTCGGTACGGCCAACTGGTGGCTGCCCCAATGGCTGGACCGGCTCCTCCCACAGCTGTCGGTCGAACCGGCCCACCAGGAGACCACCCCTGCCGAGGCCGGGACGCCCGCTGCCGAACCGGTCCCCTGACCGCGGCGATCGCTGCGCTGATCGACGCGAGCCCGGACTACGACCCGGATCCGTGGTCACGAGACCGAACCTCGCCAGCGAGTTCTTGGGCGGTATCCTTCGAGACGCGGGACACCTACCCGCCGGAGCGAATCGTCGCCCGGCTGGACGGTGCGAGTGCAGTGGCCGGAGGATTTCTTGGGACGGGCGGCGGTCGGCCTCGCCACGTTGGCGCTGGCCCTATCGATGGGGACGGGTCACGCGGATGCGGCGGGCGACGTCAGCGCCGCGAACGAGCCCCCCACGCGATATCACCCCTGGGCTCATCTGGGAGCTGCGGATGGTGAGTGAGCAGCGCCTCTGGTCGAAGACTCTGATCGTCTCACCTCCTGTGCCAGACCAAACGCTGCGGCTGCGCTGGCAGGCACTCACCAACGCGCTAGCGGGGCTGGGGCCATTCGCCGCTCCATTGCCGGCCGATCCTGCCGACGTGCTCACCTTGGCCGCGCCCGATGCTGGGTGGAACGTCGTGACCGCCAACCGGCGCACGGAATGGTCCTACGCCTCGGCAATGGCGGAGAGCCTGCGTAGGCTCTGCGCGGTCAACCCGTGACGACTATCGAAGGGGCGGCAACCACGGCAACCCGAAAGCCAGGTGAGG
>Ga0137373_10000701_pt1 | contig 34165 bp, 46 predicted proteins | sample SagtaG_5_FD_104912 | JGI IMG/M metagenome (GOLD analysis project Ga0137373, IMG submission 104912) | Vadose zone soil microbial communities from Sagehorn Ranch, Mendocino, California, USA - Sage1_R_80_16 metaG | ecosystem: Environmental > Terrestrial > Soil > Vadose zone | place: USA... | reverse complement strand
CTGCTGCGCGAGTTCCAGGCCAAGAAGCTCCACCTGGCCGTCGTCGTGGACGAGTATGGCGGGACTGCCGGCCTGGTCACGATCGAGGACTTGCTCGAGGAGCTGGTCGGTGAGATCCGCGACGAGTTCGACGAGGAGGAGCGGCTCATCCAGAAGGTGGACGCCGCGACGTACCGCGTCTCCGGCAAGCTGCCCATCGACGAGCTCAATGCCGCCACGGGCCTGGATCTGCCCAACAAGTCCTTCGACACCGTGGGCGGCTGGGTGCTCGACCTCTTCGGTCGCGTACCCCACAAGGGCGAGAAGGTGGAAACCGACGACGTGAGCGTGGCCGTCGAGAAGGTCGAGCGTACCCGGGTGGTCGAGGTGCTGGTCAAGCTCCGTCGCCGAGCCGGCGGAAGCCGGGCGGCATGATCTATCTCTGGGCCATCGTGCTGGCGGTGCTCGTGACGGCCCTGCTCTCCGCGGCCGAGATGGCCTTCATTGCAGCGAACCGGGTGCGGCTGCGTCACCTGGCCGAGACGGGCGATGCCGCCGCGGCGCGCTACCTCGAGGCCTTCCGCCATCCGGAGCGCATGCTGTCGACAGCCATGATGGGCGTCACCATCGCGCACATCGCGGCATCCTCCCTCGCCACGTGGGCCCTGCTCCCCGTGGCAGGGGGCTGGGCCGCCTTGCTCGTCACGGCGACCCTTGTGCCGGTCATGTTGATCTTTGGCGAGGTCATCCCCAAGACCGCGGCGCGCGAGTGGGCCACGGCCCTGATCCGGCGGCTCTTCCCCGTGCTCGAGCTGGCAACCGTGATCCTGGCGCCGGTGACCTGGGGGGCGAGGGCGCTGGTGAACACGGCGCTCCGCGCGGTCGGCCTCCGCAGCGCGACCACCAGGCAGTTCGTCTCCCGCGAGGAGCTCAAGCTCCTCCTGCAGCTCGAGCCCACGGAGGCCGACGTCACGTCGTCCGAGGCCGAGATGATCGACAAGATCTTCGAGCTCGGCGATACGGCGGTGCGGGAGATCATGGTCCCGCTCGTGGACGTGGCCGCCCTGCCCGAGGACGCCACTCCCGACGAGGCCATTCGCCTCATCCAGGAGCGCGGCTTCTCGCGCATCCCCGTCTATGCCGACCGCGAGCTCAACATGGTGGGCGTCGTCACGGCCATGGATCTGCTGCGGCGTGGGGCGGAGGCCTCCGACCTCAAGCACCTGATGCGGCCGGCGACGTATGCGCCGGAGACGAAGCGGATCGACGAGCTCTTGACCGAGATGCAGAAGGGGCGGGTCCAACTCGCGGTCGTGGTGGACGAGTACGGGGGGGCCGTCGGCATCGTGACGGTCGAGGACATCGTCGAGCAGATCGTGGGCGAGATCCGCGACGAGCATGATCGGACGCCGGCCATGGTGGAGCGACTGCCGGATGGCAGCTATCGGGTGTCCGGGCGCGACCGGATCGAGGACCTGAACGATGCGCTCGACTGGAGCCTGCCAACGGGCGACTTCGAGACCGTCGCGGGGCTCGTCCTGGCGACCGTGCACCGCATCCCGCTCGTCGGCGAGGAGTTCCAGGTCGCCGGCTACACCTTGACCGTGCTCGAGGCCGACGAGCGCCGCGTCCGCACCGTCCGCATCACCCCACCCACAGCACCGTAGGATGGGGCGCGCGCGAGGCAGTTCGGATGAGCCCTTGGGCGAAGAAGCTGAATCGCTCAACCAACATCTTCCACATTTATAACCCAGACGAAGTTCGGATGAGCCCTTGGGCGAAGAAGCAACATCGCTCAACCAACGTCTTCCACATTTAACCCAGACGAAGTTCGGATGAGCCCTTGGGCGAAGAAGCAACATCGCTCAACCAACGTCTTCCACATTTAACCCAGACGAAAGAAAGGCCACGCTATGGCAGGAAAGATGGTCCAGTTTTCGAGCAACGGGCACACGACTGACGGTTATCTCGCCACGCCGGCGAGCGGCAAGGGCCCGGGCGTCCTCGTGATCCAGGAGTGGTGGGGACTGGTCGGTCACATCAAGGCGGTGTGCGACCGCCTCGCCGCGACCGGCTTCTCGGCGCTGGCGCCCGACCTGTACCATGGCAAGACGGCGAGCGAGCCGGATGGCGCGGGCAAGCTCTTCATGGCGCTGAACATCGGCCAGGCGGAGAAGGACCTGCGCGGCGCGGCCACGTACCTCGCGGAGCATTCCTCGACGGCCAATCTCGGCGCCGTCGGCTTCTGCATGGGCGGCCAGCTCGCCCTCTTCGCCGGCTGCACCAATCCCTCGATCGGCGCCGTCGTGGACTTCTACGGCATTCATCCGAACGTCAAGCCCGACTACGCCAAGCTGTCAGGACCTGTGCTCGGGCTCTTCGCCGAGAAGGACAGCTTCGTGAGCCCCGAGGTCGCTCGCGGCGTGGAGGCCGCCATCAAGAAAGCCGGCAAGCAGGTCGAGACCCACATTTACCCGGGCGTGGACCATGCCTTCTTCAATGACGAGCGTCCAGACGCCTACAACAAGGCCGCGGCGGAGGACGCCTGGACGCGGACGGTCAACTTCTTCAAGAAGCACCTGAAGTAAGGGGATTTTCGAGCGCCGGCATTGGCGGCGCACGTTCGGAGGGATGGCACCGGAGGGGGCCGTCGAGGCCTCCCCTCCCGGAGTGCTCTAACCGGCTGCGGCAGCAGCCTTTCTTTTCTTGCCCTTGGTGGCCGGCGCCGCGTCTTCGCCCTTCTCGCTCTTGGGCGCCTTCTCGGCCCTGGCGTCCTTCTTTTTCTTCTCCTTGGGCGCCTCGGGCCGATCCACGAGTTCCAGGACGACCATGGGGGCGCGGTCTCCCGGCCGGGTGCCCGCCTTCATGATCCGCGTATAGCCGCCGTGGCGCTCGCCGAAGCGCGCCACGATCGTGTCGAAGAGCTTCTTCACGACGAGGGTGTCCGGCATCATGGCGAGGACCTGCCGGCGCGCATGGAGACTGTCCTGCTTGGCGAGCGTAACCATCTGATCCGCGAGTCCCCGGACGGCCTTGGCCTTGGCCTCGGTCGTCATGATCCGCTCGTGGCGGAACAGCGCCACGAGGAGATTCCGGAAGAGCGCCCAGCGGTGCGAAGTGACCCGCCCCAGCTTGAACCCGGCCCTGCCGTGCCTCATTTCGCGCCTCCACGCCCAAGGGCCCCAAGCAGGTTGGGGTCGATCCGCATGCCGAGCGAGAGACCCAGCGCGGCCAGCGCGGTCTTGATCTCCTCGATGGACTTGTCGCCCAGGTTCTTGACCTGCTCGAGGTCCTCGTCGGTCTTCTGCACGAGGTCGGCCACGACCAGCATCTCGGCGTTCTTGAGCGCATTGATGGCGCGCGCCGGCAGCGGTAGGTCGTCGAGCGGCTTGGCGAGGCTCTCCTGGAGGAAGCCCTCGCCCGTCGCTTCGGCCTCCTCTTCCTCCTCCTCGCCACCCTCCGGGGCCAGCATCGAGAACTGATCGCGCATGTGGGAAGCGGCCCGGGTCAGCGCCTCATCGGGCGACACGGCCCCGTTGGTCCACAGCTCGAGGGTCAGCTTCTCGTAGTCCGTGATCTTGCCGAGCCGGGCGGGCTCGACATTGTACGAGACGCGCTGGATCGGGGAGAAGGCGGCGTCCATCGCGATGGCGCCTGCCGGGATGGAGCCCGCGGGGTGGTGGTCCGCCGAGACATAGCCGCGGCCGATGCCGATGCCGAGGTCGATGACGAGCGTCGCTCCGGCCTCAAGCGTCGCGATGCCGAGCTCGGGGTTGAGCACCTCGACGCCGGTCGCCTCCGAGACGTCCGCGCCGGTCACGGCCTTGGGTCCCTTGGCCTCGAGCCTGGTCTCCATCGGTTCGCCGGACGGGACATTGACCGCCAGCTTCTTCAGGTTCAGCAGCACGTCCTGCGTGCTCTCCTGCACGCCGGGCAGCGGTGTCTCGGCGTCCCGGACTCCCGTGATGCGCGCCCACGTCACGGCCGAGCCCGGGATGATGCTGAGCAGGGTGCGCCGCAGGGAATTGCCCACCGTGAGGGCATAGCCCTTCTCGAACGGCTCGGCCACGAGGCGGCCGTACCGATCCGACAGGATCTGCCACTCGATGGCCTTCGGCTTCTGGAATGGAATGCGTGCCATACGTTCCCTTCTTCCGCGCTGCGGCGGCCTACTTCGAGAACAGCTCGACGATCAGCTGCTCCTGCACCGGGATCTGGATGTCTTCCCGGATCGGCAGCCCGCGCACGGTGCCTTTTTTCTCGTTGACGTCCACCTCGAGCCACGCCGGCACCGCCCCGCGGCCGGCGCCGAGATTGTCGATGACGCGCTCCTGCATCTTCGAGGTCGGCCGGAGCTGTACCACCTCGCCCACCCTGACGATGTACGACGGCACCGACACCTTGCGGCCGTTGACCTGGATGTGCCCGTGGCCGACCATCTGCCTGGCCTCGCGGCGGGAGGCCGCCATGCTCAGGCGGAAGACCACGTTGTCCAAGCGCCGCTCGAGCAGCTTGAGCAGGTTCTCGCCCGTCACGCCGCGCTCGCGCTCCGCCATGGCGAAGTAGCGCCGGAACTGAGTCTCCAGGACGCCGTAGATCCGCTTGGCCTTCTGCTTCTCGCGCAGCTGTATGCCGTAGTTCGTCGGCTTCGTCCGGGAGAGCCCGTGCTGGCCCGGCGGGTAGTTCCGACGCTCGATGGCGCATTTCTCCGTGAAGCAGCGCGCCCCCTTCAGGAACAGCTTGATGCCTTCACGCCGGCACTGCCGGCAGGCTGCGGCTCGATATCTCGCCACTTCTCGCTCCTCTCCTACACCCGACGCCGCTTGGGCGGACGGCACCCATTGTGCGGAATCGGCGTCACGTCACGGATCGCGCTGATCTCCAGGCCCACGGCCTGGAGCGACCGGATGGCCGCCTCACGGCCTGCCCCCGGCCCGCGCACGAACACCTCGACCTGCTTCAGACCCAGGTCCATGGCCTTGCGCGCGGCGTTTTCCGCCGCCGTCTGGGCGGCGAACGGCGTGCTCTTGCGCGAACCCTTGAATCCGACACTGCCCGCACTGGCCCAGGAGACCACGTTGCCCATCTTGTCCGTCAGGGTCACGATCGTGTTGTTGAAGGTGGCCTGGACGTGCGCGATGCCCACCCGGACCTCCTTGCGCTCGCGCTTGCGCCCGCCCTTGCGGGGGGCGGCGGCGGCTTTCGACTCGTCCTTCTCCACCTTCTCTGTCTTCTCTTCCGCTTCGTCGGCCATGTATGGGGCTCCCTACTTCTTCGTGGGCGGGGCCGCCGCGGGCGAGGCGGCGACGGGCTTTCTCTTGACCATGACGCCCTTGCTCTTGCCCTTGCGGGTGCGGGCGTTCGTGTGGGTGCGCTGGCCGCGCACGGGCAGCCCCTTCCGGTGCCGGATCCCGCGATAGGAGCCGATGTCCATCAGCCGCTTGACGCTCATGGACACTTCGCGCCGGAGGTCGCCCTCGACCTTGAACTCGCGCTCGATGATGTCCCGGACCCGCGCGGTCTCCTCGTCCGTCCAGCTCTTGACGCGCTTGTTCGGGTCCACCCGCGCGTCCGCCATGACGCGCTTGGACGAGGGAATGCCGATGCCGTAAATGTACTGGATCGCGATCTCGCCGCGCTTGTCCCGCGGCAGGTCGACTCCGGCAATGCGTGCCATACGGTGCTCTCCTGTCCTTTGACCCTTAACCTTGGCGCTGCTTGTGGCGCGGGTTCTTGCAGATGATGCGGACGACGCCCGCGCGCCGCACGATCTTGCAGTGCTCGCACCGCACCTTGACTGACGGCCTGACTTTCATTCGGGATCCTTTCGAACTTACTTGAACCGATACGTGATCCGGCCCCGCGTGAGGTCGTACGGCGACAGCTCGACCTTGACCTTGTCCCCCGGCAGGATCCGGATGAAGTTCATGCGCATCTTCCCCGACACGTGCGCCAGCACCTTGTGGCCGTTCTCGAGCTCCACGCGGAACATCGCGTTCGGCAGGGGCTCGACCACGGTGCCCTCGACCTCGATCGCGTCTTCTTTGGGCATCCTCTACGCCGCCTCTGTGTCATCCCCAACAGGCCTGTCGGCCTGTCGGCTGTGGGCGAGAGGGATGGATCGACCGTGTGCGAATCCGCAAGTGTCCACGCTAGGCGGCATGGGGCAGTCGCGTGAGGACATCGGGCCCGTCGTCGGTGATCGCGATCGTGTCCTCGAAGTGCGCCGCCAGGCTGCCGTCGGTCGTCACGGCCGTCCAGCGGTCCTCGAGCACCCGCACCTCCCACGAGCCCATGGTGACCATGGGCTCGATGGCCAGCACCATGCCGGCCTTGAGCGCCTGGCCCCGCCCGGCCTCGCCGAAGTTCGGCACCTGCGGCTCTTCGTGGAGCGCCCTGCCGATGCCGTGCCCGACGAAGGCCCGCACCACCCCGAAGCCGTGGCTCTCGCAGTGGCTCTGCACGGCCGAGGAGATGTCGCCGATCCGGTTGCCGACACGGCATTGCACGATGGCCTTGTCCAGGCTCTCACGCGTGACGTCGAGCAGCTCCTGGACTCTCGCGGGCACGGGGCCTACGGGCAAGGTGATGGCGCAGTCGCCGTAGTAGCCCTCGACGATGCAGCCCAGATCGAGCCCGATGATGTCGCCCTCCTTGAGCTTCCGCTTCGGCGACGGGATGCCGTGCACGACCTCGTCGTTGATCGACGTGCAGACCGTGGCGGGGTAGCCGCGGTAGCCCTTGAACGCCGACCTCGCTTCCTTGGAGACGATGAAGGCCTCGACCCGCTCGTCGATCTCGCCGGTGGAGATGCCCACCTTCACGATGTCCCGGAGCATGGCCTTGACCTCAGCCAGGATGCGGCCGGCGGCCCGCATGTGCTCGAGCTCCCGCGGCGACTTGAGCAGGATCATCGTGGCACCGGCTGCCCGACGGCCCGGCGGATCGCCTCGGCGACTTCCGCCACGGATCCCTCGCCGTTGATGGAGGCTAGAAGGTTCCGCCGTCGGTAGTAGGCCAGGAGCGGCGCCGTCTGGGTCTCGTAGACGTCCAGCCGGGTGGCCACCGTCGCCTCGCTATCGTCCGGCCGCTGGTAGAGCTCGCCGCCGCAGGCATCGCACGTGCCGGCGACCTTGGGCGGAGCCGACACGAGGTGATACGTGTGGCCGCACGAGCGGCAGACCCGGCGGCCCGTGAGCCGCCGCAGGAGCTCCGGGCGCGAGACGTCGAAGTACACCACGTGCTCGAGCGAGATGCCCTTGCGCGCGAAGAGTGCGTCGAGCGCCTCGGCCTGGGCGACCGTTCGCGGGAACCCGTCCAGCACGCAGCCGACCTTGGCGTCGGGCTTCTCGAGGCGCTCGCCGACCAGGCCGATCACCACGTCGTCCGGCACGAGCCCACCGGAGTCCATGTGGCGCTTGGCCTGGAGGCCGAGCGGCGTCTTGGCCGCGACGGCCTCGCGCAGCATGTCGCCCGTGGCGATGTGGGGCACGCCCCACTCGCGAGCGAGGTCCCGCGCCTGAGTGCCCTTGCCCGCTCCGGGCGGCCCGAGAAAGATGACCCGGAGGCTCACGCCTGCGCCCGCGCCTTCTTGCGAAGGAAGCCTTCGTAGTTCCGCATCAGCAAGTGCGATTCCATCTGCCGCACGGTGTCGAGCGCCACGCCGACGACGATCAGGAGGCTCGTGCCGCCGAAGTAGAAGGGCGTGTTGAACCAGCGGATCAGGAAGTCCGGCAGCACCGAGATGAGCGCCAGGAAGATCGCCCCGGGCAGCGTGATGCGCGTCAGCGTCCGGTCGATATACTCCGCCGTCTTCTTGCCCGGCCGCACGCCGGGAATGAAGCCCCCGTACTTCTTCATGTTGTCGGCCAGATCGATCGGGTTGAAGACGATGGCGGTGTAGAAGTACGTGAAGAAGATGATGAGGGCGCAGTACAGCGCCGTGTACATCGCGTGCCCCGGCGACAGCGCCTCCGAGATGGCCTGCATCCACGGGTGCTGGATGAAGCGGGTCAGCGTCGCCGGGAAGAGGATCAGCGACGAGGCGAAGATGACCGGGATGACGCCCGCCGTGTTGATCCGGAGGGGAATGTGCGTCGATTGACCGCCGTACATCCTGCGGCCGACCATGCGCTTGGCATACTGCACCGGAATCTTCCGCTGCCCTTCCTGCATGACGATGACGGCCGCCGTCACCGCAATCATCATCAGAACCAGCCCGATGAAGACGAAAAGCTTGAGCTCACCCGTGGCGATCAGCGTGTACGAGGAGATGACGGCCGACGGCAGGCGAACGACGATGCCCGCGAAGATGATGAGCGAGATGCCGTTGCCGATCCCCTTCTCGGAGATCTGCTCGCCCAACCACATGATGAGCGCCGTGCCGGTGGTGAGCGTCAGCATCGTCAGCAGGCGGAAGCCCCAGCCGGGATCGGGGACGAGCACGGCGCCGCTCGAGCTCCGCATGCTCTCGAGCCCGACGGCGATGCCGAAGGACTGGACGAGCGAGAGCGCGATCGTGCCGTACCGGGTGTACTGGGTGATCTTCTTCTTCCCGGCCTCGCCCTCCTTGGCCAGCCGCTCGAGCGCCGGGATGACGACGGTCAGGAGCTGGAGAATGATGGAGGCCGAGATGTACGGCATGATGCCGAGCGCGAAGACCGTGAGGCGCCGGAGGTTGCCGCCCGAGAAAAGGTCGACCATGCCGAGCAGCGTGCCCTGCACCTGGTTGAAGAACTCGGCCAGCGCCGCCGCGTCGATACCCGGCGTGGGCACGTGCGCGCCCAGGCGATACGCGGCCAGAAGTCCCATCGTGACCAGGACCCGGCGCTTGAGCTCCGGGATCTTGCCGATGTTCTGGAAGCTCTGGAGACCTTCCATCATGTGGTTGGTCCCTCCAGCTTGGCCGGAAGTAGCTCGACCTGGCCGCCCGCAGCCTGGAGCTTCTGCTTCGCCGACGCACTCACCCGGTGCGCCTTGACGGTCAGCGCGTGCGTGACGGCGCCGTCGCCCAGCACCTTGACGGCGCCCCGCTCGCCCTTCTTGATGAGCCCGGCCTGGACGAGCGCGTCCGGGTCCACCACGCTGCCGGCGGCGAAGCGCGCGGAGAGGTCCCTGACGTTGACCACGGCATACTCGGTCTTGCCGCCGTAGGGCAGGAAACCGCGCTTGGGCAGGCGCCGGTAGAGCGGCATCTGGCCGCCCTCGAACCCCGGGCGCGCACCCCCGCCCGAACGGGCCTTGAGCCCCTTGTGGCCTCGACCAGAGGTCTTGCCTTGGCCCGAGGCCGGGCCGCGACCGCGCCGCTTCACCTTCTTCGTGGAGCCCTTCGCCGGACGGAGATCTTCGAGCCTCATGGGTTCTCGCTCACCTTCACGCAGAAGGATACCGTCGCCACCATCCCGCGGATGGTCGGCGTGTCGTCGTGCTCGACCGTTTGCCGGATGTGGCGCAGGCCGAGCGCCCGCGCCGTCGCTTCCTGGGTCGGCGAGAGCCCGATCAGGCTCTTGACCAGCGTGAGCCTAAGCCTCTTTGCCACCGGAAGCCTCCTGCCCGTCGCCGTCGGTCGACTTGCGCCGCGCGTTAAACGTCCCCTGCAGCCTCTTGAGCCTGCGGAAGGCATCGATCGTCGCCTTGAGCACGTTGTGCGGGTTATTGGTGCCCAGGGTCTTGGTCAGGATGTCCTGGACACCGGCCGCCTCGAGCACCGGCCGCACGGCCCCGCCCGCGATGACGCCCGTGCCCTGGGAGGCCGGGCGCAGGAAGACGCGCGCGGCGCCGAAGTGCCCGGTGATCTCGCACGGAATGGTCGTGTCCTTGAGCGGCACAAGGATCAGATCCTTCTTGGCATGCTCGACAGACTTCCGGATGGCCTCGGGCACCTCGCGGGCCTTGCCCAGCCCCACGCCCACATGCCCCCGCCCGTCGCCCACCACGACCAGCGCCGTAAAGGAGAACCGTCGCCCGCCCTTGACCACCTTGGCGACGCGGTTGATGGCGACCACCCGATCCGTCAGGTCCAGCGCGCTTGCGTCGATCTTCGCCTCAGCCACTCATGTCTCCTAGAATGCTAGGCCGGCGGCTCGCGCCGCATCGGCCAGGGCTTTGACCCGCCCGTGGTACTGGTAGCCGCCCCGATCGAACACCACCTGGGCGATCCCGCTGGCCTTGGCCTTCTGCGCGACGAGCTCGCCGACGATCTTCGCCGCGGCCACGTTGCCGCCGCTCTTGGCTCTGCCGCTGAAATCAGGCGAGCGGCTGTCCACGGCCACCAGCGTGCGCCCGGTCGTGTCGTCCACGACCTGCGCATAGATGTGGTTGAGGCTCCGGAAGACCGCGAGCCGCGGGCGCTCCGGCGTCCCCTTGACCTTGGTGCGCACCCGCAGGTGCCGGATCTTCCGTCCTTCGACTTTCGGCTCTGTCCGCATTACTTCGCCCCCGCCTTCTTGCCGACCTTACGCCGGATGTGCTCCCCGGCGTACTTGATGCCCTTGCCCTTGTACGGATCCGGCTTGCGCAGCTCGCGCAGCTTGGCCGCCGTCTGGCCGAGGACGGCCTTGTCGGCGCCCCTGAGCGTGATGGACACCTGCTTCTCCACCTCGGCCTGCACGCCCTCGGGCAGCGGGAAGACGATTGGATGCGAGTAGCCGAGCGCCAGCTGCAGGTTCTTGCCCTGTACCTGGGCGCGATAGCCGATGCCCACGATCTCGAGCTTGCGCTCGAACCCGTCCTTGACTCCCTGGACCATGTTGGCGAGGAGCGAGCGCGTCAGCCCGTGCAGGGCGCGGACCTGACGCTGGTCGGAGCTCCGGGCTACCGTCAGCACGTTCTGATCGAGCGTGACCGAGAGCGCCCCGTGCACGGTCTGGGACAGCTTGCCCTTGGGCCCTTCCGCCTTCACGGTCTGCCCGTCGAGGGCGACCTTCACGCCCTGGGGGACCGGGATGGGTTTTCTGCCGATTCGAGACATGGCATGGGCTCCTGTCGCTACCACACGTAGGCGAGGACTTCCCCGCCCAGCTTTTGCTTGCGCACGTCGCGGTCCGTCATGACGCCGCGAGAGGTGGACAGGATCGCGACGCCCATGCCGCCCAGGATGGTCGGGATCTTGTCCTTCGCCACGTAGACCCGCCGTCCAGGCTTCGATACCCGCACGAGCCCGGAGATGATCTTCTCGTTGCCCGCGCCGTACTTGAGGTACACGCGCAGCATGCCCTGCTTCTTGTCCTCGATGAGACGGTAGTTCTTGATGAACCCCTCGTCCTTGAGGATCTCGGCCAGCCGGATCTTGAGCTTCGAGGACGGGATGTCCACCTTCTCGTGCTCGGCACGGCTCGCGTTGCGGATGCGGGTCAGGAGGTCTGCGATAGGATCGCTCATCGACATGGTCGCCCGCCCCCTACCAGCTCGCCTTGATCACGCCCGGCACCTCGCCCTTCAGGGCGAGCTCCCGGAAGCAGATCCGGCACAGCTGGAACTTCCTGAGAAACCCGCGCGGCCGGCCGCACAGCTTGCAGCGGCTGTAGACGCGCGACTTGAACTTCGACGCCTTCTGCAGCCGATCCGACTTCATGATGAGCGCGGTCTTCGCCATGCTTAGGACTCCCTGAAGGGGACACCGAGGTGCGCCAGCAGCGCCTTGGCTTCCTCGTCCGTGCGGGCCGAGGTGACGATGATCACATCCATGCCGCGAACCTTGTCCACCTTGTCGTAGACGATCTCCGGAAAGATGACCTGCTCCTTGAGCCCGAGGGCGTAGTTCCCGCGCCCGTCGAAGGCCTTGGGCGCGACGCCCTTGAAATCGCGCACCCGCGGCAGCGCCACGTTGACGAGCCGATCCAAGAACTCGTACATCCGCGCCCCGCGCAGCGTGACCTTGCACCCGATGGGCACGTTTTCGCGAAGCTTGAAATTGGCGATGGACTTCTTGGCACGGGTGATGACCGGCTTCTGGCCGGTGATGGCCTGCAGGTCCGCCGTGGCGAAGTCGAGGATCTTCGGGTTTTCCTTCCCCTCGCCCACCCCCATGTTGATGACGATCTTCTCGAGACGCGGCACCTGGAAGGGATTGCCGTAGCCGCGCTCCTTCATGAGAGCCGGGATGACGGCCGTCCGGAAGCGGTCGCGCAACCTCGGTGGGACGTCGCCCGTCAGCCGGGCACGCGTGGCCGGCGCCGCGGCCGGCGCGGGCGCGGCCCCGCCCTTGGCCGCCCGCTGCTTGCCGCCGCCCTGCTGGGTCTTGGCGCCCTGCGGAGCCTTCGGCTGCTTCTCTGCCTTACCCGCGTCAGCCATGGATTATGCCTTGTCCATGATCTCGCCCGACCGCCGGGCGACCCGGGCCTTCTTGCCGTCGGCGAGCTCGCGCACGCCGACCCGGGTGGGCTTGTCCGACTGCGGATCCACCAGCATCACGTTGGACAGGTGGATCGCCCCCTCGCGCTCGATGATGCCGCCCTGGCGCAGCTTCTGCGTCGGGCGCTGGTGCTTCTTGATCATGTTGACCCGCTCGACAATGACGCGGCCCTTCTCAGGCACCACGCGCAGCACCTTGCCGCGCTTGCCCCGATCCTTCCCGGCCACCACCATCACCGTGTCGCCCTTCCGCACGTGCCTCATCGCCATGGGCCTGTCCTCTAATCCTCTTCCATGCCCGGCATCAGATGACTTCCGGGGCCAGCGAAATGATCTTCGTGAACTGCCGGTCGCGAAGCTCCCGAGCGACCGGCCCGAAGATGCGCGTCCCCACGGGGTTGTCGTCGGTCTTGAGCAGGACGACGGCGTTGCGATCGAAGCGGATGTAGGAGCCGTCCTTGCGGCCGACCTCCTTCACCGTCCGGACCACCACCGCGCGGGCGACCTCGCCCTTCTTGACGGTCCCGTCCGGGACCGCCTCCTTCACGGCGACGATGACGATGTCGCCGAGCGAGGCGTAGCGCTTGTTGGCGCCGCCCATGACGCGGATGCACTGGGCCTTCTTGGCGCCCGAGTTGTCCGCGACGTCGACCATGCTGCGGGGCTGGATCATGGCTGGGTCTCCGGGCTTCTCACGATGCCCGGCCCAGGACCTGGCGAATGCGCCACCGCTTGTCCTTCGACAGCGGACGCGTCTCCTCGATCAGGACCCTGTCGCCGACCTTCGTCACGTTCGTCTCGTCGTGGGCCTTGAGCCGCTTCGACCGCGTGATGACCCGCTCGTAGCGCGGATGGCGGTACACGCGCTCGATCTTGACCACGCGAGTCTTGGTCATCTTGTCGCTCACCACCACACCTTCCTTCGTCTTGCTCTGTCCCACGGCCGTTCTCTCCTGTTAGCTCGCGCTCTTGAGCTGGCGCTCGCGGAGCACCGTCCTGGCTCGCGCGAGATCCCGCTTGGCCTGCTGCACGCGCGACGGGTTCTTCGCCACGCCCATCGAGAGCTGGAAACGCAGGTTGAACAGCTCCTCGGTCAGCTCCTTGACCTTCTGCTCCAGGTCCTCGCCGCTCATGTCCCGCCAGCTCGCCGCTTTCACGTTGTGTTCTGGGGGGGAGCGACCGCCGCTCCTCCCCCAGACCCCCCCGCCGGTTCGAAGTCGCCAGAATATCGGTCCGTGCTCATGTCAGCCTCATGGCCGTCGAAGCGCCCCGTCATGAGAGTGCCCGGGACCGAGTCACGAACTTGGTCTTGATGCCGATCTTCTGCGCCGCCAGGCGGAACCCCTCCCGCGCCGTCGTCTCGTCCACGCCTTCCATCTCGTACATGATGCGTCCCGGCTTGACGACGGCGACCCAGAACTCGGGATTGCCCTTGCCCTTGCCCATGCGCGTCTCGGCTGGCTTCTTCGTGACGGGCTTGTCCGGGAAGATCCGGATGAAGATCTTCCCGCCCCGCTTCACCGAGCGCGCCAGCGAGACACGGGCCGCCTCGATCTGACGGTTGGTCACCCACCCCGGCTCGAGCGCCTTGAGCCCGTAATCGCCGAAGGCCAGGGTCGAGCCGCGCTGCGCCTTGCCCTTCATGCGGCCCCGCTGGGCCTTCCGATACTTGACGCGCTTCGGCATCAGCATGGCGTCTTAGGCCTCCGCAGCCGCGCGCTGGGCGGGGAGAACCTCGCCCTTGAAGATCCAGACCTTGACGCCGATGGCGCCGTACGTCGTGTGCGCCTCGGCCAGGCCGTAATCGATGTCGGCACGGATCGTGTGCAGCGGCACACGCCCGTCGCGGTACCATTCGCGGCGGGCGATCTCCGCGCCGCCAAGCCGCCCGGCGCAGGCGATCCGGATGCCGTCGGCCCCGAGCCGGAGCGCCGAGGTGACGGCCTTCTTCATCGCCCGGCGGAAGGCCACCCGCTTCTGGAGCTGCAGGGCCACGTTCTCGGCCACCAGCTGGGCGTCGAGCTCCGGGTGCACGACTTCCTCGATATTGAGGTAGACCTCTTTCGCCGTGCGCGTCTGGATCTCGTTCTTGAGCTTCTCGACCTCGGCGCCCTTGCGCCCGATGATGATGCCGGGCCGCGCCGTGAAGATCGTAATCCGCGCCCGGTTGGCCGATCGCTCGATGTCGATCCGCGAGATGCCGGCGTGGTAGAGCGAGGACTTGATGAAGCGGCGGATCTTGACGTCCTCGTGCAGGAGCCCGGCATAGCCCTTGGTGGCGAACCACCGCGAGCTCCACGTGCGCGTCGTGCCCAGCCGGAACCCGATCGGATGCGTCTTCTGCCCCATTGGCTACCTCTGTGCGGCCCGCGAGGGGCGCGCCGGCTCGTCGGAAAGCTCGATCGTGAGATGGCTGGTGCGGTGCTTCACGAAGAACGCGCGGCCCATGGCCCGCGGCGAGACGCGCTTCATCGAAGGCCCCCCGTCGGCCACGGCCTTGATCACGCGGAGATCGTCCACATCCCGCACCTGGTGGTTGTGCTCGGCGTTGGCGATGGCCGAGCGCAGCACCTTCTCGATGAGGCGGCCCGCCGCCTTTTCCGTGAACTGCAGCGTCGCGAGCGCCTCGCCGACCGACTTGCCTCGTATGTGCTCGAGGACCAGCCTGGCCTTAGAGGCGGGGACGCGGATGTAGCGCGCGGTCGCTCGGGTCTTCATGCGGTCCTCACGCCTTGCCCGTCGGCGAGACGGTAGCCTTTTCGGCCTGCCCGTGCGCCTTGAACGTGCGGGTCAGGGCGAACTCGCCCAGGCGGTGGCCCACCATGTTCTCGGTGATGTAGACCGGGATGAACTTCCTGCCGTTGTGGACGGCCAGCGTGTGGCCGACGAACTCCGGCACGATCGTGGAGCGCCGCGACCACGTCTTGAGCACTTTCTTCTGGCGCTGGCGGTTGAGCTCTTCCACCTGCTTTTCCAGCCTGTCCTCGACGAACGGCCCCTTCCGGGTTGAGCGTCCCATATCTCCTGCCTCCTACCTCGTCCGGCGCGTCACGATGTAGCGGTCCGACGGGCGCGCGCCGCGCCGCGTCTTGTACCCCTTCGTCGGCTTGCCCCACGGGGTCATCGGATGGTTACCTTTGCCCTTGCCCTCGCCGCCGCCCATCGGATGGTCCACGGGGTTCATCACGGTCCCGCGGACGGTCGGCCTGAATCCCTTCCAGCGCACGCGGCCAGCCTTGCCGACGGACACGTTCTCATGGTCGAGATTGCCGACCTGGCCGATGGTGGCCATGCACTCGAGCTTGACCTGGCGCACCTCGCCGGACGGCAGCTTGAGGTTGGCGTGGTCGCCCTCCTTGGCCAGGAGCTGGGCGAGGGTCCCGGCGCTCCTGCAGAGCTGGCCGCCCTTGCCCGGCTGCAGCTCGACGTTGTGCACGAAGGTGCCGAGCGGGATGTTCCTGATCGGCAGCGCGTTGCCCGGCAGGATGTCGGCCTGCGGGCCGGACATGACCATGTCGCCCGGCTTGAGGCCGAGCGGCGCGATGATGTATCGCTTTTCGCCGTCCTTGTAGTGCAGCAGCGCGATCCGCGCGGAACGGCCAGGATCGTACTCGATCCCCGCCACGACGGCTGGAATGCCGATCTTCTCGCGCCGGAAGTCGACATCGCGCAGCATCCGCTTAGCCCCGCCGCCGCGGTGCCGCACCGTGATGCGCCCGTAGACGTTACGGCCGCTGCTGCGCTTCTTCGGGCTGAGCAGGCTCTTCTCCGGCGTCTTCTTGGTGATCTCCTCGTTGGTGAGGAGCGTCATGTAGCGCCGGGCCGGCGACGTGGGCTTGAGTGTCCGGATTCCCATGGTCCTAGGCGCCTTCCACGAGCTCGATCTTGTGGCCGGGCCGGAGCGTCACGACCGCCTTCTTCCAGCTCGCGCGGCGCCCCTCGTGCTTGCCCATGCGCTTCCACTTGCCCTCGCGCGAGGCCGTTCGCACGTCCGCGACCTTGACGTTGAAGACCTTCTCCACCGCCTGGCGGATCTCGACCTTGTTGGCGTCGAGTGCCACCTCGAAGGTGATGGCGTTGAGGTCCTCCTTCTGCTTCATGCTCTTCTCGGTCATGAGTGGTCTCAGCAGCACCGCCCGGGGATCGCGGCTCATGCCAGCGCCTCCTGCAACGACAGGAGCGCCGCCCTCTCGAAGACCACGCGCTCGTTGCGCAGCACCTGGTAGACCGACGCGTGGCTCGGCGTCTCGAGGACGAGCCACGGGACGTTCCGGACCGCCCGGCCGAGCGCCTCGGTGCGCTCCGACACCACGAGGAGCGTCGGCGCGGCCGCCAGGCCCAGGCTCTTGAGACGGCCCGCGAGGGTCTTGGTCTTGCCGTCGGTGACGCCGAGCGTGTCGACGACCGCCAGCTCGCCCGAGGCGATCTTGGCCGCGAGCGCCTCGCGAAGCGCGGCACGGCGCATCTCCGTCGGCATCCGCTTGTCGTACTTGCGGGGCGTCGGGCCGAAGGGCTTGCCGCCGCCCTTCCATTGGGTCGCCCGGATCGAGCCCTGCCGCGCGCGGCCTGTACCCTTCTGCTTCCACGGCTTCCGGCCGCCGCCCGAGACCTCGCTCCGGCCCTTGGTATCGTGGGTACCGGCGCGTCGGGCCGCCAGCTCCTTCACGACCGCCTGGTGCAGCAGGGGGACGCGGACGCTCTCCGGGAAGACGTCGCCGCGGAGATCGAGCGACTCCTGCTTCTTGCCCTTGCCGTCGAGCACGGGAACGGTCGGCATGGCTACTTGGCCTCTTTGACTTTCTGCCGCTGGGCCTTGGTCTGCTTCACGCTCTTGCGCACCATCACGATCGCGCCCGTGTGGCCGGGGATCGCGCCGCGGAGCAGGATCAGGTTCTGCTCCGGGATCACGCGCACGACCGGCAGGTTGAGGATGGTCCGGCGGTCGCCGCCCATGCGGCCCGGAAGCTTGTGACCCGGAAAGACGCGCGACGGATCGGACGACGCGCCGATCGATCCGGGCGCGCGGTGGAACATCGAGCCGTGGCTCTGATCGCCGCCGGCCCAGTTGTGCCGCTTGACTCCACCCTGGAAGCCCTTGCCCTTGCTCACGCCCACGACGTCCACGAACTCGCCCGGCACGAAGAGCTCCACCGTCAGCGTCTGCCCGACCTGGTAGGCTGACGCCGCCTCGGTCTTCTGCAGCCGAACCTCGCGCAGCACCTTCATGGGCCTCTCGACCCCGGCCTTCTTGTAGAGTCCCGCCATGGCCTTGGTGACGTTCTTCTTCGCCGGCTCGAAGCCGATCTGCAGCGCGTCGTAGCCGTCCACGGGCTTGGTCCGGACCCGTACGACGGTGCACGGCCCGGCCTCGACCACGGTCACGGGGATGATGTTGCCGTCCTCCCCGAAGACCTGCGTCATGCCCCGCTTGCGGCCGATCAGCCCCTCTTTCATCGCCATGGCAGCCGTCTCTTTCCTAGAGCTTGATTTCGACGTCGACACCGCTCGGCAGATCCAGCTTCATCAGCGCGTCGACCGTCTGCGGCGTCGGGTCCAGGATGTCGAGCAGGCGCTTGTGCGTCCGCATCTCGAACTGCTCGCGGGAGGTCTTGTCCACATGAGGCGAGCGCAGCACCGTCCAGCGATTGATGATGGTCGGCAGCAGGACCGGTCCCGTCACGCGCGCGCCGGTGCGGCGGACGGTTTCCACGATCTCCTTCATCGAGCGGTCGAGGAGATTGTGGTCGTACGCCTTGAGCCGGATGCGGATCTTCTGGTCGGCGCTGACGGTGACCATATCCTTACTCCGTGATCTCCGCGACGACGCCGGCGCCCACCGTGCGCCCCCCCTCGCGGATCGCGAACCGCAGCTCCTTCTCCATCGCGATCGGCTGGATCAGCTCGATCGCCATCGTCACGTTGTCCCCCGGCATCACCATCTCCACCCCCGCCGGTAACGTGCACACCCCCGTCACGTCCGTCGTCCGAAAGTAGAACTGCGGCCGGTACCCGTTGAAAAACGGCGTGTGCCGCCCCCCCTCGTCCTTTGTCAGCACGTACACCTCCGCCTTGAATCGCTTGTACCCCTTGATCGACCCCGGCTTGGCCAGCACCTGCCCCCGCTCCACCTCGTCCTTGTCGATCCCCCGCAGCAACGCCCCAATGTTGTCCCCCGCCCGCCCCTCGTCCCGCAGCTTCCGGAACATCTCCACCCCCGCCCCCACCGACTTCTTCGTCCCCTCCTGCATTCCTACGATCTCCACGTCCTCCCCCACCTTCACGATGCCCCGCTCCACCCGCCCCGTCACCACCGTCCCCCGCCCCGTGATCGTGAAAATGTCCTCGATCGGCATCAAAAACGGCTTGTCCACCGGCCGCGGCGGCGTCGGAATGTAGCTGTCCACCGCCTCCATCAGCTTCCAGATGCACTCCGCCGCCTTAGCGTCCTCCGGCTTCTCCATCGCCCCCAGCGCCGACCCCCGGATCACCGGGATGTCGTCCCCCGGAAACTGATACTTCTTCAACAGCTCCCGCACCTCCAGCTCCACCAGGTCCAAGATCTCCGGGTCGTCCACCATGTCGCACTTGTTCATGAACACCACCAGGCTCGGCACGTTGACCTGCCGCGCCAGCAACACGTGCTCCCGCGTCTGCGGCATCGGCCCGTCATTGGCCGCCACCACCAGAATCGCCCCGTCCATCTGCGCCGCCCCCGTGATCATGTTCTTGATGTAGTCCGCGTGCCCCGGACAGTCGATGTGCGCGTAGTGCCGCGCCCCCGTCTCGTACTCCACGTGGCTCACCGCGATCGTGATCCCCCGCTCCCGCTCCTCCGGGGCATTGTCGATCGTCCCGAAATCCCGCACCGCCACCCCGCTGTACTTCGTGTGCAGCACCTTCGTGATCGCCGAGGTCAGCGTCGTCTTCCCGTGATCAATGTGCCCAATCGTCCCTATGTTCACGTGCGGCTTCGACCGATCGAACTTCGCCTTGGCCATGGTTGATCTCTCCTGTTGAACCGCGACGTCAGCGGGAACCGGCCCGCGGCGTGCCCTTACCCGCAACCTTCGCCATGATCTCCTCGGCGATGTTCTTGGGCACTTCCTCGTAGCGCGCGAACTGCATGGTGTAGGTCGCCCGCCCCTGTGTCATGGAGCGGACGTCGGTGGCGTATCCAAACATCTGGCCGAGTGGAACGTTGGCGCGGATGACCTGGGCGTTGGCCCGAACCTCTTGGCTGACGATTCGGCCGCGGCGGCTGTTGAGGTCGCCGATGACGGCGCCCTGGTACTCCGAGGGCGCGACGACCTCGACGTCCATGACCGGCTCGAGCAACACGGGCCTGGCCTTCCGGCAGACCTCCTTGAAGCCCATGGAGGCCGCGATCTTGAAGGCCATCTCGCTCGAGTCGACGTCGTGGTAGCTGCCGTCGGTCAGCGAGACCCTGACGTCCACCACGGGGTACCCGGCCAGCACGCCGGTCTCGGCCGCTTCCCTGACGCCCTTCTCGACCGCGGGCACGTACTCGCGCGGGATCGCCGGGCCCTTGAGCTTGTTCTCAAAGATCACGCCCTCGCCGGGCGCGGTCGGCTCGATCTCGAGCCACACGTCGCCGTACTGTCCTCGGCCACCGGTCTGCCGCACGAAGCGGCCCTGCGCCTCGGCCTTCTTACGAATGGTCTCGCGATACGCGACCTGTGGCTTTCCGACGTTGGCCTCGACCTTGAACTCGCGCAGCAGCCGGTCGACGATGATCTCGAGGTGCAGCTCGCCCATTCCGTGAATGAGCGTCTGGTTGGTCTCGGAATCGACGTTGACCTTGAAGGTCGGATCCTCCATGGCGAGCCGGGCGAGCGACTGGCCGAGCTTTTCGTCATCGGCCTTGGTCTTAGGCTCGATCGCCACGGCGATGACCGGCGCGGGGAAGTCCATCGACTCGAGCACGATGGGCTTGTTGGGGTCACACAGGGTGTCGCCCGTGCGCGTGTCCTTGAGCCCGAGCACGGCGGCAATGTCGCCCGCCGAGACCGACTCGATCGCCTCGCGGTCGTTGGCGTGCATCCGCACGAGCCGGCCGATGCGCTCCTTCTTGTCGCGTGTCGAGTTGTAGACCCCGGTGCCGGACTCGAGCGTCCCGGAGTACACCCGCACGAAGGTCGACTGGCCCACGAATGGGTCGTTCATGATCTTGAAGGCCAGGGCGGAGAACGGCGCCTTGCTGTCGGGCGCGCGCGTCTCGTGCTCCTGCGTCTCCGGGTTGATCCCGATCAGCGGCGGGATGTCGAGCGGCGACGGCAGGTAGTCCACGACGGCGTCGAGCATCGGCTGGACGCCCTTGTTCTTGAACGAGGCGCCGCAGATCACCGGAAAGAGCCTCATGTGGATGGTGCCGGCACGGACCGCCGCCTTGATCTCCTCGGGGCTCACCTTCTCCCCGCTGAGGTACTTCTCCATCAGGTGGTCGTCGACCTCGGCCAGCGCCTCGATCATCTTCTCGCGATACTCCGCGGCCTGCGCCTTCATGTCGGCGGGGATCTCCACGGTCTCGAAAGTCTGCCCGAGGCTGTCGTCCTCGGCCCACACGTAGGCGACCTGCTCGATCAGGTTGACGACGCCCTTGAACTGGTCCTCGCGGCCGACCGGAATCTGGATGGGCACCGGATGCGCGCCCAGGCGATCCTTGAGCATGTCGAGGCACCGGAAATAGTCGGCGCCGACGCGGTCCATCTTGTTGACGTACACGATGCGCGGCACGCGGTACTTGTCGGCCTGCCGCCACACGGTCTCGGTCTGCGGTTCGACCCCGGACACGGCGTCCAGGATGGCGATGGCACCGTCGAGGACGCGCAGCGAGCGCTCGACCTCCATGGTGAAGTCCACGTGGCCGGGCGTGTCGATGATGTTGATCCTGCAGTCGCCCCAGAACGAGGTCGTCGCGGCCGAGGTGATGGTGATGCCGCGCTCCTGCTCTTGGACCATCCAGTCCATCGTCGCGGTGCCCTCGTGCACCTCGCCGATCTTGTAGGATCGGCCGGTGTAATAGAGCACCCGCTCAGTGGTGGTGGTCTTGCCGGCATCGATGTGGGCCATGATGCCGATGTTCCGGGTCTTCTCCAGCGGGTACTGCGGCTCCACGACGCTTCCTTTCCCTCTGCTCGGCGCTACTCAAGAGAAGAGGGGGGTCGAGGCTCCGGCCCCCCCTCTTCGAATCTCGGTCGCTACCAGCGGTAGTGCGCGAACGCCTTGTTGGCCTCCGCCATCTTGTGAGTGTCTTCGCGCTTCTTGACGGCCGTGCCGCGGTTGTTGGCTGCATCGAGGAGCTCGCCGGCCAGCCGCTCCGACATGCTCTTCTCCGAGCGACGGCGGGAGGCTCCAATGAGCCACCGCATGCTGAGCGCGGTGCGGCGATCGGGCCGCACCTCCACCGGCACCTGATACGTCGAGCCGCCCACCCGCCGCGACTTGACCTCTACCGCCGGCTTGCAGTTGTCCACGGCCGCCTTGAAGAGCTTGAGCGCGTCCTGCTTCGCCCGGTCCTCCATGGCGCCCATGGCCTCGTACATGATCTTCTCGGCCGTACTCTTCTTGCCGCCGTACATCATCATGTTGACGAACTTCGCCACGATTCGGCTCCCGTACTTGGGATCCGGCAGGATCTCACGCCGCGCCGCGCCCGCCCTGCGCATCTAGGCGGCTCCGCTCGTCTTGGGCTGCTTCGCCCCGTACTTGGAACGACTCTGCTTCCGGCCCGCCACACCGGCGGTGTCGAGGGACCCGCGGATGATGTGGTAGCGGATGCCCGGGAGATCCTTCACCCTGCCGCCGCGGATGAGGACGATCGAATGCTCCTGGAGGTTATGCCCCACGCCCGGGATATAGGACGTGACCTCGAGGCCGTTGGTCAGTCGCACGCGCGCGACCTTGCGGAGCGCGGAGTTCGGCTTCTTGGGCGTGGTGGTGTACACGCGAATGCACACTCCCCGCTTCTGCGGACAGGCCTCCATGGCGGGCGTCTTGGACTTCTTCGGCACCGCCTCGCGGCCCTTCCGCACCAGTTGATTGATGGTCGGCATAGCTCCTCTCGAGTCCTCGATCTACCCTGTCTCGACCTAAGCCCCAGTCAATAGGGCCAAAACTCTAGCTTTCTACCCGAAAAGGGGGTCAATGTCAAGAGATTGACACTCCCCCCTAGCCTGCCTGCGCGATCTCTTCGGGCCCTGGCTCGGCGGTCTCTCCGGCAACCTCCATCGGCGCCTCCTCGAGCGCCACAGGGGCCTCCTCGGCCCCCTGGCTCAGCACCTCGGCGCGCGTGTAGTTCCCGAGACCCGTGCCCGCCGGGATCAGCCGGCCCACGATGACGTTCTCCTTGAGGCCGCGGAGGTCGTCGGTCTTGCCGCTGATGGCAGCTTCCGTCAGCACCCGCGTCGTCTCCTGGAAGGAGGCGGCCGAGATGAAGCTGTCTGTGGAGAGCGAGGCCTTGGTGATGCCGAGCAGCACCGGCTTGGCCGTCGCCGGCGGCTTGCCCGCCGCGATCGCCTTCTCATTCTCGTCCTGAAAGACGAACTTGTCCACGAGCTCGCCCACGACGAACTCGGTCCCGCCGACCTCCTCGATCCGTACGCGCCTGAGCATCTGGCGGACGATGATCTCGATGTGCTTGTCGTTGATCGTGACCCCCTGCAGCCGATAGACTTCCTGCACCTCGTTCACGAGATAGCGCTGGAGCTCCCGGTCACCGAGGACAGCGAGGTAGTCGTGCGGATTCGGGGAGCCGTCCATCAGTGCCTCGCCCGCCTTCACGCGATCGCCCTCGTGCACGGAGATGTGCTTGCCGCGCGGGATCAGGTACTCCTTGGTCTCTCCGTCGTCGGCGCGGATCACGATCTTGCGCATGCCCTTGACGAATCCGGCGAACTCGACCACGCCGTCGATCTCGGTGATGACCGCTTGCTCCTTGGGCTTGCGGGCCTCGAACAGCTCGGCCACCCGGGGCAGACCGCCGGTGATGTCCTTCGTCTTGGTCGTCTCGCGCGGGATCTTTGCGATGATGTCGCCCTGATGCACCTCGCTCCCGTCGGCCACGAGCAGATGGGCGCCCACCGGCAGCATGTAGCGCCCCCGCGTCTCGCCCGTCGCCTCGGCGTCCGGGTTGTCACCGATTCCAGGCGCCTTGATCGACACCCGCGGCTGGAGCTTGCCTTCCTGGTCCTCAATGATGACGCGCCGGGAGAGGCCGGTGACCTCGTCGAACTCCTCCCGGATCGTGACCCCGTCCACGATGTCGCGGAAGACGACGGTGCCGCTGACCTCGGTCAGGATCGGCGTCGTGAACGGATCCCACTCGACGAGCAGCTTGCCCAAGCCGACCTTGCCGTCATCCTTGATCTTGATCCTGGCGCCGGGCACGACCGGATACCGCTCCTTCTCGCGACCGCGTTCGTCCACCACCACCATCTCGCCGTTGCGGTTGAGCACGACGATATCGCCGTCGCGGTTCACGACCGAGCGGATGTTGTGGTACTTGACGGTGCCCGCGTACTTGGCGTCGTGCTTCGAGGCCTCGACGACCCGGCTCGCGGTGCCACCGATGTGGAACGTCCGCATCGTCAGCTGGGTACCGGGCTCGCCGATCGACTGGGCGGCGATGATGCCCACCGCCTCGCCGAACTCGGCCAGGCGTCCCGTGCCGAGGTTTCGCCCGTAGCACATGACGCAGATACCGCGCTTGGACTCGCACGTGAGCGCCGAGCGGATGCGCACGCGCTCGAGGCTCGAGTCCTCGATCTTCTGCGCCAGCTCCTCGTTGATCTCGGTGCTGGCCTGGACGATGATCTCGCCGGTGAACGGATCGCGGATGTCTTCCGCAGCCACGCGGCCGAGCACTCGGTCGCGCAGCGACTGGATGATGTCGCCGCCCTCGACCAGCGGCGCCGCGTCGATGTACTTGACGGTGCCGCAGTCGTACTCGGACACGATGACGTCCTGCGAGACGTCGACGAGGCGGCGGGTCAGGTAGCCCGAGTCCGCCGTCTTGAGCGCCGTGTCGGCCAGCCCCTTGCGTGCGCCGTGGGTGGAGGTGAAGTACTCGAGCACGGTCAGACCCTCGCGGAAGTTGGACGTGATCGGCGTCTCGATGATCTCGCCCGAGGGTTTGGCCATGAGACCGCGCATGCCGGCGAGCTGCCGGATCTGCTGCTTCGAGCCGCGGGCGCCCGAGTCGGCCATCATGTAGATGGGATTGAACTCGCCGCCCTGCTCGCCGCGCTCCAGCTCGGAGAACATGGCGTCGGCGATCTGCTCCGTGACGTGCGCCCAGATGTCCACGACCTTGTTGTAGCGCTCGCCGTTGGTGATGACGCCGTCCTGGTACTGCTGCTCGACCTCGTTGACCTGCTGCCGCGCGCGGTCGATCAGCTGCCCCTTGGCCGAGGGGATGTGCATGTCCTCGATGCCGATGGACAGGCCCGAGAGCGTGGCGTAGCGGAAGCCGATGTCCTTGAGATCGTCGAGGAAGGCGACCGTCGCCTCGTTGCCGAGCCGGTTGTAGCAGTCGGCGATGAGGGTGCCGATCTCCTTCTTCTTCAGCTCCTTGTTGATGAACCGCAGCGGCTCGGGCACCACGTCGTTCAGCAGCGTCCGGCCCACGGTGGTCTCGATGACTGCGCCCTTCCAGCGCAGGCGGATCCGCGCCTGGAGATCCACGTCCTCGTTGTCGTAGGCGATGCGCACTTCCTCGGGATCGGCGAAGAGCCGCCCCTCGCCCTTGGCCTGGGCGCGCTCCTTCGACAGGTAGTAGATACCGAAGACCATGTCCTGTGTCGGGATGGCGACGGGCGCCCCGTTCGAGGGCGACAGGATATTGTTCGAGGACAGCATCAGCACCTGCGCCTCCATCTGCGCTTCCATGGAGAGCGGCACGTGCACGGCCATCTGGTCGCCGTCGAAGTCGGCGTTGAACGCGGTGCAGACCAGCGGGTGGATCTCGATGGCCTTTCCCTCGACGAGGATGGGCTCGAAGGCCTGGATGCCCAGGCGGTGCAGCGTCGGCGCCCGGTTCAGCAGCACCGGGTGCTCGGTGATGACCTCCTCCAGGATGTCCCAGACCTCGGGTCGCTCCTTCTCGACGAACTTCTTGGCGGCCTTGATGGAGGAGGCGATGCCCCGCTCTTCGAGCTTGCGCAGGATGAAGGGCTTGAAGAGCTCGAGGGCCATCTTCTTGGGCAGGCCGCACTGGTGGAGCTTGAGATACGGGCCGACCACGATGACCGAGCGGCCCGAGTAGTCCACGCGCTTGCCCAGCAGGTTCTGACGAAAGCGGCCCTGCTTGCCCTTCAGCGTGTCCGACAGCGACTTGAGCGGGCGATTGTTGGGCCCCGTGATGACGCGGCCGCGGCGACCGTTGTCGAAGAGCGCGTCGACGGCTTCCTGCAGCATCCGCTTCTCGTTGCGGATGATGATCTCAGGGGCGCGCAGCTCCATGAGCCGCTTCAGCCGGTTGTTCCGGTTGATGACGCGACGGTAGAGGTCGTTCAGGTCCGAGGTCGCAAAGCGCCCGCCGTCGAGCGGCACGAGGGGACGCAACTCGGGCGGGATGACCGGAAGGACCTCCAGGATCATCCATTCCGGCTGGTTGCCCGACTTCAGGAACGCCTCGACGACCTTGAGCCGCTTGACGATCTTCTTCCGCTTCTGCGCGGAGGTCTCGACACCCATCTGCGCGCGCAGTTCGCGGGCCAGGACGTCGAGATCGATCTGGCGCAGCAGCTCCCGGATCGCCTCGGCTCCCATGCCGACGGTGAAGGCGTCGTGGCCGTGCTCCTCCTGGAGCTTGCGGGTCTTGTCCACCGCCACCAGGTCCTTCTTCTTGAGCCCCGGCACCTTGCCGGGCTCGAGGACCACGTACTCTTCGAAGTAGAGGATCTTCTCGAGCTCGCGGAGCGACATGTCGAGCAGCTGCCCGATGCGGCTCGGCAGGCCCTTGAAGAACCACACGTGCGAGACCGGCGAGGCAAGCTCGATGTGGCCCATGCGCTCGCGGCGGACGCGCGCGCGCGTCACCTCGACGCCGCACTTGTCGCAGATCACGCCCGCGAACTTCATCCGCTTGTACTTCCCGCAGGCGCACTCGTAGTCCTTCGTCGGACCGAAGATCCGGGCGCAGAAGAGACCGTCGCGCTCCGGCTTAAACGTCCGGTAATTGATGGTCTCCGGCTTCTTCACCTCTCCGTGCGACCAGTCGCGGATCTTCTGGGGCGCGGCCAGCTTGATGCGAATCGCGCCAAAGGTCATGGGCTTCGGGTGCCGATCGAGAATGCCCCACAGGTCCTTCGTGGGCTTCTCTTCCCGAACCAGGCTGCCGAATGTCCGATCCGTCAGCATTCGTCGAATCTCCTTTTACTCTGTTCGCCTCGTACGGCGGGGCCCCAGCCCCGCGACGTCCTGCGGCTCACCCCGCTAGGCCGACTTCTTGCCGTCCTTGGGCACGAGCTCCACGTCCAGTGCCAGGCTCTGCAATTCCTTCACGAGCACGTTGAAGGACTCGGGTGTCCCCGGCTCCAGGAAGTTTTCTCCCTTCACGATGGCTTCGTAGATCCGGTTGCGGCCCTCGACATCGTCGGACTTCACCGTCAACATCTCCTGCAGCGTGTGCGCCGCGCCGTAGGCCTCGAGCGCCCAGACCTCCATCTCGCCGAAGCGCTGGCCGCCGAACTGCGCCTTGCCGCCGAGCGGCTGCTGGGTGACCAGCGAGTACGGCCCGATCGAGCGAGCGTGCATCTTGTCGTCCACGAGGTGGGCGAGCTTGAGGATGTAGATCTGGCCCACCGTCACGTCCTGATGGAAGGACTTGCCGGTGCGCCCGTCGTACAGGCGCGTCTTCCCCGAGGCCGGCAGGTTGGCCTGCGTCAGGTGCTGGCGGATCTCGACCTCGGTGGCGCCGTCGAACACCGGACTCGCCACCCACATCCCCAGGGCCTTGGCCGCCCAGCCCAGGTGGGTCTCGAGAATCTGGCCGACGTTCATGCGCGAGGGCACGCCGAGCGGGTTCAGCACGATCTCGACCGGCGTCCCGTCGGGCAGGTAGGGCATGTCCTCTTCGGGCAGCACCCGCGAGACCACGCCCTTGTTGCCGTGGCGGCCGGCCATCTTGTCGCCGACGGAGAGCTTGCGCTTCACCGCGACGTACACCTTCACCATCTTGATCACGCCGGGCGGCAGATCGTCGCCGCGGCGGAGGCGCCCCACCCGCTCTTCGAGCATCCGGTCGAAGAAGGCGATCTGGTCGTCCGCCAGCTCCTCGATCCGCTTGACCGTGTTGGCGAGCCCGTCGTCCTCCTTGATCCTGATCTTCTTGAGCTCGTGCCAGGAGAAGTTGTCGAGATCGGGCCGGTCGATCTTGTCGCCCTTCTTGGCGATCTTGTCCTTCTTGATCGGGTCGACCATGTCCTGGGTCAGCGTCTTGCCGACCAGGATGTTCTTGAGCTTCTGGTCGCGCTCCAGCTCCACCATCGCGATCTCGTCCTGGTAGTCCTTCTCGAGACTGGCGACTTCCTCCTCCTCGATCGACTTGGCGCGATCGTCCTTGTCCACGCCCCGCCGAGAGAAGACCTTGACGTCCACCACGGTGCCCTCGATCCCCGGCGGCACGGTCAGGGACGTGTCGCGCACGTCGCCCGCCTTCTCGCCGAAGATCGCGCGCAGCAGCTTCTCCTCCGGCGTCAGCTGGGTTTCGCCCTTCGGCGTGATCTTGCCGACGAGGATGTCGCCAGCCTTGACCTTGGCGCCGATGCGCACGATGCCTGAATCGTCGAGGTCCTTCAGAGCCTCCTCCGATACGTTCGGGATGTCGCGCGTCACCTCTTCCTTGCCGAGCTTGGTGTCGCGCGCCTGGACCTCGAACTCCTCGATGTGGATCGAGGTGTACCGGTCGTCCTTGACGAGCCGCTCGGACACGAGGATCGCGTCCTCGAAGTTGTAGCCGCCCCACGGCATGAACGCGACCAGCACGTTCCGTCCCAGCGCCAGCTCGCCCTGGTCGGTGCCGGGCCCGTCGGCGATGACGTCGCCGGCGTGCACCCGGTCGCCCTTCTTGAGGATCGGGCGCTGGTTGATGCACGTGTTCTGGTTCGACCGCCGGTACTTGGTGAGGTTGTAAATGTCGAGCGGCAGGTCCTGGACCGGATCCGCCTTCTTCGAGCGCGTCTCTGCCCGCACGACGACGCGGTTGGCCGAGACGTACTCGACCACGCCCGGCCGCCGAGCCAGCACGACGGCGCCCGAGTCGCGGGCCACGATGTGCTCCATGCCGGTGCCGACGAACGGCGCCTCGGGCTGTAGTAGAGGCACCGCCTGGCGCTGCATGTTCGAGCCCATGAGGGCGCGGTTGGCGTCGTCGTTCTCGAGGAAGGGCACCATGGCCGCGGCCACCGACACCAGTTGCTTCGGCGACACGTCCATGTAGTTGAGCTCCTCGGGCGAGACCATCTTGTACTCGCCGCTCTTGCGGGCCGACACGCGGTCGCGGACGAACCGGTTGCGCGTGTCGAGCTCCGCGTTGGCCTGGGCGATGACGAACTGCTCTTCCTCGAGCGCGGACAGGAACACGATCTCGTCTGTGACCGCGCCGTTCTGGACCTTGCGGTAGGGGGTCTCGATGAAGCCGAACTCGTTGATGCGCGCGTAGGTGCTCAACGAGGAGATCAATCCGATATTGGGGCCCTCAGGCGTCTCGATCGGGCAGATCCGGCCGTAGTGCGTCGGGTGTACGTCGCGCACCTCGAACCCGGCCCGCTCGCGGCTGAGCCCGCGCGGACCGAGCGCGGAAAGCCTTCGCTTGTGAGTCAGCTCGGCCAGCGGGTTCGTCTGGTCCATGAACTGGCTGAGCTGGGAGGAACCGAAGAACTCCTTCACCACGGCCGAGACCGGCTTGGCGTTGATGAGGTCGTGAGGCATCAGGTTCGTGATGTCCGAGATGGACATCCGCTCCTTGACCGCCCGCTCCATGCGCGTGAGGCCCACGCGGAACTGATTCTCCAGCAGCTCGCCGACCGACCGGACCCGGCGATTGCCCAGGTGATCGATGTCGTCCGTGGGCTTGGCGCCGAGCCGCACCATCAGCAGGTGGCGCACCACGAAGACCACGTCCTCGCTGCGCAGGGTCTTGGTGTTGAGGTTGGCGTTGATGCCGAGCTTCTTGTTGATCATGAACCGGCCGACCCGCGCCAGGTCGTAGCGGCGGGGGTCCAGGAACATCCCGCGGAAGAGCGCCCGCGCCGAATCCACCGTCGGCGGGTCGCCCGGCCGCAGCCGGCGATAGATCTCCACAAGCGCTTCGTCCGGGTTCTTGAAGTGGTCGCGCGCCAGCGTCTCGTAGATCGAGGCGTCGGTCTTGCCGGGCACGAGGGCCAGCAGCTTGAGCGCCGAGATCTTCCGCGCCATGAGCTGTGTGAGGAGCGTGGCCGAGAGCTCCTGGTTCGCCTCGACCAGGACCTCGCCCGTGTCAGCGTCGACCACGCGGTCGGCGGTGCGCCGGCCCACCAGCGAGTCGGCCTTGACCGGGATCTTGGTCACGCCCGTCTCGATCAGCTTCTCGATCAGCTTCGGGTTGAGCGTCTTGCCGGCCGCGACCAGCACCTCGCGGTGACGCGGCGGCTTGACGTCGTCGGCAACCTTCGCGCCGTTGTGCGCCTCCGGGTGCAGCTTGACCCACGCGGTGCGGTCCTCGAAGGACAGCACTTCCTCGACCTCGAAGAAGTTCGCGAGGATCTCAGCGTCGGAGAGGATCACGCCCTTCTCGAGGAACCAGAAGGCGCGCAGGAAGGCCGTCGCCAGCATCTTCCGGCGCCGGTCCACGCGCACATAGAGGATGTCGTTGGCGTCGAACTCGAACTCCACCCAGGAGCCGCGGTAGGGGATCACGCGGGCCGAGTACAGCAGTTTCCCCGAGGCGACGGTCTTGCCCTTGTCGTCGTCGAAGAACACGCCGGCCGAGCGCTGGAGCTGGGAGACGACCACGCGCTCGGTGCCGTTGATGATGAAGGTGCCCTTGTCGGTCATCAGCGGCAGCTCGCCCAGGTACACCTCCTGGCCGCGCTGCTCCCGGATGGTCCGGGTCTTGGCTTCCTTGTCGTGGTCGTACACCACGAGCCGTAGCGTCACCTTGAGCGGGATGGCGAACGTCATCCCGCGATCGTGGCATTCCTCGACCGTGTACTTGGGATCGCCGAAGTGGTAGCTGTCGAACTCGAGGAGGGCGTTGTCGTTATAGTCCGCGATGGGAAACACGGACTTGAACACCGCCTGCAGCCCCGTCTCCTCACGGCGCTCCGGGGCCATGTCCTTCTGCAGGAACTGCTCGTAGGACCGCCTCTGGATCTCGATGAGATTCGGGATCTCGACGATCGAGGGGATCTTGCCGAAGTCCTTGCGGACTCGCCGCCCGCACTGAATCGTGCCTGCCATGCATCCTCCGCGCCCCGGCGCTTCCGCACCGGGTGCTCAACCCCGCCGGATCGGCCGGGGCCACACGTTGGTTGAAGGGGGCGCGCGCCCCCGTCCCAGGATCTCTCGCGCGGGCGGAGGTTACTTGACTTCCACCGTAGCTCCGACCTCCTCGAGCTTCTTCTTCATGTCTCCCGCCTCGGTCTTGGACACCTTCTCCTTGACCGCCTTCGGCGCGCCGTCCACGAGGTCCTTGGCTTCCTTGAGGCCCAGGCCGGTCAGCTCGCGCACCACCTTGATGACCTGGATCTTCTTCTCGCCTGCCGCCGAGAGGATCAGGTCGAACTCCGTCTGCTCCTCGACCGCCGCGCCACCGGCCGCCGCGCCGGCCGCCGCAGCGCTCGGAGCCGCCACCGCTGCCGCCGCCGACACGCCCCATTTCTCCTGCAAGAGCTTGGAGAGCTGGGCCGCCTCCAGCAGGGTCAGCGTATCCAGCTTCTCCGCAATCTCTTCGATGTTCGTCGCCATGTCATCTGCCTCCGTGTGTAGTGGCTGCTTCGTAATGTACAAGCCCGATTCAGGCCGACTCGGCCGCGCCCTTGCCCCGGGCCCCGAGCACGTAGACGAGCTCGCGCTGCGGCGCCTGGAGCAGGCTCACGATCTGAGCCATCGGCCCCTGCAGGGCCCACACGATCCGGCTCCGCAGCTGCTCCTTGGATGGCAGGTCCGCCAGGGCTTTGAGATCTCCCGGCTGAAGCACTTTGCCCTCGACCAGCCCGAGCTTGATGGTGAGCTGCGGGTTAGTCCTGACGAAGGTCTGGAGCGCCTTCGCCACCGCCACCGGGTCCTGCTTCGTGAACACGAGCCCCGTCGGCCCCTTGAGATGCGTGCCCAGCGCGTCGAGGGCCGAGCCCTTGACCGCCAGCTTGGCCAGACGGTTCTTGACGATCTTGTACTCGGCCGAAGCCCCCTTGAGCTGCTTCCGCAGGTCCGACAGCTGCTGCACCGTCAGCCCGCGATACTCGGTCAGCACGGCCGTCTTGGCCGTGCCCAGCCGCACCTTGAGGGCCTCGACGCTGTCCGTCTTCGCTTGAGTCGGCACGTCCCGCTCCTTGAGCTAGCTCGGCTTCTTGCTGAACTGGTTGGCGATGCGCTGCGGGTCCACGGGAATGCCCGGGCCCATCGTCGTGGACAGCGTGATGGATCGCAGGTACACGCCCTTCGAGGCCGCGGGCTTCGCCTTGATGATGGCCTCGAGGAGCGTCATCGCGTTGGCCACGAGGCCCTCCAGCGAGAAGGACTTTTTCCCGACTCGCACATGGATGTTGCCGGCCTTGTCCACGCGAAACTCGACCTTGCCGGCCTTGACCTCTCGCACCGCGCGACTGACGTCGAATGTGACCGTTCCGAGCTTGGGATTCGGCATGAGCCCGCGCGGGCCCAGCACCTTGCCGAGCCGGCCGACCTGACCCATGAGATCGGGCGTCGCGATGGTCGAGTCGAAGTCCATGAAGCCGCCTTGGATCTTCTCGACCAGGTCCTCGGCGCCGACGACGTCGGCGCCCGCCTCGCGCGCCTCGCGCTCCTTTTCTCCCTTGGCGAACACGGCCACCCGCACCGTCTTGCCGATCCCGTGTGGCAACACGATGGCCCCGCGCACCATCTGGTCGGCATGCTTCGGGTCCACGCCGAGCCGGATGGCCAAATCCACCGTCTCGTCGAACCGGGCGGCCGGCGCCTTCTTGACGATGTCCATGGCCTCCTCGACCGAGTAGGTCTTCCCCCGGTCGATCAGCGCTTCGGTCGCCTTCAGCCGCTTCGTCATGACTGGCATGTCTCGCTGCTCCCGTCTTCCGCCGGCGGCGGCGCTAAACGACGTCGATGCCCATGCTGCGGGCGGTGCCTTCGATGGTGCGCATGGCGGAGTCGAGCGAGTCCGTGTTCAGATCCACCAGCTTGGTCTGCGCGATCTCGCGGACCTGGGCGCGTGTCACCTTGCCGATCTTGTCCTTGTGCGGCACGGCCGAGGCCTTGGCGATGCCTGCGGCCCGCTTCAACAAGATAGCCGCCGGCGGTGTCTTGACCACGAAGGTGAACGACCGGTCCGCGTAGATCGTGACCACGACCGGCAGGATCAGGCCCTCCTGGGAAGCCGTCTGGGCATTGAAGCCCTTGCAGAACTCCATGATGTTGACGCCGTGCTGACCGAGCGCCGGCCCGACCGGGGGCGAGGGGTTGGCCTTTCCGGCCGGGATCTGCAGCTTCACCATCGCTTGGACTTTCTTCGCCATGCTCTAGAGCCTCTCGACCTGGTAGTACTCGAGCTCCACCGGCGTCATGCGCCCGAAGATCGCCACCATCACCTTGAGCTTGCCGCGCTCCGGGTTGAGGTCATCGATGGAGCCCTGGAAGTTCACGAACGGCCCCTCGATGACCCGCACCTTGTCCCCCTTCTGGAAGGTGGACTTCAGCTTGGGCTTTTCGGCGCCCTCCTCCATCTGCTTGAGGATGCCCTCGACCTCCTCCGCCGGGAGCGAGACAGGCTTGGCGCCGGAACCGACGAAGCCCGTCACCTTCGGCGTCGAGCGCACGAGGTGCCAGGTGTCGTCGGTCAACTCCATCTCCACGAGCAGGTACCCGGGGAAGAACTTCTGCTCCGTCTCGATCTTCTTGCTCTTCCGGATCTCGCGCACCTTCTCGGTGGGCACGATGACCCGACCGAAGAGGTCCTGGAGGCCGAAGATCTTGGCCCGCGACTCGATGGCCGCCGCCACCTTGTTCTCGAATCCCGAGTAGGTGTGGACGACAAACCACTGCTTGGCGGACGTGCTGGTCTCGCTCATGTCCCGTCCACCCCCATCGCCTGAACTAGCCCCACCGGAGGACCCGCTCCACGATAAACGAGAGTCCCACGTCGACGGCCGCGAGGAATACGGCCAGCACGATCACGACCGCCAGGACGACGACGGTCGAGTTGGCGACCTCGCTCCGGCTGGGCCAGTTCACCCGGCGGAACTCGCCGAGTACTTCGCGGAAGAACTGCTGGACGCGCTCGAAGAATGCCATGTCCTCTCTCTAGTCGAACCGTTCCACGTCGATCTCCCGAAGCTCGCACTACCGGAATCTGGCAGGCGTGGAGGGATTCGAACCCCCATCCCCCGGATTTGGAGTCCGGTGCTCTAGCCGTTAGAGCTACACGCCTGGGTCATGTGTCTCGCGCTACTTGGATTCCTTGTGCAGGACGTGCTTCCGGCACCACCTGCAGAACTTCTTCGTCTCCATCCGATCGGGATGCGTCCGTCTGTTCTTGGTCGTCGTGTAGTTCCGGCGCTGGCACTCGGTACACGCGAGCGAGATGATGTCGCGCATCGCTTACTCCGTGATCTCCGCGACGACG
>Ga0137373_10000689_pt1 | contig 34301 bp, 34 predicted proteins | sample SagtaG_5_FD_104912 | JGI IMG/M metagenome (GOLD analysis project Ga0137373, IMG submission 104912) | Vadose zone soil microbial communities from Sagehorn Ranch, Mendocino, California, USA - Sage1_R_80_16 metaG | ecosystem: Environmental > Terrestrial > Soil > Vadose zone | place: USA... | reverse complement strand
GCGGCCTGGTCTGGAGCATTCTCCTCCGACAGGTCGCGGTGTTGCTCCCGGTGGCGGCGATGCTCGCGGTGCGCGGCTGGCGCATGGCGGGGCTCCTCCTCCTCGTGACCCTCGTGATCACCCTCGCGCCGTTCTGGCTGCCCCGGTTCGCGGTCGCGACCGCGCTTCGCCGCGAGTGGATCCTCTCCGCGCGGACGAGCCCGGTCCTTCTGGCCCGCGGCCGGCGGATCCGCTTCTGCGTCGCGTTCAGGGAGTACCTGCCCGCCGCGGATCGCGTGCTCGCGTGGAAGAACCTCGTCGAGCTGAGCGAGGCCCATTTCCTGCGGACCGCAAACGTGCGGTGACGCTCACTCCACCCGCGCCCCGTACGCCGCGGACGGTCATGGGTTCCGCAGGAAGTCGAGGAGGAGAGCGTTCACGCGCTCCGGCGCGTCCAGCATCACGTCGTGGGATGCGCCGGTCACCCGCTCCACGCGCACGTTCGGCACGAGGCTCCGCGGCGGCTCGGCGAGGTGCCGCGCGAGGAACGGATCCTCCTCTCCCCATATGACGAGCGCGGGCGTGTCGATTCGGCGCGCTCGCGGCGAGCCGAGTGGCGGGGAGACCCGGGCGAAGAGCGGCCCGACGATCGGGACGCGCGAGAGGACCGCCCTTCCGATCGCCCTTCCCATCGCACGGTACTGGTCGAGTCCGCCGCGCAGCCATTCGGCGCGGCGCGCCATCTCGACGTAGGGCTCGAGCTCGTCATCGCGCACGTTCGTCGCCCGGAACGCCCGCAGCGTCGCGCGGAGGAGCGCGCCGTCGAGCGCCGCCAGCGCTCGTTCGGGCAGCGCCGGAAGCATGATCGGGAGCACGTACGCGCTTCGGAGCGCCTGCGCGTTGCGGAGCAGCCCGCGCGCCAGCGCGGCGGGGTGGGCCGCGTTGAGGATGACAAGCCGATCGAGCCGCTGCGGATACCGCGCGGCGAACCGGTAGGCGACGACTCCGCCCCAGTCGTGCCCGACGACGGCGGCCGCGCGCTCGACACCGAGCGCGTCGATGACGTCGTCCACGTCCGCCGCCAGGCGCGCGACGCCGTACGCGGCGACACCGCGCGGGCGTGCGGAGAGGCCGTGTCCGCGAAGGTCGACGGCGACGGCGCGGAACCCGGCGGCCGCGAGCGCGGGGAGCTGGTGGCGCCAGGACCAGGAGAACTCGGGGAACCCATGGAGCAGGATGACGAGGGGCCCCCGCCCTGCCTCCACCACGTGGAGCGTGACGCCGCGCGTCCCGAGAAACGCGCTCTCGGTGCCCGGGATACGCGGCGTGGCGGGCGTCGCGGTCATCATCCAGGAGGCATGCGCCCCGGAGGTGCTCGACGCAAGCGGCCTCGCGTCTCGCCGCCCGGCGCCTCGGGGACCGGGCTCTCCGCGACGAAGACGAGATACGCCTTCCGCGTCATGAGCGAGACGTGGAGGTACAGCGCGGGCAACCACTCCGGAACGAGCAGGAGATCGGGCCGGCGGTAGTGAAACGCGCCGGTGGCGGAGAGCGCAGACTCGAACACCGCGCCGGCGATCGCGTAGATGACGCCTGCCGCGAGCTTGTCCGTCGCCGGAGCGAGCGCCACGCGAGCGGCCCAGGCCCCGACGAGCGCCGCAGTCAGGGCGAGCGGCGCGTCCCGGAAGAGCGCCGTGCACGCGTACGCCGCGTAGAACCAGAGCACCGAGCGCGCGAAGCCAAGGCCCGAGGCGCGAGGGGGTCGCCCCCGCGCGAGCCGCAGCAGCGGCGCGTGGCTGAGGACGAGCACGACGCCCGCCGCGCCGAACAGGAGGGGCACCCAGAGGGGCTGCCCGAACAGCAGCGGCCAGCCGCAAGAGAGGACTCCGGAGCGAAGGTGGAGCTGGTCGCCCGCCGTGCCGAGAACGGCGCCGAGCGCGAATATCAACGGCACGCGCGCAGGACGGCGCATCGGCTCGATCATGGGGGCGCGCCTCATGCTCTCTTCCGCCGTGGGGACTTCGCGGCTCGATCCAGCTCCGGGTAGTGGCGGAAGATCCCCCACTCGTTGAAGGGGATGCGCCGCTCCGAGGCGAGGTAGGCCGCGATCCGCGGGAGCGCGGCGACGCGATCGTGGAGCGCGCCGAGGCGCGGGACGCGGCGCTCCTGGCGTGCCATCGCACGCGGGAAGGCGTAGCGCAGGCCGGCTACCATCTGGAACGTGGACAGATCGACGTAGGAGAGCCCGCGCCCCACGAGGACGCGTCCCTTTCCTGCCGGGTTCGGGTTCGAGTCGAGGGCGCCATCGAGGTACCCCAGGTACATGGGGATGCGTTCGCGCAGGAGGAACGCGGCGCGGTGGGCGGCCTCCCGCCGCTGGTCCTCGTAGTAGAGGGAGACGGCAATGGGGTGATGCGTGTCGTGCACCTCGGCGACGAGATCGGCGATGGTGAGCTGGAGCTGGTGCGCGCGGAGCCGGCTCCCCTCGTCCCTGGGCACGAGGCCGAGGCGGGGCGCGAGCCACTGGAGGATCGCGGCAGTCTGCGCGACGAGCACCTTCCCGTGGCGCAGCGCGGGCGGACCGAGGGGCGTGAGCCAGGGGCCGCGCTCCTCGAGCAGCCGCTCCACGGCGGCCGAGCCGCCGCCGCGCGAGGCGGGCAACCGCCCCACGTCCACGTACGGCACGCCGGCGGCCTCGAAGGCGAGCCGGACGAACTCCCCGCGCCCCTGGATCCCGGGCCAGTAGAACAGCTCGTACGCGTGCGAGGGCCGCTTCGGCATCGCTCGCCTCCCGCCTAGAGCGCCCGGCTCTGCCCGCCGTCGACCACCCAGCACGCTCCGTTCACCCAGCTCGCTCGCGGCGAGAGCAGGAACGCGACGACGTTCGCGACCTCCTCCGGCCGGCCGAACCGGCCCCCGGGAATCTCCCGGCGCACGAAGTCGGCGATGCCCTGGGGGTCCGCCTTCTCCCGCCGCTCCCAGCTGCCGCCGGGGAACGAGATCGAGCCGGGTGCGACGCTGTTCACGCGGATGCCTTCCCGCGCGAGGTCGCGCGCGAGCGCCTTCGCGAGGGTCAGCTCGGCTGCCTTCGCGACGTTGTACGAGGGGCCGCCGCCCGCTTCGCGACCCCACACGGACGCGATCATCACGATGGCGCCCCCGCCGCGCCGGCGGAGCTCGGGGACCACGCGCAGGCTCGCGCGGAGGGCCGGCCAGAGGTTGCGATCGAGCACCGACCGGAAGTCCTCCTCGGAGGAATCCTCGATTCGCCGCGCGCCCGACCCGCCGACGTTGTTCACGAGGAGGTCCACGCCGCCGAGGCGCTCGACCGTTCGACCGACGAGGGTCTCGATCCCTTCCGGCGTCGTGACGTCGCATGGCACCGCGAGGTGCGGGCCGGGCCCGGCTGCCGCGATCGCGCGATGCGCGTCCTCGAGGTCTGCCTCGCCGCGCGCGCCGATCGCGACGCGTGCCCCCTCGCGCGCGAGCGCGAGCGCGATCGCGCGCCCGATGCCGCGGCTCCCACCCGTCACGATCGCCACCTTGCCCGCGATCTCGAGATCCATCCGCGAAGAGTAGCGCTGCGAAGCGCTCACGGCCGGCTTCGTGGATGGGGGACGCCGCCGTCCCAGCCCCGCCCGGGTCGCGTGATGCATCGAAGTTCCCTGCCGCGTAGATGACGGGAGATGGCTTATCCCATCGCGCCACCCGTCGAGCCGATGCTCGCCAAGGCGAGCGACGCGCTCCCTTCGGGCGAGGGCTGGCTGTACGAGCCGAAATGGGACGGGTTCCGCACGGTCGCCTTCCGCGACGGACCGAGGCTCCACCTCCAGTCGCGCGAGCTGAAGCCGCTGAACCGTTACTTCCCGGAGTTCGAGGGCCCGCTGCTCGCGCGCCTCCCGGAGCGATGCGTGGTGGACGGCGAGATCGTCATCGCGGGGAAGGAGGGGCTCGACTTCGAGGCGCTCCTCCTGCGCATCCACCCCGCCGCCTCGCGCGTGAAGCAGCTCGCGAGCGAGAGCCCGGCGAGCATGGTGCTGTTCGACCTCCTCGCGCTCGGAGACCGTGACCTGCGCGCCGCGCCGTTCGCCGAGCGCCGCGCCCTCCTCGAGCGGGTCCTCGCGGACGACGACGGGCGCTCGCGCGTCCTCGTCACCCCTGCGACCCGCGATCGCGCCGCCGCCGCGGACTGGTTCTCGCGCTTCGAGGGCGCCGGCCTCGACGGCATCGTGGCGAAGCGGCTCGAGGGCACGTACCAGCCGGGCGTGCGCGCGATGGTGAAGGTGAAGCACGCGCGCACCGCCGACTGCGCGGTGGCCGGGTTCCGGTGGCACAAGAACGGCCCGGGGACGATGGTGGGCTCGCTCCTGCTCGGGCTGTACGACGACGCGGGGAAGCTCAACCACGTCGGCATCTGCGCGAGCTTCACGTCGGCGCGCCGCAGGGAGCTCGTGAAGGAGCTCGAGCCGCTCCGGGTGAACGCGATGGAGGACCATCCCTGGCGCGACTGGGCGGAGTGGGTCGACGGCGGGACGCCGGATCACCGCATGCCGGGCGCGACGAGCCGCTGGAATCGCGGGAAGGATCTCTCCTGGGAGCCGCTGCGCGTCGAGCGGGTCTGCGAGGTCGCCTACGACCACCTGCAGGGGGATCGGTTCCGCCACGGCACCCACTTCCTGCGCTGGCGCCTCGATCGCTCGCCGCGGCAGTGCACCTACGCGCAGCTCGACGAGACGCCCGCCTACGAGCTGTCGCGCATCTTCCGCGGCGGCGCGCCCGGCCACGGACCTTAGCCTAGTCCCGCTCCGGCAGCTCCGGTCCCGGGCGCCCCGCGACGTGGCGCGCCTCCTCGCGGCTCGGCTCGGCACCCCGCCGCCTCGAGGGCTGGACGCGCGGCGGCTCCTCCACTCCCTTTGCGTAGTGCGGCGGCCATGGCGCGTCGCCGATGCCCGCCGCCCGCTGCCGCGCCGCGAGCTCGAGGAGCGGGTCGAGCGATCCCGGAGTGCCGTCGATCCCGGCGCCGAGGTCGCCGAGGCGCGCAACGCGCGCGGGCATCGTGCGCAGCGTGAAGTCCGCGGGGTCGCAGGCGCCGAGCTCGTCCCAGGTGACTGGCGCCGAGACGCGCGCGTCCGGCGTCGGTCGTACCGAGTATGCCGACGCGACGGTGCGGTCCTTCGCGTTCTGGTTGTAGTCGATGAACACCCCGTGCCGCTCCTCCTTCCACCACTTGCTCGTCGCGAGCGCGGGAGCGCGGCGCTCGACCTCGCGCGCGAGCGCGAGCGCGGCGGCGCGGACCTCGGCGAACGTCCAGCGCGGCTCGATCCGCACGTAGACGTGGATCCCGCGAGAGCCGCTCGTCTTGGGCCAGCCGACGAGGCCGTGCGCGCGCAGGACCTCGCCGGTGACCACCGCGACCCGCCGGATCTGGTCCCAGCCGACGCCGGGAACCGGATCGAGGTCGACGCGGAGCTCGTCCGGGTGATCCAGGTCGGAGGCCCGCACCGGGTGCGGGTTCAGGTCGATGCAGCCGAGGTTCACCACCCACGCGAGCTGCGCGGCGTCGCGGACGATGATCTCGTGCGCGCTTCGCCCCGAGGGGAACCGGAGCTCCACCACGTCGACCCAGGGCGGCCGCGACGCGGGCGCGCGCTTCTGGAAGAAGAACTCGCCCTCGGCTCCCTGGACGTACCGCTTCAGGGCCATCGGCCGATTGCGGACGCCGCGGAGCACGCCGTCCGCCACGGCGAGGTAGTACCGGACGAGCTCGATCTTCGTGATGCCCGCCTTCGGGAAGTAGAGCTTGTCCGGGTTCGACACGGCCACTTCGCGGCCTTCGATCTCGAGGACCTCCTTCTTCCGGGCGCCCATGACCTTCGGCTCGGCCCCGGGCATATCCGGGGCGGAACGGGGCGCGCCACCGACGGAGCGGGGGGAGCCCGACAGGGTGGGTACGTCTGCCTGCAGAGCAGACCGCCGCGCGTGGCGTCACGTCGCCGGTGCCGGTTTCAACGTGAGCAGGTGGGCGATCGTCATCACCGCGCCGGCGAGCAGGCCGGCCCCGTGCAGGAAGACGACGAACATCCAGAAGCGCATGGGCTGCTGCGCCACCATGAACGCCTGGCCCTGCACGCGCTCGAGGTAGCTCTGCAGGACGCCCGCGACCGCGAACGCGAGGCTCATCCCGAGGAGCGAGGCGCTCATCACCCAGAACCCCCAGTGGCCGAGCGTCGAGCGGTACTCGTCGCTCGGAAACCGCCTGAGGCGCGGCATGGCGAAGTAGAAGAAGCTCAGGTTCACGAGCGCGTACGCACCGTAGAACGCAAGGTGCCCGTGCGAGACGGTCACCTGGCTGCCGTGCGTGTAGTAGTTGATCTGCGGGAGCGTGTGCGCGAACCCGAAGGCGCCGGCGCCGACGAAGTGCAGCACCGCCATCCCGGCCAGGAACACCCACGTGAGGCGCGGCCGGAGAGGGCGCCGGCTCTCGCGCATGTGATTCCACGTGTCGAGCAACATCAGGGCGATCGGCAGCGGCTCGAGCGCCGAGAAGACGCCGCCGGCCCACAGCCAGTACCTCGGCGCGCCGAGCCAGTAGTAGTGGTGGCCGGTTCCGACGATGCCGGTGGATCGTTCCCACCCAGAAGACGAGCTTCGCCGAGCGTTCGGTCATGTGAGCTCCGCCGGAGGCTCTGCGATTCGACCGCCCCTGGGGGACGCCGTCGAGCGGCCCTTCGGGGCGACCCGCCTGGTGGATCGCGGGGCGGAGCGACACGCTCGAAGCGGGGCCACGGCCGTGCGCGGGCTGCACGCCCGCGACATCATCAGGCGGTGTTCCGCAGAAGCCGCGCGGAGGTGTACCCGGCCGAAGGGTACGAGCTGCGTGTCGTCGGGGGTCCCGCTCCCGGGCTGCGCGACCTCTACCACTCGCTCCTGCGCATCTCGTGGTGGGCCGCGATCGCCCTGATCGTCGGAGCCTACCTCGCGCTCAACGCGATGTTCGCGGCGGTCTACCTGGCCGTCGGCGGGGTCGCGAACGCCGCGCCGGGGTCGTTCGCCGACGCGTTCTTCTTCAGCGTCCAGACCATGGGGACGATCGGCTACGGCTCGATGTATCCGGCGACGCGGTTCGCGAACGCGGTCGTCGTCGCCGAGTCGGTCGGCGGGCTCGTGTTCACGGCGCTCGCCACTGGCCTCGTGTTCGTCCGCTTCTCGCAGTCCCGCGCGCGGGTCGTCTTCTCCTCTCGCGTCGCGATCGCGCCGATGGACGGGACGCCGACCCTCATGATCCGCCTCGGTAACGAGCGGCGCGATCGCATCGTCGGCGCGTCGTTCCGGCTCACGCTCGTGCGGACCACGCGGACGAAGGAGGGGGTCCCGTTCTACCGGAACGAGGACCTGCCGCTCGTCCGGGACCGGGCGGACGCGCTCGCGCGATCCTGGATGGTCCTCCACCGCATCGCGCCGGGAAGTCCGCTGTCCGGGGACACGCCGGAGTCGCTCGCCGCCGCGGAGGCCGAGCTGACCCTGTCTGTCTCGGGCACGGACGAGACGTCGATGCAGCCGGCGCACGCGCAGCACACGTGGAGGGACCGTTCGGTCGCATGGGGCGCTCGGCTCGCGGACGTGCTGTCCGAGACTCCCGAAGGCGGCCTCCTCCTCGATCTACGCCGCTTCCACGACCTCGAGCCGACCGACGCGACGCCGGACTTCCCGTACGGGCGTCCGTCCTAGCTCAGTCGCGAACCCCGGATGTCCCCGCCGCCGCGGCGAAGCGCGTCGATGCTCCAGGGTCCCGCTCCCGCGGCCGAAAGATAGAGGAACACGAACGCGTACAGCGCGGCGGGCGCGCCCTTGTTGAGGACCGGCCAGAAGCCGTGCGGCGCGTGCGCGTAGAAGTACGCGACCGCCATCTCGCCCGAGAGCAGGAACGCGATGGGCCGCGTGAACAGGCCGGCGATCAGCAGCAGGCCTCCGAACGCCTCGAGGACGCCGGCGACCCCGGCCAGCGAGGCGACGGGGGCGGTGCCCCCGCCCGGCATGATCGCACCGGGGAATGCGAACAGCTTCGCCGTGCCGAACTGCATGAAGAGAAAGGCGGCGACGATCCGCAAGATGCTGAGCAGGTACGGCGCCCACGATCGCCAGCGCGACACCGGACCGGAGTCGTTCACGAGACCTCCACGGGTGACCGGAGATCTATCTTCACGACGGACGACGGTCCGCGAGATCGACACCCGTCCCGAGGGCCCCCCGAGGAGCCCGAAGGGTTCGCGAGGCGTTCAGCGGACATTCGAGCTCCCACCGCCGATCACCGCATGCTGCACCCGGATGGCGAGCTCGCCACCGCGCGCGGCGCGGGGCGCGCGGGGGCGGTGTACGTCGTGAGCTCGTTCACGAACACGCCCGTGGAGGACGTCGCGAAGGGCGCGAGCGGGCCCCTGTGGTTCCAGCTGTACGTCCAGCGCGATCGCGCGTTCACCCGCGATGTCGTCCAGCGCGTCGCGGCGGCGGGCTGCGGGGCGCTGTGCGTGACGGTGGACTCGCCCACGTTCGGCGCGCGAAACCGGCAGGCGAGGGCCGGGTACGAGCTGCGCGCGGGCCTCACTCGGCCGCACCTGCCGCCGCCCTCCGAGCGACCTCACGGCCCCGACGCCGGGCGCGGCGGACTTCAGCTCTTTCCGGACTGGGTCGAGCCCGCGCTGACGTGGCGGGACATCGGCTGGATCCGCTCGTGCTCCGGGGTCCCCGTCCTGCTGAAGGGCGTGCTCGACCCGGATGACGCCGAGCGCGCGGTGGGGGAGGGGATCTCCGCCGTCATCGTCTCGAACCACGGCGCGCGCAATCTGGACACGTTGCCTGCGACGCTCGACGCGCTGCCGCGCGTCGTCGAGAGGATCGCGGGGCGCATTCCGGTGCTGCTGGACGGCGGCATCCGGCGCGGCACGGACATCGTCAAGGCGCTGGCGATGGGAGCCACGGCGGTCCTCATCGGACGACCGTACCTCTACGGTCTGGCGGTGGCCGGCGACGCCGGGGTGGAACGGGTCGTGGCCATCCTGCGCAACGAGCTCGAGATGGCCATGGGGCTGCTCGGCCGGACGACGATCCCGAGCATCGACCCGTCCGTCCTCTGGGACCTACCGTCCGGGCCCCTGGGATAACCGTGGCACCGCGTGCCGGTCACAGCGCCGGCGGCTGCAGCTCCTGCTCGAGGATCTCGTGGGCCGAGAACGTCCGCACCGCCTCGCGCAGGAAGGCGATGTGTTGCTCCTCTTCGTGGAGTCGCTTCTCGAACTCGTTCTTGGCGTCGAGGTCGCCCGCAGCCTCGGCGAGCTCGACGAGCAGGTCCCATCCTGCGGTGTCGACGTGCTCCGCCGCGAGCAGCGCGTGGAACAGGTGCGAGAGCTCGGGATCCTTCATCACGACAGCCTCGATCCCCGACATTTCGCGCGCCGTCAGCTTGGCCAGCTCCGTCCTCCGCTTGGGGTCGCCGCCCAGCTTCCGGATGGCGTCCTCCAGCCACGCCTGGTGTCCCTTCTCCTGATCGCGGACCGCTCGCACATGCGGGAGCATCTCGGACAGGACGCGCTCCTCGCGCTCATGTGCCCGGCGCTCGATCTCATCCGCTCCCAGCTCGTGGCGGATGTCGTCGTGCATGCCGCGGGAGGCGTCCTTGCGGTAGCCGCTGATTCCGTACGTGCTGAAGTCGCCGCCGCTCGAGCGCCTGGCCTTTCCGCTGGCCGACCGCTCCATCCGATCAAGGACCTTGTCGTACAGCTTCACGCCTGCACGCTCGAAGCACAGGCGCTCGGCGAGCACGTCGATGACCTTCTCCTTGTTCTTCTCTGCGAGCTTTTCCATGTGACCTCCTGGCTGGAGCCTTCAAGGTGGAGCGCCGAAGGCCGCGCCGAGACTCCTCCCCTTTGGGCCGAGAGCGACGTGCGCGGGAGCACCCAGGCGGTCGCCATCCCGCTGACGGGGTTGAACCCGACGCCGCCGGCGTGCGACAACCCGCCATCCGCGACGCGGCTCCGCGCCGGCGAACGGAGACGCACGCCCACCCACATGCGCACACGCCACGAGATCGGCCGCCGCCGGACGTTCGCGATCATCGCGCACCCGGACGCGGGCAAGACCACGATGACGGAGAAGCTCCTCCTCTATGGAGGCGTCATCCAGCTCGCCGGGGCGGTGAAGGCGAAGCGCGGCCGGGCGAGCGCGGTCAGCGACTGGATGGAGATGGAGCGGGAGCGCGGGATCTCCATCACGACGAGCGTCATGCAGTTCCCGTATCGCGGGCTGCAGATGAACCTCCTCGACACGCCGGGCCACGCGGACTTCAGCGAGGACACCTACCGGACGCTCCACGCCGTGGACGGGGCGGTGATGCTCCTCGACTGCGCGAAGGGCGTCGAGAGCCAGACGCGCAAGCTCTTCCGCGTCTGCCGGCAGCGGTCGATCCCGATCTTCACGTTCGTGAACAAGATGGACCGGCCCGGGCGCGACGCGTTCTCCCTCGTCGGCGAGGTCGAGAGCGTGCTCGGGATCGGCGTCTTCCCCGTCACCTGGCCGATCTTCCGCTCCGGGGTGTTCCGCGGCGTGTACCACCGGCTCGCACGACGCGTGTACCTCTTCGAGGCGCAGCACGCGGGGTCGAGCGCGGCGGTGGGAGCCGAGCGGCCGCCGGTCGAGGTGGCCGGCATCGACGACCCTGCCGTCCGCGAGGCGCTCGACGACGCCGGCTACGACCAGCTCCGCCACGAAGCGGACCTGCTCGACGCGGCGGGAGACGGCTTCGACCGGGAGCGCTTCGAGGCCGGCACGCTCTCTCCGCTCTTCTTCGGCAGCGCCATCAACAACTTCGGCCTCGAGGCGTTCCTCGAGACGTTCTGCGAGCTCATGCCGCCGCCGCGCGCGCGGGCGTCGGATCGCGGCCCCATCTCGCCGACCCAGGACGAGTTCAGCGGCTTCGTGTTCAAGATCCAGGCGAACATGGACCGGGCGCACCGGGATCGCGTCGCGTTCGTGCGCATCTGCTCGGGCCGGCTGAGCCGCGGGATGAAGGCGCATCACGTGCGGACCGGGCGCGAGGTCCGGCTCGCGAACCCCACCCAGTTCCTGGCCCGCGAGCGCAGCGTGGTCGAGGACGGGTTCGCGGGCGACGTGGTCGGCATCCACGACCCGGGCACGTTCGAGATCGGCGACACCCTCACCGGCGGCTCGCGCTTCGCCTTCGAGGGCATCCCGAGCTTCGCGCCCGAGCACTTCGCCCGCCTCGTGCTCGTCGAGCCCATGCGGCGGAAGCAGTTCGCGTCCGGGCTCGAGCAGCTCGCGCAGGAGGGGACGGTCCAGCTCTACCGTCCGCCGGCGGGTCGCTCCGGAGACCTCGTCCTCGGCGCGCTCGGTCAGCTCCAGTTCGAGGTCGTGAAGTACCGCCTCGAGAAGGAGTACGGGGTGGAGGTCCGGCGCGAGGCGGTGCCGTACCAGTTCGCCCGCTGGGTGTCGCGCGCCGACGGCCAGCCGCTGGATCTCGACGCGCTCCACGGCGCGATCGAGGGGCTCGTCGTGCTCGACGTGCGGGACCGCGTGGTCGCGCTGTTCGACCGCGAATGGGCGCTTCGCACCGCGGAGAAGCTCCACCCGGAGCTGTGCTTCGCCGAGGCGGCGACGGGCGTCGTGGTGCGGGCGGCCTGAGGCGTGCGGCGCAGTCGGTCCCGCGCGTCCCTAGGGCGATCGCCAGCCGAACGCTCGCTCGTCATGACTTGAGGCGCGTCAGTTTTCGGCCCCGAAACCTGTCATCTCCGACCGCTCAACTCCTTGACATCCCCTGCTGTGACGCACGATTGTGCGGTTCCGCGCATTCGTTTCATGGCGCGCGTTGCGTCGCGACTTCGACGGCGCCTGCTCATCCACGAAGAAGGGAAAGGCTCAATGCGACTGTTCTCTGACTCGATCGGGAGAAAGGCCGTGATGGCGGTCACGGGACTCCTCATGGTCCTGTTCGTCGTCGGCCACATGCTTGGAAACCTCACCATCTTCGCCGGGCCGAACGGCATCAACTCCTACGCGCAGCATCTCCACGAGCTCGCTCCCGTGGTGTGGGGGACCCGCATCGTGATGGGCGTGGCGGTCCTCCTGCACGTCGTCCTCTCGATCCAGATCACGCTCGAGAACTCGGCCGCGAAGCCGGACCGCTACGCGGTCCAGAACTCGCTCCGGGCGACGTTCCAGAGCAAGAACATGATCTGGAGCGGTGTCATCATCGGGGCCTTCATCGGCTACCACCTGCTCCAGTTCACCTTCCATGTCACCCCGAACCTCGCCCTCGGCGAGGACGCCCTGGGCCGGTTCGACGTCTACAACATGGTGGTCACCGCCCTGGGGGGCGCCCTGACCGCGCTCGTCTACGTGGTGGCGATGGTGTCGCTCTTCCTCCACCTGTCCCACGGGATCCAGAGCTCGTTCCAGACGCTCGGGCTCAGCAACGCCAAGCTGCTTCCGCGCTACGGCCTGGTGGGCACGGTGGTCTCCGGGATCTTCCTGGTCGGCTTCGGCGCCATCCCCGTGGCCATTCTCCTCGCTCGCATCACCCAGTAAGGGGGACATCGTGATCCTCGACGGTAAGGCACCCTCCGGTCGCATCCAGGACTCCTGGGACAAGCACCGCTTCGATCTGAAGCTCGTCAACCCCGCGAACAAGCGGAAGTACAAGGTCCTCGTGGTCGGCACCGGCCTCGCCGGCGCCTCCGCGGCCGCGTCGCTCGGCGAGCTCGGCTACAATGTGGAGGCATTCTGCTACCAGGACAGCCCGCGCCGCGCGCACAGCATCGCGGCCCAGGGCGGCATCAACGCCGCGAAGAACTACCCGAACGACGGTGACAGCATCTACCGGCTGTTCTACGACACCATCAAGGGCGGCGACTTCCGCGCGCGTGAGGCGGACGTCTGGCGGCTCTCCCAGGTCTCGAACAACATCATCGACCAGTGCGTGGCCCAGGGCGTCCCGTTCGCCCGCGACTACGCCGGCTACCTCGACACCCGCTCCTTCGGCGGCGCCCAGGTCTCCCGCACCTTCTTCGCTCGCGGCCAGACGGGTCAGCAGCTCCTGCTCGGCGCGTATTCCGCGCTGTCGCGGCAGATCAAGGCGGGCACGGTGAAGATGTTCCCGCGCACCGAGATGCTCGACCTCGTCGTCGTCGACGGTGAGGCCAAGGGGATCACGATCCGCGACCTCGTGACCGGCGAGATCCGCACTCACGTCGCGGACGCGGTGGTGCTCTGCACCGGCGGCTACGTGAACGTGTTCTACCTCTCGACGAATGCGAAGGGGTGCAGCGTCACCGCGAACTGGAAGGCCCACAGGAAGGGCGCCTACTTCGCGAACCCCTGCTTCACGCAGATCCACCCCACGTGCATCCCGCAGGCGGGTGACTACCAGTCGAAGCTGACGCTCATGTCCGAGTCGCTCCGCAACGACGGCCGGGTCTGGGTGCCGAAGAAGAAGGAGGACGCGAACAAGCCGGCGAACCAGATCCCCGAGGACGACCGCGACTACTACCTCGAGCGGAAGTACCCGACGTTCGGCAACCTCGCCCCTCGCGACATCTCGTCCCGGGCTGCCAAGGAGGCGTGCGACGACGCCCGAGGCGTGGGCCCCGGCGGGCGCGGCGTCTACCTCGACTTCAAGGACTCGATCAAGCGGCTCGGCGAGAACGTCATCCGCGAGCGGTACGGCAACCTGTTCGAGATGTACGAGCGGATCACCGACGAGGACGGGTACAAGCAGCCGATGCGCATCTACCCGGCGCCGCACTACGCGATGGGCGGCCTCTGGGTGGACTACAACCTGATGAGCAACCTCCCGGGCCTGTTCGTCCTCGGCGAGGCGAACTTCTCCGTCCACGGCGCGAACCGCCTGGGCGCGAGCGCGCTCATGCAGGGGCTCGCGGACGGCTACTTCGTCATCCCCTACACGATCGGCGGCTACCTCGCCCAGACGAAGCCGGGCAAGGTGAAGGCGGATCACCCCGAGTGCGCGAAGTCGATCGCGGACGTGAACGCGTCCACGAACAAGTTCCTCGAGGGGAAGGGCAAGCGCACGGTCGCCGACTTCATGCGCGAGCTCGGAACGCTCATGTGGAACGACGTCGGGATGGCGCGCAGCGAGCAGTCGCTCACGCACGCCATCAAGAAGATCCCGGCCATCCGCGAGGAGTTCCACCAGAACCTGAAGGTCTCCGGTTCGGGCGCGGAGCTCAACCAGCAGCTCGAGAACGCCGGCCGCACGGCCGACTTCCTCGAGTTCGCCGAGCTGCTCGCCCGCGACGCCCTGCACCGGAACGAGTCGTGCGGCGGGCACTTCCGGGTGGAGCACCAGTACCCCGACGGCGAGGCGAAGCGCGATGACGCGAACTTCGCCTACGCGGCGGCCTGGGAGTTCAAGGGAGTCGGCAAGGAACCCGAGCTTCACAAGGAACCGCTGAAGTTCGAGAACGTCCACCTCGCGGTCAGGAGCTACAAGTAATGAGCGCGCACGCTTCCGAGCACGGGACGATGACCCTGAAGCTGATCGTCTGGCGCCAGGCCGGACCGAAGGAGCCGGGGCGCTTCGAGCACTACGAGGCCAAGAACATCACGCCCCACCACTCGTTCCTCGAGATGCTGGACGTGGTGAACGAGGACCTCATCAAGCAGGGCAAGGACCCGATCGCCTTCGATCACGACTGCCGCGAGGGCATCTGCGGCATGTGCTCCGCCGTGGTGAACGGCGTCCCGCACGGCGGGCAGAAGCGCACCACGCTCTGCCAGCTCCACATGCGGAAGTTCAAGGACGGCGACGCGATCTACCTCGAGCCGTGGCGGGCGCGTGCCTTCCCGATCATCCGCGATCTCGTCGTGGACCGGGGCGCGCTCGACAGGCTGATCCAGGCGGCCGGCTGGGTCTCCTGCCACACGGGCGGCGTTCCTGACGGGAACGCGGTCGCCGTTCCGAAGCGCTCCGCCGACTACGCGATGGACGCGGCCGAGTGCATCGGCTGTGGCGCCTGCGTGGCCGCGTGCCCGAACGGCGCCGGGATGCTCTTCGCGGGCGCGAAGATCTCCCAGCTCGCCGAGCTCCCGCAGGGTCAGGTGGAGGCGCCCGAGCGCGTCGCCGCGATGATGAAGGCGATGCAGGAGAACGGGTTCGGGAACTGCTCGAACCACTACGAGTGCCAGGCGGCCTGCCCGAAGGGGGTCGATGTGAAGTTCATCGCCCGCCTCAACCGGGAGTTCCACAGGGCCCTGTTCCAGGAGGCGGTGGGCGCCGTCCCGTCGTCCGAGAGCTAGGCGCCGCCGAACGGCGGTCGCCGGAGATGTGAACGGGGCGGGGGCACGGTGCCCCTGCCCCGTTCTGTCTGCGACTCATTGCGCTGGCGAGACGCGCGCGACCTGGAGGAACGGTGAACCTCGACCCCGAACTGAGCGAGCAGCTGAAGCGGGTCCTCGCCGCGCTCGAGCCCCTGCTGCCGAAGCCCGTCGAGAAGATCGACTGGGCGACCTGCCACGCGGCGAACTGGCACCGGAGCACCTTCTCCGGGACGATGGAGCCGGTCCCGAGCATCGAGGGGATCCACCTCGACGACCTCCTCGGCATCGAGCCGCAGAAGCAGATCGTCGAGGAGAACACCCGCCAGTTCCTGGCCGGCCTGCCCGCGAACAACACGCTCCTGTGGGGAACGCGGGGCACCGGGAAGTCTTCCCTGGTGCGGGCCCTGCTCCACGCCTTCGCTCACCAGGGGCTTCGCATCATCCAGGTGGACAAGGACGATCTCGTCAGCCTCCCGGCGATCGTGGAACAGCTGAAGGCGCAGCCGTTCAAGTTCATCGTCTTCTCCGACGACCTCTCGTTCGAGTCGGGCGACGCGAGCTACAAGGTGCTGAAGAGCGCGCTCGACGGGTCGGTCTACGCCTTGCCGGAGAACGTCCTCATCTACGTCACCTCGAACCGGAGACATCTCGTGCCGGAGTACGAGAGCGACAACCGCGGGGCGATGCTGGTCGAGGGGGAGGTCCACCACGGGGAAGCGGCGGAGGAGAAGATCTCGCTCTCCGGCCGCTTCGGGCTGTGGGTGGCCTTTCATCCCTTCAGCCAGGACCTCTACCTCGACGTCGTCCGCCGCTGGGTGCAGAAGCTGGGCAAGAAGGTCGGCGTGGGCCTCGACTTCAGCCGCGAGGCGGAGGCCGAGGCGATCCTGTGGTCCCAGAAGAAGGGAGATCGCAGCGGCCGGATCGCCTACCAGTTCGCCTGCGACTGGGTCGGTCGGACCGTCATGGCACGCCGGCGCTGATCGCCTGTCGCCGGGCGCTCGGCCCGGCAGGCCGTCGACGCGCCTAGAGCCCGGCTCCCGGCTCGTCGGCGCCCTTCGGCATGCGATCGCCGCGGTCGCCGCGCTCGTCGCCCGCATGGCGCGGCGGAGCCTTCTCCCGCAGAGGATCCGCGACGTCCTGCGTCGTCCTGGCCGGCTTCACGGGAGCGCTCGTCTGGGTGTGCGGCATCTCGGGCTTCTCGCTCGCCATGTGACACCTCCGCCCCCAACATGAGGGCGGCGGCGCACGCCTGATGGAGAACGAGCAGCCGAGCCCGCGGACGTCCCGCTCCCGCAGCGCAGTCATGGCCATGCTCGGCGCGCTGGCGCTCCTCGCGACCGCGTCTCCCGCGGACGCGCCGGGGACGGGAGGGATGATCGCGCTCCCGGGCGGCACCTACCTCGCCGGCGAGCGCACCGGGCCGGCGTGGGACACCATCACGTACAACACCGTGCGGCCGTTCCTCCTCGACGCGACGGAGGTGACGGTCGCCGCGTACGGCGCGTGCGTCGCGGCGGGGAAGTGCACGCCGGCTCCCGCCACGGTGGAGTGGGAGGCGATCGGACGCTCGGAGCGGACGGCCTGGTCGGCGTACTGCAATCGCGACCGCGCCGACCGCGCGGACCACCCCGTGAACTGCGTGGACTGGAACCAGGCGACGGCCTACTGCGCGTGGGCCGGGAAGCGGCTCCCGAGCGAGGAGGAGTGGGAGTGGGCCGCGCGCAACGCGAAGCAGGGGACCGCGTATCCATGGGGGAACGATCACCCGGGGGACCGGCCATGCTGGAGCGGCGAAGGGAGCGACGTCGGCAAGGGGAACCGGGCGAGCACGTGCGCGGTCGGAACGCACGCGAAGAGCGACAGCGCCGCGGGGGTGAAGGATCTGGCCGGAAACGTGTGGGAGTGGACCTCGTCGGCGACGGTCGTGTTCGCGGACAGCCGTGGGAGGGGAGGGACCCCGGTGAAGATCGCGCGCGGCGGCGGCTGGTCCGACGGCGATCCGAGGAACGTGTCCGCCGCGGTCCGCTTCCCCGACCTGCCGACGCGCCGGAGCGCGGACCTCGGCTTCCGCTGCGCCCGGACGCGGTGAGCGACCGCCCGGCGATCACCTGAGGACGTCGCGCAGCCCGGGATACCGCTCGAACACCGACTTCGCGTAGGTGCACACGGGCACGAACTTCGTGCCGGTGCGGCGCGCCCACGCGACGGCGGCCTCGACGAGGAGGCGCCCGACCCCGCGTCCACGGAGCGCGTCGGAGACGTCGGTGTGCTCGATCACGACCGTCTGGGGCGAGGTCCGCGCGTACACGAGCTCGGCGAGTCGGCCCGCCTCGGTCTCGACGTAGAACGCGCCACGCTCACCGTGCTCCTCGTGGCGAATCTCGATCTCCGAGGTGCGAGCCTGCTCCATGAGGCCTCCCTGCGCCGGAATCGATTCTTCCTAATGCGGCGCGAGTACGGGCGCACCTGGTCACGGCTCGCGGTGGTACATGTCGGCGATCCAGGCGCGGTCGAACGGCAGTCCCGCGGTGCGGAACGCCTCCCGGACGGATTCGCCGTCCGGAGCCTCGAACTCGCAGAGGGAGCGACGGCCGTCGGGCGTGATGTAGCTCCGCATCCAGCGCGCGCCGCGCAGCTCGAGACAGCGATCGAGACGCCGCGTGATCTCCTCCACCTCCGCTTCCGGAGGCATCGCGTACTCGACGAGGACGACCTGCACGGGCTTCCGTGCCGACATGGACACTCCTTCCACTCAAGCGGGGTGAGGCTGCGCGTCCGACGTCGCGTGCACCCCGATCCGGGCGGCGACGGCCTCCAAGATGGCGAGTCCACGCCCGAGCGAGACACCGGGCTCGATCTCCCGGCGGGCCGCCTCCACGTGCGATCGCGCGCCGTCGCGGTCGCCGCACGACAGCTCGCAGGTCGCGAGCAGCGCGCGCGCGAGGACCGCGGCGCTCGGCCGGCGCACGCGCTCCGCCGCCGCGCAGGCCCGCTCGAGACGGCTGCGCGCGGGCCCGTACCGGCCGGCGCCGAGGTCCTGCTCCGCGACGAAGCAGGCGAGCCGGGCGAAGTGGGCCTTCGCGTCGGCCTCGACGCGGGAGAGCGCGGCGTCGAGATCGCGCTCCGGCACCGGCGCGCCCGCGGTCCGGCGCGCCACGAGGCCGAGGGCATCGGCGAGCAAGATCGCGCCGTCGTCCCCGAGGTGCGGCGCGACCTCCCGCATCCGCTCGGCGCGCGGCGCGACGCGCTCGGGCCGGCCGAGCTCGAGATCGAGGAACGCGAGCCGCGCGAGGAGCGGGCACTCCTCCCAGGGCGCGTGCTCGCGGGCAAGGCGCGCGGCGCGCTCGAGCGTCACGAGCGCCTTCTCCGGCGCGCCCTCGAGGTCGTGCAGGATTCCGGTGCCCGCTTCGACGTACACCGCAGCACGGCGCGTCAGGTCGGCGGGGCAGCGGCGGGCCTCGTCGAGGAGCATCCGGGCTCGTGCCAGGTCGCGCTCGAGGAGCGCGAGGCAGCCGCCGGTCTCCGCCATGGGGGACGCGGCCGCCGCCGGGGCGACGCCCCGCAGGGCCTCCATCGTGTCGTCGGCCGCCTCCGCCGTGTGGGCGAGATCGCGGTTCGCGAAGTGGGCGTGCGACAGGATCGAGTAGCCCACCGCGATCTCGGCGGGCATCGCCTGCTGGCGCGCTTCCTCGATGAGGGCCCGGATCCGGGGGAGCAGCTCGGGGTCGCCGCCGAGCGGCCGGCTCGCGTCGACGAGGACGCGCAGCAGCGGGAGCGCGACCTGGATCCGCCGGGCCGCCGGCAGCCGGTCCACGAAGCGGAGCCCCCGCTCGACGATCTCCTTCGCCTCGGCGATGGCGAAGAGGCGCACCGCGCGCGCGCTCGCCGCGATGGCGGAGTGCGCCGCCAGATCCGCGTCGTCCCCGAGCGCGGCGTGGCGGGCGACCTCTCCGGCGAGGGCCTCCCCCGCGTCGGGCAGGGCGGACAGGGCGCGCGCGATCGCGCGGTGCAACAGCTTCCGCCGCGGCTCCGAGATCGCCCCGTACGCGGCTTTCCGGAAGAGGTCGTGCGCGAAGTCCCACGCCGCCTCGCCGCTCGGACGCACGACCCCGTGGCGCTCCAGGCTCGCGAGCGCCGCGAGCAGCTCGGCGGGCCCGACGCCGCTCACGTGCGCCAGCAGGTCGGCCCGGAAGCCGCGGCCGAGCGCGGCCGCCCAGGCGAGGACCTCGCGCGCGGGTCCTGAGACGGCGGCGAGCCGGTCCGCGAAGAGCGCGTCGAGCGATGCCCACGCCTCGGCGCCGCCGCGGAGCGCGCCGGCGACGAGGAGCGCGAAGAGCGGGTTCCCCTCGCTCTCCGCGTACACGCGGGATGGGTCGACCGAGGGCGCCACGCGCCCGGCCAGCTCGGCGATCTCGTCCTCACGCAGGTTCTCGAGCTCGAGCCGGACCGCGCCGTCGCCGCGGCCGAGCGCGCGCACCGTCCGGAGCGCCGCCGGGTTGTCGGCGAGCTCGCCCGGGCGGGCCGCGCACGCGAGCAGCACGGGCGCATTCTCGAGCGCACGGCTCGCGTAGTGGAGGAGCGCCGCGGAGGCGTCGTCGAGCCACTGCACGTCGTCGATGGCGACGAGGACGGGCGCCGCGCCGGCGAGCGACCCGATCGCGCGGACGACGCCGTCGAACAGGCGCGCCTGATCCGTCGAGGGGTGGGCCGGCCCGAGCTCCGGGAAGAGCGGCGCCAGCTCGGCCTGCTGCACGTCGGAGAGGGCGGCGAGAGGAGCGGCGCGCAGCGCGTCGATCCAGGGGCCGTAGGGCCGCAGCGTCTCCGCCTCGAACGCGCGGCAGCGCAGGGCGAGGAAGCCCGCGCGGGCGGCCGCCGCCTCGGCCTCGTCCAGCAGCCGCGACTTGCCGATGCCCGGTTCTCCGAGGACGACGAGGACCACGGCGCGCCGGCGGTCGCGCACGACCGCCGCCACTGCGTCCGCGATCGCGGACCGCTCGCGACCGCGCCCCACGAGCGGCGGCGCGGACGTCCCGGCCGCGGGCCGCTCGGGCGTGGCGGGGTACGACGGCGCGAGCGGAGCGGGAGGCGCGGCGCGAGGCGCGGTGAGCGAGAGCCGCGCCTGCTCCATCTCCGTCGACGGGCGCCCTCCCGACGAGGACGCGAGGATCTGGCGCCAGGCGTCGTACTGCTCGAGCCCCTCGCGCGTGCGGCGGAGCCGCGCCAGGAGCCGGACGACGGCGAGGTGGCCGGCCTCGGCGAAGGGATCGACCGCGACGCGGGCGCGGGCGCTTGCGAGCGCCTCCTCCGGCTCGGCGCCCTCGAGCTTCGCGGCGAGCGCGTCGAGGACGGCGAGCCGCAGGCGACGTGCGCCGTCCCGCTGCCCGACGCACCACTCGTGGAACGCGAAGCAGTCCGCGACGTCGAGCCCCTCGAGCAGCTCGCCGCGGAACAGCGAGGAAGCCCGGCGGAGCGCTTCGATCGGCGCCTTCGCGGCCCCGGCCGGGAGGAGCGCTCGCACCACCTCGAGGTCGAGCTCGCCCGGGCCGAGCTCGACGGCGACGGAGTCGCGATCGGCCGCGAGCCTCCGGCGGTCCGTGTCGACGAGCGGCCGCAGCTTGGTGAGGCTCCAGCGGAGGGCGGCGCGCGGATCGCCGGGCCCTTCCCAGAGGAGGTCGCACAGCCGCTCACGGGTCTGGGGGCGCCCCGCGAGGGCGAGGTAGCCCAGAAGCGCGCGCGTCTTCCGGGAGGGCGGCAGCGCGAGCGGCCGCCCGTCGCGCCGCACGATCAACTCCCCCAGCACGAGGATCTCGAGCGAAGAGGTCGCGGCCGGGGTGGCGCCCATGGCTCTGCGGCGCCGATATAGCCGCGCCGGCGAGCGGCGGCTCCAGTTTCAACGGGGTCGCCAACGCCCGGTCCAACGGCGGCGGGGCAGGTTGCAGTCGTCCGAGGCGCTCCCATCCCGGGAGGCCGGACCGAGAAGGAGCCACCATGGCGACCAGGAACACGTCGTATCTCGTCATCGCCCCGCACACGCCGGAGCAGTGCCTCGCAGCGCTCGACCACCTCGCCGACGCGAAGGTGCTCGAGCGGATCGAGTTCGGCTGCGAGAGCGGCGACCATACCGGGTACGCCCGCGTCGACGCCCGGAGCGCCGAGGAGGCGCTCGCGATGGTACCCACCGCGGAACGGAGCAGCGCGCGGGCCGTCCCGCTCACGAAGTTCACGCCCGAGCAGGTCCGGGCGTACCACCAGGCGCAGTGAGGGGGGCGTCGGGGGCGCGATGCGAGCGCGCGCCGAGGGCACGCGACGCCGCGATTCAGGGGCTCGGGTAACGGAACTCGATGGGGATCTTCACGTCGGGGTGGAGGCTCCGCACGACGGGGCAGGTGCGCGCCGCCTCCTCGAGGCGTGCGCGCTGCTCGCTCCGCACCTCGCGCGGCATGTCGAACACCACCACCAGCTCGCCGATCCTGCGCGGCGGGGGCGTCATACGCTTCTCCACCGAAGCCCGCGCGTCGCCCCACGAGAGCCCCTCGCGCTGCGCCGCGAGCGCCATGGTGCTCAGCGCGCAGGCGGCGAGCGCCGCTCCCACGAGGTCCGTCGGTGAGAAGCTCATCCCCGTGCCGCCGTTGTCCCGCGGCGGCACCGTCTGGATGGTGCTGCCCGAGGGACCGTGGGTCAGCTCGCAGGAGAGGCCCTGGATCGCTACGCTCATCGGCACGCCGGCCATGTGTGCGACCTCCTGAAGGATCGAGCCAAGTCTAACCAGCTCGCCGCAAGCGCGCGACGCCACTCGCCTCGAGCTTCCGAGTCGGGCGCGCGCGTCAACCGACCGCGCGGACCCGCGGCTGGATCGCCCGTGCCTGGTTCACGTGGACGATCTTGGCGGGCGGGAAGCCGTTGAAGTGGGTCGAGGACGCGTGGCTGTACGCCCCGATGTTCGGGCTGAACAGGAGCTCGCCGAGCTTGAGATTCCCGGGGAGCTGCTCGGCCATCGACACGACGTCGAGCGCGTCGCAGGTGGGGCCGAACACCGAGCACACCTGCGACGGCCCCTTCTTGAACGACTGAAAGTGATACTGGCAGTGGTCGAAGATGATCCCGGAGAAGGTGTGGTAGACGCCGTCGTCCACGTAGTAGCAGAGCTTCCCGTCGCGGACCGCCTTCCCGATGATGCTCGACACGGCGATCCCCGCGGTGGCGACGAGGAAGCGTCCGGGCTCCGCGAGGATCTGGATCTCCTTCGGGAAGAGGCGATCGAGCTCGCGGTTCAGGATCTTGGCCAGCTCCCGGAAGGGCTTCACCGTCGCGTCGTACGGGGCGGGGAAGCCGCCGCCGATGTCGAGGACGTTCATCTTGTCGTAGCCGCGGTCCTTCGCCTCCTCGAACACGCCCGCGGCGAGGTGCAGCGCCTGGATGTAGTTCTCGAAGTTCGTCGTCTGGCTGCCGACGTGGAAGGAGAGCCCCTCGACGACGAGCCCCGTCTTCGCCGCGGCGAGGATGAGGTCGACCGCCTCGCCCGGCGCAGCGCCGAACTTCGACGAGAGCTCCACCATCGCGCCGGTGTTCGGCACCTTGAGCCGGAGCGCCAGGCCCGCGTGCGGCGCGTGCCTGCGGATCTTCCCGATCTCCTCGAGGTTGTCGTACGTGACGAGCGGCCGGTAGCGGTCCAGCTCGCGCAGCGTATGGTTCGCCTTGATCGGGTTGGCGTAGATGATCTTGTCCCAGATCCAGTCCTGCCGCTCCCGGTCGGGCAGGTCCTTGATGTACTCGTGGACGATCATGAACTCCGGCAGCGACGCGACGTCGAAGCTCGCGCCCATGTCGAAGAAGGTCTTCACGATCGCCGGATCGGGGTTCGCCTTGACCGCGTAGTACGCCTGCACGCGCGGCAGGTGGCGCTTGAACGTCGCGTAGCTCTTCCGCAGCGCATCGTGATCGACGATGAACAGGGGCGTGCCGTGCTCGCGGGCGAGCTGCTTCAATCGACTCGGCGAGATCATGAGCGACTCCCGTTGACGGCGGAGGAGCTAGTCGCCGTCGGTGACGAGGAAGTTCTTGAACTGCCAGGGATCGGAGAGGTCGACCTGCGGGTTGTTGTGCCCCTTGAAGGCGTTCGTGTAGTGCTTGAGCGGCGTCCAGTCGGACGGCTTCGAGATCCACTTCCCGAGGTAGGGCTTCGCGACCTTCAGCACGTGCTCGTGCGGCAGGTCGTCCGGCACCACCACCCCGCGCTCGGGGTTCTCGATCATCCACATCGTGGCGGCGACGACCGAGATCGCAACCTGCATCGTGGTCGCGTTCTGGTGCGGGACGAGTCGGCGCGACTCCTCGATGGAGAGGTCGCTCCCCGTCCACCACGAGTTGTACGGGTGGCCCATGATGAGGGCGCCGAGGATGTCCGAGCCGCTCGTGATCTCGTCGTTCAGGATCCGGTGCTTCTGCTGCAGCTCGTAGTCGTAGCCGCGCAGCTCGTTGAGCGAGACGATCGCCGAGTCGGCCGGGCAGTAGGCGTAGTGGACGGTGGGGCGGTAGACGGCCTCGGCCCCTTCCCAGACCGTGAGCTTGTCCGAGATGGTGAACGCCTCTCCGTGCCGCACCACCATCCCGTGGATCCGGTAATCCGGCACCCAGGAGACGACCCAGGTGTTGATGCCCATGCGCGCGAGGCAGATCTGGTTCTTCGGGCCCTCCGGGTGCTCGAGCGCGAGCGGCGGCAGCTCCTTCTCGTGCGTGCCCCAGCCCATCTCGGCGGTGGTGGTGCCCTCCTCGCGGAAGCCCTCCACGCTCCAGGTGTTCACGAACTCGTCCACCTGCTTCGGGACGTTCGTGATCTGGGTGTCCCGCTCGCTGCAGTGGATCACCTTCACGCCGAGCTTCATGGCGAGGCGGTTCCAGGTCTGGTCCGCCATGAGCTGCTGGATCTCCTCCGCCGCGCGCCCCTCGACCTTCTTGTCCTTGAGGAGCCGCTTGCCGATGTCGAGGAGCCCCTGCTTCGTGAAGTGGGAGATGAGCCCCGGGTTGGCGCCGTGCTCGACCACCGCCGTCGGGCCGGGCTGCTTCCAGCTCCGGAGCATCCGGCGCACGTTCATGTGGCGCCAGTAGAGGGTGCGCGTCGTGGGGTGCTTGTTCTCGGCGCCCTCGTAGGGATCCCAGACCTCGACCGACGTGTTCACGTACAGCACGCCGTTGTCGTGGCACCACTGCAGGATCTCGCAGGCGTCGATGTTCCACGCGAGGTCGACGAGGACGTCGCCCGCCGAGAGCTGCTTCCCGAGCAGGGTCGCGAGATTGTCGCGCGTCACGCGCTTGCGCAGGAAGCAGACGCCCTTCTTCAGCCAGGGGGCGAGCGCCTCGCGCCGGTCCTCGAAGTCGATCACGGTGATGTTCTTCGGGCTCACCTTCACGTGCTTCACGAGGATGGGGAGCGTGCACTGCGCGACCGCGCCATAGCCGACGAACACGATGCGCTTGCCGAACTCGAGCATGAGACGTTTACCTTCCGTGACGATGGTCCGGCCCGTGATCGGGCGCGGAGCGTGGTGGCCGAAAGCACGGGCACACTAACGGGGGCCTCTGACACCGAACGGGGGTTGCTGACGGCATCAGGCTTCTTCTCGCCGGCCGCGCGGATCCGGACGAGCTCGATGGAGGCGTCATCGCTCGAGCGCGGCGAGGTACGTCACTGCGCTGCTCGGTTGGACTGATCCCGTAAACGCGCCCGCGCCCGAGCCCGCGCCCGAAAACAGCCGGGCTCGGGCGCGGGCTCGTTCACGGGCTCGGGGCTCAAGCCAACAGGGCACCGCTGTCACTGCGGGAGGCGCACGGCGATCACACGAGCGTCGCGACGATGCGCGCGGCGCTCCGCACGAACCCCGGACAGCGCGACGTGAAGAGGCCCGCCTTCATCGCGGCCTCGTGGCCCGCCGCGGTGCTGATGTCGATGCCGAGCAGCTCGCGGCAGGCGTCCGACCCGTGCTCCTGGCGGAAGCGCTCGAGGAACGCGCGCGCGGCGTCGTAGGTCTTCTCGCGCGCCGCGATGTCCTCGAGCCTCGTCCGGCCGTGCGCCAGCCCGATGGCGACGAGCGCGCCGTTCACGGCGCCGCAGGTGCTCCCCGTGCGGGCGACGCCTCCGCCGAAGGCGCACGCGAGCTTGAGCGCCGTGTCGCGGTCCACGCCGTGGCGCTCGGCGAACGCGGCGAGGACCGCCTGCCCGCAGGTGAACCCCTGCTCGAACAGCGCTGCGGCACTCTCCTCAGGGTCACGCGGCATGGCCTCCTCCCGTCCGTCCACTGTACCGGAACGGACGCGTGGCAGGCGACGCCGTTCGTCACCGCTCGTCGCTGCTCATCGCCTTCGCGGGCTGCCCCGCGCCGGCCACCGCCTGCTTCAGCGCGGCGACGCGCTGCTCCGCCAGCGTGCGGAGCTGCGGACTCGCGGCGCGGCTCACCTCGGCCTGGTACATCGCGAGCTCCTTCACGTGGCCTTCGTCGACGGTCTGCTGGAACACCCGGTCGAAGCTGCTCGCCGGCTGAGACTCCACGCGGGCGAAGGTCTCCCGCTGCTCTGCAGACATCTCGGCATCGCCTGGCATGCCGGCCTGCTGCGCCAGATCGGCGAGCTGCCGTCCGATCTTGGTGTGGTTCTCGACCATCTTCTGCGCCTTGGCCCTGAGCTCAGGCCCGGTGGCCCGTTCCGCGGCGAGGCGCCCGAGCCGCAGCTCCAGCTCGTTCACGGCGAGCGCCTGCCTCACGAACTCCCCGTCGCGGCCGGCAGGGTGAGTCTGCGCGCGCGGCGCGGGTTCCTTCGCGAGAGCCCCCCCCGACAGCAGCAGGCCGGCACATGCTCCCCACATCCATCTGGTTGTCCGCATGGTTCCCCCCTCGAGAACGGACGCTCGCGCGTGCGACGCGTCACCCTGCGCAACGTCCGAGGCGGGAAATGGTTCCATGGAACCGTACGCGCCGCCCCGCATGACGGCGCGGAGGGGCGGGCAGGGGGAACCTTCTCGCCCGTCCGAACGCTCGCCGCGGCGGACCGCCTCGACGCGGCCGCCAACGCGGAACGCGTTCCTCAGCGGGCGGTCGCGGCTATGCCTGCGAGCGCCCGTGCGCGCCGCGAAGCTCGCGCTCGGCGCGGAACCAGTGCTCCTCTTGCTTCCCCTCCGGGCAGCCGCTCTCCTGCCAGAGCTCGTACGCGCGGAGGGCGATCTTCTCGGGGGGAGGGGCGACCTGCATCGCCGAGCTCGGCGGAGTGGCCGTGCGGCCGTTCGTCTTCGACTCGTTGACGCGAGCTTTCTGGGGGATGGCCATCGGCTCCTCCGCTGAATGGGTGCTAGGACTGGCTGTGTACGCCGGCATTCCGGAAACGGCAACGTACGGCGCGGTCGCGCACCCACCTGGGACCAGCGAGCCTCGCCCTCGGGCCGAGCCGCATGAGGTCGCGGCCCGGACGGACGGGCCTCCGCTACTTCACGCCGAAGGCGAACGGGATCGCGCTTCCGTCCTTGAGCCGCACCTCGAACGCGTACGTCGAGTCCTTGGTGAATCCCTTCGTGCTGATGTTGAAGATCCACTGCTGCGCGGTGGGGTCCCAGCGGAACTGCGCGTCGGCCGTCGTCGAGGCGACGGACACCTCGTTCACGAAGCTCTCCGTCCCGGCGATCCGCTGGGTGTTGAAGAAGGCCGCGACGACGCCCGGGGTGCCGATCGAGATCCCGGCCGCATCGCAGACGCGGAACTTCGCGGGGACCGTACTCCCCGCCTTCCAGACGCTCTTCCCGCCACCGAGGATGGGCTGGAGGATGGCGTGGCCTGGATCGCCGAGGCACGCCGCGCCGGTCGCGTAGACGATGCGGAGCGTGCCGTCCACGTACGTGAACCTGTAGTTGGCCGCGTCCGCGCCGGAGCAGCTGATCGGATAGGCGCCGACGTCGCTCGACGAGCTGGCTGTCGAGGTGCACGTCGGAGGGGACGTGAGGACGCTTGCGCTCTCGTCGTTCACGAAGCCGGCCGAGGCCCACGTGAAGGTCGGCACGGGGGACGCGTGCAGGACCATTGCCTCGTCGTCCGCGGTGATGGTGAGCAGCGCCCTGTCGATCGTGAACGACTGCGGGACGTCGGAGGCGGCGAGGTAGTCGTCGTTCCCGGCCTGGGAGGCCGTGATCGTGCAGGAGCCCGCGCCGGTGATGTGGACCGTGGCGCCGGACGTCGTGCAGTCTCCGCTCGCGGCGAAGGTCACCGCAAGACCGGAGCTGGCGCTCGCGGAGACGGCGAAATCCGGGTCTCCGTAGGTCTTGGTGGCGAGCGCGCCGAAGGAGATCGTCTGCGGCGCCTTGAGGATGGTGAACGCCTGCGAGATGCTGGTCGCGGTGAGGTAGTTCGCATTCCCCGCCTGAGAGGCGGTGATCGTGCACGAGCCCGCGCCGGTGAGGTGGACGGTCGCGCCAAACATCGTGCAGTTGCCGCTCGGCGCGAAGCTCACCGCGAGTCCCGAGCTGGCGCTCGCCGTCACCGCGAAGTCGGGGTCGCCCCAGGTCTTCGTGCCGAGCGCGCCGAAGGAGATCGTCTGGCTCGCCTGGGTAATCGCGAAGCTCTGCGTCACGTCCGCCGCGGCGTTGTACGTGGGATCGCCGGCCTGCTTGGCAGTGATGCTGCACGTCCCGACGTCCGCTATCGTGACGGTGGCGCCCGAGACGGTGCAGTTCCCGGACGATGCGTAGCTGACCGGGAGCCCGGAGCTGGCGGTCGCCGAGACGGTGAACGGGGCCGAGCCGTATGTGCGATCCGCGAGTGCGCCGAACGTGATGGTCTGGTTCAGCTTGGCCGGTGGGGTCACGGAGTAGGAGACGGTCACGGAATCCGTGCACTTGTTCTCATTCGGCTTGTTCGGGTTGGGAGGATCGCAATAGTTCGAGGGCGCCGACGAATCGGGAGTGCCCTGGACGAGGATCGTGACCGAGCCGCTCCCAGCCGTGGTCCCCGTCACCTGGACTGTCTCGCTCACCGTGGAGCCCGCGGTTAACGGCTTCCCAGCGGTCGCGACCTGGATTGTCGTGGGGGTGACGGACACCCCGCCTGCAGCCGTCAGCGTGGCCGTGACGCTGCTGAAGGTCACGCTCTTGTTGCCGTTACTCTTGTTGCGGATCGCGAAGCTCAGCGGCTGCGTCGCATCGAAAGCGATCGACTGGATCTGGTTCGGATTCGGTGCGCCTTCGATCGAGATGACATCCCCGTCCGTGAACTTCACCTGCGCGGAGATCCCGGACGTGGCGCCGACCGCGTGCAGCGTGAAGGCGGTCCCGAGGTCGAGGTCGTCCACGTGGTAGGTCGCGACGTCGTGGATCTCGCCGCTCGCGTCGGCGACGGTGCGGATGACCGCCGGCGCGTGGACGAGCGGCTCCTCGTCGAAGAGGAGGTCCACGCTGTCGCCGGGCTGCCAGCCGGATCCACTCACGTAGACGGTGTCGCCCGGGAGGTAGTCCGGCTGGTCGGTCGCGACGCTCGCGACGGGAAGGTCCGGCGGGGCGTCCTCGACCGTGTCGTTCCGCGGGTCGTATATCTCTGCGAGCGACACGGCCGCGCCGCCGGTCTGGCCGCCCCGCACGAGGACGCGCCCGTCGGCGAGGCCGAGCGCCTCGTGCCCCTGGCGCGGCACGCGTAGCGTCGCCGCGCTCGGCAAGAACAGCCCGGTGGACGGGTCGTACAGCTCGAGCGAGCCGACCTCGCCCGAGCCGTCCGTCCCGCCTGCCACCAGGACGCGCCCGTCGAAGAGCGACGTCGCGGTGTGGCCGCTGCGGGGGATCGCCATCGACCCGGTCGCCGCCGGCTGGCCCGCTCGGTATTCCATCGCGGCGGCGGAGGGCATCCCGTCGAGCCCCGCGCCGCCCGTGACGAGGACGGTGCCGTCGGGGATCAGGGCGGCGGCATGGCCGGGGCCGCCCGCGTAGAGATCCGCACGCGCGGACGAAGTCACGCACGAGGCTGCGAGCGCCGCGGCCAGTGCCGTCCGGGCGAGTACGGCGCCGATCATCGGCTTCGACATGGATCTCCTCTGGGCCCGGGCCGGTCGTTCGATCCCGTTCGATGTCGGGCGCCGCCGCGGACGCGGGCGCGCGCGCAACTTCGCGCCGGCGGGGTGCGCGAGTTGCCCACGCATGGTGAGATAGCCGCAGCGGGGATACGAGCCCCCGCTTGAGCGCCGATTCGTCCGGGCCTTCACGGGAAGTCCGACACTTCGGCCAGCGCCCCACGGACGCGGGACAGCTCGAGGCGGGGTCGTCTTCGCCCGCTGTCCGCCGCATGTTCCCGCGAGGGAGGTGTCGCATGAAGCGGTTCATGGACGTGCACAGCGGTTTCAAGGGCGTCACGCGAGAGCAGCTCGCCGAGGCGCACAAGAAGGACCAGGCGATCGAGAAGGAGGAGGGGGTTCGCTTCGTGAAGGCATGGGCGGACCCTACCAGCGGGAAGGCGTTCTGCCTCTCCGAGGGGCCGAGCAAGGAAGCCGTGCTGAAGGTCCACGAGCGCGCGGGTCACCCGACGGCGGAGGTCTACGAGGTGCCGATCGACGTGGAGTGACACGCTCCCCCGGCGGGCCGCACGCCCGCCGGGGTAACTTCGCGTCCGCTCACGAGGCGAGCGCGCGCCCGGGCGCATGTCTAACTGGGCCGCGGGACCGTCGCGACGCCGTCCGCGCGCCCCTGCGCGGGCGAACCCGCGCCGGCCGTCGTCGTCAGCGCGCGCCCGCGTCCGCGCCGAGGCGCATCTTCGCGGCCTCGATCTTCGCGAGGAGCGAGGCGTCGGAGACGCCCGGCAGCGCCACGAGGCGCTGGAACGCGTCGTGCGCGTCGCCGGTGCGGCCGAGACCCTCGAACAGCGAACCCGCGCGCGCGAGCGCCGCCGCCGCGGCGTTCGGACCCGAGGCCTGGCACGCCATGTCCGAGCCGACGCGCACGAAGCGCTCGGCGGCGACCTGCCGCTTTCCGGCCACCTCCCACTCCACGCCGGCCTTGAAGAGCGCCATGCACCGCTCCGCGCCCTGCGGGAAGAGCGCGGGGTAGCGGTCGTACTCCTCGGCGGCCTCGGCGTGCTTGTCCGAGCGGGAGAGGGTCGCCGCGTGCTCGAGGAGCGAGGCCGAGGTGCTCGGCGCGCTCTTCGCGCCGGGAGCGGGCGCGCTGCCGACGAGGTCGGCCACGACCCCGAGGACCACCGCCGCGAGGGCGTCCTCCGTCGGGGCCGTGAAGCGCGCTGCCCGCGCGACCGCGACTCCCTTCTTCGCGTCGACGAGCAGGAGCGACAGGCGGTACTGCGACCCGAGTTGCCCGCGACCATCGCGCTCTTGGCGGTGCCGCCTCGGACGTTCGCGGAGGAGCCGCCCACGGCGGCGGCGCCGCCTGCTGGGCCGTCCGCGGCCGCTGCGCCGGAGTGGACGTCGATGTCGCGCGCCGGGGTCGCGAAGCCGCTGCCGGCGAAGGCCCCGATGGCGGTCGAGCTCGGCGCCAGCGCTCCGCCCGCGAAGTGGGCCGAGGTCCCGCTTCCACCGGCGCCCACGGCCCGTCCCGCCGTCGCGCAGGCTCGGCCGTCGGTGGCGCCGGCTGTCGGCGAAGCCTCTCCGCCTCCGGCCTGGGCGCCTCCCGTCTTCGAGACGCCAGGCGCCGCTCCCGCGCAGGGTGCGCCGCAGGGCGCGAATCCCAACGATCCGACGGTGAAGTTCGCGGCCGACCAGACGGGCGTGATGCTGAGCGTCAACCAGGATCTCGAGTCGGACAAGGTCCGGCAGTCGTGGGCCGCGCAAGGCGGACAACTCACCGCCTACGAGGTGAACGCCGGCATGATGCTGATGTTCAAGGACATGTCGGAGCAGGCTGCCAACGCGTACATGTTCGGCGTCGGGCTGAACGGCGGGTTCCGGCTGTCGATCCTGAACACGCTGCCGGCGGAGATCCGGATGGCGCGGCTGGTGCTGCCCGAGGGCGTGCACGACGTTCAGATCCGCTACATGGACGCGGCCGGCCAGGGGAACTGGGCGGAGACGATCGCGCACGTCGAGATCGTGCGCGGCTTCCGCACGTACGTCCACGTCACCACCGCCAAGTGACGACCGCCGCCGCCGCGCTCCTCATCCTCCTCGCCGCTCCCCGGCCGGACTGGGTGGACGGCATGCCAGCGGCGTTCCCGCGCGAGCGCTTCGTCGTCGCGGTCGGGACCGCGGACGATCGCGCGGCGGCCGAGCTGCGCGCGCGCGCGGGCATCGCGGCGTTCTTCGAGAGCCGGATCGCTGCGGCGGCGCGCGTCGAGGAGACCGAGGGGCACGCGACTGCGAACGGCCTCGAGCTGCGGGTCGCCTCCCTCTCGGCGCGCCAGGAGGTGACAGCGGCCACCGCCAAGCTGCTCGAGGGTGCCGAGATCGCCGAGGCGTGGACGGACGCCGAGGGGCGGAGCTGGGCCCTCGCGGTGCTCGACCGGGCCCGGGCGACCGACGCGCTCCGCGGCCGGCTCGCGGAGGTGGACGCGGAGGTGGACGCCCTCGCGGCGCGGCTCGGGGCGGAAACGGCCCGGTTCGAGCGGGCCCGGCTCGCGCACCGGATCGTGTCCGCCGCCGCCCGGCGCCCGCCCGTCCTCGCGGATCTGCGGCTGCTCGATCCGGCCGCCGCGCAGGCGCCGCCGGCGGGCGTGGCGAAGGCGCGTGCTGCAGCGGAGCGGGCCCTCGGGGAGGTCGGAGTCGCCGTCCGCGTGGCGGGCGAGGCGGCCGGCCCGGTGGGGACCGCCGCCACGCGGGCGATCGTCTCGACGGGAATGCGGGCGGTCGCGGCGGGAGCGCCGCACGACCTCGCGACGATCGTGGAGGTCGAGCAGGCGCCGGCCACGGCCGAGGGCGCCTGGACCGTCGCCCGGCTCACCGCCCGCGTGCGCGTCCTCCAGGGCGCCGGGACCGAGGCGGTCGTCACCTTCGTCGAGACGGCGAAGGGGACGTCCGGCCGCGCCGAGGAGGCGGGACGCCGGGCGGGCGAGGCGCTCGCCGCGCGCGTCGAGGAGCGGCTGCAGGTGGAGCTGCGCGGGCGGCTCGAGGGAAGGTGAGGGCGCCCCCCGGCGTCAGCCGGGGGGAGAGGGTGAGGGGGGCGGTCTGCGCGGGTCTCAGCTTGGTCCTGGACGCGCGGGGTGATCTCTCATCCAGGGTGGCGCATCTTGGCCGGATCGATCGTCGAACCGCACCTGCGGTTCTCGTGTGGGCGATCCACCGTGCGCGGTCAAGATCGCAGGCGGGCCGACGTGGCGATCGCGCTGCGCGTCGCGGCAAGCTGATCGACGGGCGACGGGGAAGGCCAGACGGGGGGCGGCCGCCACCAGCCCACGCGAATCGGAGCGCCGCGCCTGGGCATTCGAGGCCGGCGCATGGGACTGTTAACCTCTTGTCCGCTGCAGGGTCATTCGGGATGCCCGTCGAGGAGGCCCTATGCTGCGACCGTCGTGCGCTGGCTTGCTCATCATGGTCACGGCATGTGAGACCGTGCCGGCGGTAAAGCCGGGAGTGAAACTCCGACCCGAGACGCGGCCCGAGTGCGAGGCCGTGTGCCGAGAATTGGGGATGCGGCTCGGAGCGGTGGTCCTGATTCAGGACTCGGCGGGTTGCGTGTGCGAACCCGGCGGAGGCGGGGGGGGCGCGAGCATGGGTGCTGCTGCGGCGATGGGCGCTGCCGTCACAGCGGCGAAGGACGAAGCGGCGGCCCAAGAACGCGAGCGCCGCGAAGCTGAGGAACGGGCAAAGAAGGCGTCCGAGTCCGGCATCGCGCCTCCATCCCTATGACCCGTTCCCGTGTCCAGCCCGGGAGCTACGGAGGCGCACGCTCTGCCTGCGCGGACTCGCACTCACGAGGTCGTCGGCGAGGCACGCTCTTGCGCGGATGCCGTGCTCCGCTTCCCGGTGAACCTGTCCATGCACGCGTCCCCGAGGGCTTCCCTTGCCGCGAGGTCATTATGGAACCTGCAGAGGATCCTCCCGTTCTCGACCGTCGATGGACCGCCGCGGGCGCGCGGGACGATGTGGTCGAACTGGACGCGCAGGGTCGAGCCGCAGACCCCGCCCGAATCGACGGGCCACTGGCAGCGCCCGCCGTCGCGGACCCAGACCGCGCGCTTCACGTGGGCCGGGAGGTGGTCGGGGCTCGCCGGAGGCGCCTCCTTCCGCGGCTTCTCGACGATCCCTCTGCGCTTCGCGTGCTGCGCGAGGACGAGGTCGAGCCCGGCTTCCAGGATCTCCTCGTCGCTCGCGCCCGGGTGGCTGTGCGAGAGCGCCGCCCGCGCCGCCTCGAGCTTCTCGAGGAAACGGCGCGAGACGGTCACATGGAACCGCCGGAGGTCCGCCGTGAGCGGCACCGCGAGGTCGCGGCTCTCGCGCGGCTGCGGCTGCGGCATCATGACGCGCGGTTCGGACGGAGAGTTGGCATCGAGGAGGTTGGCCAGTTGAACCGCTGCCTCGGGCTCGCCAGGGTCAGCCGACCTGGCGTCCGTCGCGGCCGGCGCCGCGCAGACCTTCGTCACGACCGAGCGCCTCGGCGGCGCGGGATCGGGCCGGAGCTCCGCCCTCACCTCCATCGCCTCGCGCTTCGAGCGGTGGAGGAACCGGGGCAGGACCTCGCCCGCGTTCTCGGGCGTGAGGACCTTCGCCAGCTCGACGATGCTCGTGACGCACAATCGCCCGTCGCGGAGCGGCTCGAGGATCTCCGGCACGCGCTGGACGAGCTCGGCGGCGACCTTCCGGTAGTAGGAGGCGCCCTTCGAGAGTCCGAGCTCGCGATGGAGGAACATGAAGAGCCCGGAGTAGCCGAGGTCGACCCAGAGGCGCCGCCGATCGAAGTCGGCGAGCGCGGAGAGGAAGTCGGCCATCGCGGCGTGCTCGTGCCGGAGCAGATCGGCGAGGCGGGCGGCGAGATCGCGTGCGTTCGTCATGACGGCGAGTGTCGCACGCGATTTCGACGCCTC